>Ga0031654_10000409_pt1 | contig 10818 bp, 8 predicted proteins | sample FrelakmetCRP12CR_FD_55268 | JGI IMG/M metagenome (GOLD analysis project Ga0031654, IMG submission 55268) | Freshwater lake sediment microbial communities from the University of Notre Dame, USA, for methane emissions studies - CRP12 CR | ecosystem: Environmental > Aquatic > Freshwater > Lake >...
GTACGATACACAGAAACACAATCTGGGGGGACCGGATGACACTCTGGTCGGATGTAGTAAGGAAATCCCCCGATCTGGCCGGTCCTCGTAATAATCTTGGAAATGCTTTTGAAGAAAAAGGGTTAACAGACAAGGCGATTGAACAATATCAAATTGTATTGGCCCGGTATCCAAATAATGCCGACGCCCATCATAATTTAGGTATTGCATTTGTATCAAAAGGATGGACAGATAAGGCCATCGAGCAATATCAGGCTGCTTTAAGATTGAGACCGGATTACTATGATACCTATTTCAATCTGGGGATTGCATATTTCAGTCAGGGACTGACAGATAAAGCTATTGAACAGTACCAAAAGGCATTAAAGTCGAAGCCCGGTTTTGCGGAAGCCTATGTAAATCTGGGAATTGCGTATGGCGTCACGGGTTCAATAGACAAAGCAGTCGAGTATCTCGAGACAGCCATACAATTAGATCCCAGGCTTCCAGAAGCCTACAATAACCTGGGAGCCGCTTATGAAAAGTTGGGTTCAACGGACAAGGCAATTGAGCATCTTCAGACAGCTATCAAATTGCGGCCTGATTATGCAAATGCTCATTACAATTTGGGAAAGGCATATATCGCACAAGGTTCAGCAGACAAGGCAATTGGGCATCTTCAGATAGCTGTAAAACTGCAACCTGATTTTGCGAATGCTCATTACAGTCTGGGGAAGTCATATCTTGCAGCAGGTTCAACAGATAAGGCAATTGAACATCTTCAGATAGCCGTGAGATTGCAGCCGGGTCTTGCCGAAGCTTATAAAGATTTCGGGGTCGCCCTTCGCAGGAAGGGGTTGATTGATAGTGCCATTGAACAATTTCGGACAGCCATAAAACTAAAACCTGATTTCGCAGAGGCTTATAGGCACATAGGGGACACGTTTTCTGAAAAACGTTCCTTCGACCTGGCGATTAAACAATATCAGATCCTAATAAAATTGGAACCCCGGTCTGCTGTTGCTTACTATAATTTAGGCGTCAACTTTTATAATAAGGGGCTAACAGAAAAAGCAATTGAGCATTTCCAGACAGCTCTGAGATTACAGCCTGATTTCGCAGAAGTCCATAATGCTCTGGGAACTGCCTATCTGAAGTTGGGTTCAATAGACAAGACTATCGATCATTTTCAGATGGCTGCAAAACTAAGTCCGAACAATCCACTCTTCCGTAATAACCTGGCCAAGGTCTATGAGATAAAAAACAAGGCGGACAAATCGAAGATTAATTCAAATAGATAGAAGTGTCTGATTTTTTTTGCATGGGTCAACTGAAGTGGCAACTCTCATCGAGAAAAAGCACGCGGACATATCCCGTCACCTTTTCCATTCATGGTCCATATAGCACACACCCCATTCTTTTTCTGCTGTGGTGACCTTCACAATGGGGGACTCCACCCTGTCATAGAGACATATACCGGTCCCGTCCAGAAGGAAGATGACAAACTTGTATGCGCCTCTCAAGAGCGGAAGGTTCTTAAATAAAATGGCAATTCTCTCCCTGCCCGGTCCGTGAAACGGTTTGAGGCCTTGCTTATGCATGCTATCGGCATAACAGCACAGGCCGTCGTTCCTGTCAACTGCAAAGCCAACTTGGACATCGGTATCTTCCAGTATCTCAAAATCCACGATGACCTCAAGATCAGACAGGTGCTGCACCTGGAGTTCAACCGGCTTCCCGTTTGCCATGAGTCTCACATCTTTCACCTGTGCCATTTTTTTCTCGACAGCCGTGCTTACAACAGACTTCTCAGAACTCTCGATACGCTCCTTTTCTCTCAAGTAGTCTTCATACATAGATATCACCTCCTTTGTCTCACCGATGCTCTGCGATCTGCCCTCCTTGAGCCACATCACTCTGTCACAGAAGTTTGCCACGGTGTAGAGGGAGTGAGAACAATAAAGAAGAGTAATCCCGTTTTTTTTCAAATCCCATATCCTGTCAATGCATTTCTTTTCATAGGCGCCGTCGCCGACTGCAAGAACCTCATCTATCAGAACAATATCCGCATCAACATGCACTGCGAGGGAAAAAGCCAGTCTCATGTACATTCCTGAGGAGTATGTCTTGACCGGCATATCAAAGAATTCCCCGATATCCGCAAATCTCGCAACCTTTTCCATCCTCTCATTTATTTCTGATGTTGAGAGACCATAGAGCGCGCCATTAAGATATACGTTTTCTCTCCCGGTAAATTCCGGGTTAAAGCCTGTTCCGAGTTCCAGTATCGATGAAACCTTTCCGTTTACAGTAATCGTTCCTGCCGACGGTTCTATGACACCTGCTGAGAGCTTGAGGAATGTGCTTTTTCCCGCTCCATTCTCTCCTATGATACCGAGGGTCTCACCCCTGCGTATCTCGATGTCCAACGGTCCGAATGCCCTGAACACCTTATGTTTCCTCGTCTTCAGAAACAGTTCCTTCAGTCTCTCCATGGGGTCATCGTATATATGGTATTCCTTCAAAAGACCTTCTGCCTTTACCATGAAATCCCTCATCACAGAATATCCTTAAACGCCCCTCGTGTCTTATTAAAGATGTAATATCCCCCAAGGAACATTATCACTGCCAAAACAGACGGATATATGATTGAAAAGGCATCGGGTATTTCACCTTTTACCAGCACACTTCGATACATCTCGACTATAGAGTAGAACGGATTGATATCGAATAACCACCTCAGCTTTTCAGGAATAACCTTTGATGGGTAAACTATGGGCGTCAAGAAAAACAACAGGTTTAGAACCATACCGATAATCTGTGTTATGTCCCGAAAAAAAACTGCTATGCTCCCCAGTCCGAAAGAAATTCCGGATATCAGTAATACCTGAATAATAAACGGCAGCAGAAAAATGGGAAAAGTATACAGCTTTAGAATTCCCATAAAGATAAGCATAATCGAGTAGAAGATCATGTATATACAAAAAGTAACAGCGGAAGAAACAATGACTGATGCGACACAGATCTCCATCGGAAACTTTACTTTCTTGATTATATGCGCATTTTCAATAAAGGTGGAGACGCCCCTCATCGTAGCTTCTGAAAAAAAAATCCAGGGAATGAGTCCGGCCAGCAGATAGACCACGAAAGAGGAGGTCCCGGAACCCTCTTCAAAGCGCACCTTCAGTATCGTGGAAAAAAGAAATGTGTACAGGAGCATCTGATAAAGAGGGGTGGCTATCATCCAGAGCGGACCAAATAAGGAGCCGGCATACCTTGACTTTATGTCTTTAATCACCATGGTCCTGAGTATGTGCCTGCCGCCATAGATATTTGAGAAAAGTTCAATCATAACTATATATTATACCTGACACTGTAAAATAGGGGCGTCGTCAAATAGCATCCGTCTTTATCTTCTAAATCTGACCAATACGTAGATGGATATTACTAATAAAACCACAAGTATGGGCACATTATCCATAAAATCCCTCCTAACCTCCCTTTGCCAATGGGAGGCAATATCCCCCTCTTTGCCAAAGAGGGGATAGGGGAGATTTTTTGGTCAATGTGGTTTTACTTATGAACTCCTTAGTAACTGTCGGATACTACCGGGTTTATACATATAAAAAAAGAAAAAAACATTCGTCAGCAGCAAATAAGTTATGATGAAACGTCTGATGCTGATTTCCTTCGGCTTTTTCTTCTCCCCTCCCGGGTCACTTTTACTATTTCTCTTTCTTCCTGATGCCATATCAAAATATAATAACAATATTGCCTGTGATTTTTCAGCGCCATTGACCCACCCCTTTGAGTCGCACTCCGGGTGCAGCATTCCTTCAAAATGAATAAGCCCGGACTTGCTGCTCATCGATGACTTCGGACTGCAGAGACTAACCGAAGCGCAGGCTGTCTGCTCAAGTTATGATATAATGAACATACTAAGATGGCGATAAGTAAGGATACATATTTTGACACCCTCCCCTCAAGGGATGGGTGATTGTTAAGTCCCCTCTCCCTTTGGGAGGACAAAGGTGATGGGCTGATGTAGTCTTATTTATGCACTTATTAGTAACTTCATATTGTGGTAATGAATCCAATGCGTAACAAACTGAAAATAACCTATCTTTTTGAGAGCACCACCTTATGGGGCGGCAACAAGGTAGGGCTTGAACAGGCAGAGGCATTGTCCGAGGCAGGACATAATGTAACCATACTTTCGAAGGATGCCGGGCCGACTTGGTATGACCTCAGATTACCGGTCACGCAGGTGTCAGACTTTGATTACGTCACGATCCCCGAATCCGACATAATTGTCGGGACATACTGGCCGACTGTCAAGGCTGCTTATGAATCAGGCAAGGGGATTCCTGTACACCTGTGTCAGGGCTATGAGGGAGATTACAAAGAATTACTCCATCTAAAGTCGGTTATAGATGAGGTATATTCATACAAAATCCCGAAGCTTACCGTTTCACCGCATCTTGATAAATTTCTTATTGAACGGTTTCAGGCAGAGACCTATTTCATCGGACAGATGTTGAACAAGGACATTTTTTACCCGGCAAGAAATATGAATGAAAACAAACCGGAATCTTTATCTGTGTGGAAAAAGNTTATCAATACTTTCAATGCATTATTCAACAAGAAACAACAGCATTCTGCGCCTTTCAAGGTCCTGGTGGTAGGTCCTTTCGAAGTGATTTTCAAGAACATACCCACGGCGCTTAGGGGGATTTCGATAGCCAAAGAAAAAATGAAAACTCCCATCAAACTCACAAGGGTATCTCAGTTCCCTTTGTCCGCTGAAGAAGAAGCGATTATAAAACCCGATGCATACCACTTTCACTTATCTCATCAATCTATGGGAGAAATTTATAGAAATGCCGATCTTTTTATATCTACCTCTGAGGAGGCGGAGGGATTCGGACTTCCCGCGCTTGAGGCAATGGGATGTGGAATACCTACGATCCTGAGCAATATATCCTCGTACACCTCCTTTGATGACCTGTTGGACTACGCATTATTCATAGATCCTTCCGACACCGAAGCACTGGCAGAGGCAATATCGAAGCTGTTCCATGAACATGCATTGCGGGATAGGCTTGCCCGGAGGGGGTTGAGTGTAGCTGAAAACTTCACTAAGGAGAAGGTTGTGAACAAGCTTGAAAACGCGTTTGAGAAAATACTGCATAGACCAACTTTGAAAGGCCGGCAGTCCAATAAAGGTATCGAACTAAGATAAATGCCTGTGACACTTTAGCGGAGATTCTTCTTCAATTCATAAATCTCATAATGCGTATCTATAGTCTTTACCAGTTCATAGGAAGATATTAATTCCCTGTCGAGCAGGTCCTTGAAACTTCGCAGGTCCTCCGGCCACAGGTCGTTACGATAAACAATAAACTTTGGATGTTTTTCCAATATGGCCTGGAGTTCCTTTTCTCTGGACGCTCCAGGTCCGTCAATACCCTTGATCATGTACTCTCTCTCCCTAAGCAGGATGTTTGAAGGATGAATGTATTTCGTCGGACAACGACTTCCGGTGAGCCAGTAGTCAATCTGACAAGAATTGACCATATAGATATATTGGTCCTTCACCCCCTCAGCATTCAGGAAACGCGCAATCCTGGAACATGTGTCATCGCCTATCGGTTTTTCTTCGGCAAGGTCAGAACGCATCTCCGCGTAATATTTCAGGACGTTTCCCTGCAGCGAATACAGGAAACCCATGACAACTATTATCAGCAGGACAAGATACGCTGCGGTTCTTCCCTTCCTTTTCCGCGGCAAAAGTCTTGAAAGAGAGGCTCCGCTTACAAGGGCCATAGCAGGCATGCTCGTAAACAGATAGTGATATCCAAAGGGTTGCGCAATAACAAAAAGCGAAGCCATCTGAAAGATGAAGAATACTAAGGGCACTTTCATAGACAAAGGTTCTTTTTTTATCCGGAAGAGGTGATACACTGTGCCGGAAATAAATGTCACCCATAAGAGAGGATTGAGCCCCATGTTTGAGCCGATGTTGGAGAGGAATACCCGGACCTTCTCTGAAAAGGAAATCGCTGTTGCCGATATATATAGTGAGGTCACACTGACGTTCGTCCTTATAAAAAGATCCAGAGCATTATGGCCGGCGTAGTAGGAGAGAACGACGAAAAGCGGGATGCCCATTCCGAAACTGATGAGAGCGCATTGTTTTATCCTGGCAGAGAAAAGGGTGCCGGGGTTGGAACGTCTCCATACGACCAGGAGCAGCACCGCAAGGCTTTCAAACACCAGCGAGGTTTTCGTCAACATGCCGATGCCAAATAGAAGCCCGGTAATAAAAGCCGTGTAAATGTTAACCCTTTGTACGATCAACATGTAAAGCCCCCAGGAGACGGGCACAAGCAGTAGGTGTTCGGTCATTGTGCTCAGCCCGCTGATGCCGGAGCTTACAAAAACTATTAGAAAAAGGGAGGCGATTATCCCTGCTGTAGTGCTGTGGATGGCTTTCCCGGATCTGTAAACCAGCAGAGAGGAGATGTATATGCAAACCAGGCCTCCGAGCCTCACCGCTGCCAGCGATTTTCCGAATAGAGCAATGAATAGTGAAAATATGGCGAACGAAAGGGGCGGTTTCATATCCCAGGCAGCAAGGTAAGGGATATTTCCGTCCAAAATGCTTTGCCCCATTATAATGAATGTACTCTCGTCCCAATCAAACACCGAGAAGAAAAAAGAAGGAAATCTGACAAGAAATAAAAAAACTAAAAGTCCAATATATACAAAATACTGTCTCTTGTTTCCCATGGAGTCAGCCCCTTTTTCGTCATTGTCTGTGGACAGACTTCGGGACATACCCTCGCTTATTATCTTTGTCCCCATTCCTTATATACTCTCCACCTTATATAGTAACTTGCAAAACTCGAACTACACCCTTCAGCTTAATAAGATGAAGGGTAGACATGATGAATCCCGAAAGCTTTCGGGATTAAATGCAACGTTGCCTCGGCAAAAATATTGCTCAATCCTCAAAAGGCCGGGTAAAATTCGTCATGCATATCCTGCACTCTTCAGGATAAGCTCCTGAAACAACTTTTTCTCTTAACGCCTGCCATTTTGGACTCCGCCAGGCTTTCTCAAGGTCGGTCACGGATATTTTCTTTGATGCGTCAATCACGGCTATAGGCTTGTTTACATCCCAGTTGCAACAGGGGAAGATATCGCCGTTGGCCCGAATGACCATGAAACGGAAAGGCTCGGGACAGGGGGTCGTCTCCCGATACACATCTTTCGGGGAACTTCCACTTAACACGTACTGCAGACGGCGCGTGTCGATGCTGACACCCTTCGCCGCTGCCTCACCATTGCAAACCTCCAGAGTTTTTCTCCAGTCAGCCACGCTTGGCCCCAAGGCTTCATTCTGAATTTCTGAAATGTGTTTATGAACAGTAATAGGAGAGAAGTCAACAGCAAATATCTCCAATTCTTCAGCCAATTTAATGATGTCAATCAGTTGAGCGAAATTGCCGGCCTGTGCGACAACACTCAGGGACAGCGCGGGATTTTTAGAATTGAGGTATTTTTTCAGGGAGTTTAATGTCTGGATGTTGTCAGATATCCTTTGCAAGTCCGCTCCTCTTCTTATCTTTTCAAAAAGGACCGGATCGGCTGCATCAATGGAGATGGCGAGATAATCAAGCTTGTTTATAATTAGTCCTCTCGATATTTCCTCCCCGAGAAGCATTCCATTGGTAGTAAACCCGACATAAGCGCCCAAAGATTTGTACCTCCCGACAATCCAGGCAATCTTTGGATGTAACAGCGGCTCACCAAGCCCGAAAGGATTGACAACAGAAGCGGTTTTTGCAAGCTCAAAGGTCGCATCAAGCAAAACATCAGGAATTATAAGCCCGGACCGTTTATCATGGTGGATGTTACACATTTTGCACTTAAGGTTGCACTTGCTCGTCACTTCGACCAGGAGATTGAGGGGAAGATTGGGACACTCTACCTCCCGGGCAGTCCTTGAACTCCTGTAAAGGGAAAGGTTATCTTCCCTGAATCTGCCGGATACCGGTAAATGGGATCTCTTCCTCAACAGGACTTTCTTCAGATAATCCTTCACAAAAAACACTTTCTTCCTCATCTCGTTTTCTTTCCCGGCAATATTAAAAGAGGTCGCTGTCTCCGATGGAGTAATAGAAATATTTNCTAATCGTCTCGACCGACTGCGAGTCATGATATATGGGAACGGTTAAATGAAGGTTGTCCGGTTCCGTCTCCTTTTTAAAACCAAGTCCATCCAAAATGCCGACCCACCACTGAGGTCTCGGAGGAAACCAGCATTCGATAAAATCGGCGCCGCGAGCTATTGCATGAGTCGACAGATGGGTGAGGAGAGCTTTGACGGACTCCGAATCTCCCGGCTCGAAGAGAGAATCTCCCCAAATCAATTTCTTGCCTTCCCTGAAAAAGACCGACCAGCCCGTAAGCCTGGAGCGTGTCTTGACCGAAAAAATAAGATATTTCCTGTCGGGTCTCAGGATATAACGCCACGTCAGATAAGCTGCATCTCTTTTGACAAGGCACTCGTAATGGGGTGCAACGGAATAGAAAAAATCCGACCAGTGAGGCCCTATTGAAGATGTTTCAGTTACTCTCAGAGGGGAGAATATTTTCTTCAGTCTGCCTACGGCAGATCCTCTCAGGCGGTCGAGCAAAATCCTTCTATAAGGAACCGGTTCTATATCGGCATACCGAAGGACAGTAACGCCAAAGCGCAAACTATGATGCGCTGCAAACCCATAACTTAAGGAAATGCGGTCATTCATGTAAGATTCCTTGAAGTGTGAATAGGTACGGGAGATTAATGCGCTCCTGCCGAACCCGACGGACCTGTACGCTTTTCTTGTCATTTTGTCGCCGAGTTGGTAAGTATCTATCTCCATCGGTTTATCTGCATGAACGGTGGAATAGACCTTGAGAGGGTAACCTGCAAAGTGCGCAGCAAGAGTACCGTCTTCTGAGACCGCCAGGCTGATCCGATAGGACCCGTACGGGTTGTCCCTGTATTTCCAGTGCCAGTGGCTAAGATCACGCTTCTGATTGAAGACCTCATTGAACATAGCATTGATTTCCTCTTCATCTCCGGGACAATAGCTCCGAATAGTGAAATTCATATCTCTTTCTCCCAGCAGCATGTTGTATATTTTACAATACTCCTGGAGCAGGGAGTAAAGCGGCTGAAATATCTGCCGTTATCAAGGAGGTCCCAGACCTGGCGCGACAGGACAAATTCCCCGCCCGCACCAAAACAACCGGTTGATGGTACAAAGACCGGGTTCGGGCTCCATTCGAAGAGATACTCGCCGCCCCGTAATGTATCAGGGACAGAGAATGACGGAGGAGATTTCCAGATCCCGAAATTTGAGAGCGGACCTTTAAGAGAACCTTTTGGTAAATATGAGGTGATACTCAAAAGCAGATTCCTGCTAAAGTGTTTCCCGTAGTAAAGGCGGCTCATACTGGTAATGTTATCTAACTTCTTCATGCTGTGACTGTAATTATGCACTGCCTTTGCCTCAGGTACAATGTAAAGGCTGTAACCGTTTTTTCGCAGTCGGAAGAAGAGATCAGTGTCCTCAAAAAACAGAAAGAATCTCTCATCAAATAGGCCTCCAACCTCTTCCGCAGCAGACCTTCTTACCATCACCACCCCGCCGTGGAGATTTCTTGTCATCACAGGGACCGAAGATCTCCAAAGTTCGAGGTTCTTCCGACGTTCAGAAAGCGAATAGAAAGTTCTGAACGTATGAGAGAGATGCGCCAGCCGCACACAAAAATCCTCCAGCGGTGTGTAGAGAGAGTAATGGGAGAAAAGGTATCGTCTTTCATCATCCCAGAAAACCTGGGGAGATACTGAACCGGCAGAGGGTGTACTATCAAGAAATTCCCTCAGAATGCTGAGACAGGGGGAAACAACAAATGCATCGGGATTCAAAAGAAATATGTAGTTTCCCTTTGATTGAGAGAACGCCTGATTACAGGCCCGGGCAAACCCAACGTTTTCATCATTAAGAATAAGGGTAAATCCGTATATACCCTGCATTTCATCAAGGACCTCCCGCTCGCCCGCTGTACAGGTATTGTCAACAACGATTACTTCTCTTTCTTCCTCGCCCTCCAAAACGGACTTGACGGCCCTTTCCGTCAGGAGTGCAGAATAGTAATTGACAATCACAACCGAAATCATTTAAGGACTTTATCCGAAGATCCCTTCAAATGCACGTTGGCTCGAGCCTCTCTCCTGGCCTGCAGAGTGTGCGTTGAATCCACTGAAGATATCTCACTGTAATGCTTAATAGAGGGAAGCGCCATCCACTGCCAGGGTTTCCTGATCACAAAGGCTGAAAGACGGTCGGCATATGCCTGAAGAACCTCTTGAGCATCTGATTCGTAGACAATGGGACTTTCGATCGATAACAACCGATAGAACCCTTTCGAGTCTCTTTCGACGCTATTCCATCCTGTTAAGAAGATTGCTTTTCTCTTGATCCCCCATCGTATTATCCCGGAAGGGAGTGTAGCGGGCTGTCCGAACAACCTTACCGGGAGATGTTTGTATTGATACAATCGCATAGGAAAATCAATCGCAGCCCAGAACATCCCATTTTCCTTTGCGACAGAGACTATCGTCCGGTCTATTTTCCCGGAAAAATCGGTCAAGATATACTTCGCCGGAAATCGCCTCTCCGGCAACTTGTAGTTCAGAGTGAGATACAGACGCGTCAGATGCGGAGTGGCAGCAGATCTGTCAACAGTCCTTGCCACCGGGTAAACAATGTATCCGAGGTG
>Ga0031654_10000415_pt1 | contig 10766 bp, 8 predicted proteins | sample FrelakmetCRP12CR_FD_55268 | JGI IMG/M metagenome (GOLD analysis project Ga0031654, IMG submission 55268) | Freshwater lake sediment microbial communities from the University of Notre Dame, USA, for methane emissions studies - CRP12 CR | ecosystem: Environmental > Aquatic > Freshwater > Lake >...
GACCTCTTGACGCCCTGAGGTCCGGCGCCCGCCGCTCAAGGCTCGCCGCCGCCGATTTCGCGGCGCCGCGCGGCCACGTACTCATCGAGCGCTTCGCCGATTGCAGGATCCAATGCCGGTTCACGGTAGTCGATGAGCGCCTGTTTCCAGATCTCGGTCGCCCTCTGCGTCGCGTTTTTGGCGCCGCCGANTTGCCAGTTTTCGTAGTTCTGCCAATTCGACACCAAGGGCTGGTAGAACGCGTGCTCGTAGCGCTCCATGGTGTGCGGTTCGCCGAAGAAATGCCCGCCGGCCGCGACCCCTTTGATCGCCTCGAACCCGAGTTCGCGGTCATCGACCACAATCGGCCTCAAGAACTCGACCATGAGCTGCAGCATCTCGACATCGAGAATGAATTTCTCGAACGAAGCGGTGAGGCCGCCCTCCTGCCAGCCGGCGGCGTGATAGACGAGATTGCCGTGCCCCAGAACCGCTCCCCAGAGCGACATCTCGGTCTCGTAAGCCCCCTGGGCGTCGGCGGCGTTCGATGCGCTGGCGTTGGAGGTCCGGTACGGCAGGCGGTAGCGGCGCGCCAGCTGGCCGCTCGCGATGTTGGCCTTGGCGTTTTCCGGTGTACCGAAGGCGGGCGCGCCGGAACGCATATCCACATTGGAGGTGAACGCGCCGTACACCGCCGGCGTGCCCGGGCGCACCAGCTGCGCCAGCACGATGCCGAATAGCGCTTCCGCGTTCTGTTGCGCGAGCGCCGCCGCGAGCGAGGCCGGGGCCATCGCACCCATCAGCGTGAACGGAGTGATCACCACCGCCTGGCCGTGTTCGGCCATGGCGATCAATCCGTCGCACATGGCTTGGTCGAATCGGCGCGGACTGTTCACCGAAATGATGGTGATGACCCCGGGGCTTTCGGCAATTTGCGCCAGGGTGAGGCCCCGAGAGATCGCCATCATCCGAATGCCGTCGAGCGCTCGTCCGGCTCCGATGGCCGTGCAGTGATAGACCTTATCCGAATACGCAAGGTTTGCCCGATAGGTGTCGAGATGACGGGTATTGGCCGGCAGATCGACCGGGGCGCACACCTGATTGCCGATCAGATGCATCACGTTGAAATATTGCGCGAGGCGGATGAAGTCGCAGTAGTCGCGGTAATTTCCCGGGCGGCGGCCGCGCTCGCAATCGTGGACGTTGGGCGGACCCGCCACCAGCCCGAAATTGAGGTGATTCGCGCCCAGGATGACGCGATTGGCCTGGTTGCGCGGCGTGAGCGTAAAGGAGGCGGGGGCGCTCCGCAAGGCGGCCTCGATGAGTCCCCGGTCGAGGCGCACGTTGTGCGTCGCCCGGTCCACCTTTGCGCCCGCCGCCTCCAACACGCAAAGTGCGCGCGCCGACATCACTTCCATCCCGAGTTCCTCGAGAATGCGCAGCGACGTTGCGTGTATGGCCTCGATCTGATCGGCCGATAGGACCTCCATGGGCGGGTAGGGGTTGGTGACTTCCTGGNGCGGGAGCTGATGGATCTGGTTGCCGCCGATGCGCCTGGCCCGGCCCCCTCGACGTCGGCGGTGATCATCCAGGCTCATTGAACGGTGATTCTGACACCGCCGAACACGGCGCGCGGTGCGGCGGGGCTCTGAAAACGATTGTCGACCCGGGGATCGTTGGGTCCGGCGTCCGCCGGGATACCCGGTGCGCCGACGCCGGTCGGATCGCTGAACAGGCCGTAAGTGGCGTACCGGGCGTCGAGCACGTTTTGCACTGTCCCGAAAATCTCGAAGCGCCGATTGACCCGGTAGGAGGAGCGCAGGCTCAAAACGTGATATCCGGGCATCGGCGCATTTTGATTGGATTCATCGCCATGGTAGTACTGGGTGCTCACCAGCACAAAGGATCCGCCCACGGTCCAGCTGCCGCGGATCGTATAGTCGGCTCCGGCCTTGAATCGCTGGCGAGGGATGCCCGGCAGCTGATCGCCCGGCTGCACCTGGATCTCGCCATTGGCGTCGTGGAACGGATTGAAGGGGGACAGCAGGGTCAAGGGCGAGCGAAAGGTGGCATCGATGAAGCTGTACTGGGCGTGCGCCGACCAGGTCCGGTCTTGATAGGTCGCGCCCAATTCCAACCCCTGGCGGCGGGTGGAGCCGATATTTTGAAAATAACCCCTGCCGATCGATGTCGCTACGGCATAAATATCATTGTCGAGGGTGGTGCGGAACACGCCGGCGTTCCAGTTCAGGTGACCCGAAGCGGTTAGCGGCAGCTGCCCGCGCAGCCCGAATTCGGTCGTCTGCGAGACCACCTGTTTCAGATTCGGCGGGTCGCCGGCGAGGCTCGAGGGCAGCAGACAGGGCCGCAGCGGATCCGAGCATTCGATTTCGCTCGCGGTGGGTGCACGATTATTGATCGAATAGCCCGCATAAGCCGTGAGATTCGCATGCAGCTTGTAGGTCGCCCCCAAGGCCGGATTGACGTGAGTGAACCGATTGATGCCGTTGAGATCGCCGCCCAGCTGGTCCGACAAATCGATTTTCGCGATGTTGTAGCGCGCGCTGGCGGTGATGGCGAGCGGCGGACTCGCGTCCCAGGTGTCGGTCGCAAAGAAGCCGTAATAGGCGTTGCTGGCCCGCAGACTCACCGGGGTGGCCGGGTATCCGGTATTTTCAGGCGTGTAGACGAACAGCCCCGACGGCAGCACCGTGAGCGAAGGGTTGATCAGGCCGACTTCGGTGGCCGTGGAGAAATCGATCCTGGCGGCATCGACGCTCGCGCCGAGTGCAAACTGGTTGTCGCGAGCGAACAGCGGCCGAGAGTCGGTGAGCTGCACCGATCCGCCGAAACTCTGCGAGCGAATCCACTCGAAGTCGTTTTCGCCGATGGTTCGCGCGCCGCCGTTCGAAATGTCGGGCAGAGATCCGCTGCTTGAATTCGTGAGAGGGGTCGACCCGCCGGGTTGGCACAGCAGACCTGCCTCGATTGGCGAGGTGCATGAGGTATAACCGGTGCTGTTGCCGTTGACGCCGCTTTGCCGGAGGTCGCGATAATAGGCGAGCCCCTGCAAGGCGAGCGTGCGGGTCATGCCAAAGGATGCGTTCAGCGTCACGAAATCCAATGAGTTGACGTTCGATTGCGGTCCCGTGAAAACCTCTTCCCGGTTGATCGCGAGAGACTGAACCGGCGCCGCGCCCTGGCCATACAAGTGGTTATCGGCGCGCGCATAGCTCAAATCGATTGCCGCTCCTTCCTCATGCCGGCCGATGTCCAAATAGTACTGGCGCAGCGAGTCATGCGAGAACCGCCGCCAACCGTCCTGGTCGAGGGCTCGCGCGGCCGCATAGACCCCGAAGGTGCCTCGGCTGATGCCGGCTTGCGCCGAGCCGGTGCGTTGACCGAAGGATCCGCCGGAGAATTCGCCGTCGACACCCTGGAAGGTGAAGCCGTTCTTCATGGTCACCGCCATTGCGCCGCCGAGCGCGTTCAGGCCATAGAGAGGGCTGGAACTGACGATGTCGATGCGATCGATGGCGGTGTCCGGTATCAGATCCCAGTTGACCGTATCGCCGAGCGCTTCGTTGATGCGCACGCCGTTCTGATACACGGCCAGACCTTGCGGGCTTCCCAATACGGGTGAGGCATCGAATCCACGGTACAGGATGCCGGGCTGAAACGCATCCGCCAGCGCATCGTCGATGTTGATGCTGCTCAAGCGAGTGCCGAGCGCCCTTATCAGGCTTGCCGCGCCGTCCTCCGTCAAGTCGCCGGCGTACACGCTTTGCACGTTGCCCGGCACCTTGTCGGCATCGATGCGCGTGCCCGGCAGCGGCGTAACGCCTATGACCGATACTTCCGGCAATACCGGCGTCGGCGTACTTGATGACTCCAACGCCCCCGCGATCGGACAACCGCCCACTAGAGACGCGATGAATACGAATCCCGCCAAAAAGCGCCGCGGCTCGCCCGCCGGGTTGGGGTCACGGAACATGGAAAATCATGCCTCTGTTACCCAAACTCATTCGATATACAGTAATGCACTCCAACGAGTACTGGATTTACGCTCGCTCCGCCGGCGCGTAGAGTCCGCCGATGGCGCGCAGGTTCATCGGTCATCAATCCATCAAGGGAAGAGGGGCGTCGTCGAATCCGGCCGCGCGGTTCGACGCCTTGTCGCTCGAGCCGGCGGACGACGGCTGGTATCGGGAGGAGGCTGCGGAAGTCCTCAACGAGACCGTCATGCCCGACCATGCGCGCGGCATCATCACGACCAACGACTCGCCCGACGTCGGATTCGACCGCTCGATCAATCCCTATCGCGGTTGCAGTCATGGATGCGTGTATTGCTTTGCCCGTCCCAGCCACGCCTACCTCGGTCTGTCGCCGGGATTGGATTTTGAAACGAAGCTCTTCTACAAGCCGGAAGCGGCAAGTCTCCTGGAAACCGAACTCGCCAGGCCCAATTACCGCTGCAAACCCATCGCGCTCGGCATCAACACGGACGGCTATCAGCCCTTGGAAAAGCGTCTGGGGATCACCCGCAGCATCCTCGAGGTGCTGGCGCGCTGCCGTCACCCGGTGAACATCGTCACCAAGAGTGCTCTGATCGTGCGCGACATCGATTTGCTCGCCGACCTCGCCAAGGACGGGCTGGCCTCGGTCATGCTGAGCGTCACATCGCTCACCGACGAGATCAAGCGCACGCTCGAGCCGCGCGCCGCTTCGCCGCAGACACGGCTGCGCGTCATGAGGGAGTTGGCTAAAGAAGGAATTCCGGTCGGCGTGCTGGTCGCACCGGTGATACCTGCGGTAACGGATCATGAGCTCGAGGGCATACTGGCCGCCGCGAGCGAGGCGGGCGCGACCGCCGCCGGTTATATCCTGCTGCGCCTTCCCCACGAAGTGAAGACCCTGTTTCGCGAGTGGCTGGATGTGCATTACCCGGATCGGGCGAGGCGTGTGATGTCGCTGATCAATCAAGCGCGCGGCGGCAAGGATTACGACGCGCGATTCGGGCAGCGCATGGTCGGTACGGGCCCCTATGCGGATTTGCTGCGCACCCGCTTCGAACTCGCCGCGCGCCGGCTGGGTCTGTCTCCGGCGAGCGATCGGCACGCACTCGACGTCTCGAAGTTCCGTGCACCCATGCCTGCGACATCGCAGTTGACGCTCGGATTTTGAGATCGATCCGCGGCAGAATGTGCGTTTCATCGCCGCCCGTCACCGTTGTTGCCCTGCGGGCAGTGTAACTCGGCTGCCGCGCCGAGTCGTGATGCGGCTCCGCAATCGCCCGCAATCTCGATGTTATGGCAGGGGGATGGCGAGGGATGTCGAGGCGAACACCGCTGGGTTTGCCTGCCCGGCAGGGCCTTGGTATTTGGTTCAATAATGACGTACCCTTGGCATCAGCGGTGCCTAGGAGCGCGGATTCCACCTCATGCAATTCACGCGCTCTGCGGCATCGATTCTCGCCTCGAGAGGACCCTGAGCCATGGACGCTCGCCTGTCTGCGGACGCGGTTGCCTGTCCGGATTGCGATTTGCTGCAGCGGATTCCGGCGCTTGCACCGGGCGGCAAAGCGGCTTGCATACGCTGCGGGCGCGCCCTCGCCAAGCAGCCGTCCGGATCGCCGGACTTGCCGCTCGCGCTCACCGTCGCCGCGGCGATCATGCTCATCGTATGCAATACCCTGCCGTTGATGGAGCTGCACGTCGTCGGGCGTTTTGCAAGCACCACCATTGCCGGCGGCGCCTACGAAATGTGGCTGCAGGGTCAGCGCGTCACCAGCGTGCTGGTGGCGTTCTGTGCGCTCATCGCCCCGGTAGGGTATGTATCGTTCATGTTGACGCTGTTGATTGCCGTCCGGCTCCCCTCCGTACCGCCGTGGACCGGTGAGATGCTGCGCTGGATGGGACACCTCCAAGTGTGGTCGATGCTCGAGGTGGTGATGCTCGGCATTCTCGTCGCATTGGTCAAGATCGCCGAACTCGCGACCGTGGATCCGGGTATCGGAATGTACGCCTTTGGCGCGGTGATCCTGTTGATGCCGGCCATTGGTGTCAACCTCGATCGCCGCGAGCTTTGGCGCAGGGTCGAATGGATGGACGCACCGCGATGAAGGGTCCGACGCTAACCGCTGCCCGCGCCGGTCTCGTGTCCTGCGAGGCCTGCCATCTTCTGTCCCGCCCGGCCGGCGCCGGCGAGCCCGGCTTTTGCGGCCGCTGCGGCGAGAAGCTCGAAAACCGCCGCCGTGGCTCGATCGCGACCACCTGGGCGCTGCTCATCTCCGCCGCCATCTGCTACATCCCGGCCAACATGCTGCCGGTGCTCGATACGACCACGCCGCAGGGCACGGAAGGCGACACCATTTTGGGCGGCGTGGCATTTCTCTACACCTCGGGATCTTGGCCGCTCGCAATTCTGGTGTTGATCGCGAGCGTCATGATTCCCCTGGGCAAGCTGATCTCCCTCGCCTATCTGCTGATCAGCGTGCAGCGCGGCTCCGTCAAGGGCGGCCGCGAGCGTACGCGGCTCTATCGGCTGGTCGTGATCATCGGCCGGTGGTCGATGCTCGATGTGTTCGTCGATACTTTCACCGTGGCCTTGGTGCAGCTGCAGCCGCTGATGTCGGTGGCGCCGGGCCAAGGCGTGCTGTTCTTCGCCGCCGTGGTGGTGCTGACCATGCTCGCCGCCGAATCCTTCGATCCGCGCTTGATCTGGGACAGCGTCGATCCCGGAGAGCCCGTCCATGGCTGAGCAACAGGATATCAACGATCTGCCGCAGGCGAGCGTCGCGCGCCCGAAAGGCTTGCGGATTTCGGTGGTGTGGATCATCCCGATCCTCGCCGCGGTGGTGGCCATCGGCATCGCGATTCAGCGCGTGAGCAGCGAGGGGCCCACCATTAGCATCGTCTTCAAGGCGGCTGCGGGCATCGAGGCCGGCAAAACGTTCATCAAGTACAAGGACGTGACCATCGGCCAAGTGGCGACGGTCGAACTTACCAACGATTATTCCCAGGTGCTGGTGACGGCGAAGATGGCCAAGCACGCCGCCGGCCTCATCGTCGAGGACGCGAAGTTCTGGGTGGTGCAGCCGACCGTCACCTTGAGCGGCGTGACCGGGCTCGGCACCCTGCTGTCCGGACAGTACATCGGATTTCAGGCGGGTAAATCGACCGTCAGGGGCCGTAACTATACGGCGCTCGATGTGCCCCCGGTGATCACCGACCAACCCGGCCGGCGCTTCAAGTTGACGGCGCAGACCTTGGGGTCGCTGGGAGCCGGCGCGCCGATCTACTATCGCAGCGTGCCCGTCGGCGAGGTGGCGGCCTACAGCCTGGCCGCCGACGGCAAGTCGATCGAGGCCACGGTGTTCATCGATGCGCCCTACGATAAGTATGTCACCTCGGAGACGCGCTTTTGGAATGCCAGCGGCATCGACGTCTCCGTGGGCGCGAACGGCGTCAACATCCGCACCGAGTCGATCGTATCGGTGCTGGTAGGCGGCATCGGATTCGATGTGCCGGATTTCGCTCCGCCGGGCGAGTCGGCGGCCGTGGACGCGGTTTTTTCGCTGTACCAGAGCCGTGCCGAGGCGATGACTCTGCCGATTACGGTGGAACGGCGCTTCGTGCTTTATTTCAGCGAGTCGCTGCGCGGCTTATCGGTCGGAGCGCCCGTGACCTTGTTCGGATTGCCGGTCGGCCGTGTCGCCGAAGTCGGCCTCGGCTACGATGCGATGACGCATGATCTTCGCCCGCGAGTACTGGTGACGTTCAACCCCGAGCGTCTCGCCTCCCGGGTATCCGAAAAAGATCGGCCATCCGCGACCAAAGCGTTGGTAGAGGCGTCCGAAGCGGCCCGTGTCCCGATTCTGCGCCACCTGGTGGAGGATCGCGGACTGCGCGCCCGGCTGCAAACCGGGAGCCTGCTCACCGGAGAATTGTATGTTGCGTTCGAATACGTACCGAAGGCACCAAAAGCAAAGGTCGACTGGAAGCGCGACCCGCTCGAGCTGCCGGTGGATTCGGGCGGGCTGGCGAGCATCGAGGCGAAGCTCGACAATATCTTGACCAAGATCGACAACATGCCGCTCGAGTCCATCGGTGTCGGCATCAAAAATGCGATTGTCTCGCTCAACCAGACACTGAAGCAAACGGATGCGCTATTAGGACGCATCGATGCCGAATGGGTGCCCGAGGGAACCAAGACCATGCAGTCCCTGCACCAGGCGATTGCCGACGCCGATCGCTCGCTCCTCAACCAGGACGCGCCGGCTGCCCAGGATTTGCACAATACGCTGCAGGAACTCACGGGTGCCGCACGCGCCGTGCGCGTCTTCGTCGATTATCTGCAACGGCACCCCGAGATGTTGATCCGGGGCAAGAAAGAGGACCATCCATGATACGCCGCATAGTCGCCATGATCGCCGCCGTGTCGGGCGCGCTCGCGCTCGCGGCGATACCCGTGGGCTGCGCCAGCCCGCATTCGCATTTTTACACCTTGAGTTCTGGCGCCGCGCCGGCCATTGCGGCCTCATCATCTGCCCTCGTGGTGATCGTCGGACCGGTGTCGATACCCGCCGTGATCGACCTGCCGCAGATCGTGGTGCGCACCGGGGCCAATCAGGTATCGGTGGACGAGTTCAATCGCTGGGCGTCGCCCTTGCAGAGCAATATCGCGCACGTGGTGGCCGATAATCTGGTCGCGCTGCTCGGCACGCCCCGGGTCATGTTGTATCAGCAGGCGCAAAATACCGACGGAGACTACCGTGTGTCGATCGACGTGCAAACCTTCGAATCGGCGCCCGGCGATGCCGCGACCTTGAGCGCGCTGTGGGTCGTGCGCCGCGTGAAGGACGGCAAGACGCAGATCGGGCGCACGGAGGATCGCGAGGCCACTCCCGAAAAAAGCTACCAGGCTCTCGCGGCCGCGCACAGCCGGGCGCTCAGCCGCCTGAGCGAGGACATCGCAAACGCGATTAGAATGTTCGACCGTGGCGCCCCATAACCGAATCCGCCGCTTCACCCGCGGCCAGATCCGCTGACCCGCGCAAGGAATCCTGGTGGCGACGGGCGCGACAATGAGCAGACACGTGCAGCTGCTGACGGCTCTGGTGGTCACCGAGCTGGTGAACCCGCTGATGGCGGATGTGAATCCGCTGGCGCGGCTGTTTTCAGCCGCGCTGTTCGGCATCTTGGGCGTCGCGGTGTTCCGTGCCATATTCGACACCCGATCCCGCCGCCGGATCGGCGCAGCGCTCGCCTGCATGGCGATCGCAATCAACGTGGTGCGGTTATGGGTCCCGAGTGCAATGAAGGTGCCGGCGGAATTCGCATTGAATGTCTCCACCGTCGCCTTCTTCGCGTTTTGTCTTTACGTGATCGTGAATCACGTGTTCGGCGCGCGCAATCTTCGCACCGACGATGTGGTCGGCGCATTTTCAGGCTACATCATCGTTGCGCTCATTTGGGGCCGTCTGTATGCGCTTGCCTGGATGATCGTGCCCGGCTCCTTCAGCATCAGCCCGGGCATCCGATGGCAACTCGCCAATTGGCACACGTTGCAAGCGCTGTTCGATTATTACAGCTTTACCACGATCTCGAGCATCGGCTATGCGGACATCACGACCACCGGCCCGCTGTCGAATACGCTGGTTTGGCTCGAAGTGATGTGCGGACAGTTCTACCTCGCGGTGGTGGTCGCGACCATCGTCGGGATCAAGGTGGCGCAGGCGCTCGCCGCGCCGCGCGACGGCGGCTAGCTGTGCGGATCGTGCGCGGCCAGTCCAGGGTAATCTCATCGCTTCGCTGCGCGCTCATCGCCGCCGCTGCTGTCTTAACCCTGGGCGGCTGCTCGACCTTCCGCCAGATTTTTCACATGGATGATGCCTCGGACAGGGCCGCAGAGCAGCTGCAGCTCCAACAGCACCGGGTGATGCGGTTCGCGGACGAGTACGTCGGCCGCATCGCCGTGCCGATCAGGAATCTGCAGGCGTCGACCGACAATGCCGAGGATCGGCTGGCGGCCCAGAGCTGGCTGCTGTCGCAGGCCACTGCGGCCTTTATTATCGCGAGCGGCCCCAGTCCTATCGTCAACACGGTCGACATGATCGTACTCGCGACCTTGAGCCGCATGGTGATCGACGAGGCGTGGGTCAAAGAGCGTTTCGGCGAAAAGGCGGTGCCGGTGCGCGACGAGTACGGTCGATTGGAACCGCTCGCGTTGACGCTCGCCCAAGGCGTGCTGACGCCAGCGCAACTCGCGGAGCTGCAGAAGGTCGTCATGGAGTGGCGCGCACAAAATCCGCATGTCACCTCGATCGCATACGTGCGCTTCAGCCACATCTCGACCTCGCGGAGATCCACACTCGGCGCGAGCAATACTCCCAGCGGCCTTTTCGGGCTGCTGGGCTTGGATCCGTTCAGCAGCCTCGACCCCGCGGTGCGCGAGATCGCGCGGACCCGGGAGCTAGGCGAGCGCACCGTCTATTATGCTCAGCGCCTGCCGAGCCTGCTCGACATGCAGGTGGAGCGCCTGACCTACGAATTCGCGGCGATGCCGGAAACCAAGCGTCTGCTCGCCAATGCGGACAGTGTCGCTGCCGCTGCCAGCGCGACCGGCAGCGTCGTCGGCGAGTTGCCGAGCTTGATCGCTCGAGAGCGCGAGGCCGCAATCCGCCAGTTCATGGAGGCTTTGACCGTCGAGACCGCGCACACGCGCGATCTCATTGTCGAGCTGCGCGGCGCGCTCGAGGCGGGCACCGCGACATCGAATTCGCTCAA
>Ga0031654_10000417_pt1 | contig 10744 bp, 9 predicted proteins | sample FrelakmetCRP12CR_FD_55268 | JGI IMG/M metagenome (GOLD analysis project Ga0031654, IMG submission 55268) | Freshwater lake sediment microbial communities from the University of Notre Dame, USA, for methane emissions studies - CRP12 CR | ecosystem: Environmental > Aquatic > Freshwater > Lake >...
CACATCGGTCGCCGCCGGATCGGCGGCGAGCGCCTCGAGCCAACGCCGCACCGGCGGCGGCAGCGTGGCCAGCACCGGGGCCGCCGGGCCTTCCGCCAGCGCCAACAACCAGGCGCATTCCACGCGCACGCGTTCGCGCATCAGCCCGGCCTCGCTGAACAATCGGCGAACCGCCGTGAGCTTGGCGGCATATCGGCCGTCGAGGGGCGAGAGTGCGTCTTCGGGGGCGGTGGCGGGAATAGACTTGACCAAGGATGCCGTCGCTAAATGATAGAATGACGCAGATATTACCGTAAACCGGCACCAACCGGCGGAGTAAGGCGCGATGACGACGACGGACTATCGCGTCGAGCGTGACAGCATGGGTGCGCTCGATGTACCTGCGGCCGCGCTCTGGGGCGCCCATACGCAGCGCGCAATCCAGAATTTCCCACCGAGCGGTCTGCGCATGCCGCGGGCCTTCATCCGCGCCTTGGGGCTGATCAAGCATGCGGCGGCGGGTGCAAATGCGCAGTTGGGCGACATGCCGCCCGATCTGGCGGCCGCCATCCAAGGCGCGGCCCTCGAGGTGGTCCAGGGGAAATTCGACGACCAGTTTCCGGTGGACGTGTTTCAAACCGGCTCGGGCACGAGCAGCAACATGAACGCCAACGAAGTCATCGCGACTCTGGCGGGCCGGCGTTTGGGCCGGCCGGTGCATCCCAACGATCACGTGAACATGGGTCAGAGCAGCAACGACGTCGTGCCGACCGCGATTCACGTCGCCGCGGCCTTGCTCCTCAACGAGAATCTCTTGGCCGGTCTTCGCCGCTTGAGCGCAGTGCTCGAGCGGCGCGCGCGCGAGTTCGGCNGCGCGGTCAAAACCGGCCGCACGCACTTGATGGACGCGTTGCCGATCACGATCGCCCAGGAGTTCGGCGGGTGGCGGGCGCAGATCGAGCAGGACTGCGCACGCTTGAACTCGACGATGCCCCGCTTGCTGGCGTTGGCGCAGGGCGGCACCGCGGTCGGTACCGGCATCAACGCGAGGCCGGAGTTCGCCGCGCTGTTCGCTCGCCAACTGGCTGCCGACACGCAGCTCGAATTCCGCCCGAGCGACAATTATTTCGAGGCGCTTTCCTGCCAGGACACGGCGGTCGAATTGTCCGGGCAGCTCAAGGTCGTTGCGGTCAGCCTCATGAAGATATCGAATGACTTGCGCTGGATGAACAGCGGGCCGCTGGCCGGATTGGGGGAAATCGCTCTGCCGGCACTGCAACCCGGCAGCAGCATCATGCCGGGCAAGGTGAATCCCGTGGTTCCGGAGGCGGTGACCATGATCGCGGCGCAGGTCATCGGCAACGATGCGACCATCACGATTGCGGGGCAGTCGGGAAATTTTCAGCTCAACGTCATGCTGCCGGTGATTGCCTATAATTTATTGCAGAGCCTCGACTTGCTGGACATTGCAAGCCGCAACCTCGCGGATCACGCGCTCGCCGGGCTGACCGTGAACGAGGCGCGGCTCAAGGCCGCGCTCGCGCGCAATCCGATGCTGGTGACCGCACTCAATCCGATCATCGGCTACGAAAAGGGCGCGGCGATCGCCAAGAAGGCGTACACCGAGGGCCGGCCGATCTTGGAGGTGGCCGCGGAAATGACCGACTTGAGCATCGATGAGCTGCGCCGCGTGCTCGATCCCTTGGCGCTGACGGCGGGCGGGATCAAGGGTGCCGGGTCCTCCGGCTGATGATGGATCCGCTATATACCAAGACGCACATTCGCGAGTCGCTCGATCCGCAACCCTCCGCCGCCGACGATGACATGCTGTGGCTGGCGGGCGCGACCGTGGAGGCGCGGGCACGGGTTCGCGCCTCAATGCCGAAGGAGCGTGTGCCCGCGGCGGTGCTCGTGCCGCTGGTCGAACGCGAATCGGGCCTGACCGTATTGCTGACGCAACGTGCGGCGACCCTCAAGGATCATGCCGGTCAGATCAGTTTCCCCGGCGGGCGTATCGAGCCGACCGATGCGAGTCCCTGGCATGCGGCGCTGCGCGAGGCCCACGAGGAAATCGGTTTGTCCGAGAGTCACGTGGAATTTGCCGGCTATCTTCCGGATCACTGGGTGGTCACCGGCTTTCGGGTGACACCGGCGGCCGGCTTTGTCAGCCCGCTCTACGAGCTGCGCATCGCGACGGCCGAAGTCCACGACGTGTTCGAGGTGCCGCTCGACTTCATCTTGGACGCCGCCAACCACCGCCTGCGCCTGGGCCGCCTGGGTGACGTGCCGATCGAGTTCTACGACATTCAGTACGGGGAGCGCCTCATCTGGGGCGCCACCGCAGGAATGTTGCTGACCTTGAGACGCCTCTTGCAGGTGCGGGCGGAAAAACTCCGATGACGGCGCAGCGGACCGAGTTGCCGCGGATGCGCGAGTTGCTCGCCATCATGATGCGCTTGCGGGCCGCCGACGGGTGTCCCTGGGATCGGCAGCAGACATTCGCCAGTATCGCGCCCTATACGATCGAAGAGGCGTACGAAGTCGCGGACGCGATCGAGCGCGGCGATGTCGAGCACCTCAAGGAGGAGCTCGGGGATCTATTGTTTCAAGTGGTTTTTCACGCGCAAATCGCCGGTGAAGCGGGCGCGTTCGATTTCGAGGCGGTGGCATCGGCCATCTGCGACAAGCTGGTGCGGCGTCACCCGCACATATTCGCCGCAGCCGCAACGGAGGAGGGCGGTCCCATCACCGCAGCCGAACAAAGCGTTGCCTGGGAGGAGAGCAAAGCGCGTGAACGCGATGCGGTCACCGGCAGCGCGCTGAGCGGCGTGCCACCGGCGTTGCCGGCGTTGATGCGCGCGCACAAGCTCAGCAAACGCGCCGCCCGCGTCGGGTTCGATTTCGAGCACGCCAGCCAGACCGCCGACAAGGTGGCGGAGGAGCTCGCGGAGGTGCGCGAGGCCGCCGCGGCGGGCGTGCGCGGCGCGGCTCCTTCGCAAGAAATCTTCGAAGAGATCGGCGACCTTTTGTTCGCAGCCGCCAATTTGGCGCGCAAGCTCGAGGTCGACGCCGAGGCGGCGCTGCGGGCGGCGAACACCAAGTTCGAGCGCCGCTTTCGCGCGATGGAGGCTTTGGCGCAGGAGCGCGGCGAGCCGTTCGCGAGTTTGGACCTCGCCGCACAGGAGCAGCTGTGGTTGGAGGTAAAGCGGTCCGAATAGCGCGCGCGCCCCAATGACGCGCGCTCCCGGATCACGGGCGAGCGCTACAAGTCGAAATGGATGCCCTGCGCGAGGGGCAATTCCTGGCTCCAATTGATGGTCGTCGTCTGACGCCGCATGTAGGCTTTCCAGGAATCGGACCCGGCTTCGCGGCCGCCGCCCGTATCCTTCTCGCCGCCGAATGCGCCGCCAATCTCNGCTCCCGAGGTCCCCAGATTCACGTTGGCAATCCCGCAGTCGCTGCCTTCGGCGCTCAAGAATCGCTCGGCCGTTTGCAGGCGGTCGGTGAACACCGCGGAGGAGAGGCCGTAGGGCACGGAATTTTGCAATGCCACCGCGTCCTCGAAGGTCTCGTAGCTCAGCAGGTATAGGACCGGCGCGAAGGTCTCGGTGTTCACGATCGCCATATCGGGCGATGCGCGCACGATCGCGGGCTCGACAAAATTACCGCGCCTCGGAATCGCACTGCCGCCGCACAGCAACGTGCCGCCCTGGGATTGCGCCGCGGCGATGGCGGCGAGAAAGCGTGCGACCGCGCCCGCATCGATCAACGGGCCCATCAAGGTACCGGGCTCGAGCGGATCGCCGATGCGTATCTGGCCGTAGGCGGCGATGAGGCGGCGTNCGAGTTCCGCGGCGCGCGAATGATGGACCAATACGCGGCGGGTGGTGGTGCAGCGTTGACCCGCAGTGCCCACCGCTCCGAAAACGATCGCCGGCACCGCCAGATTCAGGTTTGCCGTTTCATCGACGATGATCGCGTTGTTGCCGCCGAGCTCCAGCAAGCTCTTACCGAGGCGTTCGGCCACGCGTACGGCGATCCGCCGTCCGACTTGCGTCGACCCGGTGAACGACACCAGTGCAACGCGCCGGTCATCGACGAATCTGCCGGCGAGTTCGGTGCCGGCGTCGATGAATATTTGGAAGATGGCCGGCAGCGAATGGCGTTCGAGGACGCGATTGCAAATGTGCTGCACGGCGAGCGAGCACAGCGCGGTCTTGGGCGAGGGCTTCCACACCGTGGCATTGCCGGCGATGGCGGCGAGGAACGCGTTCCAGGACCACACGGCCACCGGGAAGTTGAAGGCGGAGATCACGCCGACCACCCCGAGCGGATGCCACTGCTCGTACATGCGGTGCTCGACGCGCTCGGAATGCATCGTCAGGCCGTACATCATGCGCGATTGGCCGACGGCGAAATCGGCGATGTCGATCATTTCCTGAACCTCGCCCAGTCCCTCGGCTTTGATCTTGCCGTTTTCCAGCGAAACCAAGGCGCCGAGCGCGTCCTTACGGGTGCGCAGTTCCTCGGCCATCAGGCGAATGGCCTCGCCGCGTTTCGGGGCCGGCACCCGGCGCCACTGGCGCGCGGCCTCGACCGCGGAGGCAAGAACGTGCTCATAGTCTTCGGCGGTTGCGCCGCGAACGCGCGCGAGACATTGACCGGTCGAGGGATTGATCGACTCGATCAGCGGCCCCGATTGTTGGCGGGTCCAGCCGTGGCTGCCGGACCAGGTCCCGGGGTTGTGATCGGCCAGCTCGAGTGAGCGCAAAGTGTCGGCAATATTCGTCATGGGTCAATACCGGATTTCGATTTGGGGGCGGCATTGTGTAGCATCTGCAGTCTATGTCCAAATCCCCCGCATTGAACAATTGGCACCCTGCCAGCTGGCACAGCCGGCCCGCGGCCCAACAACCCAAGTATGCCGACGCGGCCGCGCTGGAGCGCGCGGTGGCCGCCTTGAGCCGGCTGCCGCCGTTGGTCGTTTCCTGGGAAATTGAGGCCTTGCGCGCCAAGCTCGCGCTCGCTCAGAGGGGCGAGCAGTTTCTGCTGCAGGGAGGGGATTGCGCCGAGAGCTTCGANGACTGCGAGTCCGATAACATCGCCAGACGGCTGAAGATCCTGCTGCAGATGAGCTTGGTGCTGCTGCAAGGCTTGAAAAAGCCCATCATTCGAGTGGGCCGGTTCGCGGGCCAGTACGCCAAGCCGCGTTCGGCGGACACCGAAACTCGCGGCGGCGTGACCTTGCCCACCTATCGGGGCGACAACGTCAATAGGCCCGGGTTCAGCGCTGCGGAGCGCGAACCGGACCCCGAGCTTTTACTGCGGGGCTACGAGCGCGCCTCGCTCACGTTGAATTTCGTGCGCGCGCTGATCGACGGCGGCTTTGCCGATTTGCACCATCCGGAATATTGGGATCTCGGCTTTTTGCGCCATGCGGCGCTGCGAGAAGCCTATCAAAAAATCGTCGACTCGATCGCAGAGTCGATGGAGTTCTTCGAGTCGATGAGCGGCTTGCGAGTGCACGCGGCGACCCGCGTCGATTTCTACACCAGCCACGAAGGGCTGCATTTGCTGTCCGAGCAGGCCCAGACGCGCTACATTGAGCGGCAGAAGAAATGGTACAACCTGTCGGCCCACATGCCGTGGGTCGGCATGCGCACCGCCAACATCGACGGCGCGCACATCGAATATTTTCGCGGCATCGCCAATCCGATCGGGGTCAAAGTCGGCGCCGCGATGAGCGCCGAATGGCTGCAGGAGCTGGTGCAGGTGTTGAACCCTCAGAATCAGCCGGGGCGGCTCACCGTCGTCCATCGGTTCGGCATCAAGGACATCGAGCAGCGGCTGCCCGAGATGATCGCCGCCGTTCGGGCCACGGGCTCGCAAGTGCTCTGGGTCTGCGATCCCATGCACGGCAATACCGAGACCACCGCGGGCGGCGTCAAGACGCGCCGTTTCGACAACATTATGGGGGAGGTGGAGGCGGCCTTTCGCATCCACGAAGAAGCCGGGTCCATGCTCGGCGGCGTGCACATCGAACTGACCGGCGATGATGTCACCGAGTGCATCGGCGGCGCACGGGGCCTCAAGGAGGTCGATTTGGCCCGGGCTTACAAGTCGCCCGTGGACCCGCGTTTGAATGCCGAACAGGCACTCGAATTGGCCATGCTGATTGCCCGACACGCGGGCAGGAAGCGGCAGGTCCAAAGACCCTAGATTCACTGGCGGACGGTCGCCGGAATGCCTGAGGGAACTGATATATATAATATAAACAAGTCCTTATAGAATATTGTGAGAATATTACTTAATACAAGGCCGCGGTTTTTCAAAACTCCGGTTGCCTCGAGCGCCGCAGGTGCTATTCTGCCTCGCAAACCTTCCCTGCCCCTTTGAGAACTGAGCTCCGTAAAGTCGGCGGCCGGGTTCGGTTGACCTAACCGCTAATCGGACCGCTTAATTTTTTCGCCGAGTGCGTGGAATCTTTTTGACCGAGGTGGTCCAAGGTAACGTGCGCGGCAAAGCCGTTCACGCGCCGGTTCGGACAGTTGCGAAGGTTGGGTTGCGCTCGGGTTAGTCCAAACGCCAGGCGCGATCGACGGCGGGCTACGCGGAGATCCGCGTAGCCCGTTTTTTAACGGCATTGGCGCGGGCGGCCGGTGCGTACCCAACCGGCCTTTAAATGAACAGCGTCTTCGATCCGAATTGCCGGCGATGCCCACGCCTCGCGGCTCATCTCGATCTGGTGCGTCATCAGCAGCCGGATTATTTTTGCGGGCCGGTGCCGGCGTTCGGCGACACCGACGCCCGGTTGCTGATCGTGGGTCTCGCTCCCGGAATGCACGGAGCCAATCGAACCGGACGGCCGTTTACCGGCGATCACGCCGGAATTCTCCTGTACGGAACCTTGTTCAAATTCGGTCTGGCAAGCGCTCCGACCTCGAGCGCTGCGCACGACGGCCTGGTGCTGTGGGATGCACGCATCACCAATTCGGTGAAATGCCTGCCGCCGGAGAATAAGCCGCTGCCGCTGGAAATCAAGGCTTGCAACGCATTCCTGCGGGCGGAATTGGCGCAAAGCCCGAAAGTGCGCGTTATTCTTGCGTTGGGTACCATCGCGCATGCCTCGGTGCTGCGCGCGCTGGACCTGCGCGCCAGCGAATTCCGCTTTGCGCACGCGGCGGAGCATTCCTTGAGCGGAGGACGAGTGTTGCTGAATTCCTATCACTGCAGCCGCTACAACACGCAGACGCGCCGGCTCACCGCCGGCATGTTCGAAGCCATCATCGAAAGGGCATTGACGCTCCGTGACGCCTGAGGCACCTGCGGCGAAATTCGACGCGAAGTCGTTCGTTGACGCGCTGCCGAACCGCCCCGGCGTCTACCGCATGCTGGACGCACAGGGCGAAATCCTCTACGTGGGCAAGGCGCGCACGTTGAAAAGCCGGGTGGCTTCGTACTTTCAGCCGAGCAACGTGCAGCCGAAAGTGCAGGCGCTGATCGCCAAAACCGCAAATATGGAAGTCACCATCACCAACTCGGACACCGAGGCGTTGCTGCTCGAGTTCAATCTCATCAAGACGCATCGGCCGCGTTTCAACGTACTGCTGCGCGACGACAAGAGTTTTCCGTTCTTGCATTTCGACACCGCTCACGAGTTTCCTCGCCTCAGTTTTTACCGCGGTTCGCGCAAGGAGCCCGGCCGCTTTTTCGGGCCGTATCCGTCCGCCGGCGCGGTCCGGGAGAGCTTGCAGCAGCTGCAGAAATTATTTCGCTTACGCAACTGCGAGGACTCCTATTTCGCCAATCGCTCGAGACCCTGCCTGCAGTATCAGATCGAGCGCTGCACGGCGCCCTGCGTCGGGCTCATCANCAAGGANCAGTATGCCCGCGACGTGGACGCGGCGATCAAGGTGCTGGAAGGGCGCAACGATGAGGTTCAGAAGGAACTCGGCCGGCGCATGGAGCTNGCCGCAGAACGATTGAATTTCGAGGAGGCTGCCAGATTGCGCGACCAGCTGGCGAACCTCAAGGCCATGCAGGCCCAGCAAATCGTTACGGCCGACATCGATCACGATGCCGACGTGATCGCCGTTGCGGGCGGCAATGGCGAATACTGCATCGCGCTGATGTTCGTGCGCGGCGGCCGCAGCTTGGGCANNGCGACTTTTTTTCCGAAAGCGCCATTGGCGGAATTGCCGGAAGTGCTGGCGGCATTCGTCGCACAGTATTACCTGGAACGCGAGTCGCCNGCGGAAATCATCGTCGAGAGCGACTTCGAGGGGATGCAGGTGCTCGAGGCGACCTTGACCGAGCGGGCGTCCCACAAGGTGCGCGTCACCTCATCGGTGCGCGGCATTCGCGCGCGCTGGCTGGAGATGATGCGCAATAACGCCGAGCAAGCGCTGAAGATGCGCGGTCTGGCCCGCGCCAACATTGAATCGAGCCTGGAGGAATTGGGCAAGGCGCTCGGCCTCGTGCAAACGCCGAGGCGCGTCGAGTGCTTCGATATCAGTCACACCGGCGGCACCGACACGGTGGCCTCCTGCGTGGTGTTCGGCGTGGAAGGGCCGTTGAAGGGCGACTACCGGCGCTTCAATATTGCGGGCATACAGCCGGGCGATGACTATGCCGCGATGTACCAGGCGCTCAACCGGCGCTACAAGCGCGTGCGCGACGGCGAACTCGCCGCTCCCGACGTGTTGCTGATCGACGGCGGCAAGGGTCAGCTGGGCGAAGCCGACAAGGTGCTTCGAGAGCTCGGTGTCCACGGAATCACGTTGATCGGTGTCGCGAAGGGCGCGGACCGTCGGCCCGGCCAAGAGCAGCTGTTCTTGTTGGGCCGGGACACACCGATGCTGCTGCCCCCGGATTCCCATGCCCTGCATCTGATTCAGCGCGTGCGCGATGAGGCGCATCGATTTGCGATTGCGGGACACCGGCGAAAGAGGGCGAAACGCCACAGTCAGTCTATACTCGAAACCATTCCGGGGTTGGGCCCGGTCAAGCGACGCGAGCTGTTGAAGCAATTCGGCGGCTTGCAGGGGATTTTGCGTGCCGGTATCGACGATTTTGCACACGTGCGCGGCCTCGGGCGCGATCTCGCCGAGGTAATTTATGAACACCTCCACCCCGGGCAGTGATGGTCAATCGCCTTGGAACCTGCCGAATNCGCTGACGTGGCTGCGTATCCTGATGATTCCGGCGATTCTGTTGCTTTTCAATTTGCCGTATTGGTGGAAGGATCCTGCGGCCTGCGCCGCGTTCGCGCTGGCCGGCATCACCGACAGTCTGGACGGTTACTACGCGCGAAAGTGGGGCCAAACCTCTCGCCTCGGGGCGTTCTTGGATCCGGTTGCCGACAAGCTGATCGTGGCGGCGGCCCTGGTGCTGATCGTCAGCAAGGACCCGCGTTGGTTCGTGGTGATCGCCGCCATCGTCATCATCGGCCGTGAGATCGCGGTCTCGGCGCTGCGCGAATGGATGGCGGAGATCGGCGCGCGCGGCCGCATCAAGGTGTCCATTTGGGGAAAATACAAGACCGTCATGCAAATCGTCGGGCTTTCCTTCTTGCTGTACAGGCGCGATCTTTTCGGCATACCAATATACAAGCTTGGTTTGGCCTTGACGGGCGTCGCCGCGGTGCTGACATTGTGGTCGATGATCCTGTACCTGCGATTGGCGTGGCCGGAGCTGCGCGGCAGCGCGCGGCTGTAGAGCAATCAAGCGCGGCGGGCGTGGTAGAATTCCACTTAAGTTCAAGGCGTTAGCGGCGTCTCGCGCCGCGTTGTCCTTGACTCTGTGCAGTACGGCCCTACAATTGCCCGGCGCGATTGCGGGAATAGCTCAGTTGGTAGAGCGCAACCTTGCCAAGGTTGAGGTCGCGAGTTCGAGCCTCGTTTCCCGCTCCAGTTTTTGAAAGCCCCGGCCAGCCCGGGGTTTGTTATTTTTGATCTTGGGGCTAAGTGGCAGAGTGGTCATGCAGCGGCCTGCAAAGCCGTGTACGCCGGTTCGATTCCGACCTTAGCCTCCACCCATCGCAAGGACGAAAATAATGGCTCAGAAATACCTCGTCAAAGCGGCAGCATGGGTCGAAATCCTCATGGGCTTGGTCCTGATCGTGGCCCCCAATTCCGCCTCATTGCTGCTTTTCGCGGCGGCGCTGGAAGGCCCCGGCGTGCCGGTTGCGCGATTCGCGGGCATCGGGCTCCTCGCGCTTGGTATTGCATGCTTGTTCGCCACCTCGGCAGGCTCGACCCGCAGCGCGGTATGGGGTCTTTATATATTTAATGCCGCGGCGACCATTCTATTTGCGGCGGTTGGGCTTGGCCCCACGCCGCACGGCTTGCTGCTGTGGCCGGCGGCCATCCTTCATGCAGGTTTTGCCGCCGGCTTGGCCTCGGGTGGCGGATTGAGAAAGACGCGCTGAGATTCGATGTCGGAAACGATACGTATACGGCAGTGGACGACAGCTACAAATTACCGTTCCGCTTCAACGGCACGATCAACAAACTCACCTTCAAGTTAGGTCCGGAGCAGTTGACGGCGCAGGACAAAGCGGAGGCGGAGAGGAAATTGGCGGCGGATCGCGACTAGCTTGAAAACGGCTGCAAAGGAAATGAATCCGTGAGCGAGAAAGGCGACGTTCAACGAACGATCGCCGAAGGGTGCGCCGAACGTGCTGATCGTGCTGATCGACGATGCGGGCGTCGGCTCCGCAAGCGCCTTCGGCGGTCCTTGTAAGACGCCGACGGCCGAGCGCCTG
>Ga0031654_10000418_pt1 | contig 10741 bp, 14 predicted proteins | sample FrelakmetCRP12CR_FD_55268 | JGI IMG/M metagenome (GOLD analysis project Ga0031654, IMG submission 55268) | Freshwater lake sediment microbial communities from the University of Notre Dame, USA, for methane emissions studies - CRP12 CR | ecosystem: Environmental > Aquatic > Freshwater > Lake >...
CCCCGCCAATCCCCCCGCCTGTGGTGAAGGAAGCACGGGTCGCGGAACAACCGATTGCCCCTGTCCCTCCGTCGCGGCCGCCGATGCCTCAAGCCAGGCCGATACCAGAACTCTCCGATATCTTTTTTGATTTCGACCGGTTTGTGATTCGCACTGATGCTCAATCCGTGCTGGAAGCCAATGCCGGTGTTCTGAAATCGCAATCCGGCGAGAAATTCCTGCTCGAAGGCCACTGCGACGAGCGGGGGACGAGTGCCTATAACCTGGTCTTGGGCGAACGTCGCGCGAAGGCGGCGGCACAGTATCTGCGGGACCTCGGCGTCCCTTCATCACAGATCCAAATCACGAGTTATGGAAAGGAACGCCCATTTTGTACGGAACATAGTGAAGCCTGCTGGCAGTCGAATCGACGGGCTCACTTCAGCAGATAGGCAGCGAACATATCGAGAGGCCAGGCGGAGGAACGGTCCTCAGAATCCTTGAATAGAAGGAGGGTCCTGTGAAGAGACGTCGGATATCGCTCATGTGCTGGGTCGGTCTCATTGCCTTGGCTGGATGCGCTGGCACAGGCGAGGTCATTCCACTCCAGATCCATCCCACCGTGACCGGATCTGAGGGAGGTACAAAGCAGAGGGCTGCCGTTCGGGTGGCGGTGGGGTCGGTCGAGGATGGGCGGAGCCATAAGACCGGCCTTGGAGTTCGGACACACCTCTGGGGAGGTGTCAGTTATTTCGATGTCCCGGGAGGCAACCCCGCTGACGTGGTCGCCCAGGCCCTGACTGATTATCTGACCGCGAAGGGCTGGCAGGTGACCAAGCGCGAGGCCGGCGAGGCCGGGGCCGATGTCATCCTCACTGGAAGAATCCTCGACTTTTCAGTCCATGCCAAGAGTCGGGTCGGCTTCACCGAGATCACGACGAAGACGAAGCTCGCGTTACAAGCACGGAATGTTGCGGACGGGAGCACGATCCGCATGACCCTGAATGGGAGCGGAGCCGACGACGTCTTTTGGTTCGATCAGGAGGATGCCCAAGGGATTGTGAATGACGTCTTGACCGACAGTTTTGGCAAGTTGGTCCAGGACACGAAGATCGAGAACAAATCGCTCCGGCTCACCAGCCCATGAGAGTCCGGATCACCACGGCTCAAAGGAGGAGGCCGATGAAAGTCCAAGATATCATGACCAGCGATGTGCAATGTTGCGGCCCGGACACGAATCTGGCTGCCGCCGCCAAAATGATGTGGGATAGCGACTGCGGAGCCCTGCCGGTCCTGAATGTTCAGGGCGAGGTGATGAGCATGATCACGGATCGCGACATCTGCATGGCAACAGCCACGAAGAATAAGNCGGCGTCGGACATCACCGTCTGGGAAACAGTGTCCGGAAAGGCCTATACGTGCCAGATGTCCGATGATGTCCATACCGCCCTGGACATCATGAAACGGGAAAAAGTCCGACGGCTCCCGGTCGTGGATGAAGACGGGATCCTCCAGGGGATCGTCGCCATGAACGATCTCGTCCTGCTCGCCGGAGAGGCGAAAGGGGGAAAGGCACCGGCTCTCTCCTACGAGGATATCGTACGGACAATGAAGGCGATCAGCGCCCACCGGGTCCTCATCGGTATCTAAGCCGGAAATGTTTACTGAGGAATTGTGAATGTTGAATTTGTATCGACACTCGGGGCGCCATTGCGGATAATTCATCATTCAACACTCACAATTCAACATTCAGCCTCGTGAGGCTGGATGTCTCGTCATGGCCTTCGACTTCGACGGCACGCTCGCCGTCAAGGGGATAGCGGCCCTGTCCAGCTAGCGGCCGGGNNCAAAATCGGCTTTCGGGAATGAATCGAGGGAGATGCTGTCGCCTATGGCAACAGTAGAATTTCCCCCAGTTGAGGCATTTTGATCAACCAGACACCGGAAAGCCTCCTCCGTCCTGCCTCACAGACGTCACTCCCCTGCGTCATCAAGGCTTTCTTGAATCAGCTTGGCCTTGGTCTCCCGGCATGGCGCTTGCTGTTCAACTAATTATCCATTCGAGTGATGACGCAACGAGGCACCCGATGTCTTCTGAAAAAATCGTTACACAGCCAGTCCNCCANACGAGTCTCTCGTCGCGATCAGAGGCCTTCATGGCACCGCGCCTTCTTTTTGTTTGCTGTGTCTGCGGGCTTATTCGGGATGAAATGGGATCTCTACCCAGCCACATGTCCTGGGTCACGCCGGGGTCGTATCGAAAAACACACCCCCTGCATTCAACCGACCTTCTCTTCACGCAGAGCCATTGTCCCGAATGTCTCCTCCAGGCCCACATACGCATGAGAGAAATATTCAGAGTAGAAGAGGTGTCGGAAGATCATCGAAGCCTGCACAAAGTCCAGTAATCACTCTGTCAACAACCGCGCTCACGCGCCTTACAAAGGAGGAGTCCCATGTCCGTCGCGAAGATCATCGAGATTAGTTCCGAATCGCCGAAGAGTTTCGAAGATGCCATTCAGAACGGGATCACCCGGGCAGCCAAAACCATACACGGCATTAAATCGGCCTGGGTGAAGGAGCAACACGTGGTGGTCGACAACGGCAAGGTCAGCATGTTTCGCGTGGACCTGAAAGTAACTTTCGTGTTGGATTGACGAGACAGGCAGGAAGTAGGGTCCTCATGGCATCGGCTATTCTCGCAGAGGCTCGCAGGTTGCCGCACGTTGCATCGCCGCGGCGACCTGGTCTGAGCGCGCCTTGGCGTGCGCAACGTTGATGCCGGCAGGCGTAGCTAAGACCTTTCGCCGGCCGTGGGTCGCTCGGAGTATAGCCTTCACCGTTCCCTTGTTTGTTATCGTCCTTATTGGTTCCGTCGCGTTCGGCTCATCGGGCCAGATCCAGGAGCCCCCCACTGAGGTGGTCCGCTCGACGCTCACAAAAGTCTTCCGCATCCTCGAAGACGAGACACTCAAAGACCCGGCCAAGCTCATCCCGCGCCGGCATATGCTGGAAGAGGTCATCGCTTCCCACTTCGACTACACGGAAATGTCGAAGCGAGCGCTCGCAGTTCACTGGGTTCCCCTCACGGCCGGGGAGCGGGCCGAATTCGTCGACCTCTTTAAGAGCTTTCTCTCCGACCGCTATGCTGAAAAAATCGAAAGTTATTCAGGCGAACAGGTGGCTTATCTCTCCGAACGGATCGAGGGGAACTATGCGGAGGTGCGGACCGAGCTGCGGTCGAGCAAAGTCGCAATCCCGATGGATTACCGGCTACACGGGAAAGACGGAACGTGGCACGCTTACGACCTCATTGTGGACGGGGTCAGCCTGGTGAAGAATTACCGCAGTCAGTTCGAGAAGATCATCCGCTCGTCGTCCTACCAAGAGTTAGTTCGGCGGCTGCGCGAACGCACCGTCGGCGAGGACAAGGAAAAGAAGGCCTCGCTCACGACGTGCCGCTTAACCTCGTGATCTGCTCGCTTCCGCCTCACGTGCTCAGGTATGCGCGGAGCCAGACCCGGGGAATGGCTTGATCCCCGCGCGTCCAGCCAGCTCATGGATTTTTTCGTGGATGGACTCGTTATTATAGGACTGGACTTCCGAGAGCGCCAAGCAATAGTCCGTCAGCGCCTCCAGCCAGACCTTCTGATTCTCGCAGGTCACAGGCCCCTGTCGCGCTTCGTCGATCCTGAACGATGCCTCTTTGAGCTTAGCTGCTGCTTCCGCAAGATGTTTCGGCACTGACATAAGGCTACTCCTTTCTTGATTACAGAACCTTCACAACACGGAAACGTTCCCGCATCGTTCGGGTGATCATTCCCCCTCCACATTCATCCCCGATTAGTTCCACTGCGGCAATCGAATCCGGATCCGTGAGGTCGATGAGCGACACGTCACCCGCAGTGGTAGGTGTCCAACGTTCCGGCTTCGACAGCTGCCTCCAGGTCTTCGATCGTCCTGTTGGACAAGACCGAGGTGTCGTATTCCTGCACCACCTCGTGATCGGGACGAGCATCCTCGTCTCGCTGTTTGATCAGCAGCCACTGCCGCGGCCGGTCTTTCATGCGCACCAAGGTGAAGCAGCCCCGCAACCGTCGTCCATGCAGAGACACCTCCAATTTGCCCGCATGGAGCATCATTGCCAGCGACTCGGATCTCTCGTTCGCCCCGAGCGGTTCGAACCAGCCCGTATCCCACACCAACACCGGTCCTGCTCCATAATGGCCTTCTTCGATCACCCCCTCGAACTCCGCATACCCGAGATCGTGATCCTCCACTTCCACGGCGAGCCGCTTGACCGACGGGTCCATCGAGGGACCTTTGGGGATAGCCCATGACTTGAGCAGGCCGCCGATTTCCAGACGGAAGTCATAATGCAGGTGAGAGGCCTGATGCTTTTGGACCGTGAAGATCGGCCGTTTGAATCTCGGCATCTTCTCCTGCCCTCAGAGCTTGTACCCGAACCGGCGCAACAGCGCTTTTCGTTCCACGACGTCTGCTTCTCCCTCGATCCCCTTTGGAGCAAATCCATCGACCACGCCAAGAATCCCCCGCCCTTGCTCGGTCTCCGCCAAGATCACCTCCACCGGATTAGCCGTCGCACAGTAGATCAGGCAGACCTCAGGAACCAGGCGCAGAACCGGGAGGACATTGATGGGGAAACAATCCCGCAACAGGACGATGAAACTGTGTCCCGCGCCGATCGCCAGCGCATGGGTCTGCGCCAGCGCAATCAACTCCTGATCCGTACCGCTCCATCGCACCAAGCAAGGCTCTGAAGCTTCGCAGAACGCCAGGCCGAACTTGATGCCGGGCACTGCCGTCACGAGGGCTTCATGCAGATCCTCGACCGTCTTGATGAAATGAGCCTGACCAAGAATGACTTGGATCGCCGGAGGGCGGGGACTATGCACCTTCACAGAGATCAGACGGATGGACATCGACTCCCCCTCCTGTGTGAGGAGATAGAAGCATCAGCCATGCCATCGACGGAGAGAGAAGACAGTCGCTCGCCATCCCTCAGCAACGTCAGGACTTCTCACAACTCTGTGACTCCCTGACCGAGAACGTGTGGGCCTTGATGACTCCTGACGTGACCCACCCCTGACCTCTTATGCCACAGTGTTTCAGTGCCCTGTCCTGACCGGACAGCGCCAGCGATTGACCTCGCGCGAACGACGGTTCGCGTATAGTCGAACGGAGGCCTCGGGAAGAGGAGCAGTCAAGGGAATCGAGATCAAGCGGAGGAGTGGTGTGCAGGCCCACTGAAAAGTGGGGAGCCTCAACCTCCTCCAGGACCTCCACCATACAGACAACGCTCTTTGACCCGCCTCCGCTCCGGTTTTGTGTCTTTTCATCTTCCTCGCGAACGCTCCCAACTGATGAATTTCCTACAGAGGGTGTGTTGCGTGNATGAGANCTACTGGCCGTAGCGTTCTGTGGGAGGGGGAAAGTTTGCTTGGGTTGCCTGGTTTATTCGGTCTGTCTGGTTGGGCAGACCGGAATCTAATCAGAGGAACCAAAGAAACCGGACAGACCAAAGAAGCCTACTCACGGGCTACTGACGCTGGCGGGATTTTTCAGCCTCCCGAAAAAAACCGGCCCGCCCTTCTGTGGCACACCGGAGCAGCCATCCGACCCGGGTAATGTTCAGCCATCCTTCAGTCGCCCGCGCTGATTGCCCCGCGCCTCACTCGTCGTTTAGGCTCGCATGAACGGCCGTGCCTACTGGCACCGAGCCTCGATAGCGCGTCCCTTGAACCATCACCCCGCCCCTGAAGCAGGAGCGGGGCCCGTTGCAGACTGGCTGCAGAAGAGCGGGGCAAACTCGAACCAGGCTGCTCCCCTGTCTGAGCGGTCCACCTTCCTCAGTTTCCAGGTAATCGTGTGCTCCTCGAAATCAACGAGCCAATGGCTGCCGGAGACTGTAGCTACTCGCCTCACAACCCTGACGGGGATGACGGAGCAGCGGATCGGCTTGCTCCTCGTACATTGAGACTGAAGCCATGGCCGGTATGGTGACCGAGACCGACGTGGTGAGGAAAGTGCTTGCGTCCCGTCTCCCTGCGGGCAGCATCGGCGCCGGAGCCGTGACGAATGATCCCCTGGTTCAGCAGGATGCTGAACCAGTCCACCAGCATCACAGACCGTGGCACGTGAAGCGCGAGGACCGGCCGGTCTCTCTGGTTTATCTGGTCTGTCTCGTTTGTTTGCTTGAGCCAGAGAGACCAGATAGACGAGATAAACCAGATCAACCCTCCCCGTCTCGCTCGTCCCGCCAGTCTCGCGCGACTATCCCCCGGGAGTGTTCTCCTGTTGTGTCACCTGGAAGGCCCCTTGACGTTCTCGGGTGCGAACCTGGTTTTCCCGCAGCCTATGAGGCATCTAGTCCCTGTCTCTGGAACCCGACGCCGGTCATCGACAGGACGTGGTTGTTGAGCACCGCCCTGACCCCGAGAAACCTCTCTGCCAGCCACAGGTTCGTTAGAACATGATCGGTCACGGCCGCGACATGGAAGCGACTTTCTCCTTCCGCGAGCGCGGCAAAGGGGATGATCTGGTCAGCGGAGAATCGGTCCAGAGTGGCCCCGGTTTTCATATCCTCAAGAAGCTGTGTGGCCACGTGCTTCCCTATGAATTCAGCGGTCCTCCTCAAGGCGCCTGCTTGATCCGCCCCCAAGCGAACTCCCTCGCCGAGATCGGCGAACAACGCCAAGACTGCGCCGGGCTGCAGGGACTCTTGGTCGTATTGCACATCGATGACGGCCTTATGTCCCGCTCTCTCCAAGACCTCCTGCGCTGCATCGGCCATCCGTTCGCTCACGTGCCGTTTCTCCAAATGAGACGAGAGTGCGATGCCCCACAGACGCGTCACCGTTCCTGGTTCCTCGATACTCAAATGGCAAAGCGGCTTCCGCACCGGTTGCACCACCAGACGCACGATGCCTTCCCCTCTCGGAACATACCCGGGCCGCTCCATCACCAACTCAACCTCCAGACCCATGCGGCGCAGGAGGGGCAGTAGGATGTGTTGGAGATGAAAGACCGATGGGGCGCAATCCTGAAACAGCCCGCCACGTAACTCCACGTTCACGGGCGACGAGGCAAAGGCCAGGACCGGGAGAATCCCGAGCCCAAGCATCGTCGTCGATCCAGCCGTGCCGATGTCCCACAGGTAACGTCTACCGGTCTTGAGTATTCCTGGCCGAAAGATGATCTCTTGTGACCCAGGAGACAACCCTTCGGCTGTTCCGTGCACGAGCTCTCTGATGGCCTGCACCACGCGAATGTGTTGGTGCCTCAGGCCTGGCTTGGGCCGTCGAGTCCTGGCATTGACGATATGAACGGCCTGCCCTGTGAGGGCGGAGAAAGCGACCGCCTGGCGCACGATCGTGCCACTGCCGGAGTATTGCGATCCATCGATTTCAATCATGCAATGACTTGTGAGGCATGAACGGGACGGTGTAAGCCGAACCGGCTCCACTCTCCCGTTGTTCCGTCACGCTTTCAGGGTTCACATTTCACGTCTTACGTCCTCAGCATCGTGCGCTTCAACAGCGGACGCAACGATTGCAGGGATCTGGCATTCATGACATTGCTCATTTCCAGCCACCCCCGGCGAGCTTGCCCGACACCATAGCGAAGATTCTCGAAGTCCAGGACACTGTGGGCGTCGGAGTTGATGCTCACCAGAACGCCTTCGTCTTTCGCCATTTGGCAGTCCGTNTCGGTCAGGTCGAGNCGGACCGGATGCGCGTTCACTTCCAACGCGCATCCACGNTCACGCGCATGACGGANTAGACGCGGCATATCCACCTCATAGGGTTCTCGTTCATCAATGAGCCGGCCGCTGGGGTGGGCCAGGATGGTGAAATGCGGGCGGTCCATGGCGCGCAAGATCCGCTCGGTCTGTTTCTCCCTGGACAGTCTGAAGTGACTATGGACAGCCCCCACCACAAGATCCAGCCTGCCGAGGTCTTCATCGGGAAGATCCAGACTGCCGTCTTCCAGAATGTCCACCTCGATCCCCTTCAGGATCGTCAATCCGGGCGAGGCTTCGTTCAAGCGATCGATTTCTTCGAGTTGTGCAATCAGCCGCTTCGGATCGAGACCATGAGCCATTGCCAGACGTCGGGAGTGGTCGGTGATCGCCAGGTATTCGAACCCGCGCTTGCGCGCCGCCTCCACCATCTCCTTGAGACTGTTCCGGCCATCCGTCGCTTTTGTGTGGGCATGGAGGTCACCTTTCAGATCGGTAAGCTCGACGAGCTTCGGCAGGCGGCCTGCCCGTGCCGCTTCAAACTCACCCCGATTCTCCCGCAGTTCCGGAGGAATCCAGGGAAGCCCCACCGCCGCGTAGACAGATTCCTCGGTGGCTCCCGCCATAGACTGATCGCCTTTGAACAACCCATACTCATTCAGCTTGAGCCCCTGCTGCTGCGCCAACTGGCGCAGCAGCACGTTGTGTTCCTTGCTCCCCGTAAAATATTGGAGGGCGGCACCGTAGCTCGCCTCCGGGACAACCCGCAAATCGACTTGGAGGCGGCAGGCCAGACGGACGCTCGCTTTGGTGGTGCCCTGCGCCAGGACCTCTTCGACTTCCGGATAGGACACAAAACGCTCGACCACCGGACTGCCGGAACGAGCCGTGACCAAGAGGTCGAGGTCTCCGATCGTCTCTTTCGCTCGTCGATAACTCCCAGCCGCGACAATCTGCTCCACCCCTCCGGAGGTCTTCAAATACGCGATGAAGGACTCGGCATATTGGGTCGCAATCGCCAATTTGAACCGCTTCGCTTCGCTCATCCTGGCTTGTAACTGCTCAAGGATGTGCTGCTCGGTCTTGGCTCCAAAGCCTTGCAGAGCTCTGACACGCCCCTTCTGCGCAGCGTTCCGCAAATCGTCCAGTGTACGGATGCCGAGCTTGTGATACAGCGTCTGCACTCGTTTCGGCCCAAGACCTGGAACTTTGAGGAGGGTCGTGAGCGTCGCCGGCACTTTTTTACGATGCTCTTCAAGCATGGCGGCTGTGCCGGTCTCGACGATCTCTTTGATCTTCGACGCCAGGTCCTCGCCGATGCCGGGCAGTTCCCTCACGTCCCCCCCTTGCGCAAGCATGGCGGCGACATCCTGGTTGAGATCCCGCAACGTCCGTGCAGCATTGCGATAGGCTCGAACGCGGAACGGATTGGCATTTTCGAGCTCCAGCAGGTCCGCGATTTCATCGAAGACTGCTGCGATATCGGCGTTGTGCACCGGCATAAGCGACTCTGTGCTTTCTAGCTGCCGAACAATCAGGCGGTAGTCACACCACTGCCTCTATCAGTTAACAAGCAATGAACAGGCCTCGCGAATGAGACGAGGGGGGCGTCTTCTGCTTGGAGCCTGTCCGACATTGCCGTTTGTGACGAGGCGAAGGAGGTGCGGCCAGATGCGAGGCCGCAGGCCAGGAAAAACCGGAGGTGTGTCCGCTGGAATACCTTGAGGATTTGTTCGGGCCGAGAACGACGCAGATGGTCGCGGGTCGTTCGCCGCAGTAGAACGGTCCCTATCGGACCGACTCCTGGAGACCAGTTAACGTACGGCTGCCTCGGCTCTCTCTCGGCCTACTCGCCTGTCGCCTTCTTCCCCAGTTGAAGGACCTGTGTTGTTGCGGAACGCCTCGATCGGTTCCCGCAGACCTACGTCAGCCTATCATGGGCAATGATAGGTGCAGACAGAGGAAAGAGCGGGCAGGGTCTTTCGATGAAGGTCGTCACGGTGATGGAAACTGTGGTTGGCCGTTGGGGTTGGATCAACGAGCGGGGCGGCCAGTCTCGCACTCCTACTTCTCGCGCCCCGGAAACGAAAGGACGAACGCCGTGGTTCGCTTCACGAACGACGGACGAGGAGAGCGGACGTTGTGACCATCCTCTTAGTTCAACCGGGATCGGCCTGAACCGGCAAAAGCCTGTTCGGTTTCTTGTCGCCCTTCCCGACGTTGACGGTGGGCCATAATCACCTGGTCAACCCGCTCACCGCACGTCACACAGTGCCATTCCGCCGTCCCAGTGTCAGTCGAGAGTTCCGACACCATTAACCCGCCGCATCGATGGCAGCAATCGAGCGCAGGCTTCTTGCCTTGATTCGTTTTTGTCGTCGTTGTTCCTTTCATACATTTCTCCTTCTTTGACTACGTGAGAGGCCGCCGCCGTGAAAAGGATTCATCTCTTTTTGCATGAAGGATGATACCCTGCATGACATCCCTGAAACCCAACGTCCCCTGCTCTTTGAGGCGAGAGGTCACTCGGCAGGTTGAATGGTTGATAGTGATGATTCGGCCTAAGTCAACCGGTATCGCGATCAGGACGACATCGCACGGGATCCGGTTGATGGTTTCTTCCAATTCTCGGACCTGCGGAGCACCATAACCCATGGCAGGACGCACATTGCCAATAGGCGGGTGCGGGATGAAGATCTGTTCCTGCCGGCGCAGAGAGACACAACGGGCTAGGCGGCCTGAAGCATCATTCGCCTGGCGCTCAAGAGACGAAAATCCGCTCCGGCCGCAATCACGCGCGACGCCCGATGCATGCCCTCCTCATACGAGAGGTCACTATAGGAGAACACGACTTGGTCGATACCGTATGTCCGGATGAGCGACTCCCATTCGCCTTCCGAGTAAATCGCAATGCCATCCGGGTAGAGATGCCCCGCAAGCACCGCGGGATAGACGCGCCCTGCAATGTTGGGAATCTGCGCTGCGGTGAACGCGATGACC
>Ga0031654_10000424_pt1 | contig 10704 bp, 8 predicted proteins | sample FrelakmetCRP12CR_FD_55268 | JGI IMG/M metagenome (GOLD analysis project Ga0031654, IMG submission 55268) | Freshwater lake sediment microbial communities from the University of Notre Dame, USA, for methane emissions studies - CRP12 CR | ecosystem: Environmental > Aquatic > Freshwater > Lake >...
ATAAAATTGGCAACAGCAACTGAGGATAGAGTATTTGAGCGGTTTTTTTTGCCGATAGTCAAATAGGGAGCATACATAAAGCTTAGGCTATATTATTTAAAGGAAAATGGAAATATTGCCTAAAAATAGAAAGCAAGACATAAATAAATGGATCCATTATTTAACATAATATATCTTATCAGACATTCTGTATAAACATGCTTTGTTAGTAACATGTTACTAATCCTGTTTAAAACACTGTCTTTTCTATGATTAGTATGGGATTAAGCGCATTTGATTAGGATTTAGGCAAGATAAATTATGAGCATTTATAATAAGTTATGACTCATCTATCGGAGTTCCCAGCAAAACAAAACCATCTGCCTGTGTAACTCTAATGTTCATGCACGTTTTTTTCGTTGCTCCGCATGCGGATGTCGATATTTTGAGGTAATTACTGGATGTGCCGAGGCATGAAGTATCATCATGCTTGTCCTCTACGACTATTTCAAGGGTTCTGCCGATCTGTGACGACATATAGGATATTTTTTTTACCTGATTAAGTTCATTGAGTTCGAGGAGTCTCCTTTTCTTTTCACTATCGGCAACCCGGTTTTTCATTTGTGCTGCTAAAGTTTTCGGCCTTGGAGAAAACGGAAAGATATGCATATACGAAACCGGAAGTTGCTCTATTAATTTCTTTGTATTTAAAAATTCTATAATGCCTTCGCCTGGAAATCCTACAATAACATCAGCGCCAAGGCATATATTCGGTATACGACATAAAATTTTCTCAACGGTAGATATAAATTCTCCTGAACTATATGTCCTGTTCATCAATTTCAGTATTGTGTCGTCACCGCTCTGGAGCGGGAGGTGTATGTGTCTGCATATACGTTCGGATTGCAGAAGCTCAATCAATTCATTGTCAACCTCTTTTACTTCCAAAGAGCTGAGTCTTATTCGATGAATATTTGTTTCTTCCAGGATAGCTTTAATAAGATTTGAAAGTTTTAATTGAGGGTTAAAATCATAACCGTACGAGCCGAGATGTATGCCGGTCAAGACTATTTCCTGAAAGCCTGATTCAACAAAGCCCTTAATATGTCTTAAGATAGTTTTCGGCTCTACGCTGCGTGATTTTCCCCTTGCCAAAGGCACAATGCAATATGAACAGGAATAGTTGCACCCGTCCTGAACCTTTACATGAGGTCTTGATCTCGAGGAATAACTTATATCATTACATGATGTTATACTGAATAATGTATTGATATGATTTAATTTATTAGCATTTTGCACGATTTCGATATTACTATCTATCTTAGCTATATCCTCCGCGTGTAGCTGTGAGTAACAGCCGGTCACAATTACCTTTGCACCTGATCTGACAGCCCTCCGTATCAATTGTCTTGACTGATAATCGCTCTTTGCAGTAACGGAACAGGTATTGATAATGCAATAATCAGGCTTTTCGGACAGACCTACAATTGAAAAACCATGGTTCTTCAGATTCCCTTCAATGAGCTCGCTTTCAGACTGGTTTACCCTGCATCCGAGGGTAAGTATGACAGCTTTCATTACCCGACTAATTTCCCTTCGAGGGAATGCCTTCTTCCTTTTATTATCTCAACATCTACAAGAGCGCCCTTTATTATATCTTCAGCCCATATATCTACGATTTTATTCGTCCTTGTTCTGCCGGTTAAATTTCCGTTACCGTTTTCTGACGGACCTTCAATAAGCACTTCCTGAATAGTGCCTACAAGCGCATTGTTTTTCTTTTCCGTTATCGTGTCTTGTAAGACTAAAATCTCGTATAGTCTTTCGGATTTCATTTCTTCAGTCAGATTCCCTTGCATTTTTGCCGCTTTTGTTCCGGGTCTGGGCGAGAATTTGAAAGCAAAGGTCCCGTCAAACTCAATTTCGCGTAACGCTTTTAACGTAAGCCTATGGTCTTCATCGGTCTCTCCCGGAAATCCGGCGATTATGTCAGATGTTATAGAAATATCGGGAATTTTAGCTCTCAGCGCTGCGACTTTTTCTATATAATCCTCAAAGGAATAGCGTCTGCTCATCATTTTCAGAATAGCAGTTGAGCCTGATTGCAACGGGAGATGGATGTGCTCGCAAATTTTTGGTAATTCCTTAATGGCATTGATGAGGGCCGTTGAAAGGTCCTTGGGATGGGAGGTGACAAAGCGTATCCTCTCTATCCCCCCTACTCCGTCAAGTTTACGCAGCAGGCCGGGAAAATCAACATCACTTTCATATGAGTTCACATTCTGCCCTATCAGCGTTATTTCTCTAAACCCTTCTCCTGCAATTTTAGAGACCTCTGCCACTATATGTTCACTCGGCCTTGAACGTTCTCTGCCGCGAGTATAAGGAACAACGCAGTAACTGCAGAAGTTATTGCATCCGTACATGATAGTACCCATGCGCTGATACCGGCGGACCTTCTTGCAGGAAGGTCTTCTATTGCGATCAAAGGATTTTCTTCTATAGCCACAGGGACATAACCATCCGCAACAAAATGCTTAAGCGCCCTGATATTTTGGGGTCCGAATACAAAATCCACATGGGGCGCCCTTTTGAATATGTTCTTTCCCTCCTGTTGCGCAATACAACCTGCGACGGCTATTTTAAGGCGCGGATTTAATTTCTTGTATGATTTTATCCTGCCGAGTTCGCTGTAAAACTTCTGCTCCGCCTTTTGTCTGATGCTGCATGTATTAAATATAATAAGGTCGGCGGAACGCGGATTATCTGTCTGCATGAAACCTTCCGGTTCCAGAACGCCGAGTATTTTCTCGGAGTCGTGGACATTCATCTGACAGCCGAACGTATGGATATAAACTTTTTTTCCCATAAAAAATGTAACACCGGGGATTATGTTATCTCAAGCCTTGATTGATAGTTTCTTGAAATATTAACCCTCATATTCTATTATAAAACATGCTTGGAACATTACTCAGTAAATTCTTCGGAACAAAAAACGACCGTGAATTGAAGAGGCTCTGGCCTGTTATTGAACAGGTCAACTCCTTTGAATCAAAGATTTCCGGCCTTTCGGAAGACGGTTTGAAAAGAAAAACGGAAGATTTCAGAAGAAGTCTTGAGGCAGGCAAATCGCTTGATGAAATACTCCCGGAGGCTTTTGCCGTCGTCCGTGAAGTGTCAAAGCGGATAATGCACATGAGACATTTCGATGTGCAGATACTCGGCGGCGCGGTGCTTCACGAAGGGAAGATCTCGGAGATGAAGACCGGCGAAGGAAAAACTCTGGTTGCGACACTTCCGGTTTATTTGAACGCTATCGAAGGAAAAGGGGTCCATGTTGTAACGGTCAATGATTATCTCGCAAAAAGGGACACCCAGTGGATGGGGCCGATCTATTATTTCCTCGGTCTTTCCATCGGCGTCACCCAGCATGACTCCTCGTTCCTTTATGATCCCGCGTATTATTCCACCGACAAAAGGATGGACTTTCTCAAACCCTGCACAAGACAGGAGGCATATGCCGCAGATATTACGTATGGGACAAACAACGAATTCGGGTTTGATTATCTCAGGGACAACATGAAATATGACATCTCCGACTACTGTCAGAGAGAATTAAACTATGCCATCGTTGACGAGGTTGACAGCATCCTTATCGACGAGGCCAGGACTCCTCTGATTATCTCAGGCCCTTCCGAGGAGTCGACCGATAAGTATTACAGGATAGACAAGATCATTCCGCGTCTTCAAAAGGATGTTGACTACACAATAGATGAAAAGGCGAAGACCGCGATTCTGACGGAAGAAGGGAATATTAAGGTCGAACGTTTGATCGGGGCGGGCAATCTGTATGATCCGGCAAATATCGAACTGGTTCATCATGTGCTTCAGGCATTAAAGGCGCATACTATTTTCAAGAGAGATGTTGATTATGTCGTTAAAGACGGTGAAGTTCTCATTGTCGATGAATTCACCGGCAGGCTCATGCCGGGGAGACGCTGGTCCGACGGGCTTCATCAGGCCGTCGAAGCAAAGGAAGACGTTAAAATTGAAAGCGAGAACCAGACCCTTGCGACCATCACCTTTCAGAACTATTTCAGGATGTATAAAAAACTTGCAGGCATGACGGGCACAGCCGATACGGAAGCCGAAGAGTTTGCAAAGATATACAATTTGGAAGTTGTCGTTATGCCGACGAACAAACCCATGGTGAGAAACGATTATCCGGACACTATTTACAAGACCGAAACGGGAAAATTCAATGCGGTTATCAATGAAATAGAAGAACTCCATAAAAAAGGCCAGCCCATGCTTGTAGGAACCATATCCATAGAAAAATCGGAAGTCCTCAGCATGCTTTTAAAAAAGAGGGGCATTCCCCATTCCGTTCTGAACGCCAAATATCACGAAAAAGAAGCCGAGATTATCGCCCAGGCTGGAAGATGCGGTTTTGTCACTATTGCAACCAACATGGCCGGAAGAGGCACCGATATCGTACTCGGCGGCAATCCAGAAGGTCTTGCCCGGGAGCTTTTGAAAGATAAATCTGACTATACGGAAGAAGACTGGAACCGCTCCCTTTCCAAAGCCGTGGAAATCTGTAAAAAAGACCGTGAAAACGTTTTGTCAGCCGGAGGACTTCATATACTGGGGACTGAGAGGCACGAGGCTAGAAGGATAGATAATCAGTTAAGAGGTCGTTCAGGAAGACAGGGAGACCCCGGATCCTCGAGATTTTATCTTTCCCTTGAAGATGACCTTATGAGGATCTTTGGCTCTGACAGGATTTCCGGACTTATGGGCAAGCTCGGCATGGAAGAAGACATGCCGATAGAAAACAAGATGGTCTCAAAAGCGATTGAGAATGCCCAGAAAAAAGTCGAGGCCCACAACTTTGATATCAGGAAGCATCTGATCGAGTATGACGATGTAATGAACAAACAGAGATCGGAGATATATTCTTTCAGAAAGGAAATACTGAAGGGCGAAAACCTGAGAGAGCGTATCGACGACATGGTCGAAGACATTATTGATGAGCTTCTCCTTATCTATTGTCCTGAAGACAAATACTTTGAAGAATGGGACATTAAAGGGTTAAAAGACGCTTTTTACGGAGTATTTTTCCTATTGTCTGACATCTCATCAATGGGAAGGGATGCGATGAAAGAATTCCTCCTTTCAGAGGTCANGAAGGCATATGAAAGGAAAGAAACCGAGGCCGGAAGCGACGTTATCAAATACCTCGAAAGGGTCATACTCCTTCAGGTCATTGATACNCAATGGAAAGANCATCTGCTCGGTATGGACCATTTGAAGGAAGGGATAGGGCTCAGGGGATATGGACAGAAAGACCCTCTGGTGGAATATAAGAAAGAGGCTTTTGATGTATTTGCGGATATGTCATCAAGGATATCCACGGAAGTCGTCAGCAGACTCTTCAAGATCCAGATTCAGGCAAAAGAATCCATAAAAGAGCCGGTAAAGCAACAACGTTTTCAATATAACAGGGGTGAGGGTTCATCTTCCGCACAGCCGGCGAGACGCTCCAAAAAAGTAGGCAGGAATGATCCGTGTACATGTGGCAGCGGGAAAAAGTTCAAAAAATGCTGCGGCATAAATGCTTAGAATATTTTTGATCGGCAATATTAGTTCAAAAAACGAATATGAAGATATTCTTGTTTCAAGCGGCTTTAACGTCAAAAAGGCGGATTCTCTCGATAAGGTCCTTCAGGAAATAAGCGACAAAAAGACCGATGTGCTCATTATTGACAAGAGTATGAGTTCCGATTCTTCTTTCAATGTTTTTCAGAAAGCATCAAGAAATATTCCCAAAATAGTTATCTCTGAAATCCATTCCTTTAAAGGGTTTTCACCCTGGATGAAGGAGCCGCTGGTCTATCCGCTCTATGCCCCCGGCTCAAAAGAGATCCTTTATTTCGTCAGAAGGGCATATACGGAAGCGAATCTTCTGCATGAAAATACAAGGCTGAAAAATGAGTTTTCTTCCTCTAAGAAGGAACTCGATTTTTATCAGGAAGTAAGCAGAACTCTGACCTCTTCCCTTGAACTGAGCTCTATCCTTACCAAAATCATGGACAAGGTAAAAGAAATGACAAAGGCGGAGGCATGGTCCGTTCTCCTTGTGGACCATGAAACGGGAGAACTCGTCTTTGAAAAAGCAAACCGGAAGAAAGTAAAAGAAATACAGAAATTCAGGATGAAGATAGGAGAAGGCATTGCCGGGTGGGTTGCAAAGGAAGGCTTGCCTGTTGTGGTGCCCGATGTATCGAAGGACGAGCGTTTCACCGGCAAGATAGACAGGGCAATACATTTCCAGACAAAATCTCTCATGTGNGTGCCGATAAAGATCAATGACCAGATACTCGGAGTCATCGAGCTTGTCAATAAAACCACAGGGGAGCCCTTCAGGAAAGAAGACCTTGAACTATTAATGAGGCTTGTAGACCAGACGGCAATTGCCATTGAAAGGACGTCCCTTTATCAAAGGATGACGGAACTTGCAATTACCGATGATCTCACAAAGCTCTTCAACACAAGATATCTGAACAGGACCATTGAAATAGAGATACAGAGGGCAAGCCGTTATAATAATTCATTGTCTCTGATATTCATGGATGTAGATCATTTCAAGAGGATCAATGACACTTACGGTCATCTCATCGGCAGTAAGGTGCTGGTCGAGATGGGACAGCTTCTTTTAAGGAACCTGAGGACCATTGATATTGTTGCACGCTACGGCGGAGATGAATTCGTTATAGTCCTTCCCCAAACCGCTCCCAAGGCTGCCGTGCATATTGCCGAAAGAATGAGGAAATCCTTCGAGCAGAATACCTTTATGAAAAAAGAAGGTTATGCGCTAAAATTGACCGCAAGCTTCGGAGTGGCCTCCTATCCGGAAAGCGCCGGATCGAAAGAAGAACTTATTAAACTGGCGGATGAGGCTATGTACAGGGTGAAGCATCAGACAAGAAACGCGGTTTATGCTATAGTATAAAACATGGCTCTCTTCAACTATGCAACAAAAGAAATAACCATTAAAATCGTTTATTATGGTCCCGGACTAAGCGGAAAAACAACAAACCTCCAGTATCTTCATTCAAAATTTGATCCCTCAAAGAGGGGGAAACTATTATCTCTCGCAACCGAAGCGGACAGGACATTATTCTTTGACTTTCTGCCCGTAGAGATCGGCAAAATAAGCGATTTTTCCATACGTTTTCAATTATATACGGTACCGGGACAGGTACGTTATAACGCGACGAGAAAGCTTGTGCTAAAAGGCGCAGACGCCGTAATATTTGTTGCCGATTCACAGCGCGAGATGAAAGAGCAGAATATCGAGAGTCTGACAAATATGCGTGAGAACCTGATTTCCAACAATATCAATCCGGATGATATACCGGTTTATTACCAGTTTAATAAAAGGGACTTGTCCAATATTCTCTCGATTGAAGAACTGAACAGAGATTTAAACCCCGACGGTAAATTTGAGTATCTCGATGCAGTCGCCATTAACGGCATAGGGGTTGAAGAATCCTTCCAGCGCATTACCAAAATCGTTATAAAGAATATTTTGCTGAAACATAAAGTAAAAATAAAAACGTCAGACGAGATTGCCGAACCTCCAACGCCGCTTTTCGAGACGTCAAATTACGAATCTTCGGAAATGCCCATAGAACGGTCGCAGTATGACATCCCCAAAGCAATAAAGCAGCCCCGGCAGCCTGTTCAAGAAGTCCTGCACGATGCCGTTTACGAGACGTCTGCCTTGCCTAAGGGACCTCCTCTGCAGCAAGCGCATGTTATCCCCCTTGAAAAGCTTGAGGCAATTATCAACGGCCTGACGGAAATGACGCAAGCCGTAAAGGATATGAAAAACGTATTGTCGGGCGTTCATTCGGAGATTAGTGATGTTAAAAAAGAACAGAAAGAAATCCGCAGTCACATCAGAAGCATGACCGATAATTTCGGAAATCTGAAAGAAAAGAAAAGCTGGTTCAGGTTTTCTTAATCCGTCAGACGATCTCTAAAGTCCTTATTAAAGCCTCCGCCTTTTTCAAAGTTTCAAAATATTCCAGTTCAGGGTCTGAATCAGCCACCAGCCCGGCGCCTGCCTGGACATAGGCCATGCCGTCTTTAATTACGAAAGTCCTGATGATTATATTCAGATCCATATTTCCGGAAAATCCGATATATCCTATTGATCCGGTATAGGGCCCGCGTCTAACAGGTTCGAGCTCATCTATGATCTCCATGCACCTTACCTTAGGGACGCCTGTTATCGTGCCTCCCGGAAAAGCGGCCTTAATGGCGTCAAAACAGTCTTTGCCTGCTGCAAGCTTACCGGTTATATTCGATACGATATGGATAACATGAGAGTAATCTTCAGTAATCATGAGTTCATCAACTCTCACGCTCCCGTATTCCGAGACGCGTCCGAGGTCGTTTCTCTCCAGGTCTATGAGCATAATATGTTCAGCCCTTTCCTTCTTGTTCAGGAGAAGCTCCGCACGCATTGCCTCATCCTCTTTGCCGTTCTTTCCTCTCGGCCTTGTGCCTGCGATCGGTCTTGTCTCGATAATCCCGTCCTTTATTCTTATAAGCCTTTCAGGCGAGGAACTTACTATATGATATTCTCCAAAATCAAAAAAGCCGGCAAAAGGAGACGGGTTAATTTCCCGCAATATTTTATACAGGTCTAACGGCTTCTTATCATTNATACGCGCCGAAACCCTCTGCGATAAATTTGCCTGGAAAATATCTCCTGCAGCGATATATTCTTTAACCCTTTCGACAATATCAATATACTCGTTTTTCTTCATCTCATACTTGATTTCTATTTTTGTATCTGACGCCAACGTTTTTGGTTCTCTACATCCCTTACTCTCCGACAGGACTCTTCTTATGTTTTCTATTTGACACTCCGCCTCATCATATTTTTCCTTCCAGTCAATAGGCGTAGCGCCTTCAATTGATTCTATGACGCCGGGACAGCAAATAATCCGGCACTTTTCCAAAAGATGATCAAATACAATCAGTTTATCAAACATAAAAAAATGGGCGTCGGGAAGGGAAAGGTCGTCGGATGCGGTATGTGGGATTTTTTCAAGATACTGCACAAAATCATAGCAGAGCATCCCTGCAAGACCTCCCTGAAAAGGAGGCAGAAAATCGAAGGACTTCTGTCTATATGCAGCTGCAAGTTTTTTTAGTATTGCAAGGGGGTTACCGGAGGAAAAATATTTTCCCCCGGATGATATGATTTCAGTTTTAAAGTTTTTTACCTTAATAGTAAGGCAGGGGTCAAAGCCGATGAAGGAATACCGCGCAATTTTATCCGGGCCTTTTACGCTCTCAAAAAGAAAGCTTTCCGGACGGGCAAACAATGCATATATTTCACATGGAGATGCATAAGGGATTTCTTCATAAAGCGGCGGAACCCCCAACCCCTTTACGCTGTCTAAAAATTCTTCTTTAGAAGGTTGAACCATTATTTTCGATTTAACTCATTACGACGTTAACGCAGAGAATTTATTATATATTAATTACGGCAGGAGAAAGCGGAAAGGTCTTTTATCGTAGTAATAATACTACATTAAAAAAGTTTTTTTTATTACATGATAATTATAGCTTTACTGATATTATTTCTCTTTGATTTCTGCTAACGTAAAATATACAGGTTTACTAAGGTAAATTTTTCTCTTTCCGGGGTTTAAATCGGAGGTATTGAGGCATGATAAGACTTGATTGTCCGGCATGTAAAAAAGACTCGTACAGCGCAGCAGTTGAACCTTTCAGGCCCTGTCCTTATTGCGGAACGGTTTACAGCGGCAAGTACGGGCCTGAAAAAAGACGTGAACTGCGCACACATAAGGAGGTACGGTTTACTTTTTCCCATAATGGTTACTCCTTTGAAGCAACAACCGTTGATATTTCTAAAAAAGGAATCAGCCTGAAAATTTTCGGCTCTATCGCAATTCCATCCGGAGACGTCATAAATCTGAATATCAATAATCTATTCTCAAAAGCGCAAACAAGGTGGTTAAATAACAACCTTAATTTGTCGATTACCACGGCTGGTTGCAGACTACTGAACGGAAATCCGGATATATAACCTGATTTAAGCGGCCAGTATTTCAAGAGATATGAGTTCGACTGCCTTAATCGGGTCCGGTTGTTGAAGTACAGCCCTCCCTATTACAAGATAATCCGAACCTTCGCGTATCGCTTCCTTAGGGGTCATAGTTCTTTTCTGATCATCAGGAGGAGTCCATGAAGGCCTGATTCCCGGCGTTACAATAATGAAGCCCTTACCGCAATGATTTCTTATTAGCTCAACTTCTCTGGCTGAGGCTACCACCCCGTCAAGTCCTGCCTTGAGAGCAAGACTTGAAAGGTGTCTCACATGTGTTCTCAGACCATACTGAATCCCGAGTTCATCCGTGAGGATTTCCCTTGAAAGACTCGTCAGTACGGTAACTCCAAGTATTTTTGGACGCTCAAGGTTTTCTTTCAGACACATTTCAACGACGCTGTCCCTGCATTTCCTCATCATTTCAAAACCGCCCGATGCATGTACATTAAACATATAAACGCCGAGACGTGTTGCGGACAGGGCTGCCTTGGTAACTGTGTTTGGTATATCGTGGAATTTAAGATCAAGAAAAACCTTTTTCCCTCTCTTTTGAATCTCTTCAACAATCC
>Ga0031654_10000426_pt1 | contig 10682 bp, 10 predicted proteins | sample FrelakmetCRP12CR_FD_55268 | JGI IMG/M metagenome (GOLD analysis project Ga0031654, IMG submission 55268) | Freshwater lake sediment microbial communities from the University of Notre Dame, USA, for methane emissions studies - CRP12 CR | ecosystem: Environmental > Aquatic > Freshwater > Lake >...
CAGGTTCCTACGCGTGGGCGACAGGGAGTTCATGCCAATTGGTTGTTGTAGGCAGGCGCCCATCGCCGAAGAAGCAGTCCGCGCAGGAGTTCAGGTAGACGTGAGAACCTACGCGGCTGCCTGGGACAATACTCGTCCTTCTCCAGGCTCACCCTCCCAGCCTTTCGCCTCACGTGTTGTGCCTTTCTGGATTGCCATTAGCTCTTGCCCCACCCGCCGGCGCTCGTCTCTCTGATCCATTCAGTCTAATCTGGCCTGTCTGGTTTCTCTGATTCTTCTGATGGGGAATCCGATCCGGCCAACAAGCCAGACGAGAGAGACCATCCCCCACGTCTCGCTCCTCCCGCCTGGGGCGCGCTTCTCGCTCTCCACCGTACAGACGAGAGAGACAAGACCAACCAGACAACCCGTCTGTGCCCTCACCTCTCACCTTTCACATCTCATGTCTTCCTGGCATACGCCATTAACTATACGCTCTTGTAACGAACACGGATGCTTTCCCACCGGGGAAAGCGTATTCTTCGCGACAACAAGGGCGCGGTGGGGAGTCTGCACGTGAGTGGCGAGCTAGACGTTCTAAAATCTGTGACCGCGCAATTGGACAAGGCCGGCATTCCCTACATGGTAAATGGCTCGATGGCGGGGAACTTCTATGCTGTTCCTCGGATGACCCGAGATATCGACCTCGTCATCGAATTATCCGAGCGGGATGTGGATCGAGTCACCCGCCTGTTTCGACAGGAATACTATATCGATCGCGACATGGTTCAACGAGCCGTGCGCGACCATGCCATGTTCAACATGATTCACAACGCTCTGGTGGTCAAGGTAGACTGTGTCGTGAAAAAAGAGACGGAATACCGTCGAGAAGAGTTTGCGCGTCGCCGGGCGGTCTCCGTCGCAGGCCAGCGGGTTTTCATCGTGTCGCCTGAAGATCTCATCCTCTCCAAGCTCGATTGGGCGAAGGAGAGCCGGTCCCAGATACAACTGGATGATGTCCGGAATCTACTCAGATCAGTGCAGGGACTCGACACGGAGTATCTACATCGGTGGATAGAACGATTGGGACTCGCCCCACTTTACCAAGAGGTGTGTCAATGACCGACACATCGCCAGAAATCGACGTCCGTTATCGGGCCATGCTCATGCAGCGGTCCGGAGAAGAGCGGCTTAAGATGGGGTGCGCGATGCGCGAGACGGCGCGTGCCCTCGTTGAATCATCCATCCTGGAACAAGCCCCCCAGGCCACCCCTGAAACTCTCCGCAAAGGCCTCTTCCTCCGTTTCTACGGACACGAATTCGATGCCAGGAGCCGGGAGAAGATTCTCGCTGCCATCGAGTCCGCAAGCCATCCCGTCGCCAGATAGCGGGCCTTCGCCTTGTCCATCGTCGTTCGTCTCTCTGGTTCATTCGGTCTATCTGATTTCTCTGGTTCTTCCGGTGGAGGTTCCGATCCAGCCGACCAGCCGACCAGACCGACCATCTCCGCCCTCACGTGTCACCCCCCCCTTGCCCCCGTGGCCAGGCTCCTCCGCCGCAAATCGTCACATCACGCACGATGTACTCTTCATCGTTTATCCGTTTTCCCCCGATCACTCGGGTGCCGCCACACTCCTTGCGAGACGGTCGCGGAATCCTCCACGGGCTCAATCTCAGTGCGGACGGTACGATTCTCGCAGGGGAACGCCTGTTCGATACGTTAGGATTTCTTCCCCTGCCTCTTCTCCAATCAAGAAGCCGTACACATGCTCGAACGTCGCCCTTGGTCCCGGTCGCGCGTGTCAGAGAGATCAGGCCGAGACGAGCGCATCCCTGTGTTGCTCAATGTGCTTCCTGCCCTTACCCGGTAGAGCGTGCTCGGCAAGGCGCAGCTCATACGTTTTCTGCAGATTCATCCAGAATTCAGCGGTGGAATCGAAAAACGTCGCCAGATGTATCGCGGTATCGCCCGTGATGCCTCGCTGCACTTTGATAATTGCCGTGATCCGGTTCGCCGGAACTTCGAGGGCCTTGGCAAGCCTATTGGCATTGATCGGCGGCTCTGCTGGCTTCATGNACTCCTCGAACAGAATTTCTCCGGGATGAACCGGCCGCACTCCGTTCTTGATCATGCCAGATTCTCCTTTAGTGATAATCGGTGATTTCCACTTCATCCGGCCCGAGAGCCTTCCAACGAAAACACATCCGCTTCTGATCGTAGATCCTGGTGCTGTACTCCCCGATCCGCGTTCACCATCTCCAACCGGTTTCCTGGCAGGAAAAGTAGATCCTTGAGACCCGGCGCATCATCGAGCATGGTCAGTTTCCACTCAGCCGCCTTCTTGAAGCCAGAGAATTCCCTGACCATTCGTCCTGGAAACAAACCTTCCGTCTTCTTGTCCGGAAAACTTCTGATCATCGCGAGGATATCTCATAATATGCTTTACCTAACTGGTACTTTTATAGCCCGCCTTTGTGCTAATGAAATTTGTGCTGAGAAATCTCCACCACGACCGAATGAGGTGGACGCAATGGAATCAGTAGAAAGCCAGCACGCTCATGATGTTCAACGATACACGGGGAACCTTTCGCAACATCGAGCGGGTCGAATCCTTGGCCTTCTGCCACTCGCGGAAGGCAGGCACCACCACCCGAAGCAACTATTTGACAGGTGTCACATCGCACTGTTGGCTTGCGTCCGCCGATTTCCGGCCTTCCCTGGACCGATAATCGGGAACTTGATGTTCACATATGACGCGCTCGAATCCAACGTCTTCCCCTTAAACCAATGCCCTTGGGTTCGCATATAGAACCACCGCGACATGAGATGCAGGACCCGATCGCGCAAGACTAATCGCTGATCTGACATCCTCAATGTCACATGCCCCGCCACGGAAATGATCGGCTCAGGCCGTTGGACAAGCGGCGAGCTGTCTTCGATATGTTGNGCNGTNTCAGCATGATTNACGCGGAAATAGAGCCAGGAATTGATATTNTCAACAATGCTCCGGCCCATATCATCACCGACCTCCACCGAGATCTGCGCGTTCGATTGCGTATAGAANTTAATCCACACGTTGGCACCGCGCGCCTTGTTAAACAANTCTTGGATCCCTGTGTAGAGCACGTTATGTCCTTCGTCGATATGNAGACATAAGGGCGGAGTGAGCTTTAAGCCAGACGCAAAAAACCGGCCGACCAAACTCTGAATCATCGAAACGAACACNCGACTAAAAATGACGCTGGCGCGCGGGGTTAATAAGCTCCCTGTATGCACCACCATGATGACCCGCTTCCCTTCTTGCAGGCGCGTTACAAACTCATTGGTCCGTGCCTTCCCAATGACTCGACCGACATTCCCGAAGGTCAGCGCGGAGAGCATCGTTCTGAGTGAGGCAGAGATCTTGTGAAAATGCTCTGCCACACCAGGACCATGGCAGATCTTTTCGATTCGCCGGCAGACCTCATCCGTCCCGGGAATGGCGCGAAGCGCCTCCTTGAACTGCTCCAGATCACTAAATCCCAAGCGGTCATAGATATCAGAAAAGGAAATCTTGACGCGTTCCCCTTGACTGCGAATCAATTTGATCAATCCTGCCACAATGACCTGGCTCACCTCGTGGGCAATCGAAATATAGAAATCGTCCTTGGCTTTAATCCCCGACACCACGTGGTTGACCAGTTCATCCTCCATGTAGAAATCCGCCAACGGATCAATGTACATCGACTTATCAGGGAAAATTGAGTTCAAGAACATCAGCTCATCTAGACGTCCCGACTCCGCCGCCACCTGGGCAATTTTTGAAAACAGATCGATATCACCCTTCGGGTCCATGATGACCACGGAATACCCCTTCCGGATATCCTGTTCCACAATCGATTCCACCAAGCGGGTCTTTCCAATCCCGGTGGTTCCCAGGCAGCCAAAATGACCGCCCCGCTCGGCATCAGGAATGGCGATCACCCCCTCATGGTGATGATCCGACATGTTGACGCCAAACCCGACTAACGTCGCTGAAGGATGAATCGGTGCCAATCGACCGGTGGCGTTGATGTCCCTCAAGCTGTCAAACATATCTCTTGCCATTGGCGATCCCTTCGTTAACCGATTGGCCCTCGTGCAGTAATACCTGCCTGCCTCGAGATCCCATCCGGAAGCATCCTGACCCAACCGAGCGGCACCAATTGCCAGCACAAGGTTGTTCACGGAGGGCCCGGCAATGGTCACTCGGTATTTCTTTCCTATAGGACCTCCGTTCCTCGTCACACGTATAAGGAGTTGTAATGAAAATCGAGCGCCATTTCACGAAATCCCTCCGGACGCCCTATGAGGACATGACGTTTTCGCCACGAATCTCTGTCTCACGGAACGCCAGGGGAGAAGACACCAGGCGTGAGACCGTTCTCGCCCCGGATTCATGGTCTCAGGTCGCCATCGACATCCTGGCTCAGAAATACATGCGACGAGCTGGACTGCCCCGGAACATCAGCCCTACGGGAAGCGAAACAGACGCCCGCCAGGTGTTTCAACGCATCGCTGAATGTTGGGTCTATTGGGGGAAGGATGGCCAGTACTTCGATTCCGACGACGACGCGACCGCCTTCTCTGAGGAAATCCAATACATGCTCGCACATCAAATCGCGGCGCCGAATTCTCCGCAGTGGTTCAACACCGGACTCCATCGCGCATACGGAATCGCCGGCCCCTCACAGGGCCTGTGGCGATACAACCCGACTACTCGTCAGACAGAGCAAATCAACAACTCGTACGAACACCCGCAAGCCTCGGCTTGCTACATCCAATCCATCCACGATGACTTGCTCAACGAAGGGGGCATCATGGACCAGTGGGTGCGCGAAGCCCGACTCTTCAAATTCGGGTCTGGAAGCGGAACGAACTTCTCGACCTTGCGGGCTAAACACGAGTCCCTCTCCGGAGGCGGCACTTCGTCTGGACTACTGTCCTGGCTGAAGATTGGCGATCGTGCCGCTGGAGCCATCAAGTCAGGGGGGACTACGCGCCGCGCCGCCAAGATGGTCGTCCTCGACTTGGATCACCCGGACATCGAGGAATTCATCGAGTGGAAAGTCAAAGAAGAGCACAAAGTCGCCGCCCTGGTCGCGGGCTCTCATCTCTGCACGCAACACCTGACCGCCGTCCTGCAGGCCTGCTGGATCAACGAGGATGGCAGGGATCTTGTCCAACCCAACCCCAAACACAACACCAAGCTCAATGAAGCGATTCGCTCAGCCCGGGCCGCGAACGTCCCGGAAGCCTATCTCCAACGCGTCCTCACACTCGCAAAGAAGGGGATCAAGGATTACGACTTCGCTGTGTTGTCCTATGCCTGGGAAGGCGAAGCCTATGAAACAGTCAGCGGACAAAATGCCAACAACAGTGTGCGGATTCCCAACGCCTTTATGGACACACTCACGGCTGATGGCCTCTGGTCCCTCGTCAATCGAACGAATAAGCACATCGCAAAGCAGGTCAAAGCCCGTGCCTTGTGGGACCGGCTCTGTCTGGCCGCCTGGCAATGTGCGGATCCAGGCGTGCAGTACTCTGACATCATCAACGACTGGCACACCACGCCGGCTCATGGCGCCATCAATGCCAGCAATCCCTGCTCGGAATATCTGAGTAATGACGACACGAGCTGCAACCTCGCGTCAATCAATCTGGTCAAATTCCTACAACCGGATGGCGCACTCAACATCAAAAGCTATCGTCACGCCATTCGTCTCTGGACGATCGCACTGGATATCACAGTCCACATGGCGTCCTACCCCAGCAAAAAGATTGCTGAACGGACCGGCCACTTGCGTCAACTCGGGTTGGGCTATGCGAACCTCGGCGCCCTGCTGATGCGCATGGGACTTCCCTACGATTCCGTCGAAGGTCGAGCCTACGCAGCCGGTCTGACGGCAATCATGACCGGTCATGCCTACGCCACGAGCGCAGAACTGGCGAAAGACTTAGGTCCCTTTGAGGGCTACACGGTCAACGAATACATGATGCGACGCGTCATCATGAATCACCGGAGTGCCGCTCGTGGTGGCACCGGCTTCTCTGATCTCACCAGTCCCGTTCAGCCTCTGGATCGTACCCATTGTCCCAGTGCGCTGGTGTTATGGGCCGACGAAGCCTGGGACCAGGCATACGCACTAGGACTCGCTCATGGCTATCGAAACGCTCAAGTAACTGTGATCGCGCCGACGGGCACCATCGGCCTCGTAATGGACTGCGATACCACAGGCGTCGAGCCAGATTTCGCGCTTGTCAAACATAAGGTCCTTGCCGGAGGCGGGACCATGAAACTGATCAATCACTCCGTGCCTCACGCGCTCCGCATGCTCGGCTACTCCGAATCGGACGTCATCGCCATCGTCAGCTATGCAGCGGGGCACGACTCGTTAGCCCAGTGTCCGATCATTAACATCACACGCCTCCGAGACCTCGGGGTGACGGACATCGCGATCGAACGAATCAATCAGGCGCTGGAACGCAGCCTTGATCTGTCCACGGTCATCACGCCAGACACCCTCGGAATCGAATGGTGCATGGACAAGTTCCACCTGAGAAAAGAAGATCTCTCCATGAACGGCTTCAACGTCCTCAGTCATCTGGGGTTCACGAAGGAGGAAGTCAGGATCGCCAATACGTGGGCCTGTGGCACCCTCACCCTCGAGGGTGCCCCGTGCCTCAACCCAGAACATCTACGCGTGTTCGACTGTGCCGTACCGGCCGGCAATTACGGCACGCGCTGTGTGAGCCCGGAAGGGCATGTGCGGATGCTGGGAGCCATTCAACCCTTCGTCAGCGGAGGGATCAGCAAAACCATCAACATGCCGGCAAGTTCAGACCCTGATGATATTGCAGCAGTCTACCGCCTGGCATACGAACTCGGGGTCAAATGTATTGCTGTGTACCGAGATGGATCCAAACTCAGTCAGCCATTGAACACAATCGGCGCAGACGCCTTGCAAGAAGCAGGAGACACCCACACCATCCCGGCCATTGCCAACGAGCGTACGGCCAAGGTCCTTGAACAGGGGCGCGGGACACATCGCCCATTACCGAACAGACGGAAGGGCCTGACGCAAAAGGCCGTGCTCGGAGGACACAAAATCTACCTTCGCACGGGAGAATATGAAGATGGGACCCTCGGTGAGATCTTCCTGGACATGCATAAGGAAGGCGCGGCATTTCGAAGCCTGATGAACTGCTTTGCCATCGCGATCTCCCTCGGACTCCAATACGGGGTGCCACTGGAAGAATTTGTGAACGCTTATGTGTTCACAAGGTTTGAACCGAATGGACCCGTGTCCAACCACGACAAGATCAAGATGGCCACATCGATCATGGACCTGATCTTCCGTGATCTGGGCATCAACTATCTTGGTCGCGAGGAATTCGCCCACGTCGCAGTCGCGGCAGAAGACCTTCGAGGGGACAGGGTGAAGCCCTATGCACAACAGGCTGGCGATGGAACGCATCTTCCTGTGGCCATGCAGGCCTCAGGGATCATAGCCCCCTGCACGCAAGTCTCGATCGCCAGGAAGAAAGGGTACGAAGGGGAACCCTGCACCACCTGTGGGCAGTTCACACTGGTCAGAAGCGGTACCTGCCTGCGATGCGATTCCTGCGGGTCGACTTCTGGGGGATGTAGTTAACTGTCTCTGTGATCTCCGAAACGACAACAAGAGAGGAAGCTCAGTGCCACTCACGCCACATCCTGCATCGGATCGTGGATCCTGTATGACCGCGTTATACGCGCTTCCCCAAGAAGATCCACGCGTTACCCCCGTCATGGCCATGAGCTCGCAATGCGATCGCTGCTCTCGAAAAGGCGACGACGCCCAGTTCATCACGGTCGGACCGCGGATTGCCGCCCTCATGAACACCCCTACGCCACTGCAATCGGTACCGCCACACGTAAGCCCTGCGCACTAGTCAGCCCCGATCTCGTCTGTCTGTTCTCTTTAGCCGCAGAAGGAGTGATTATGTCTGAACTCTCGCCTATTGTGTCACAATTCCGTCAGGCTCGACGCGTGTCGGTCCCCCTCGTGGCCATCAACACCCCTGACTCAACAGCCACCATGCGTGCCCTCATGTGGTCCTTGCTCGATGCCAAGACAGTCGCCGCAGAGACGACAAAGAATGCGCTGGACCTTCTGGACTTTCCACTCCTGAAATGGGACGCCGGCCACGGCCTGGTCGCGATCAATGACAAAGGATTGGCCGATCACGCCAACCTCACCAGTGGAGGCACAAAACAAAATATGTCGATCAATCCCGCNGAGGCGCTCCGGATGCTGGAAAACCTNTCACCGGACGGCATGGTNTTCTTCTACTCAGCGCACCGCTTCATCAACAACGATTTCGTGGCACAGGGGATCGCCAATTTACGCGATCGATACAAAATGAACGGCCGNATGCTNGTCCTGCTCAGCTGCGGGATCACCGTGCCCGCCGATCTCTCGAACGACGTCATTGTGTTCGATGAACCCTTGCCGTCACCCGCACAGCTCGAATCCATTGTCAAAGATCAGCATGCACAGGCACAGTTATCTGCTCCCGATGATGAAACACTGGGGAAGGCCGTGGAAGCCGTCCAAGGACTAGCGGCCTTCACGACCGAACAAGTCGTGGCCCTCTCCATGACCCCGAAGGGGGTGAACCTCGATCGCCTCTGGGAGCGGAAGCGACAAATCATCGACGACACCCCGGGCTTGACCATTTGGCGAGGCGGAGAGCGCTTCGCTGACATTGGAGGACTCACCGGCATCAAACAGTTCTTCCAACAAGTCATCAGGGGAAAAGAAGCACCCCGTTGCATCGTCGTGTTGGACGAAATCGAGAAACATGTGGCCTCCTCAGCCGGGAACACGCAGCAAACCTCTGAGATCGGCAAAGGCATCATGGGGAATCTCCTCAGTTACATGCAGGACCACCAGGCGGCCGGCGCCCTGCTAGTAGGCGTCCCCGGCTGTTCCAAAACGTTGTTGGCCAAAGCAACCGCCGCAGAAGCCGGGATCCCAGCCATCCAACTCAACCTCGGCCGGCTCAAAGCCTCACTGTTGGGTGAAACCGAGCGCCAGGTTGAGCAAGCCCTCAATATCATTTCCGCAATTTCACAGGATCGGACCTTGTTCATCGCCACCTCCAATGACATATCCGGTCTCCCGGGCGAACTGATTCGACGCTTCTCGCTGGGAACGTGGTATGCCGACCTGCCGACCGACGAGGAGGCCCGCATGATTTGGGAGATTTATTTCAGGAAATACACCATCCCCGAGAGCTTTGACCTGCCGGAGTCCCCCAATTGGAGCGGCGATGAAATCTCTCGATGTGCCCGTCTCAGTTGGAAGCTGAATATCTCCCTCAAGGACGCAGCAGAGAAGATCATCCCGATTGCAACCAGCCAGAAAGATCGCATTGAGAAATTGAGAAACGAAGCCCATAACACCTACCTGTCCGTCGTAACAGGCAAGGTGTACCAGAAGACGCAGAAGGCCGATTCCTCCTTCATGCCTGACCGGAAATTCAAAGATGCGGCATGAAAGAGAGGGCTTCGTTCCCATCGCGCTCACGGCACGAGACGCGACCGCGTTGACAGAGATGTGGGCTGCGTATTCTCATCAAAGTGGCCACCTGTTGTCAGCCAAAGTAGCTACCTCAGTGCTGTGTCTTAATAGATAAACCTAAGGGTTGCCAACGTCAGTGCTTCCATCTTCACCAATTCGTCTCGACACGCACCTCTTCGCTGCAAGGGTGAGCAGTCACTTCGGCGCGATGGGAAGGATCATCAGCGGCGCGTGGTCCGAGGGATGATGGCAAGACGCGACTCCATTTCTCAGCATTTCTCTCCTCAATCGGTCCCTGGCGAGCGAAGTCCGTCTCGACAGCCGAACGATTCATTGACTCCATTCGCAAGCCAGTATATCATTGCGTATATACAAATAGGACTCGGAGGAGGACCTCGTCATGGCCACAAAGAAAACACGGATCTTTATGAGCGGGAATAGTCAAGCAGTTCGAATTCCGCGAGAGTTTCAACTCGACGGCGACGAAGTCGAGATTNAGCAACGCGGCAACACCCTCGTCATTCGCCCGAAAANACTCTCGTGGGCTCCGCTTATGGACAGTCTAACGAAGTTCACGGCGGACTTCATGGAGCAGGGGCGCCGGCAACCCGCCATCCAAAAGCGGAAGCGGCCTTTCGCATGAAGCTGATGCTGGATACCGATATCTGCATCTACCTCATCAAGCAACATCCTCCCTCCGTACTCGAACGGTTCCTCTCGCATCCGGTCGGTGACATCGGAATCTCCAGCATCACCGTGGCAGAACTCGATTACGGCGTCAGCAAGAGCCGGCATGCCACGAAGAATCGTGCCGCCCTCGCCCAGTTTCTCTCCCCCCTCGTTGTCGCATCGTTCGATCGAGACGCCGCAGCCGCCTATGGCCGGCTCCGTGCAACGCTTGAGCATAAGGGGACACCCATTGGAGCGATGGATCTCTTAATCGCCGCTCACGGGCTTAGCTTGGATGTTCGGCTTGTGACCAACAATGCGAGAGAGTTTCGGCGTGTTCCGGGCCTGCGTGTTGAGAGCTGGCTCTAGCGAAGGTACCCCCCATCCCGTTCCACCCGACACAACCGTACGAATACACGATCAAGCGCTCTCCTCCCATTGTGGAC
>Ga0031654_10000427_pt1 | contig 10673 bp, 7 predicted proteins | sample FrelakmetCRP12CR_FD_55268 | JGI IMG/M metagenome (GOLD analysis project Ga0031654, IMG submission 55268) | Freshwater lake sediment microbial communities from the University of Notre Dame, USA, for methane emissions studies - CRP12 CR | ecosystem: Environmental > Aquatic > Freshwater > Lake >...
GGTGCCGCCGGGCGGGTGCCCGGTCACCGGCAACGTGAGAGAATATGAGCATGCGTTTCGAATTGTATTCGGACTACCTTCCGGCGGGGGATCAGCCCCAAGCCATCGAGAAATTGGTGGAAGGGCTCACCAGCGGGCTCGCCCACCAGACCCTGCTGGGCGTTACCGGCTCGGGCAAGACCTTCACGATCGCCAATGTGATCCAGCAGCTGCAGCGGCCGACGCTCGTGCTCGCTCACAACAAGACCCTCGCCGCGCAGTTGTACGGCGAGTTCAAGGCGTTCTTTCCGCAAAATGCCGTCGAGTACTTCGTGTCGTACTACGACTACTATCAGCCGGAGGCCTACGTGCCGGCGTCCGATACCTTCATCGAGAAGGATGCCTCGATCAACGAGCACATCGAGCAAATGCGCTTGTCGGCGACCAAAGCGCTGCTCGAGCGGCCCGATGCCATCATCGTTGCGACGGTGTCGGCGATTTACGGTCTCGGTGATCCGCAGGCTTATTTGAGCATGGTGCTGCACATGTCGCGCGGCGACATCCTGGAACAGCGCAAGCTGCTGCGGCGTCTTGCCGACATGCAGTACACGCGCAACGAGATCGACTTGCAGCAGGGCACCTACCGGGTTCGCGGCGATGTCATCGATGTTTTCCCCGCGGAGTCCGAGCGCGAGGCGGTGCGGGTGGAATTGTTCGACGAGAAGATCGAGGCGCTGAGCTTTTTCGATCCGCTCACCGGCGAGGTGCTGCGCCGGGTGCCGCGCCTCACGGTGTACCCGTCGACCCATTACGTGACGCCGAAGGAGCGGGTGCGCGAGGCGGTCGAGGAGATTCGCGGCGAATTGCGCACGCGGCTCATGGAATTAAACGCGGCCGGCAAACTCGTGGAGGCGCAGCGCCTGCAGCAGCGCACGCTGTTCGATCTCGAAATGATGAATGAGGTGGGCTATTGCTCCGGAATCGAAAATTATTCTCGCTATTTATCCGGCCGCGAACCGGGCGAACCGCCGCCGTGCTTGTTCGATTATCTGCCGAAGAACGCGCTGCTCGTGATCGATGAGAGCCACCAAACGGTTCCGCAACTCGGTGCGATGTACAAGGGTGATCGTTCGCGCAAGGAAACCTTGGTCGAGTACGGCTTTCGGCTACCCTCGGCGCTCGACAACCGGCCCTTGCGATTCGAGGAGTTCGAGCGCTTGGCGCCGCAGACCATCTATGTGTCGGCGACTCCGGGACCTCATGAGAAACGAATTTCCGGCCAGATCGTCGAACAGGTCGTGCGCCCCACGGGCTTGATCGACCCGGTTGTGGAGGTGCGTCCGGTGCGAGCGCAGGTGGACGATTTGCTCTCGGAGATCCGCCTGCGCTCGCAGGCAGGAGAACGCGTGCTGGTCACCACGCTCACCAAGCGCATGGCGGAGGACCTGACCGAATATCTCAACGAGCACGGCGTGAAGGTTCGCTACTTGCATTCGGATATCGAGACCGTGGAGCGCTCGGAAATCATCCGCGATCTGCGTTTGGGCAAGTTCGACGTCATTGTCGGCATCAATTTGCTGCGCGAGGGGCTCGACATGCCCGAAGTGTCCCTGGTCGCCATTCTCGATGCCGACAAAGAGGGGTTCCTGCGATCCGAAGGTTCGTTGATTCAAACGATCGGCCGGGCGGCGCGCAATGTGCGCGGCAAGGCCATTCTGTACGCGGACCTTAAGACCGGATCGATCGAGCGGGCGATCGCGGAGACCGATCGGCGTCGCAACAAGCAGATCGAATTCAATTCGCGGCACGGCATTACTCCGCGTACGATCGTCAAAGCGGTGAGCGACGTGATGGAAGGCGCGCGCGCCGTGCAAGACGGGCAAGTGCGCGAATCGCACGCGGACTATTCGCTGCTGCCGCCCGAGCAGGCGCTGAAGCGGATCAAGAAGCTGGAAACCGAGATGATGAAGCTTGCGCGAAATCTTGAATTCGAGCAGGCGGCGCGTCTGCGCGATGAGATCCAAAGGTTGCGCCACTCGGCGTTCGGCATGCCGGCGACGCTGGCCGGCTAAGGCAAGGAGCGCGGATGACGCCGGACAATAGTCGACCCGAGGAAGCCGATCTCGATCGGACCGACAAGCTGCCGATCCTCGATGACGCGGTCGGCGATCAGGATATGGAGGATGATGCAGTGCCGCTCGAGCGGACGGTGGCGCCTGCGGGTTCGCCGGTTGTCGCGAACCGGACGGCACCGTCTGATTTTGCACGCCCGGCGCGGGTCGACCTGCCCTCGCTCGCCGAAAACGTGCGTTCGATCGAGGACCGAATTTCCCGGCAAGGCGCCGAATACGAGGCGCTCAGCCGATCGTACGAGAAGGCGCGCGACGCGGAGGCCGCCGCGGTTCTACGCGCCAATGCGCTCGGCGCCGATCTGGCGGCGGTGCAATCGGCGCTGGCGGTGGAGCAGCGTCGGAGCCGCGAGTTGGATGTCGCGCTGGCGGAGAATCGCGCGGCCGCGGAAGCATCCCGCGCCCGCGTCGAGGAGATTCTGCGCGACGGGGAGCGCTACCGAAGCGAACTGAAGATGCTGCGAGATTCGCTCGCGGCACGCGACGCTACGATCGTGCAGGTGCTGCATTCGCTCGGTGAGCGCGACGCGCAGCTTTACGCGTTGCAACGGGAGCACGCGAAGGTGGTTCCCGCCCTTGAGGCGCGCTCCCAAGCGAGCGTGCAGCTCGAAGCGGAGATGCAAGCGNTGCGAAGAGACGCCGAGGCGAGCGCGCTCGAGTTGCAGGAGGCTCGGCGATCCTTGAGTTCGCNAGCGGAGCAGATCAAGCGAGGCGAACAGGAGCTTAACGTGACGCGGCAGGAATTGAGCGCGATCACGAGGCAGGCGGNCTCATATTTGGAAGTTCTGCGCACGCGCGAATGGCGCCGCGGCTTCGATCAAAATACGTTCCTGGAATGGGACGCGAAGATGAGTGCGGCGCANGCGGGGCATAGGGCGCTCCTGGCCGANCGCGATCGGCTCAAACAGACGGCGGCCGCGCTGAGCGGCAAACTCGTGGAGCAGGAAGAAGCGATCGCCAATCTGCGCAGCGCGGCCGCGGTCGATGCGGCTGCGCTCGCCAAGAGCGCGCAGGAACTCAAAGAGCGCGCGCGCGCTCACGAGGAGCATTCGGCGCGCAGCGATGCGCTCGAGGCGGAATGCCAGCGCTTGCGCGACGAAATNGCCGTGCGCGATCGGGATCTCGCGCAGGCGCGCGCACTGAGCTCGGCCGAGGCGCAACAGATCGCAANGCTGAAAGCAGAGGCGGAAACGCACGAGCAGGAATTGAGCGTGCTCATGGCGCATTTGAACGAGGCGAGACGGCCGATCCAGCCGATCCAGGCGGACCTGAAGCGAGCGAACGACGAATTAGCGCTCAAAACGGCGAGTCTCGAGCAACTCAACGAAGAAAATCGCAATCTGCACGCGACGCTGGAACGAACTCGCGGGGCTCTGCTGGAGCGCGAATTCTTGATTCGCCGCTTGGAGCGCAGCGAGAGCAACAATGCAAACGCTTTGGGACGCATTCAGACCACTATCGAACGGCTGGGCGCGGCGCCGGCGCCGGCCGCGGACCCCGCATTGGGCGCGGATTGGCCGGCAGAATTCGTTTGCATCGAGGGCGGGCAGGAAGTCACCCACGCCTTGGGGCGCCGAACCCGCATCGGACGAGCCCCGGAATGCGAATTGCACATCGATTCCCAGTCGGTGAGCCGGCATCATGCCTTGGTCCTCAAGGGCCCGCGCGACCTCATCATCGAGGACTTGAACAGTACCAACGGGGTCATCGTGAATGGCCGGAAGGTTTCCCGCCTATTATTGAGCGACGGTGATGTCGTGACGATCGGGGAGACTCAATTTCGGTGCTCCCTGAATCCCGCAAAGCGTCAGCCTGAGGCGCCGCCCGAGACACCCTCCGCCGGCCCGCAGTCGGCCGAGTCCTAGATGAATTTACGTCATTTCAGCGGCCTGCTCTTTATCGGCGCCGCCGAATCCGGTATCTTTCGCGCCCTTCGAGCGCGCTTAGCTCAGCGGTAGAGCATCACCTTGACATGGTGGGGGTCAGTGGTTCGATCCCACTAGCGCGCACCAAGCTCGAAGAGCGCAGGCCTAAGGCGGCCGGCCTTTGCTAAGATGAATCTATGCCCGTAATCACACTTCCCGACGGCAGCCGCCGGCATTTCGATCACCCGGTCAGCGTGGCGGAGGTCGCGGCGGGCATTGGCCCGGGACTCGCCAAAGCGGCGCTCGCCGGCAAGCTCGACGGAGCCTTGGTGGATACCTCGACGCTGATTGAGCGCGATGCCACGNTGAGTATCATCACCGATCGGGATCCCGAGGGCCTCGAAATCATTCGCCACTCGACGGCGCACCTTTTGGCGAACGCGGTCCAGGANCTGTATCCGGAGGCGCAGGTCACCATCGGTCCGGTGATCGAGGACGGCTTTTACTACGATTTCGCGTACANGCGGCCGTTTTCGACCGAGGACTTGGCCGCCATCGAGAAGCGCATGGCCGAGATCTCGGCGAAGGATCTGAAGGTGCATCGCCGCATTCTGCCGCGCGATGCCGCCGCCGAACACTTCAAGAAGCTCGGCGAGCACTACAAGGCGGAAATCATCGCTGCCATCCCCTCGAATGAGCCCATCAGCCTGTATGGTCAGGGCGCCTGGGAGGATCTGTGCCGCGGACCGCATGTGCCGAGCACCGGCAAGTTGAAGGCGTTCAAGCTCATGAAGGTGGCGGGGGCGTACTGGCGCGGCGATTCGCGCAACGAGATGTTGCAGCGAATCTACGGAACGGCGTGGGCCAACGAGAAGCAGCTGAAGGAGTACTTGACGCGCTTGGAGGAGGCGGAAAAGCGCGATCACCGTCGCATCGGCAAGGAATTGGACCTGTTCCATTTGCAGGACGAGGCGCCCGGCGCGGTATTTTGGCACCCCAAGGGCTGGGCGCTGTTCCAGCAGCTGATCGCCTACATGCGCGAGCGTCAAACCGAGGCCGGGTACCTCGAGGTCAACACGCCGGAAATCATGGATCGGGAACTGTGGGTGCAGTCGGGCCACATCGCGAATTTCGGCGACAACATGTTCATGACCAAGACGCCGGATGAGCGCACGTTCGCGATCAAGCCCATGAACTGCCCCGGGCACATCCAGGTCTTCAAACAAGGATTGCGCAGCTATCGGGAACTTCCGCTGCGCATTGCCGAATTCGGCAAAGTGCATCGCTATGAGCCCTCCGGGGCTCTGCACGGGCTGATGCGGGTGCGCGCCTTTACTCAAGACGATGCCCACATTTTTTGCACGACCGATCAAATCACCGAGGAATCGGTCCGGGTGACCCAGCTGATTTTGAGCATCTACCGCGATTTCGGCTTCGAGGACGTGCGGATCAAATTCTCCGATCGGCCGGCCAAACGGGTCGGCTCGGATGAAAGTTGGGATATCTACGAAGGAGCGCTGCAGCAGGCCGCGGCCGCCGCCGGCATCCAAACCACGCGCAACCCGGGCGAGGGCGCCTTTTACGGGCCGAAACTGGAGTTCGTATTGCGGGACGCCATCGGCCGCGAGTGGCAATGCGGCACCCTCCAGGTGGATCCAAATCTGCCTTCCAGGCTCGGCGCGACCTACATCGGCGAGGACAGTCAGCGTCATACCCCGGTGATGCTGCATCGAGCGATGTTCGGGTCGCTGGAGCGCTTTATCGGCATTTTGATCGAGCACCACGCCGGGAAACTGCCCACTTGGCTCTCGCCGGTGCAGGCCGTAATCATGGGAATTACCAACGCGCAAGACAAATATTGCGAAGAAGTTGCGGAAAACCTGAAAAATCAGGGGCTTCGGGTAGAAACGGACTTGAGGTATGAGAAGCTAGGCTTTAAAATCCGCGAGCACACACTAAAGCGTGTCCCTTTCCTCCTGGTCGCCGGCGACCGGGAAGTCGAGGGGCACACCCTGGCCGTACGCACGCGCGGTGGCAAAGATTTAGGCAGTTTGGGGCTTAGCGAGCTCACCGCCTTGCTTTGCGACGAAGTCGCGAGCCGCGGCCGTCTTGTTTTGGAGGATCGCGTATCGCAACGTCGAAGCGCGTAAGGCGCAATGAGGAGATCTCCGCACCATCGGTGCGTGTGATCGCAGCGGATGGAAGCCAAGCAGGGGTCATGACGCGCGCAGAAGCGCTACAAATGGCAAGCTCGCAAGCACTGGACCTCGTCGAGGTCTCGCCGATGGCGGAGCCCCCTGTCGTTCGAGTGATGGATTTCGGCAAATTCTTGTTCGAACAAAACAAGAAAGCGCACGCGGCGAAGCGAAAGCAGAAGCAGATTCAAGTTAAGGAAGTTAAATTTCGTCCCGGGACGGAAGAGGCCGACTACCAGGTCAAACTGCGTAGCATCGTTCGATTTCTGACCGAGGGTGATAAGGCCAAGGTGACCTTGCGTTACCGCGGCCGTGAGCTCGTGCACCAGGATATCGGCCGGCGGCTCTTGACGCGGATTTCTGAGGATCTCGCCCCCTATTCGGTGGTCGAGCAGAGCCCGCTGATGGAAGGCAAGCAGATGGTCATGGTGTTCGGGCCCAAAAAGAAGTGAGCGGCAGGCCTTAAACAAGCCAGCCACCCGCCTGCAGCGGCACACGAGGGGGATCGCAAGGATTCTCATCGAGTGCTTGTGAACAGGGCTAAAAAATCAGGAGTCGAACGTGCCTAAGATGAAAACCAAGAAGGCCGCGTCGAAGCGTTTTCGCAAAACAGCGAATGGCTTCAAGCGCGGCCAGTCCCACCGTCGTCATATTCTGACGAAGAAACCGAGCAAGCGTAAGCGNCAGCTGCGTCGCGAGAGCGGCGTGCATGAGACNGACATGAACCGNGTGAAGCAAATGCTTCCGTTCGCTTGAGAAGGAGTTAAAAGAATATGGCACGAGTTAAACGCGGTGTCGTCGCAGGTCGGCGGCACAAGAAAATCCTCAAGAAGGCGAAGGGCTATTTCAATGCCCGGCGCAAGGTGTTCCGCACGGCCAAGCAGGCCGTCATCAANGCGGGCCAATACGCNTATCGCGGACGGCGCGAGAAGAAGCGGGAGTTCCGCGCATTGTGGATCACGCGCATCAACGCGGCCGCACGGCTGTGCGGGCTGACCTACAGCACGATGATTGACGGATTGAACAAGGCGGGTCTGGCCATCGACCGCAAGGTGCTCGCCGACCTTGCCGTGCATGACATGCCGGCGTTTACGGCAATCGCAGAGAAAGTCAAGGCGAGCCTCTAGGGCTGGAGACATTCGAGGACTCGGCGGAATTGGCCGTTCACGGCCAATTCCGCACGGACCTTGAGACATCGTCAATGGCCACTCAGGAAAACCTTTCCACACTCGTTGAGCAAGCGCTCGCCGACGCGGCTGCGTCTCGCGATATTTCCGCTTTGGAGGAAGTGCGGGTACGGCTCCTCGGCAAGAAAGGCCTGCTCACGGAGCAGCTCAAGGGCTTGGGGAAGCTGCCNGCCGCNGAGCGGCCGGCCGCGGGTCANAAGATCAACGAGGCGAAGGTCGCGATTCACGAGGCCTTGGAGGCGCGCCGCGAAGGCTTGGAGCGGGAGGCGCTGCGCGCCGAACTCGCTGCGGGCACCATCGATGTGACCTTGCCGGGCCGCGGCCAGGAACCGGGGAGCCTGCACCCGGTGACTCGCACTCGCCTGCGAATCGAGCGGATCTTCGTCCAGGCGGGATTTCAGGTGGCCACCGGGCCGGAAGTCGAAGACGATTTTCATAATTTCGAGGCGCTCAATATTCCGCCGAATCATCCGGCGCGCGCCATGCACGATACGTTTTATTTTCCCGACGGGAAGCTGCTGCGCACGCACACCTCGCCGGTGCAAATTCGCGCCATGCGNGCCCAAAAGCCGCCGCTGTCTCTCATTGCGCCGGGGCGGGTNTATCGCTGCGACTCGGATATGACGCACACGCCCATGTTCCACCAAGTCGAAGGCATCGTCGTCGGCGAGAACGTCAGCTTCGCNAATTTGAAGGCGATGCTGCATACCTTCGTCGAGCATTTCTTCGAGCNGCCCTTGGGAATGCGTCTGCGGCCGTCCTATTTTCCGTTCACCGAGCCGTCNGCCGAAGTGGACATCGAGTGCGTGTTCTGCCNCGGCGCCGGCTGTCGAGTGTGCAAGCACAGCGGATGGCTCGAGATTTTGGGTTGCGGAATGATTCATCCCAATGTGCTTGCGGCGGCCGGCATCGACGACGAACGGTGGCAGGGATATGCATTCGGNATGGGGATCGAGCGGCTCACCATGCTGCGTTACGGTGTGGATGATTTGCGCCTGTTCTTCGACAACGATTTGCAGTTCTTGAAGCAGTTCCCGTGAAGATCACCCTTTCGTGGATTCGAGAATTCGCGCCGCTCGCGGCGACGCCGTCGGAGTTCGCCAAGCAGCTCACGCTCGCCGGCTTGGAGGTGGAATCCGTGGCACCCGTGGCGCCGCCGTTCACGGGCGTCGTCGTGGGCGAGGTGCTCGANGTGAGCCGTCACGCGGATGCCGANAAATTGTCGGTNTGTCAGGTGACCACCGATGGCATCAATCGTCTGCAAATCATCTGCGGCGCTAAAAACGTGCGAGCGGGTCTCAAGGTCGCGGTGGCCATGGTCGGCGCGCATTTGCCGGGGAACATCGAGATCAAGCGCGCGAAGCTGCGCGGCCTGGAATCGATGGGCATGTTGTGTTCGGCGCGCGANCTCGGTTTGGGCGATGAGCACGATGGAATCCTGGAATTGCCCGAATCGCTCACCGTCAATCGCGATGTGCGCGCCGCCTTGGATCTTGACGACACGGTGATCGACGTGAACGCGACGCCTAACCGCGGCGATTGCATGAGCGTGTTCGGCATTGCGCGCGACTACGCGGCGGCGCGCGAGCGGCGCTATCTCAAGCACCACGTCGCTCTAGTCGCCGCCCGTCATAAGGACGTATTTCCGGTCGGCATCGAATCGGCGTCGGGCTGCCCGCTGTTTACTTCGCGGGTGATTCGCGGCGTGAGGCCGCAGGCCAAATCGCCCTTCTGGCTGAGCGAGCGTCTGCGCCGCGTCGGCATCAATCCGATTTCTCCGATCGTCGATGTCACCAACTATGTGATGATCGAACTCGGGCAGCCGCTGCATGCCTACGATCTGGCGCGCCTAGCCGGGCGCATCACGGTGCGTGCGGCAAAGGAGGGCGAGAGCGTAACCCTGCTCGATGACCGGGAGTACGCGCTCGATCCGGAGTTCATGGTCATAGCCGATGAGAGCGGAGCGATCGGCCTGGCCGGCATCATGGGCGGGCGCAGTACCGCCATCGGCGATGCGACCACCGAGGTGTTGCTCGAGTCCGCACACTTCACGCCGGAGGCAATCGCCGGTTGCGCCCGTCGGATGGGTTTGTTCACCGACGCCGCGCAGCGCTTCGAGCGCGGCGTGGATCCCTGCCTACCGGCCGCCGCACTCGAGCGGGCGACGGCCCTGCTTCTCGAAATTGCCGGTGGCGAGGCCGGGCCGCTGCAGGTGACCAAGGCGGCCGGTGCCGCCGAGCCGCAGCGATCGGTTCGATTGCGCCGCAGCCGGTTAGAGAGACTGCTTGGCGCGAGGGTGCCGGACGAGGAGGTTCGCTCGCTGATGGCCGCCATCAGCGAGCGCGTCGAGACGGAGCCCGAAGGGTGGCGCGTGGAGAGCCCGCCGCACCGCTTCGACATTAGGATCGAGGCGGATCTGATCGAAGAGGTGGCGCGGCTGCGCGGCTTCGACAGCATCGCCGAGAGCCACGCGATTGCCCCGCAGGTAGCAGGGTTTGCCAGCGAATCGCGCGTTCACGAGGATCGGCTGTTGCTCGCCATGGTCGATAGCGGCTACCGGGAAGCGATCACCTACAGTTTCGTCGATCCGACCGTGCAGCGTCTGTTGTTTCCGGACTCGCCGAGCTTGTCGCTGGTCAATCCGATCTCTGCAGACTTGAGCGAGATGCGCGTGTCGTTGTGGAGCGGTCTGGTCGTCGCGTGCCGGGAAAATTTGCGGCGGCAGCAATCGCGGGTGCGACTGTTCGAGATCGGTAATAAATTCGAGTTGAGCGGAACGGGTTTGCGCGAAGTCGAAACGCTGTGCGGTGTGGCTACCGGCGCGCGCTGGCCCGAGCAGTGGGGGAGTGCGCGCGAGGTGTTGGACTTCTATGACGTCAAGGCGGATGTGCAGAATCTGCTTGCGCTCACCGGCGAGGGATCGTCAGTGCGGTTCGAGCCGGATTCGCTTCCGTGTTTACGACCGGGCCGCGCGGCAAGAATTTTTCGCGGCGCGACTCCGATTGGATGGCTTGGTGAATTGCATCCGCAGTTGATCAGGTCACTGAATTTAATCAACACATTGTTTTTATTTGAACTAGAAATAGAATCAGCATTTTCTGCTAAGCAGATGCAATTCCACAAGATTTCGCGGTTCCCAAGTGTGCGCCGCGATCTTGCCGTCGTGGTCGATGAAAGCGTAACGCTCGCAGTTCTGCGGAAAAATGTTAGTGTTAGCGCCTCGGATCTCTTGAGCGAACTGCGGGTGTTCGACGTCTACCGAGGTCCGGGCGTAGATTCTGGACGAAAAAGTATCGCTTTAGGCTTGATTTTACAGGA
>Ga0031654_10000428_pt1 | contig 10631 bp, 9 predicted proteins | sample FrelakmetCRP12CR_FD_55268 | JGI IMG/M metagenome (GOLD analysis project Ga0031654, IMG submission 55268) | Freshwater lake sediment microbial communities from the University of Notre Dame, USA, for methane emissions studies - CRP12 CR | ecosystem: Environmental > Aquatic > Freshwater > Lake >...
CAGCGTCAAATCGACTTCGAATTGCTCGATGCGGATGCGGCCGCTTCTCACGGCACCGTGCGCGCGCCGCGGCGCGGCCGCGAGCACCACGCGCGGCGTGGAGCAGGCGGCGCCCGGCGGCGCGGCGGGCGCGGCGGCCGCGGCTGAGCGCATCGGCCGTGGCCACACGTGCGCGCAATTGGGTGTATGGGCTGCACGCCATCGGCGCGGTGCTCGAGCGCGCGCCGGAACGAGTCCTTGAGCTGTGGATTGCGGCGCCGCGGGATGATGCCCGCGCGCGCCACTTGAGGGAGCGCGCGCTGGCGGCGGGCGTGCGCGTGCAGACCGCGGGCAATGAATCGCTCGCCAAATTGGTGGGCGATGTCGCGCATCAGGGAGCGGTGGCGGCGGTTCGGCCCCTCAAACCCTGGGATGAGCATGATTTGACCGCCGCGTTACCCAATCTTCACGACCCCTTGCTGTTGGTGCTGGATGGAGTCACCGATCCGCACAATTTGGGGGCTTGCCTGCGCACCGCCGATGCGGCCGGCGTCCAGGCCGTGATCATCCCGAAGGATCGCGCCGCGGTGGTGGATGGCACGGTACGCAAGGTGGCGGCGGGCGCCGCCGAATTCGTTCCGGTCGCGACCGTTACCAATCTGGCCCGCACCCTCGATCTGATGAAGGAGCGGAACATTTGGGTGGTGGGGACGGATGGTGAGGCCGATCAGGGGCTGTACGCTGCCGATTTGACCGGACCGCTGGCCTTGGTCATGGGCGCGGAGGGCGCCGGAATGCGGCGGTTGACCCGCGAGCGCTGCGATTTTCTGGTGCGGATTCCCATGGCCGGCCAGGTTGAATCCCTCAACGTGTCGGTTGCGGCCGGCGTCGCCCTGTTCGAGGCGCGGCGCCAGCGTGCCCAAGCGACCGGCCGCGGCCCGGCTGGACGCACGGGCGGATTGAGGGGCGCCCGGGCGGGTTGACCGGCACTGCCCGGACCGCGTATTCTTCGCGCTCTTTTTCGCCGGCTGACCGGCATTACTCCTTGCCTCACCGCTCGCAACGGGAGGCTAAAACCGTAGGGAGCCTACAATGCGGCATTATGAAATCGTACTTCTGGTCCATCCGGACCAGAGCGAGCAAGTTCCTGCGATGGTCGATCGCTACAAAGGCATGATCAGTGCCGGCGGCGGCCAGGTGCATCGCTTCGAGGATTGGGGCCGGCGCCAGTTGACATTCCCCATTTCGAAGGTGCACAAGGCGCATTACATCCTGCTGAACGTCGAATGCGATCAGAAGACCCTCGCCGAACTCACCGGCTCGTTCCGCTTCAGCGATGCGGTGCTGCGCAGCTTGGTGGTTAAGATGGACGAGGCGGTGACCGAAGCCTCGCCGATGGCTCGCGCGCCGGACGAGAATGCCCGCCGCCACGATGATTTCGGCGACGATGGTGAGGACGACGACATGCCGATGGGCATGCGGTAACAGGAGCACGACATGGCACGTTTTTTCCGTCGCAAGAAGTTTTGCCGATTCACCGCCGATGAGGTCAAGCAGATCGATTACAAGGATCTGGCGACTCTCAAAAGCTATATCACGGAAACCGGCAAGATCGTTCCGAGCCGCATCACGGGCACGCGCGCGCATTATCAGCGGCAGCTGCAGCTCGCGATACGCCGCGCACGNTTTCTGGCCTTGCTGCCGTATACCGATCAGCATTAATACCGAGAACAAAAACCATGGAAATCATATTGTTGCAGAAGGTTTCGAATCTCGGCCTGATCGGTGATCGCGTCAAGGTGAAGTCGGGATATGCCCGCAATTATCTGGTGCCGACCGGCAGGGCGACCATGGCGACACCGGCCAACATCGCCAAGTTCGAAGCGCAGCGCCACGTGCTCGAAGCGAAGGCCCATGAAGAGCTCGCGGCGGCTCAAGCTCGCGCGGCCAAGTTCGAGAACTTCAAACTCGAGATCAAAGCCAAGGCGGGCGCGGAAGGCAAGCTATTCGGCTCCATCGGCACGGCCGACATCGCCGAGGCGGCGGTTCAAGCCGGCCAGCCGATTGCGCGCAGCGAGGTGCGNATGCCGACNGGACCGATCCGCTCCACCGGCGAGCATCAGGTCCAGCTGCACNTGCACACGGACGTTGATGTGACCTTGACGGTCACAGTCGTCGCCGAAGAGTAGCGGCCGGCAAAGCCGCGGCGCGCAGGCTTTGCACATGGCCACTCGCCTCAACAATCAATCGTTGGGCCCGCAGGCGACAGCGGGCGAGGGCTTGCGGCTGCCCCCGCATTCCATCGAAGCCGAACAGGCGGTCCTCGGCGGACTGATGCTCGATTCCGCGGCCTGGGATCAAGTCGCGGACCGGGTGCTCGCGGAGGATTTCTACCGCAACGACCACCGGCTCATTTATGCGGCTGTCGCCGGCCTGATCGAGCGCAACCAGCCCTGCGACGCGGTCACCCTGTCAGGGCACTTGGACGCCCAAGGACTGCTCGATCAAGTGGGCGGCCTCTCTTATCTCGGATCGTTGGCGCGCGACACGCCCACCGCCGCGAACATTCGCGCCTATGCGGATATCGTGCGTGAGCGATCCGTCTTGAGGCAGCTGATCACGGCCGGAAATCGCATCGTGGGCAGTGCGCTCGAGCCGGAGGGCCGGGAGGCGCGAGAAATCGTCGACGATGCGGAACGCGCGGTATTCGANATCGCCGAGCGAGGGTCGCGCGGNAAAATCGGATTCAGGAGCNTCAANAGCATCCTGCCNGACGTCGTCAACCGAATCGACGAGCTCTATCATTCCGATGGGAAACTCACCGGCATCTCCACCGGCTTCAAGAAGCTCGATGAAATGACGAGCGGCCTGCAGCCGGGCGATCTGATCGTCGTCGCCGGCCGCCCCTCCATGGGCAAGACCGCGCTCGCGGTCAACATCGCGGAGAACGCGGCGCTCGGATCGAATAAATCGGCCGCGATTTTCAGCATGGAAATGTCGGCCGAATCGCTGACCTTGCGCATGATTTCCTCGCTGGGAAGAATCAATCAAAGCCACCTGCGCTCCGGCCGTCTGCACGAGGACGATTGGCCGCGCATCGATTCGGCGATGACGCAGCTNGGCAGCGCCAACATCCACGTGGACGAGACGCCTGCGCTCACCCCGACCGAAGTGCGCGCGCGGTCGCGGCGATTGAAGCGCGAGCGCGGCCTCGACTTGATCGTCGTCGATTATCTGCAGCTCATGCAGGTNTCGGGCACCAAGGAGAATCGTGCCACCGAAATCTCCGAGATCTCGCGTTCGCTCAAGGCCCTCGCCAAGGAATTGAAGGTGCCGGTGATCGCATTGTCGCAGCTCAATCGCGGCGTCGAACAGCGCGTCGAGAAGAAGCCGGTGATGTCGGATCTGAGAGAGTCTGGAGCCATCGAACAAGATGCAGATTTGATCCTGCTCATCTACCGCGAAGAGGTGTACGATCCCAACACCACGCGCAAGGGCATTGCCGACATCATCATCGCCAAACAGCGCAACGGCCCCACGGGCGATGTGCAGCTGACCTTCCTCGGGCAGTACACCAAGTTCGAGAATTACGCGCCGGAGTCGTACGCCGAGGGCGTATTTCGATGAGATTCCGGTGACACTCCGGTGACACCCATGGTGAGTGCGACGATCGATACCGCCGCGCTCAAGCACAATCTGCAGGTGGTGCGGCGCTATGCGCCGCGATCCCGCGTCATGGCGGTGATCAAGGCGAATGCCTATGGACATGGGCTGGTTGCGGTCGCGCGCGCGCTGCAAGCGGCGGATTCGTTCGCGGTGGCGAGGGTCGATGAGGGACTCACGCTGCGAAATTCCGGNATCGGTAAGCGCACCGTGCTCTTGGAGGGGGTCTTCGACCGCGAACAACTGGACGCGGCCGCGGCGGCCGGTTTTGAACTGGTGGTGCATACCATCGAGCAAATCGATTTGCTGCGCGCGGCGCCCGCCGGCGCTAATTTCAACATTTGGCTGAAACTCGACAGCGGCATGAACCGCCTCGGCTTCAAAGGCGCGGCGTTCGACGCGGCGCTCGCCGCCGTAAGCGCCTTGCCCGGCGTCAAGTCCCCGGTCAATCTGTTCACGCACCTGGCGTGCGCCGACTCGCCGGAACTCTCCGCGACCACGGATCAACTCGAGCGCTTCGCGCGGGCCACGAACTCGCTGCCCGGCGAGCGCAGCATCGCCAATTCCGCAGGCATGCTGAATTTTCCGCAGGCGCAGGCCGATTGGGTGCGGCCGGGATTGCTGTTGTATGGCGTGTCACCGTTCGCCGGCTCGATCGGCGCGGATCACGGGCTGCGGCCGGTGATGACGTTGCATTCGCACGTGATCGCTCTCAAGGATCTCGCGGCCGGCGAGCACGTGGGCTACGGCGGCGATTGGACGGCCCGCCGGCCCACGCGCCTGGCGGTGGCCGCGGTCGGGTACGGCGACGGCTACCCGCGCGGCTTGGCCGCAGGCTCGCCCGTGCTGGTCAACGGCGAACGCGCGCCGCTCGCCGGCCGCGTTTCGATGGACATGATCGGCATCGATGTCACCGATCTCAAAGAATTGCCGCGGTTGGGCGATCCGGTGATTCTGTGGGGCGGCGGATTGCCGGTGGAGGAGATCGCGGTGTGGGCGGACACCATACCGTACGAATTGCTGTGCGGAATCAGCCAGCGCGTGGCGGTGACGCTGCGCTGATGCGACAATCGTCGATAAACTAATTCCTTGGACCTCGGCATTTGCAGCTATGATCGCGCCTTTGCGCGAAGAGGGCGGCCAAATGCGAAGGGCAATCAAACTGGGACAATCGCCGTGCGGCCGACGTTTCGCCGGGCGCGGCGCCTCGTTCGGCGTGTCGCTGCCAGCGCTGCTGCTTGGGATGCTGTTCGCGACGGGCTCCTCATCATCGACGGCGAGCGCGCCGCCCTCATCGGACTACGACCTGATCATCGAGCACGGTCGAGTCATCGACGGCACCGGCGCGCCGTGGTATGCGGCGGACGTCGGCATACGCGCGGGGCGCATCGCGGCCATCGGCCGTCTCGACAAGGCGCGGGCGAAGCAGCGCATCGACGCGGCCGGACGGGTCGTGGCGCCGGGATTCATCGACATGCTGGGCCAGTCGGAACTCACGCTGCTCGTCAATCCGCACGTGCCCTCGAAGATCTTCCAGGGCATCACNACCGAAATTACCGGCGAGGGCAACTCGGTCGCGCCGGTCAACGAGGCGATCGCGNAGCAGGATGCGGCAACGTTGGCGCACTATCAAATCAAGCAGGATTGGGCNGATTTCACCGGCTACTTCGCGCGCCTCGAACGCGCGGGGTTAGGCATCAACATGGCCTCGTACGTGGGCGCCACCACGGTGCGCGAGATGGTGGTGGGCTACGGGGATCGGGCCGCGACGGCGAGTGAGCTCAAGCGCATGCAGGGCCTCGTGGCCGATGCGATGCGCCAGGGCGCCATCGGGGTCTCGAGTTCACTGGAGTACGCCCCTGCGCCGTACGCGAGCACCGAGGAGTTGATCGCGCTCGCGCGCGCNGCGGCTGAATTCGGCGGTATCTATGCAACGCACATGCGCTCCGAGCAGGAGGCCATCATGGCTGCGCTCGAGGAAACCATCCGCATCGGCCGCGAAGCTCATATTTCGGTCGAGATCTGGCACCTGAAGGCGGGCGGGGTCAATAACTTTGGATTGATGCCCGAAATCGTCGCGCGCATCGATCGCGCCCGGGCCGCGGGTGTCGACATCGCGGCGGATACCTACGCGTATCCAGCCTGGGAGAATGAANTGTCGGCGTTCATTCCGCCCTGGGCGCACGACGGCGGCAATGNCAAGCTCATCGAGCGGTTGAAGGACCCGGCAATTCGTGCGCGTTTGAAAAAAGAGCTTGCCGCCATGTCCACGGATTGGGACAACGAATGGCAATCGGTGGCGGGCCCGGAGGCGATCCAGATATCGACCGTGCTCAATCCGAAGCTGCTCGGGATCCAGGGCCACACGCTGGCCGANATCGCCAAGTCGCGCGGTACGGATCCGATGGATACGTTATTCGACATCTTGGTCGAGGATGAGGGTCATACCTACGTGGCGGTGTTCGCCATGAGCGAGCCGGACATTGCCTTGGCTGCGGTGCAGCCATGGGTGTCGTTCTGCAACGACAGCGAGGGTACGGCGCCGGATGGACTGCTCGGCAAGGAGTTCCCGCATCCGCGAGCCTATGGAACATTTCCAAGGGTGCTGCGCAAATACGTCCGCGAGGAGCGGCGCATGCGCTTGGAGGAGGCCATCCGCAAGTTCACCAGCCTGCCGGCGTCGCGAATGCGCCTCGACGATCGAGGTGTGCTCAAGGCCGGCATGTGGGCCGACGTCGTCGTGTTCGATCCCGAGACGATTACCGACCGATCGACCTTCTCCGCGCCGAATCAGCTCTCGGTCGGCATGCAATGGGTGCTGGTGAACGGGGTACCCGTCATCGCCGACGGCGTGGCCACCAACGCGCTGCCCGGGCGAGTACTGCGCGGGCGCGGCTTCAGAAATTAGCGTACCGGGGAGCGCGCAGGTGATTTATGTGCGCTAACGCACCCACGCTCAAGCGCCGTGCGCCTATAATTTAGCTAGCGTTGGGAGGGCGATCTTAAATTGAGGACACATGGAACCGACCGATACCGGGCACACTGATTATTTTCATAAAGTGGTTGACTGCCAATGGGCCTGCCCGGCGCACACCGATGTCCCCGAATATATCCGGCTGATCGCTCAAGGCCGGTTCACCGACGCCTATATGGTGAATCGCGCTTCCAACGTGTTTCCCGGCATTCTAGGCCGAGTCTGTGACCGACCCTGCGAACCCGCCTGCCGGCGCGGGCGGATCGAGAGCAAACCGGTGGCCATTTGCCGGCTGAAGCGGGTCGCGGCCGATCATCGAGACGAGATCAGCGCGCTGCTGCCGCGCGCCCCGGATGCCAAAAATGGCAAGCACGTCGCCTGCATCGGCGCGGGACCGGCATCGCTCACCGTGGCGAACGATCTTTTGCCCCTGGGATACCAGGTGACCATTTTCGAGCAATTCGGGGTCGCCGGCGGATTGATGCGCACCAATATCCCGGCCTTTCGCCTGCCGGCCCAGGTGCTCGATGAAGAAATCGGCTACATCATCGACATGGGCGCCGACCTTCGGCTGAACTCACCCGTCGGCAGCATGAAGCAGCTGCTCGAATCCAAAGAGTTCGACGCCGTGTTCGTGGGCACCGGCGCGCCGAAGGGCAAGGAGCTCGAGTTGCCCGGCAGGTACGACAGCAATCGCATCCACATCGGCATCGCCTGGCTGGAATCGGTCGCCTTCAAGCACATCGAATCCATCGGCACGCGCGTGCTCATCATCGGTGTGGGCAACACGGCCATGGACTGCTGCCGCACCTCGCTGCGGCTCGGCGCCAGGGACGTCAAAGTCATGGCGCGCAAGCCGCGCCAGTTCTTCAAGGCCTCCGCTTGGGAACTCGAGGACGCCGAACAGGAAGCCGTGCAGATTTTGGTCAATTGGGCGCCCAAGAGTTTCGTGGTCGAGAACGGTGAACTCAAGGGGATGCTGTTCGAGCATCTCGAGTATGAACTGCGGGATGGGGAGATCACCGGGACGCGCGTGCTCGGCGAAGAGTTCTACCCCTGCGACGACGTCATCCTCGCCATCGGCCAGGAGAACGCCTTCCCGTGGATCGAGCGCGACATCGGGATTGAATTCGGCCGGTGGGACCTTCCGGCGGTGGACAAAGTCACCTTTCAATCGACCCGGCCTGAGGTCTTTTTCGGGGGCGACGCGGCGTTCGGTCCGAAGAACATCATCTGGTCGGTGGAGCATGGTCACCAGGCCGCCATCTCGATGCACAAGTATTGCTTGGGCAAACCGGTTTCGGATCGCATGCCGCGCGGCGTGACGCTGGAAAGCCGCAAAATGGGCATGCACGAATGGTCCTACAAGAACGAATACAACGCCGCCGAGCGGCGCTTGGTGCCGCACGTCGGATTGATCGAGAGATTCAAGAAAATCAACGTGGAAGTCGAATTGGGATTCACGGCCGAGCAGGCCGCGCTCGAGGTGCAGCGCTGCCTGAACTGCGATGTGCAAACGGTCTTCGCGGCGAAGCTGTGCATCGAGTGCGATGCCTGCATCGACATCTGTCCCGTCGACTGCCTCACGATTGCGCCGAACGGCACGGAGGCGGAACTGCGCTCTAGGCTCAAGGCGCCGGCGCTCAACCTCGCGCAGGCTCTGTACGTATCGAGCCCGCTGCCGCACACGGGGCGGGTCATGGTCAAGGACGAGGATGTCTGCGTGCATTGCGGCCTGTGCGCCGAGCGCTGTCCCACCGCCGCCTGGGACATGCAGAAATCCACGATCAAAATTCCTCTGGCCGAGGATGAGGGCAAGACATGTCGAAGCTAGCCGCCGCGCCGAATCGGGTGAATGATTTCGTCGTCAAGTTCGCGAACGTCAACGGCACCGGCTCCGCGAGCGCGAATTCGCTGATCATGAAGACCATATTCCGCATGGGTGTGCCGGTGACCGGAAAGAATTACTTTCCGTCGAATATTCAGGGTTTGCCGACCTGGTACGAGATTCGCGTGACCCGCCAGGCCTATGCCGCACGCGCCGGCCGGGTCGACATCATGGTGGCGATGAACGCCGAGACGTACGCGAAGGACGTGCGGGAAGTCGTCTCGGGCGGCTATTTGATTTACGACGCGACCTGGCCGCGCAGTGCGCTGTTGCAACGAGGCGACATCACGGTCATCGGCGTGCCGTTGGCGAAAATGGTGAATGAGAGCTTCGACGGCGTGCGTAACCGCATCCTGCTCAAAAACATCGCCTACGCCGGCCTGCTGGCCGCTTTGCTCGATCTCGATCTGGAAATCATCGACGGTTTAATGCGTCAAAACTACGGCAAGAAGCCGAAGCTGCTCGACGCCAACACCAAGGCGCTGCGTTTGGGCTACGACTACGCCAAGGAGCACCTCTCGTGCCCGCTGCCGCTGCGCGTGGAGCACATGGACAAGACGCGCGGCCACATCATGATCGACGGCAACACCGCCGCGGCCTTGGGCTGCGTGTATGCGGGCGCGACGGTGGGCGCCTGGTATCCGATCACCCCGTCCACCTCCCTGATGGATGCGTTCAAGGGTTTCTGCGAGCGCTATCGGGTGGATCCCGCCACCGGCGCGCGCAACTTCGCGGTGATCCAGGCGGAGGATGAATTGGCGGCGATCGGCATCGTGTTGGGAGCCGCCTGGAACGGTGCGCGAGCCTTCACTCCGACCAGCGGGCCGGGAATCTCTCTGATGAACGAATTCGTGGGACTCGCGTACTATGCCGAGGTCCCTTGCGTCATTTTCGACGTGCAACGGGTCGGTCCTTCGACCGGCATGCCGACGCGCACTCAGCAATCGGACATCATGCTGTGCGCCTACGCATCGCACGGCGACACTCGGCANGTGCTGTTGTTTCCGGCGAATCCGGAGGAATGCTTCTACATGGCCGTGCAGGCCTTCGATTTGGCCGAACGCCTGCAGACCCCCGTGTTTGTCCTCTCCGATCTCGATATCGGCATGAACGATTGGATGTGCCGCGATCTGAAATGGGACGATGCCTATCGCCCCGACCGCGGCAAGATGCTGTCGGCGGAGGAGTTGGCGGGTCTCGACAAATTCTATCGCTACGTGGATCGGGACGACGACGCGATTCCCTACCGCACGCTTCCCGGCGTGAATCCGAAGGGGGCCTACTTCACCCGCGGTTCGGGCCACAACCAATACGGCGGATATACCGAGGATTCGACCGAATACCAAGTGGTGCTCGATCGCCTGAAGCGCAAGTTCGTCAATGCGGCAAAGTACGTTCCAAAGCCCGAATTGACCGGCAAGGGCGACAACGAGATCGGGATCGTGAGCATCGGGAGCTGCGACGGCGCNGTGCGCGAGGCAATCGATGTGCTCGATCGCCAGAAGCTTCACATCGATTATCTGCGCGTGCGCGCATTTCCTTTCGGCATCGACGTGGAGAAGTTTTTGAGTTCGCACAGCACGATTTTCGTCGTCGAGCAGAACCGCGACGCGCAATTGCGCTCGCTCCTGACGCTCGAGACCGCGGTCGAGAAATCCAAGCTCAAATCCATATTGAGCTACAGCGGGTTTCCCATGGCCTGCGAGCCCATCGTCGACGGCATTCGCGCGGCGCTTGCCGAGGAGCCGCGATTATCCGCGGTCACCACCAAGAGGACCCGCTAAGGGTCAATCGCGAGAGCATCATGTCATTCATCAATAAGCCGAAAGTCTCACACCCTTCACTGCCGACCAATGCGCTCGGGCTGACGCGCCGCCAGTACGAGGGCGCCATGTCCACCCTGTGCGCTGGCTGCGGACACGACTCGATCACCGCCGCGATCATCGAAGCGTGCTGGGGACTCGATATGCGTCCCGAACAATTGGTCAAACTCTCCGGAATCGGCTGCTCCTCCAAGACCACCGCCTATTTCGTGAGCGGTGCGCACGGCTTCAATGCCGTCCACGGACGCATGCCCTCGATCGCGAGCGGCGCGAACGCGGCGAATCGGGAGCTGACCTACCTCGG
>Ga0031654_10000430_pt1 | contig 10610 bp, 11 predicted proteins | sample FrelakmetCRP12CR_FD_55268 | JGI IMG/M metagenome (GOLD analysis project Ga0031654, IMG submission 55268) | Freshwater lake sediment microbial communities from the University of Notre Dame, USA, for methane emissions studies - CRP12 CR | ecosystem: Environmental > Aquatic > Freshwater > Lake >...
CGGAGCAGATAAAACTGAAGGGTTTGGAGCGATCCCGTTTTTTGATCTGATAAATCCGCTGGATCGCTTTTTTATTCAAGATGTCGCAGCCAAAACCGTAAATGGTGTCGGTTGGGTAGGCGATCACCCCCCCGGTCTTTAAGATGTCCACCGCTTTGGCAATCAGCCTTTTTTGTGGATTTTGCGGGTTGATACGGTAGATCATAACCCTTCCCCTTTCTCAGCGCCGGGGCGGCTGATTCGATTAGGTAAACGGTTCACAAAGACTGTAAAGTTACTTCCCTATCCAATTAAAGTACCGGGATCCAGGACAATTGTCAAATTCATTAAAATATCGAAAAAGTTGGAATCAGGAAAGGTTAAATCCATGACCGCTCTGGGGAACGGTTTACCGATAGTGGACTATTGTCTGGCCGGCTTGCTGGGCTTGGTATTGGGCAGTTTCTTCAATGTCTGTATTTATCGGCTTCCCCGGGAAGAGTCCATCGTTTGGCCGGGATCGCGTTGTCCCCTCTGTCGGCACTCCCTGTCTCCCTGGTTTCTTGCTATTAAAAGGGTCATGCCGCTACTGCCGACAACCCATTGCTTATCGGTATCCCCTGATCGAACTCCTCTCGGCCTTCCTGATGATGGCCCTGGTCTGGCGTTTTGGAATTTCCTGGCCTTTCCTCCAGGGCGCTGTTTTGGCCGGCGCCCTGGTGGTGGTCACCTTTATCGATTGGGAGCACCAGATCATCCCGGATGTCATTTCGATACCGGGTTTGGTCGTGGGCCTGGGATTATCCTGGTTAACGGGAAATCCCGGATGGAAATCCTCTCTGATCGGCTTATTGGTTGGAGGCGGNNTCTTATACCTGCTGGCCACCGGCTACGAACTGCTGGCCAAAAGGGAAGGTATGGGCGGGGGAGATATCAAATTATTAGCCATGATCGGCGCCTTTTTAGGCTGGACCGGCGTCCTGGTTACCGTGATCCTGGCTTCACTGGTCGGCAGTCTTCTGGGGATCGCTCTGATCCTGGTCTGGAAAAAAGGGCGAACCCACGCCCTGCCCTTTGGACCCTTCCTCGCTTTGGGCGCCCTGATCCATCTTTTCCGAGGACCCGAACTCATCGCCTGGTATCTAAATTTCTCTTCCCTTTCCCCCCTGCGTTAACTCCCAAAACCATCCGCAGCATTGCCGCCGTCCCTTCGAAGGGGTCTTTTGACTCGGTAGAGAAGGCCTTTAGCGCCAAGTTATTTTGGCGCCAGGAGGACTGCGGCCGGTTCACTGAAGAAGATGAACATCGAACATCGAACNTCCAACATCGAATTTTTAATGGGANGTTTGTTTTTCATTCAATGTTGGACGTTCGATGTTCGATGTTCGACGTTCATTTTTTAAANCACCCCTATACGGCATAAATGAAGCCTNCGAATGTTTACAAAACACCTTAGCGCTTATAAGGGAGAAGGGATGAATGACCCGGCAAAGGGACTGACCCTCCTGGAAATCGTCGTCACCATGGGATTGATCAGTCTGCTGGCGGCCCTGGTCGGTTTTGGTTTCCGGGACCTTTACCCCTCCCTCCATTTACAGGGAGCAGTGAAGGATATCGTCCTGGATATTCAGACAGCCCGGATGATGGCCATTGCCCAAAACCGCCCTTACCGGATTGTTTTTTCCCCGGACCAGGAATCCTATCAAATCGAAAAGGCCTCCGCCTCCGGGGGCGTTCAGTGGACGGGAACTCCGGCGGGAATCCCCCGAGAATTCAATAACCCGAACAATCCCTACCATCATCCGGGGGTGGATTTGTTGAGCAGCAGCTTCAACCCGGTTTTTTCACCGAGGGGGACGGCTGTCGGGGCCTCCCTTCTCCTGAAGAGCGGAGGAGTGCAGAAGTTGATCACCATTTCATCGCAAGGAAGGGTTAAAGTGCAATGAACCTTCAAAGAGGAGGAAAAGAAATGGTCCGGATTCCGGGGGATGATGTTCAAGGAACGGTCCGCTACCGGATCAAAGACGCCGGCGGTTTTCAGCTTATGGAACTGTTGGTGGCCCTGGGGCTGATGGTCTCGATCCTGGGGATAACCTATGAGTTGTTCATTCATCAAGCCGACGCCTTCAGACAGCAGGGTCGAAAAGTGAATCGCCAGCAGGTCCTCCGGGCCTCCCTGGAAATGATCAGCCGCGACCTGCGGCTGGCCGCCTATCCCGATGGGGAAGGGGCGCAACGGCTGATCACCGATCAGGGGATCCCGGAGGCCTATCTCCCCCAATACCCCCTGGGCGTAACCCTCAAGGAACCGGTGACCATAGTCTCCGGCGGGGTTCATCCGGATGTTATTTCCATCCTGACGGTCCTGCCGAATGAAAACAACCCGGCCGTCCTGGCCTCGGAGGTCCTGGCCGGCGGAAATATTTTAACCCTGTCTTTATCCGCTTCCGAGGTTAGCGATCAATATCGGGTGGGGGATGTCCTCTATATCGGGAAGCCTCCTCAATTTGCCCAGGTTAGGGCGATCAGCGGCCGGAGCCTGACGGTGGATGCCGACTTTACGTTGCCAGGATGGCAGGGATTAAAACAGGCCCAAACCTCCGGAACGGAGGTGGGTGAAGTGAGCCTGGTCAGTTACGCCGTCTTTACCGACCAGAATGACTCGGCCGGGCATTTCCACGAGGCCGGGAGACCGGTGTTGAAACGAAAAATCAACGCCGGCGGATTTGAGCCGGTGGCGGAGGATATCGCTTATCTGAAAATCAAATCAGGGCCGAACGGGTCCTATGACCTGGAAATCGGGGCCCTGCTGGAACCGGGAAGGGAAACGGCCGCCGAAAGGGAAGGGCAGCGATTGCTGTTAACCTCACAGGTGAGGAGACGGAATTGAATCGGCCTAAAAAGGACAGCCGGAATAAGGAAAAGGGTGCGGCCCTGGTCACGGTTTTACTGGCCATGCTGGGGTTAACCCTCATCGGAACCACGGCCTTCCTGATGTCCGGGGCGGACCTGAAAACCATTTCCCATTACCGGGACAGCCAGCAGGTCCTCTATGCGGCCGAGGCCGGGGTTCAGAGCCTCCTGGCCGGTTTTCGCGGCCATCCCGAACTTTTCCTCCTGAAGAAAACCGGTTCGGAAATAACGCTGCCGTTCACTGAGCCGGAACAAGCCAATTGGAAACAGTTTCGGCTTTGGGTGGAGGCCCTGCGCTACGATCCCGGAGCGGTCCCGGGCTTTGCGGAATTGATTGTTCAGGCGGTCGATCCCCTCAATCAAACATCGGCTCGACTCAAGGTCACCATCCTGGGGGGGTTCAGCGGCGGGGCCCAGGAAGCCACCCCCCCCTTCCGCATCGGGTTGTTAACCGCCGGGTCCCTGCAATTAGCGGGGTCCCCTCAATTGCAGACCCATATTCATGCCAATCAGGGGTTCAGCCTGGACCCGGCGCTGGTCGATGGTCTGCGGCAGCAGCAATTCACCGTCAGTCAATCCGCGGATCCCCTCCGCAGCGACTATCGGGAGGCCTGGGAAGTACCCGTCCTTCAGCCGGCGGATTTTGAACGTCTGCGGGGACAGGCCCAAGAGAAAGGAAACCATTACTTCGCCGGTCCCCAGACCCTGAAGCTGACCGGAGATCAACAAGGAACCCTATTTTTCGTGGAGGGGGAGGTAACGCTTCAGGGGGAGGAATTGAGCGGGATCACCCTGGTCAGCACCGGTAAAATCACCTTTAAGGGCACTGCCCGGTTAAACGGAGACCAGAAACTGAATGTGGCTTTCCTGGCCGGAGGGGAACTCCTCCTGGAAGCGGGAACGGAAGCGGCGGGTGTCTTTTGGTCGGGAGGGGCGTTTATTCCGCCGGTCAACGGCAGCCTGGAGGGCCTGATCGTCAGTCGGGGATCCATCCACTCCTCGGGCCCTTTCAATTTTCGGCGATCCGACCGGATTGATAATCCCTATCTGCCCCATCCGCCGCTGAAAGGGGAATTCACGCTAAGAGGCTGGTTGCAGCTTTAGCCGCCGGAGATGAATAAAAGACGAAAAAAAATCTTGACATGCTTTATAATTCAAGTTAAATAGCGCCTTATCGAGGTTTTTGATTTCTATATGAATACCCGGTTTTAAGCAAGGTAAAAAGGTGACGTCGCTTTTTTACCTTTTTTTATCCTGCCTGCAGTAACGGAGCCTTCATCCGTGTAGTCTATTTTTAAGGAGGGAGTACCATGATGAGTCGAGGGAAAGTGAAATGGTTTAACGATGCCAAGGGGTTTGGATTTATTGAACGGGAGGGCGGATCCGACGTCTTTGTTCACTACACCGCCATCCAGAGTGATGGGTTTAAGACTCTAAAACAAGGGCAGGATGTGGAGTTTGAAATCAAGGATGGGGATAAAGGGTTGCAGGCCGCGAATGTCATGAAGGTTTAAGCCTCAGCCGAACATCTGAAACCACCAGGCCCTCAAATGGCTTCGTCTTTTGGAGGGCCTTTTTTTTAGACGCTTCGCCCTTTTGGGTGGGTACCCCCCATAGCTGGTATGGCCGCCGGGTNTCGGCGAAATGGTTTTCCAAAGGNACTCCGGACATCGAATCCGGGCCTAAATAACTAATTTAATTTAAAGCAGGCCCATACTCCGAGTCTTTTGATGCCTCCCGGACTGGCCCTGCCTCCTGGAAGATTTGAAAGCACGGGGGCCGGATTAGAACCTAAAAAAGCCCGCCGGGGCGGGCTGGAAAACCCTTTCGCCGAGACCCGGCGGCCAGGAAGGCCCGATTTCAGACTGAGCTACTATATAGGGACGCGGCCACATGCTGGAGCTGCTGCAGATCCAAAATCTAGCCCTTATCGAAAACCTGGATATTGCCTTTGGCCCCGGGCTTAACGTCCTTTCCGGGGAAACCGGGGCCGGGAAATCGATTATCATCAAAGCCGTGAATCTTCTTTTGGGGAACAAGGCCACGGCGGAGGTGATCCGCCAGGGGACGGAGGAAGCCAATGTTTCGGCCCTGTTTCTACTGGAAGCTCGTGACCCCCGGAAGGCCGGGCCGCCCCGCCCCGAATTTTCAGGTGAACCCCAGTTGCTGCTTCGCCGGAGCATCCAGGGCGCCGGTAAAAGCCGGGCCTGGATCAACGGACAGGTCGCCGGTTTGAACCAATTGGCCCAGCAGACCCGAACCCTGATCAGCATTTCCAACCAGCATGAATACCAGACCCTTTTGAACCCGAATCAGCATCTTTCTTTCCTGGACCGTTTTGCCGACCTGGAAGATCTCCGCCGGCAGGTCAAAGAAGGCTATGAGGAATTGGAAAGGCAGGTTCGTCTGCTGGAAAGGCTCCAGGANGAGGCCCGGCAACGAAATGACNTGATGGAACTCTGGAATTTTCAGATCCTGGAGATTCGTCAGGCCCAACTCAAACCAGGGGAAGAACAGGAGTTGCGCCGGCGCAAGGAGGTCATGCGCCAGGCCGAGAAGATCTGGGAAAAGATCCATCAGGCCCAGGAAATCCTGGACGGTTCGAACCATTCGCTCTCCAACTTGCTGGGGCGGGTAAAGGAACTGGTGCGTTCGGTAGCCGTCATCGATCCTACCCTGGAACCGAGCCGGCGAGCCCTGGATAGCCTGGGAGCGGAATTGTCGGAAATCGGGATCGAACTCCGCCATTACGGCCAAGGGTTAATTTTCGATCCCCGGACCTTGGAGGAGGTGGAGGACCGGCTCCAGCAGTTNCAGCGTTTAGCGGCCAAATACGGTCCAACGGCCGAAGCGATTTTGGCTTATTCGGCCGGCCTGGAAGGGCAGTTNAAAGAACTGGAGGACAGCAGCCAACGCCGGAGCGCGTTGGAGCAGGCCGTGGAAAACCGGCGCCGGACCTTATTCGAAATTTCCGAAGGGCTCTCGGCCCGGCGCCGCGAAAGCGCCCGGCGCCTGATCCGCCTGGTGGAGGAGGAATTTAAGGAATTGGGCCTTTCCGGTTGTCGCTTTGAGATCCAGTTTACCCCACCGTCCTTTGATCCGGAAACCGAATCGGTATTTTCCTATGGGGGCCGACTGCTGACTCCGGAGGGTTTGGAAAAGGGGGAATTTCTGCTGGCCCCTAATCCCGGCGAAGGGCTTCGTCCTTTGGCCCGCATCGCCTCGGGGGGAGAATTATCCAGGATCCTCCTGGTGCTCAAAGGATTGCTTTCCCAAGGCGGAGTGACCGAAACCCTGATTTTTGACGAAGTGGATGCCGGTATCGGGGGTAGCCTGGGTGAAAAGGTCGGGCGCAAACTGAAACAGTTAGCCCGGATTCATCAGGTCCTGTGCATTACCCATCTGCCTCAAATCGCCGCCTTTGCCGATAGCCACTACCAGGTCATAAAAAAAATAAAAGCCAAACGCACCTTCACCGAGATAAAAGCCTTAAGCGAAGAAGAGCGGCTGCTGGAATTGGCCCGGATGTTGTCCGGGACCTCCTCCTCGGAACCTACCAAAATCCTGGCCGGGGAATTGCTGAGAAGGTCTCGGGAGCCGTCCGATTGCTGATGGATTGTTCCGCCGACTGCGCCATTCATCCCAAGAAATCGGTCCGTGAGCCGGCCATCGGCCCGTTGGCCTTACTGGTGGCGGTTCCCGGGGACTTGCAAATGCTGAGCCAGGCGATCCGGCCTCCAGGGGAACTCCGTTTCAAAAATCCCTGGCTGCGACTCTATCATTTACCGCAACCTTCCCGGACCCTGGCCTTGGCCGGACCGGTCCTGGGATCCCCCCAGGCGGTCATGGTGCTGGAGAAACTGATTGTCCTCGGGGCCCGGAGAGTACTGCTCTTCGGCTGGACCGGCAGTCTGAAACCGGATTTAAAACCGGGAGATCTCCTCCTGCCGGAATGGGCCGAAAGCGAAGAGGGCACCTCCCGGCATTACACCCTTGAACCCGATCCCCGGGCCCATCCCCGGTTTTCAGCCGACCTGAGAAGGGCGCTGGATCACTCGGGCCTCCCTCATCGCGTGGGTCCGGTGTGGACNACGGACGCGCCTTATCGGGAAACCTGGGCCAAGATCCGGGCCTGTCAGTCCCGGGGCATCTGGGGGGTCGATATGGAGACTTCGGCCTTTTATACGGTGGGGGCCTTTCGCGGGATTGAAACAGCCGCCCTGTTAATAGTTTCCGATGAGCTCTCCGGGGAAGCCTGGCGGCACGGTTTCAGAGATCCCCGATTTTTAAATAGCCGAAAGCAAATGGTCCGCTGGCTGCTGGAACGTTTTTCCCTCTTTCCCTCCTGAATCCATCCTTTCCTGGCATAGCCATTGCAATTCATTGATTCGTACAGGCACTTCAAAATTCTATAAGGGGAGGTAGCCCATGCAACTGGCAAAATTGGAAAGGAGTCTAATTCCGCGGGAATCCCGGAATGAAAAAGCCCCTTTTCCGGAAGAAACGGCCCCGGCGGTGCGACTGCAGAAAGAACTATTGGCGGAGGCCGTCGATCGGGGAGCCAGTGACGTCCACCTGGAACCCTGGCCTAAAGCGGTTCAGGTGCGCTATCGGGTGGATGGCCTGCTGGTGCCCGGTCCGGTGCTCCCGAAGTCCCTCCAGGAATCCCTGGTTTCGCGATTTAAGATTACCTGCAACCTCAACATCAGCGAGAAACGCAATCCTCAGGACGGCAGCTTCCACCTGGTGGTTCAAGGGAAACCGCTGGACCTGCGGGTCTCCTGCCTGCCGACCCTGTGGGGGGAGAAGGTGGTCATTCGGCTCCTCGGCGATTCCCAGGGTTTCCTGAGGCATGACCAACTGGGGATCCCTTCCCGATCGCTTCAACTGTTNTCAGCCATGGTGGAACGATCCCAGGGTATGATCCTGGTGGTCGGTCCGACCGGGAGCGGGAAATCCACCACCCTGTACTCCCTGCTCCGTTCCATCCACCGNCCGAGAATTAATATCGTCACTATTGAGGATCCGGTGGAATACCTCCTGGAGGGGATCAATCAGGTCCAGGTGAATGAAAAAATCGGACTGACCTTTGCCTCGGTACTCCGGTCTGTTTTGCGGCAGGACCCCGATGTGATCATGGTCGGGGAAATCCGGGATGAAGAGACCGCCCAGATTGCCTTTCGGGCGGCCATGACCGGGCACCTGGTTTTAAGTACCCTCCATACGAACGACACCGTATCCACCATTACCCGCTTGGCCGACCTGGGTCTGCCTCCGTACCTGATTTCTTCTTCCCTGTTGGGAATCTTAGCCCAGCGTCTGGTCCGGAGGAACTGCCCCGATTGTCTGACCCCTTATCAGCCGGATCCGGAATTTCTGGAACGGGTTCACCTGTCCGGTTCGGCGGCCCAGACCTTTTACCGCGGTCGGGGTTGCCCGGAATGCCGGGGGCAGGGTGTCACCGGCCGGGAAGGGGTGTTTGAACTAATGACTGTAACCCCGGTCGTTCGGGAGGCGTTGCTCTCCCGGACCTCGGAAAATGATCTCCGTTACCTGGCCGCCCAGGAAGAGGTGGAACCCTTGCTGGAGAGGGCCCTGGAAAAGGCACGGAACGGATTGATCTCCCTGGAAGAGTTGCTGCGGGTGGTCCCTTATGAAGTGGGGGCGCGCTGCTGTGCCCACTGTCTGTATCCCCTGGAAAATTTTTACCTCTATTGCCCTCAATGCGCCCGGCCCCTGGTTCAGCGGTGCCGGGATTGCGGAAAACGGCTGCGGAAAAACTGGCGGGTGTGCCCCTATTGTGGAGGAGAGGCGGTTTAAAGATTCCGCAATCCCAGACCCTCTTCTTCGATGATTTCTTCCAGTACCTTGGTGGCGTGGTTTCGATCTTCAAAGGCCTTAAAATGATTTAAGAATAAAGGCTTAATCGCCGGGTATTGTTCTTTGGGGAAATAGCGGGTCACCGGCACCAGTATCTGATCCGCTTTGAGAAAAAAATACAGGGTGATCTTATTGAGTTCCACCTGGGGCAAGCGCGAGTACAAGGCCTCATGGGCCTCGTATTCCCGGCGGGAAATATACATAAAAATTTTTTCGTCGGACACGGTAAAATGGTACTGCCGGGTGACCATATATTTCCAGAGATCGAACTCCGCCCGGGGGATAAAGCGGACTTCCGGTCCGGAAGGACATGGATCGGTTTTATCCACCAGGCAATGAACCAGTTTAACGGCATCTTTGAACATAAGCGATCCTTTCNCTGGAAGAAAGTAGAAGACATCCTTCGGGGCAGGCACCGGAACTTCACCAGTGGCCGACTTGTTTTAATTAAACCATTCACTTTAAATTAACAAGGAATAAATAGAATCTTATTCCTGCCGGCCCTTGACTTTTAGCAGGAACTTGGTTTAGATGGGCATTCAGCTTTCAATTTTTTTTTAGAAAGGAGGCCTATGAAGGCCTTAGTGCTCTCCGGCGGCAAAGGGACCCGTTTGCGCCCCATCACCCATACCATGGCCAAGCAACTGGTTCCGGTGGCCAACGAACCGATCCTGGGGTATGTTTTTCAGCACTTGATGGATGCCGGCATCAAGGAGGTGGGGGTGATCGTAGCCCCGGAAACCCAGGAGGACGTCCGCCGGTTTTTAGGAGACGGCCGACGCTGGGAACTGCGCATTACCTACATCCTCCAGGATCAGCCCCTGGGTCTGGCCCATGCCGTCAAAACCGGCCAGGCTTTTTTAGGCCAGTCCCCTTTTGTCATGTACCTGGGGGATAATTTATTGGCCGAGGGAATCAAGGGCTACCGGGAGCGGTTCCTGGAAGAAAAGTTGGACGCCTTCCTCTTCCTGAAGGAAGTGGACAATCCCAGCGCCTTCGGGGTGGCGGTTTTAGATAAAAAGGGGCGTATCACCCGCCTGATCGAGAAACCAAAGAAACCCCCTTCCAATCTGGCCCTGGTGGGGATTTATTTTTTTTCGCCCCGGATCCACGAGGCCATCGCCCGGATCAAACCCTCGGCCCGCGGGGAGTTGGAAATCACCGACGCCATCCAGGAACTGATGCAGATGAAAGGGCTGGTCAAGGGGCACAAACTGGAGGGCTGGTGGCTGGACACCGGTAAAAAGGATGATTTCCTGGCGGCCAACACCACGGTCCTGGATGATTACGTGAAACGGGACCTCTGCGGGGAATGCGATCCTCAAAGCCAGGTGACCGGAAGGGTTCGCCTGGGACTCAAGGCCCGGGTAGTGAACAGCATTATCCGCGGTCCGGCGGTGATCGGCGAAGGGGCGGAGATCATCGATTCCTTTATCGGGCCCTATACCACCATCGGTCCCAACACCCGGATCATTCATTCCGTGGTGGAGCATTCGGTTATTATGAATGATTGCCGCATCGAGAATATCCCCCGGCTGGAGGACAGCCTCATCGGTAGAGAAAGCCGGATCTCCCAGGGGAAAAAACAGTCCCAGGCCCTGAGATTGATGGTGGGAGACAACGCCGTGGTGGAAATCTAACCAACCCAGGGCGCCTGGCGCAGAGCGATAATGGCAAAAGTCGTCATTCCGGACGAGTGAAACGAGATCCGGAATCCAGGAGAGGAAAGACTTGCTATGAGCAAAACCATACTGATAACCGGTGGTCTGGGGTTTATCGGGTCCAATTTTATTCGTCTGTACCATCAGGCGCACCCGGAGGACCGGCTGGTCAATCTG
>Ga0031654_10000433_pt1 | contig 10605 bp, 16 predicted proteins | sample FrelakmetCRP12CR_FD_55268 | JGI IMG/M metagenome (GOLD analysis project Ga0031654, IMG submission 55268) | Freshwater lake sediment microbial communities from the University of Notre Dame, USA, for methane emissions studies - CRP12 CR | ecosystem: Environmental > Aquatic > Freshwater > Lake >...
CAGAGGCGTGAGCTACACCCGGTCCGCCTGTCGGACTCCCACGAGAGGTTACTGTGTGTCAGGTGTATAGACCACCTCAGGACGGTCGCATCGCCTGTGGGTGCCAACAAGTTCGACTTCATCGAGGCGTTGTCACGGGGCTGATCCATTTCCATTTACACGTGACCTATTAGAGGGTAAGGGAATGACCAGGGCCTCACAGAGGCAGAAAAACGTTGCTGTAGGTGAATCAGAATTGGGCCCGCGCAAAAATTCTCGTCACGGCGCACCGCGCCCGACCGCCGTGCTATAGGGGCTGTGCTATCAGTAAAGGCCTTCACAAGTGATAAATCAGCGCGGTGGCATGCGCGCGTCTCGGGCGGACCCCACACCCACAGTTAGTCACTCTCGCCCGGCTGTCACAGGATCCCTCGCGGTCAATGTAGGGCTCGAGCACGATACACGGGTTCGTGTGCGGACGGATCCAGAACAACCTGTGTGACCTATGACACCTGTGTCACCTGTGATCTTTGGATACCTCTGCTCAGAGATCTGACATGTGGAGCTGATTGATCCAGGATCCAATGTCGAGATCTTTGGATACCTCTGCCTCGAGATCGGACGTGCGGCACAGGGTCGTAGACCAGTTGGCCCGAGACCGAATTGTCATCCGATGTCAGGTTGATCACGAAAGATGTACGCGTAGATTGTCATCAGATGTCAAGTAAGTCACGAAAGATGCACACGTAGATTGTCACGTAGATTGTCATCTGGTGTCAAGTTGACCACGAAAGATACACACGTAGATTGTCATCAGATGTCAAGTAAGGGTACCACATTTTGAGGCTTACGGGTTAGGTACTGCGTCAGATCTCGCGTCGGTGGGATTCAGCTTAAAGTGGCGCTAGATTGGCGTCTATGCAGTAAAACTAAGGTGGAGGGGATTCTATTAGATTTGGTTCAAACAGACTTTTGGGATGTGGTTTGAAGATTTTGGATCGGCCCAGTGACAATCGTTCTATAGAGTCCGGTGGATTTAGGACGCGTCAGATCTGCCAAGGATGTCCTTATTCACCCCTAGAAATTTTGACCTCGCGTAGCTAATCATTATGCCCACTACGACGCCGACACAAAATCCGATGGTGACCTGTAGAAAGTCTATCATGGCTCCTCCTAGTGGATGATCCTGTGGATCGCCTCTACGGCGTTCTCGTAGCTCGGCGTCCCCTCCTGGTTGTCTATGAGTTCACCGAAGAGTGTCCTTATCTCTTCCTCCTCCTCGGACGTCGGCTCGAAGTCCGTGATCGTGTCGTGGTCGGCCCAGTCGTACCTGTCGACGATCAGGTCGGCTATCTGTCCGAGGATGTCATGGATTGGGTCCATTATCACAACTCCATGAAGAAGGCCATGATGAGGTAGGCACCGACACAGAGTAGTATTGTGCCGAACACACCCCAGATGAAGTAGGCCATGTTGTTGGGGTAGACCGTTATGCCGTTCGGGCAGGTGATGGTGATGCCCCTCTCCCCGTGGTCGATGAGCGTCTCCCTCAGCTTGATGAGGAGGTTGGAGCGCTCAAGTTGTGACGTACTGTCCGTGACCTTGTTGAGCTCCCTTAGGGATGCCGACATGTTGGTGTACCAGAAGCCGATGTCGTTCTTCGGCTGGTGGAAGAGGATTGAGACCGTCCCGGAGGTGAGTCTGTGGTCATCACAGTAAGCTAAGACAGTCTTGAGCTCCTGCCTGGCAAGGTCGACGGTGTTGGCGTCGGCCGCCCGCTTGATGTGTTGGGCGCAGTCGAACTTGAAGCCGACGTACTTCACGGTGCGGACGGTGGTGAAGAGTAACAGCGGGATACAGAGGATGATTCCGAGTAACAGTTTCATGTGACCTCCTTTTTGAGTAGGGGACAGGGTTTAGTTGTCCGGGTTATCTCAAGATTTGTTGACCTGATGGGAGGGTTCTTACCCCCGCCGCCGGCTTTTCTTGCGCGATTGTAACAGTGGTAGGGATACTTGTGACTCATGTCATAACACGCCTGGTGTTGACATCCCTTACATTCCCTGCGTAGGACGATTGGGGTGGATGAACTCATAGGATTACTCCAGTTCTATAGTGACGGAGCCGACGTCCTCTGTCTTGGACGACTTCCGGTGGAGTGTGACAGACTTGACGTCGTCAGTCGTGACCATGTTTTCCTTAAAGTATTTTTTAGAGATGAAGTTGACCAATGCCTCTTTTACCTCAGATGTGTCGATGGTGATTTTCATGTCAGCCCCGTGACAATCGTTTGCTAGTATTTTTCCACAATTTCCTCGCTTCCTGGCGCTGGAACTTTGTGGCAAATTTCTTCATCCTCTCGAACCTAGTCTTGTACTGTCTGAATTTCGGTTTACCGAGGATCAGGGCTGTGAGTTCCAAGCTGTGGACACTCACCAGACATCTCCTAACAGCGGTAAAGGTCCTGTGTCTGATGTGACACTCAGGACAGGGATCGAACCACAGTCGCCACAATTTATTCTTCATGATCTTACCTGGATTCCAGTAAATCCTATCATAGTATAATAGTCACGTCACGAAGCTGCATCGGGACGATGAGTACCACATTTAGAGGCTCGGTTAACACTTAAAGACTCTCGTAGACGACAGTGTGAGGGCGACCTTGGGATCGGAATATTGTTTGGGAGTTGTGTCGTATAGACGACTTCGCGCGCGTATAGGGTAAAATTCTATAGAGAGATCTCTATATGAGTATATATTTATAGAAGAGATAGAACGCGCGTGCGCGTAACTAATGGGGAACTATCGCCTGTGTCCTAGTCTTTTTAAGAGGGCCGCCCTCTTTTGCCAGATGCAGTATGGTAACTTATGATGACAGAATGGACAACAGATCTCACTAAAGAGGATGTTGAACACCTTCTTCCAGTCCTTGGGATCGAATCCCGCCCTGTCGTCCAGTAGCACGTTAAAGTAGAATTTTTTGGTGTAGTCACCGGTCTTAGTATTTTTGCACTCCGTGTTCTCATTGAGATACTTGAAGACAATCTCATTCCTCTTACAAAAATCGAGGAAGGGTATGAGTATCTCTCTCTTCGTGGCCGTGAAGAGGATGAGTGCAATGTCCTTCTGTAGTGATAGGAGTCTGAGCGTCTCAAAGGCATAAGGATACATTTTGTCGCTGTGTGGTAGTAGGATTGTGTTGTGGAGGTCAATGGCAAAGTATATTGTATCCCAGCAGCGTTCTCTCTTCTGCTTAAAGGCATCCCTTATCGCGTTTTCGATTGACATATCTTCCTCATGGTTTGAGGGTTGGTGTGTAACCTTTTGCAAAGAATTTTGGGAGTCTTTTTATCACGGTGTTCAGTACCTCAACCACGTTGATTCCTGAGGAGGAGGATGGGACAACTGCGGTCAGGTCAATGGCATTTTGGAGCGTTATGATCGACAGTAGACCAAGTTGGACGGCTCTTAATGTTGCACACATGTAGACCAGATTTTCTCCACAGACGTCCTTGTAGAGGCCCCAAATCCTGTGACCGTAGATGCCATGGGCATCGAGCGAGAGGAGGTACGTGAGGGGTCCAAGTGCGCTGTCGGGATCGATTATCGGTCCATCCTGAGCCAATGATATGCAGACTGCCAGGGCTCCGGGATTGCCCTCGGCCACCTTGATTATGGCCGACCGGAGATCATCCTCAAGGGTTATCCGTTCTCTCTGCTTCTCTTTTCCGCCAGTCAGCAACAATCTGGTACGTTCACCGCACTCGTCATTTATGTCCATTTAATAGCCTCTAGTATAAATGTACTTGACAGTTATAGTGTTTGTATTCCTAATGTAAAGACCTGTCACTCGAGGAGTAGTGATTCGACGGCCGTTTAAAGAGAAATATTTGACGTAAGATTGTGAGAGTGTCCTCGGGATGACCTTATGGACTGGAATGATGCTAGTCTGGTTGAGTGACATGTAGAATATGAGTGGCGACTGTGGTTGCGTCGGTCTGGTGATGTCGACGACGTGGTCGACGACGTAGAGGTAATTATCATTACACGCGATCGACACTAATGAGTCGTGGAGGAACGGGAAGGCTGGTTGGAGTGTGCCAAGTGACGTGTAATTTGAAAAATCGTACGGATCGGGAAACCTATAGACTAAAGAGTCAGTGCCGACAAAAAGTGTGGTACCGTGGGCGCAAAATGAGAGGATGTGTTTGCCTGCCAGGTAAATCGTCGGGTTGCCTCCTCCTTCACAGAATCCAGAATCTGTTCCGACAAACCATGTGCTACCAGTATTGATTGAGTATGTCATGTCTGAATAGATGGTGTTTATTTTCTTTGATGCTGTGCCGGCGAATAATGCAGGAAAATCGTAGTCATCTCGTACCCATTTGTTGTTTTGGTAATAAAAGACCCCACTGTCAGTGCCAACCTCTGGGACGCCGTACCAATAATTTATGGCATTTATTTTAGTGACCAGACCATTATTTTTTGGGAACCAGTACTTGCAGCGTGGGAGCTTTAGGTAACCTGGACTGTCACTCGGTGAGTAGTAGACCCCGCTGTCGGTGCCGATAAATATCGTGTCGACTGGGTACTTAGTCGGGGAGGGAATGGTTGTGTCGACAGCGATTGCTATTGAGTAGACCTTCCGCCCACGGAACATCGGGACGGTATTGGCGCCCGTCATGTCGCCCCAGGCAACACCGCCGTTACCGACGGCAAATACCGAGTCGTGGAATTTTAACATCGCGCGGATAGAGGTCAGGCCGAGTGGGTAATTTGTCATCTTTGTGGAATCATTCGCGACCATCTGGGTCACGCCGGACCTTGACATCAGGAGCGTGTCGTGGGAGGCGATTATGGGCCCACCGAAATTGAGGCTCCCGGGTAAGTAGGTCCACTGGGCAAAGGCCGTGACCAATAGTAGGCTGATTAAAATGCATGTTTTGTGTGTCATGTAATCCTCCTTGATTATAATATAATAATCAAGTTCTCTACGCCCTTACACCTCTAAATGTGGTTTACCTTCTAGCTGCCACTAACAACTTTGCTCGCAGTGCTTCATTTGCGACGCCTAGCTCAAGAATCTTTTCCTCCAGCATCTTGACGTATCTTGATGGGAAGTGTTCAAAGTCTTCTGAGCAGCCACCTTGTCCTGGGGTGGAGGTGTTGTTTTCTTTTGCCCACTGTTCACGCATCATCTTACTGAATATGTCTAATGTGTCAGGCATGTTATCTCCTATTTGTGTAGATGAAAAAAAGGGAGGACCGGAGTCCTCCCTTCCCAAAGGATCGACGAATGCCCGAGAATTATTCGTCGACGGCTTCCTTAGCTTTCGCCTTCTTGGAATCTTTCGCCTTGGCCTTCTCCTGCAGCTCGGTCCACTGGTCGTTCTTGTTGTCCACCGCAAGTTCTGAGAGGGACTTGAGGGCCGTCATGACTTTCTCCACGTCACCGCCGAAATTCTCGGTGAAGGAGGTCTTGTCGAGGACGAGCTGGATGGGCTTTTTGACCTGCACCGAACATTTTCCGAATTCGGTGGTGGAGGTGCCGGTGATCTTCTGCGCCTTGGCGAGGTCCTCGGAGATGCCGAAGTAGAATATGCAGCGGGACTTCCCCTGGACCGTCTTGGTCTTTTTCCGTGCCTTGAAGGCGATGACCCTGAAATCTTTCGCATTCTCAACCTTGAGGCCGTAGATGACTTTGCCGCACTTGTACTCGAGCTTCTCCAGTTTCTTGCCGCCGACTTCCAGGTTCTTCAGGTGGTTCTCGAAATCCCTGACCAGCTGTTCCATGGGCGGCCTGCGGAGCTTGTCCTCGGTCTCGGCGGTCTCGGTTTTCGCTTTCTTTTCTTTCTTTCCGGTGCCGGCATCCTCGGATGCAGCCTCGGTTTTCGCCTTGGCCTTCTCCTTTTTGCCTTTCTCTTTCTTGCCGCCTTCAACGACGGTGGCATCGACGACTGCCGGTGTGGTTCCGGTTGCGACCTTTTCGGTGGCCGTTGCCGGAGGTGTTCCGGTTTCTGCTGCGCCAGTCTTATCGACGGCGTCTTTCAGTTCGGGCATGGGATCCTCCTACAATGTTAAGGTTAAATGGTGCGTCTATTGTTGTGACAGAGACCTTTGAGCATGTTTATTTAAGTCAACTAGCTTGTCGAAGAATTGCTGGAGTGACTCGCAAGCCTTCTTTTCGAATATCGCCCTCTTATTAATAGCCCTTGTCGCATTTTTTATTAACACAAGCTCCCTCTTGACGAAAGAGTCCCGAATTCCTTTTGGCATCGGCTGCTCCGATATCTCCTGGAGTTGTATCTTACGTCTGGGTAGCACGACATACCGTAATTGGTTGAGCTTGTAGAGGTTGACGGCGCGGTTGACGATCTGCTTGCCAATGGCGTGCCTCGATAGGATATTGAGAAACTCATTGATTATTCCGATGCTATATTGAGACGAGTCAAAGGCGTTTTCCAGCTGTATTATTCTGCTCCTTAAATCTTGCAGTTGGGTATTTGGCTCTTCCTTTTCTTCTTCTAATTCCGGTGATGATATGGGTTGCACTTTGGCTTTCATAGTTACATCCTTTGCTATTCTCGGTGCAAGCCCTCCTTTGATTAAGCCTACTAGTATAATCATGTTGAAATTTACAAACTGGTACATTATCATAGATTGATTTCTACGTGTTTTATGCAGCATCTTTATCCACCATGGAGGCGTCGCCTACCTTTTTACACTTAAGCCATGAGAGGATCTCAGGACATCTCTTTATATTCCACTCGTAAGTACTGAGTATCTCCTTATAGACAATGCCTTCCTCAATGGGATTATTCCTCTTGATGACTGTGTCGTACAGTTCTGCCCCGTCCGAAAACTGTTGAGTTTTAAAGATCTGAGCCGTGTCTTTAAACTGTAGAGTTTGGGGAGCTGTAGCAAAAAAGCTGAGGTAAGACCTCCGGTTTGACAAGGGTTGTTTGCGTAGATCTCTACCATCGTAGAAGGGCATGTCCCAGAAGACCATAATGTTCTTGAGGTCCGTGGTGCGAAAGTGGACGAGCTCGCCGTCAATTATGGATTCTATTGGGATGTCGACAAAATGTGGCATGAAGATCTTGTGGTTGATGTCGATGACGCCGCCTTTATTATTGTAGATGATTATCTTGTCCCTTGTTACTTTGTAAAGGAGGATGCGCCAGCCGTTGTACTTGATCTCGGCATCCCACCGGGGGTCTTTGCTTAGGCGCCTGAAGATGTTTGACTCAGGCCAGATCCTTGTGGGCTTGGGCGGGTAGAATAGTTGTATCATAGGTCACCAGTGCTTGAGGCCAAATCGGCTCTTGAGGATGCCCTTTGGATAAGTTGTTTTTATGAATCGCTTTGTGAAAGATGTGCCTCTGACGATGAAGCCTTCGTTTAAGATGTCAAGGTAATAATCAGGTACTTGGCCGTCTGTTGTCGGATTGCAAGTCACACACGTGAAGATCTTGTGTTTTAATTCACCGACAATGTGCTGAGGAGAGATGCCAACCTCGTTGTAAGTAAAAAAATGTGAGGTGACGTCGACCAGATCGTACATGGGCGGAGTCTTTCCAATGCCCTCGCTCTCTTTAAAGGGTACGAGGTCCTCAGGAGAGATTGGAAAAAGTACACCGTTAACGGTGCAGTCAGGATCTGGGACGATGCCGAGGTACTTTCTACCGTCCCACACCGTGTTCCACTCACGACGGTAGCCAGTCAGTGAGGCCTCTTTTAGGTCGTCCTCGCGATAGAAGCGCACCATGTTCCTATTGTTAATGCCGATGGGCGATATGAGTGAGCCGTACCCGAATATGAAAAACATATTTCCCTCAAAATGGATGAGGTGTGTTGCCGCTTAATTGGTCGACCATTGCATTTTTTAGATCGCACCCGGGAGTCTTTTTCATCTTAATCATTCCAGAAAAGTCAGATTTTGTTTTTGGTTTGAGGACAATTCCTTCAAAGTTTGCACGTCGTTCTTCACGTTTGATTTCATACCACGACATTTCAGCTCTGGGATGCTCAATAGCGTGCCCTTCCTTGACGAATTTACGGACGGCCAATTCACGATTTTGATAGCCAATGCAGTTGCCGAAAGGCCGCCCTTCGGAGTCTTCCTCTCGATTAGCCCAAATTGTTATCGTCCTCATGACTGCTCGCCAGTTGACAAAACCAGCAGGGCTGTTTTTAATCTCGTGGCAGCATCTGTTCCTTAGCCCGGGCCCGCCCTCGTAGACGTATACGGTCAAACCCGACTTTGTGTGAGCTTGTTTACGAATGAAAAGACAGTCCTTGCGCCCGGGATGGTAACCTTCGAGGCCGTCCATGTTTTTAAACACATTGTGCGGCACCTCGTAGACCTCGCCCATGAGTCGGTCTTTACTGGACTGAGAAAATACCATGAAGGGCCAGCCCCAATGAGCCGTGTAAAGTTTTGCACGTATAAAGTCTCTCCGGATGAACTTCACCTCGAGGGTGTCGAGTAAAAAATGGTAATTGTGAAGTCCGCGGAGGAGTGAGCCGTAGACGAATACCAGAAATGTTTTCATGTGGTCCTCTAAATGTGGTTAAGCATCGTCCTCATCGCACGTTTGCGAGTTGATTTTTGCCTCAACGATTTCCGCAAGGTCATGCGGTCTGCCAACAAAATCTTGTGGCCACACCTGTTCGCGCGACCGATGCTTCGGTTTGGGTTGATGTGTTGCTTTTTTAGGGCGTTTACTTTTGAGAATGATGTCCATATTGTTCCCAAAAAGAAGTGGGAGTTACTCGCAATTTGCATCGACCCTTGCTGTGAATGCTACTTGCTCTCGCAACTCCCAAAATGTGGTTTAGTTCACCGACTCCGTCGCCGGAAAAATCGCATCCTCGATTGCCGCGGCCTGTTCCTCGAGTCTCGCCTTGTGGGCCTCGAAGTCGTTGTCCTCATCGGCACTCGGCTTGTAATCCTTTTCGTAAGTGTGGCCGGTCTTGCCGTTGAAGTTCACCCAGATGTGGAAGCCGTTCTGTTCGGCTTTTTCCGCCAGGGCCCGCAGGCTCTCGCAGTAATCCTCGAACATCTTGGTCGCCCCTGCCTTGACGTCTGTCGCCGCATTTTCATCGGCCGCCAGCCGCTTCGCCTCTCCGGCCCGCTTGTTAGCGATCCGGAACGCCTTGACGATTGTGAGCTTCGGGTCGCCCACGATCTCGGCTTTTCCTACCAGTGTCTTTGCCATAATCATCCTCTCGGGTTGAGTGATTGTTTTAGTTTCGATCGTCCTTTACTTTGGGTACTTGACCGCCGGTGACGACATGCAAGCGGCCTGAACTTTTTCGACCGTTGCCAGCTGCTCGGGCTTCAGCGACTTCCTGAGTGCGAAGTAGTTGTGCTGGAATTCATTGGTCGGCTTGACTGACCGGTCGATGTTGAAGAAGTCCTCGTAACGGGTGCCGAGGAGCGCCTTGAGTTCCGGCTTTTTCTCGTTCCGCAGGGTTTCGATCTCGGTGACCTCAAACATGATCTCGAACTTGTCGCCGAAGATCTGCTTCAACGGGTCCTTCATGGTGATGTCCATTTTGGAGTAGGAATCGCGGAACTGGATCTGGATTTTCATTTGTGAACCGGTGACGTCGACCGTTTTTACGAAGTTGCCGGCCTTGATTTCCTTGTCCTTCGCGGTTCCGGCTTCGGTCTTCAGGACTTTTTCGAGTCCGCCAAGTTCCGCGTTCAGGCTTTCAATCTCCTGTGCGGTTGCGATGGCGGTGTCCACGACATTGATGACCTTGCCTTTGTACCCTTTGGAAACTTCCGTCATCTCCTCGGTGAGGAGCGGGCTGGCGATTGTGAGGCGTTCTGGCTTGTCATCTTTCTTCGTCTTGCCAGCTGCCATCTTGATGTTGAGGTCAGGAATAACGACCTTGTCCTTTGCCATACGAATCCTCCTATTGTTTAAGGTTTCCTTTTTCCTAATACTATAGTCATGTCCGGCCAGCTCAGCCGCGTCCAAATGTGGTCTTCTAAGTGGTTGATTTCTATAGACTTATGGGATGAGGCTTCGGATGTGCACCGATTGGTCTATTATATATCCCTTTAGGCCCAAGTTTTCTTCGTCTGGGAACTTCATAGAGGTTCTAAAGATGGCCCTTGGGAAATATACAGATTCTAGTGTTTCAATGTGTAAAAAGTCAAACTTCGCTATAGGTTATTTCAGGATAACCACTTAGAGTGCCACTTTATGACACGCGCATGGACATGCACATGATTATACCATTAGGCAAAGGATTAACCTCTCAAGGAGAAAAGGATGCCTGTCAAAATAGGAGCTGACCCAGAATTTTTAGTCGTTGACGGCAGCAACAATGTCCTCGATGCTTCAGGCCTTAGTTACAACAGCACGGAACATGGCGAAATTGGTACCGACCACGGAGGCCGTGTAGGCGAACTCCGGCCCCGGCCCGGAACCGCCAGCGAGGTAACTAGCCATATCAAAGCACTCTTCCAACACATCAAGCGGTCGAGCCCAAATGCCAAAATCATGGCCGGCGGAGGGGNGGGCACCGGTTGTTCAATCGGCGGGCACATCCACATTGGCGGCGTCCCCTTACGGCAACATTATGATTCGTTCACCCGCCAGCGGAACC
>Ga0031654_10000434_pt1 | contig 10587 bp, 8 predicted proteins | sample FrelakmetCRP12CR_FD_55268 | JGI IMG/M metagenome (GOLD analysis project Ga0031654, IMG submission 55268) | Freshwater lake sediment microbial communities from the University of Notre Dame, USA, for methane emissions studies - CRP12 CR | ecosystem: Environmental > Aquatic > Freshwater > Lake >...
TACCTTGATGGTTCAATCTGGCCTTCCCATCCCTGTGGCAGAGGGGAGCCAGGTTGGAGTTTTCCAAGACATCTTTGCGGTGATCGGCGATGAACAGAATATCGAAGAAAATCTGAGCACCTTCTCTAGCCATCTCCTCCATGTGAACCAAATCTTAGAAAAAGCAGGGCCGCATTCCCTCGTCCTTTTAGATGAACTGGGAGTGGGAACCCATGCCCAGGAGGGATGTGCTCTGGCCATGGGTTTTTTGGATCAATTCCGAGAGAGCGGAGCCTCGGTGGTGGTCACCACTCACTTCGATCGGCTCAAGGCTTATGGATACCTTCATCCAGATGTGGAGAATGTGGCTGTTGAGTTTGATGAAGAGACTTTGGAGCCCCAATATACACTCGCCTATGGATCGTCAGGGTTGAGCAATGCCTTTTTAATTGCTGAGAAACTGGGTATCTCAGAAAAGGTCCTCGAAGCGGCCCATACTTATCAGGATGGNAGTGGTGAGGAAGTGACACGAACCTTGGAGATGCTGGAAAGGTTGAAGTCTGATGCGGAAAAAGAGCGACTTGAGTTTTTTAAAGTGAAGGAGGAGGTTGGGCTTGAACGCCAGAGACTGAAAAAAATAGTGGAGACGATCAAGGAACGGAGACTGGAGGTTTATTCCAAGGCTGAGGAGAAGGCGAGAAAGGCGGTCCAGAAGATAGAAGAAGAGTTGAAGGAATGGGTTCGTCGCAGAAAAGAGGAAAAGGCCCCTCTGAGTCTTCAGCGTAAAGAACTCCAGGAGACCAGGGAGAAATTTCTCCCATCCATCAGAAAAAAAGGACATCGTGCTATATTGAGTGGCTTGAAGGTGGGGGAACGTGTTAGNATTGAGAGCCTTCGAAGCGATGGGATTCTGATGAATGTCGTAGAACCATTGAATCGAGCAGAGGTATTGACGGATAAGGCCAAAGTAAAAGCCCCCCTCTCTGAGATCGTCCAGGTGACGGAGGAAAAAGAGAAAAAGGAGACGGGGATTCAAAAAGGCCAGCCCTTTTTAAAAGGGACTGGCGAAGAGCCCTCCTCTGAATTAAATGTCATTGGTCTGACCGTAGAGGATGCCCTTCCAAAGGTCGATAAATTCATCGATCAAGCCCTCCTCCATGGATTGGAGAAAGTCCATATTATTCATGGGGTGGGTTCTGGGAGGTTGCGTAATGCAATCAGTCAATACCTGAATAGACATCGGGCTGTGAAAAGTTTTTCCCCTGGGGAAACGATGAAGGGTGGTCGTGGGATCACGATCGTCGAATTGAGGTAAACCCCGTTAGAAAAGGCAGGGCTTTGACCTCTTCCTCAACAAGAAGCTGAATCGATTTATTATATCATCTTATTATATCATCCCCGCCATAAATGGCAGGGCTTTCTTACGGGGTAAATCGTTTGGCCATTGGAATTTTATCTGAAGAGAAGGTTTCGGAAATTCGGGACCGGTCCAGCATTCTGGAAGTNGTCTCAGATTATGTGGCCCTTAAAAAGACTGGNAAAAACTATAAGGGGCTCTGTCCATTCCATTCTGAAAAGACCCCCTCTTTCATGGTNAATGAGGAAAAACAAATTTTTCACTGTTTTGGCTGCGGGGAAGGAGGAGATGTCTTTACCTTTTTAATGAAAGTGGGACATTTTTCTTTTCCACAAGCCGTGGAGGAACTGGCAAAACGCTATGGAGTGAAGCTTCCTACCCGTGAACTTTCTGTGACCCAAAAAAAGGAGATGGCTAAAAGAGAGGTCCTCTTCCAGATCAACCAGATCGCCTCAGAATATTTCCACGATCTCCTGACCAAGCGGCGAGAGGGCGAGGAGGGAAGGAGGTATTTATCACAAAGGGGGATCAGCCCGGAGNTCATTGCGGAACACCGATTGGGATATTCCATCGACCGTTGGGATGGGTTGGTNCAGCATCTCCAGGAGAAGAAGGTTTCTCTCGAACTGGCGTGGGAACTGGGTTTGATTTTTCCCAAGAAGAGAGAGGGCTGGTACGATGCTTTTCGAGGGAGGATCCTCTTTCCTATCTTTGACCTCCATCAACGGATAGTCGGATTTGGGGGAAGGGTGATTCGAGAAGGACAACCTAAATATCTTAACTCTCCAGAATCGAGTATTTATCATAAAGGGGAAGTCCTCTATGGGCTCCATGTGGCCAAGCGTTATGCTACGGAGAAGGATTGTGTTATAATCGTCGAAGGTTATTTTGATCTGTTAACCCTCCACCAATATGGATTGAAGCATAGTGTTGCCACCTTAGGAACAGCACTGACCACACAACATATTCGAACCCTAAAGCGATATACAAAAAATTTGATCACCATATTTGATGCAGACCAGGCGGGTATCCAGGCCACCCTTCGCTCCCTTCCTCTCTTTTTAGAAGAGGAAGTGGTAGGAAAGACGATCGCCCTCCCGCAAGGGGAAGACCCCGACGGGTTTCTAAGAAAAGGAAATCTGGAAGACTTCGGGAAAAGGGTGGAACGTGCCGTTCCCCTCATCGATTTCTTTTTTGAACGGCTGATGAAGACCACTGATGTGAAATCTGTCGATGGCAAGGTAAGAGTAGCGAAGGAAGGCGTGGCTCTTCTCGGTAAAATCCCAGATAAGATTCGAAGAGATTTCTATACGAAGGCTTTAGCGGAGAAACTGGATATCGAAGAATCCTTTCTCTATGAGATGCTCCGATCCTCTCCCAAGGAGCCATCCAAGGCAGGAGAGGATTTAAGAAAGTCATCCTTGGAGAAAACTTTTCCAAAGGCAGAGGAAATGGTGGTCCGTCTCATGATTCACCATCCTGAAGTCATCCCAACCATTTCGAAGGAGGGTATCCTGAAGGAGTTTGAGAGCCCGATCTTGCAAAAAATAGCTGAGGCTCTGGAAGATCTTTATCAGAGAAAAGAAAGGCTTGACCTGCCAGAGGTCTTAGCCAATGTTGAGGAGGATCTCAAAGGGAAGTTGTGTGAGCTTGCCTTTCAGGAGAGTGAGCTGGAGGGAGGAGATCGAAGAAAGATCTTGCAGGACTGTATCCAAAAGATTCGTGAAAAGGGGTTGAAAAAGGAAAAAGGCGAGTTGCTCAAGAGGATTAAAGAGGCGGAGAAACAGCAAGAGGAAAAAAGGCTGGTCCCTCTTTTAGAGGAACGCCAGGAACTGGCCAAGAGGGAGAAGGGCCTTCAAAAAGATAGTTTTCGGAAAGGGTAGGAGAGAGGTCAATGGCGAAGGGAGGAAAGATCAAAGAGGTTGAGCAGCAATTGATTAATATGGAAGGGGAGAAGGGATTTCTGACCTTCGATGAGACGAATGATATCCCTCCCAATGATATCGTCTCCTCTGATCAGATTGATGATGTCCTCATGATGTTCGACGAAATGGACATCGATGTGGTAGATGATCTCCAGGGATTGAAAGTGGAGGAAGAGAAGGCCGTAGAGAAGGAAGAGGAGGAAGGCGATGGATTGGAGATGGAGACCTTTGGCAGGGCCACAGACCCCGTCCGGATGTATCTCCGCGAGATGGGATCGGTTTCTCTCCTTACCCGAGAAGGAGAAGTGGAGATTGCTAAAAGAATTGAAAGCGGTAAAAAAGAAGTGCTGAGCGTCGTCTTGAACTGTCCTATGGCGGTTAAAGAGGTCATCAATCTAAGCAATTCAATTAAGGCTGGAAAGGTGGAGATCCGGGAAGTGACCAATGAAATCGACGAGGAGGAGACCAGTTTTGAGGAAGAACAGATCCAGAAGAAAAAGATTTTAGAACTCATCGAGAAGATTAAGCGAAAAGATGAAGACCTTCGAGGACTCCTGAAAGGGAAGGCCGTGTCGAAGAGAAAGGTTCAGAAACAGATTAAGAAGAAACAAAAGGAGATGAAGAAAAAACAGAAGGGGATTAAAAAGAAACAAGAAGAGATCAGAAAGAAGCGAGAAGAGATCCTGGAATTTTTCCACCAGATGAATCTGAGGGACACTCAGATTCATAAGATCGTTCAGAAGATGAAACAGATGCTGAACCGGGTGGACAAAGNGGAAAACGAAATCAAGAAGATTGAAGATAAGTGGGGGATTTTTGTTCAGGAGGCGCGGACCTATCTGAAGAAGTTGAAGGCAAGGAGTGTGAGTGAGAAGAAACTTCTTCGAACCCGAAAATTGAGTAAAGTCGATCTCCAAGAAATTTCCCGAGTGGCAATTATTGTCCAAAGGAAGATCCACAAGGTGGAAACTGAATGTGGTCTAACCGCGGACAAGTTGGCCACAGCGGTCAAGGCCATTGTGGAAGGGGAGACCAAAGCCAAGGAGGCCAAGAGTGAACTGGTGAAGGCGAACCTGAGGCTGGTCGTCTCCATTGCCAAAAAATATACCAATCGCGGGCTTCAATTCTTAGACCTTATTCAGGAAGGGAATATTGGGTTAATGAAAGCGGTGGATAAATTTGAATACCAACGAGGTTATAAATTTAGTACCTATGCGACCTGGTGGATCCGACAAGCCATCACACGAGCCATTGCTGATCAGGCGCGGACCATCCGGATCCCCGTTCACATGATCGAGACGATCAATAAATTGATCCGGACCTCCAGATACCTTGTCCAGGAGATTGGAAGAGAGCCCACTCCTGAAGAGATCGCTGAGAAAATGGATATGGCTTTGGATAAGGTGAGGAAGGTGTTGAAGATTGCCAAAGAGCCCATCTCCCTTGAAACACCCATCGGTGAGGAGGAAGATAGCCACTTGGGGGATTTCATCGAAGACAAAGCAGTCATCTCCCCTCAGGAGGCTGTGATCAGCGCCAATTTATCAGAACAAACTCAAAAGGTCCTTGCCAGTCTCACCCCCCGAGAGGAGAAGGTTTTGAGGATGCGGTTTGGAATTGGGGAAAAATATGACCATACGTTGGAAGAGGTGGGACAGGATTTTGATGTCACCCGGGAAAGAATCCGACAGATCGAAGCAAAGGCATTGAGGAAATTACGACATCCCAGCCGGGCAAAAAAGTTGAAAAGTTTCCTTGAAACTTAATAATTTCAGAGAGATTAGTTCGCCTGCCTGCCGCAGGCAGGGAGTTCTTAGTTTTAAACTCTAAACTCAATGCAGGGTTGACACCCTTGGGGGATAACATATAATAAGGATAGGGCCCATAGCTCAGCTGGAAGAGCCACCGGCTCATAACCGGTAGGTCCCTGGTTCGAACCCAGGTGGGCCCACCAGGAAAGAGGAAAATTTCTTATGCACTCCTTGTGGATAAAAGAAAGGATGCTCCGTGAGTGTGGACGGGACAAGAAGAGTGCACCCCTTTGGTGCACTCTTCTTGTTTGGGGACAAACCATTTAAGATTTATTCCTGCAAAATTTGTCAGATAGGAGGGGACTGTTGAGGGAACAATTAGAATTGGTTTGGGAACTTCAAAAAATTGATCTTGAGCTGAAGAGTATTAAGGAAGGGCGAGATCGGTATCCCAAAGAGATGAAAAAGTTGGAGGAAAAACAGAAGATCGAGAGGGAAAGGATTCAGAAGGAGAAAGAAAAGGTCGAATCCTTAGAGAAGACACGGAGGCAGAAAGAGGGGCATCTCAACTTGGAGCAAGAAAAAATCAAGCGGGCAGAAGGAAGGATGTCTGAAGTGAAGACGAACAAAGAGTATCAGGCCCTTCTCAGCGAAATCGATGCCATCAAGGAAGCGAACAGCCGGATGGAAGAAGAGATCCTCCAAGTGATGGATGAAATCGACGAGCTCAAGAAGGATCTCTCCAAAAGGGAAAAGGAAGTGGGGGTTACCTTGGAAAAGATTGAAGTGGAGCGAAAAAAGCTTCAGGAAAAGATGGCCCATGACGAGAAGGCCTGGAACGAACAGATGGAACGAAGGGAGGTCCTTTCTAAACAGATCGAATCCAAACTGTTCAAACTCTATAATACTTTGAAGGAAAAAAGACAGGGGGTGGGTGTGGTCAGCGCGAAGAATGAGACCTGCCAAGGCTGTTTTGTAAACGTTCCCCCTCAAATGTTCATCGAGGTTCAAAAAAACAATGCCCTCATTCGGTGTCCCAACTGTAATCGAATTCTCTATTGGGATGGAGATCGAAATACAAAATGAAATCCTTGGGGCGAGAAGATCGATTGATCATTTATATTGATGGGGCCTCCAGAGGAAATCCAGGAAGGGCAGGGGCGGGGATTTGGATTACGAATGGAGAAGGGAGAAAAATTTCGGAGGTGAGCCGATATCTCGGCACCAAGACGAATAATGAGGCAGAATATTGGGCCCTTCTTTTAGGACTGAGGGAGGCAAAGCGATTGGGGGGGGAGGCCCTCCAAATCTTCACGGATTCAGAATTAGTCGAAAGACAAATTAAAGGGGTCTATCGCGTGAAGGATTTAAATTTAAAGGTCCTCCACAAAACAGTGCTCCAGAATTTAAAAACATTTTCATCCTTTGAAATCGAATCCATCCCAAGGGAAGGAAATAAAGAAGCAGACCGTTTGGCGAACCAGGCGATCCAGAGGAGGATTTCAAAGGAGAAAGGAAAGGAGGGGAGTCGAAGGGGAGCAAATGGTCGCTCCTCCTGAGATCACGCGAAGCGGGAGACCAGGAGGGGAGGAAAGTCCGAGCTCCGCAGGGCAGGGTGGTCCGTAATACGGACTGTCCCGGAATTCTGCAGGGCAGAATTCCGGGGTAAGGAGAGTGCCACAGAAAACATACCGTCCTGTGAAATAGGCGTAACTACCATTTCGTAGGATAAGGGTGAAAAGGTGAGGTAAGAGCTCACCAGTACCCTGAGCGATTGGGGTAGCTAGGTAAACCCCACCTGGAGCAAGACCAAATAGGTTCCGCTTCCCCCCGCCGCAGGCGGGGGGATAAGAAAAGCCCATTCAAATTTGTTCCGAGGCAATTGCATCGGGACAAAGGCGGGACGGGTGAGGTCGCTTGAGACCTTGAGCAATCAAGGCCCTAGATAAATGACCATCCTCCCGATTCCCGCTGAAAAGCGGGATCGGGATGACAGAACTCGGCTTATGGTCCCCTTCGAAGATCCCCCTTTTTCATTTACTATTCTGAGGCCGGGTAGAATACATTTTTGCTATCGGTCCTAAATTCGAAGCACTCAATTCGAAACAAGCACGAATGTTCAAAATACGAATGACCCAAATAAAAAGTTTAGAATTTTGATATTTGAAATTTGAATTTGTTTCGAGCTTCGATATTAGGATTTCGAATTTTAAATAAACTTTATGAGACACAGAATTCAAAATCGTTGGATAATCGGGGGGATCGTTTTCCTTTTGATCGGGATTTTTCCCCTTTCAGCCTTCTGTCAAAAGGCCTCCATCAAAGATGTCAATGTGAAGGGGACGAAGGGGGTCTGGAAGGTCAGTTTCGATGTGGAGGACTGTTTTACAGAGAAGATGGAGGAGGCGATCCAGTCGGGGATACGGACGACCTTCACCTTTTATATTAATCTTTACCAAAAGACAGGTTGGTGGAAGAATCGAAAAGTGGCCTCTATCGAGTTTCATCACACTGTCCAATACCATCCCATTCAAAAAGTATATCAAGTGACACTGGAAGAAAACCCTTCTTCTCTAGCCGCTTCCAGTTTGGAGGAAGCCAAAAAGCTGATGTCAAAAGTGAAAGAATTTGGAATCCGATCTTCCTCTCCACTCGAACCTGGAGTTCCTACTTACTTTCGAATCAAGGCCGAATTGGATCCGGTCAGGCTCCCGCTTCATTTAGAGTATCTCTTCTTTTTCGTCTCCCTATGGGATTTTGAAACCGATTGGCATATCGAACCTCTCCCACCTTAAGATTCGGGGGTGAAAGGAGTATGAAGAAATCACTTTCTCCTGAAGCAAGAAGACGACGCAATGAGCTGATCATCATTGGGATCATCTCCATCCTCATTCTCATCTTTACAACCATCGAGATGAAATTCCCCCAAATAGGGGGGATGATCCCTGTCGCCAACAATATCATCATCTTCAGCCTGATCAATATCAACATCATTCTGATTCTCCTCCTGATCTTTTTGGTGATCCGAAATCTGGTAAAACTGATCTTTGAGCGAAAACGGAAAGTCCTGGGAGCCAGGCTCAGAACTAAATTGGTGGCGGCGTTTGTCAGCCTTTCTCTCGTTCCTACCATTCTCCTCTTTTTGGTAGCAGTGGGTTTCATCACCAATAGTGTGGAACATTGGTTTAGCGCCCAGGTGGAACAGTCCCTTCAAGGATCCTTAGAAGTGGCTCAGACCTATTATCGAGATTTTGCCAACAACACAGTTTCCACCGCTCAACAGATCAGTAAGTCCCTCTCCAAACAAGGCATTCACAAGGGATCAAGAGAAATGAGCCTGTTGAGAGAGCAGCTGGAAGCCAGACGACAGGAACACCATCTCAGCACCCTTGGGGTATTTTTGAAAGGAGAGGGGAATACGATTGGGGTAGAGGATCCCATGCTCAAACCTGTTTCTCTCCATCTTCCGAAGGATTTGTTAGAAGCAGGGTTTTCAGGAAAAGAGGTTTCCAGAATCTTGTCGGTGGGAGAGGGAGAGTTGATTACTGGCATCGCCCCCATTTTCAATCCTTCGGAAGGAGGGGAGGTGGTGGGAATCGTCGCGGCATCGTATTTTATTCCAAAAAGTCTAACGGTCAAGATGCGTGAGATCTCACAGGCTTTTGTGGAATATAAACAATTGAAGATTTTGAAAAAGCCGATCAAGTTTAGCTACATGATGGCTCTCCTGATGGTGACCCTCCTCATCGTCTTCTCGGCCACCTGGTTTGGTTTCCATTTAGCCAAGGATATTACCGTTCCCATCAAAGACTTGGCAGAGGCCACCGGTCGGATTGCCTCAGGAGACCTCAATTTCCGAATTCAGATGAAAGCGGCCGATGAGATTGGAATGCTTGTCCAATCCTTCAATCAAATGACCGGNGATCTCCAGGTGAGCCGTTCTGAGTTGGAACAACGGAAGAAGTACATGGANATCGTCCTGAAAAATGTGGCCGCTGGAGTGATCACCATCGATGAGAAAGGAAATGTGACNACCATTAACACTTCCGCAGAGCAGATGTTACAGATCAAAGGAGAAACAGTTCTGGAGAAAAATTTCTCCGAGGTATTGCCGAAGGAGTATGTGGGGCAAATTGAGCGATTATTGAACGAACTTAAGTCTTCTGGAAAAGATTCCATTGAGAGACAGGTCATTGTGAACCTGGAGGGGAGATCCCTATCCCTGTTGATCAATCTGACGACTCTGAGGGATGAAGAAGGAAAATCCCTCGGTGTCGTCGCTGTCTTCGATGACCTCACCCAGTTGATCAAAGCCCAGAGGATGGCAGCCTGGAGGGAGGTAGCTCGTCGGATTGCTCATGAGATCAAGAATCCATTAACCCCTATTCAACTTTCTGCTCAACGGCTGAGGAAACGGTACTTGGAGAAACTTCAACCTGATGGGACAGTCTTTGATGAGTGCACCCGAACGATTGTGAAACAGGTTGAAGAATTGAAGGGATTGGTCAATGAATTTTCGAACTTTGCTCGAATGCCGGCTTCCCAACCTACTCCCAATCATCTCAATGAGATCATTCAGGAAACGCTCGTTCTTTTTCAGGGGATCCAAAAACAAGTCCATTTTGAATTTATTCCCAACGAGCTTCCTGTCCTCAACGTCGACCGGGATCAGATGAAGCGGGTGATGATCAATTTGATCAAAAATAGTCTTGCCGCCATCGAAAACGGAGGGAAGATCAGAATCCAGACGAGTTATGATCCCAAATTGCAGACGGTCCGCCTTGAGGTGAGTGACGATGGTGGTGGGATCCCTGACGAAGACAAAGGGAGACTATTCGAGCCTTATTTCTCCACTAAAAAAAGTGGGACGGGATTAGGGTTGACCATTGTCAACGCCATCATCTCTGATCACAACGGATATATCCGGGTACGGGACAACAAACCCAAAGGCACGACCTTCCTCATCGAACTCCCCGTCCGTGTATAACCCTCCGGAAGCATTTCGGATTTCGGAATGCGGATTGCGGAATCTCAAGAGATCAAAAACAGCCTTGGCAGGCCCCTGCAAAAAGGCATTTAAAATTTCCCCTTTAATCTTCCCCCTCCTCTTTTGTGTGTAAATGGCCAGTTGCAAATCCATTGATATAAATTATCTTTTCATGTAAAATGAAATAAGAATATGGGCGAAAAGTTGATTTGTCAGAACAAGAAGGCATTTCATAACTACTTTATCGAAGAGACGTACCAGGCCGGGATCTCCCTGCTTGGGTCTGAGGTCAAATCCCTGCGGGAAGGAAAGGTCAACCTGGGGGATAGTTACGGCGATATCAAAAGGAGCGAGGTTTTTCTTGTCGATGCTCATATCAGCCCTTATCCCCAGGCTAACAGATTGAATCACGGTCCATTGAGGACGAGGAAACTCCTCCTTCATAAGAGGGAGATTAAACGGCTAATCGGTAAGGTGGAACAGAGGGGATATACACTGATTCCGCTCAAGCTCTACTTTGTGAACGGTAAGGTGAAGGTAGATCTGGGTCTCGCAAAGGGGAAGAAGCTTTATGATAAACGTGAGACC
>Ga0031654_10000435_pt1 | contig 10584 bp, 17 predicted proteins | sample FrelakmetCRP12CR_FD_55268 | JGI IMG/M metagenome (GOLD analysis project Ga0031654, IMG submission 55268) | Freshwater lake sediment microbial communities from the University of Notre Dame, USA, for methane emissions studies - CRP12 CR | ecosystem: Environmental > Aquatic > Freshwater > Lake >...
CCATGCCCGTTCATACTATTCTTCAACCGGACCTACCCTACAAGCCGGTCGCATCAAGCCCGACATCATGGCCGATGGCGGTGGACGGTCCATAGCCAGCGGATACAAGTACGGCCAAGGCGATATCTTCTCTGGCTCTGCATTCGGTTCTCAACTCGACCCGCTCGACAAAGTAGTGGATGGTTTCTGCCCACTCAAGGGAACATCTATGGCAACGCCAGCCGTAGCTGCTATAATGGCCCTATGGAAGCAACTGGTCCCAGAACTGACTGCCCGAGATGTCAAAGCTATCTTCGCCAAGTACGGTCATCAGAAGAACACAGAGACCGGATGGGGCCTAATCGATGCGACCTGGATACTCCAAGCAATGGCAGAACAATAAAGCTGACGGCCCGGCGTGACGAGAAGGAAAATACCCTTTCCCCTCTCAAATCTGGTCCTCACGCCGGGTATCTTTCAAAAGGAAGGTGAACACTATGGCAGTAAAACAAGGATGTGCTTGCGACTTAGGAGAGATAATGCTTCATCTCGCTGATTTATTTAATACCGCTCAAGAACTAGAACATTTCGAACAAATCGTAGGAAATCTCCGCCCTGAGGACAAATATCAGATGTGGGGAAGCGATATCGAAATGGCAGAACAAGACCTCGTAGAACTAGAAAATGAATGCAATGTTTCTTCCGGCTCTGCTGGTCATATTACAAAATCTATGAAAGAACAGCGAGAACTTCTTAATAAACTAGAAAAAACATTCGACCGATATGAATACAAAGAAGCTGCCAGCATCGCTGAAGACCTCATCATGGACCTCCGCATGTCAAATTTCACTCCTAAATAAGGAGGAACTTAAATGCCAGAACCCGAAGATATAGATAAGTTCATCGACGAAATAAAAGATTGCAAAGACGATGAAAAATGCATCCTTGACAGCATCATCAATTTCTTAGGCGACGAAGAAAAACAAAAAGAAAAAGTTTTACTATTAGAATCAGCACTCGTAGAACGAAAAAAATGGAATAATATTAGAGAACCCGATTGCCGGGTCAACGAAGAAAACTACGGCCTCTGGCTTCTCGAAGGGGAAGCAGCTACAGAAGCCGAAAGAATCATGGATAATGAATACGATGTCCGTGATTACACCTCCATATTAGGGCTCGGCTTCCCACCCAGCAAAGAAAAGAGCACCCCCTTCTTAAAGACCACTGTCACCGTCAAAGCCCCCAACCTCAAAGCAGCATTTGTTCGAGGCACTGAAGCTCTTCAGCAGGTAGGTGGAAGTGAAGAATTCGTAAGTGAACTACCTAAATGTGAAAACAAGTGAGCACTATGCCAACCGAAGAGGACCTCGACCAGTTCGAACAAATGATGTATGAAATTCTATCATCTACAAAGAAAACCGGCCTCGAACACGGCTTCAATATATGCAAAAAAGACGGCAAGCTCGAAGCTGGTTCCATATGCAAAGGGACTGAATGCGAAGTGGGAATTAAAGAGTGTCCCTGGCCCAATACTTTCCTTCAAGTGCATACTCATGTTCCAGGAGCCGGACTTATCCTATCGCCTCAAGATATACAATCTGCGCTGGCCTCATCCACCGATTTCATGTGCCTTGGAAGCCTACCTTCCTATCGTTCAAAGAAAGGAGCATTCCAATGCTACAAAGTCAATAATGACAACCCCGATAACCGTAAATTCATAGAGTCCTGGTGGACTACTATTGTCGATGACCCTAAACCCACACAAGAAGAAAAAGAAAAGGCCTGGGCCTATATACGAGAAGAAATCTATAAAATATTGACGGACAAAAGTGACATACTCAAAAGAAGCAAACGCTTCGATATGATTCTAAAAGACAAATATTAAGTGAACACTATGACCGATAAGAAAATATCGCTCGGAACCCTCAAAATGCTCGATGAGAAAAAAGGATATCGTTGTGAAAGCTATGGTGGCTCCGGCGAATGGAAAGCAAAAAAAGTAATTATTTTTGAAGTGGAAGACCTAGGCAATTTAGGAGTTTTAGAAGAATCTTGTGAAGCCCTCAATATAAAAAAGAAGAAATGTACCCTCGATGTTCTTATAGAAACCATAGAGAAACAATTCGGCCCCGATGCAGGTGTTATATGGCTTGGGACCAAAGAAGATGTAAAAGAAAGATATTGTGAAGAAAATGAAGACCCTATAGAATTCGATATTCCTGAAGGAGCTGTAGTCCTAAGCGACCTCGACGAAGAAGGCGCATTATTTTTACTTAGAGGTCTTTAATTCATCCCTGACCTGCATCAGCAACTTCCCCAGCCGGTCCTTTCCTTTTATACCCCAGTACATATCATGAGGAGAATCCTCATGTAGCTCACACTGGTCCGTCTTTAAAAGCTTCTCCTTCAATACCTCGTTCTGCTTAAACTTTTCCCGCAGAGCCTTGAGCATGACCTCTTCCTTCCTCTTTTCCCAATCCCCACTAAGAGGCCACATATGACCGAACTGTTTAGCCCGAGCCGGTGTCGCAGTCCTCACCTGCTCCTGTTTCCATTCGTCCTCAAACTTCATAGCCTGATAATAATTTTCAACCGTCTTGTAAAGTCTGCCGTCGATAGTCATAGGGCTCTCAGCAAAGTTCGAAAGGAAACGATACTCAGGATTTGTTACCTTAGACCAGAATAAAATCTTGCACGGTTCAACCATAACATCACCTCGATTTATGCGCCTTGAAATACCGATTGCTGAAGTATTCCCCCTGGCGCATCATATCCTCTTTAATTAAGTCATTAATGTAATCCTTTAAAGTCTTTTTCCTCATGACGCAAAGCTCATCGACCACATCTTTCTTCACTATTTCAATACTGGTCTTTGGTCCGCTCGACCTCTTAATTCGTGCCATAATATCACCTAAATAAAGAAAAATAGTGCTCACTATGTAGTGAGCACTTAGTTGTTCTCCTTCGCCAGTATGGTGTGGATGACCCGGCCCTTGACCAAAGTATATTCACCGACTATTGCCTTGCCTACAAGTGCCCTGGTTTCGCTCATATTATCCTTCCTGATGGTCTGCTCCTTGAAGACCTTGAGACCATCCACGAACTTCTTAAAAGCAGGAAGTATCATTTCCTTTTTGAGCTCGAAGAGATGGTCCTCCTGCTCCTGGCTTATTTTATCTCCATGCTTCTCGATGATTTCCTTCTTTATGGCCTCCCATGAAAGAGGATGGTCGAAGGTCTCTACCACAGCGACCCCCATCGGATTGAAGATTATAGCCCCCACCTGGTCCGGGACCAATGGGACCTTCTGCATCATGTCATCCAGCATCTTCTTTCCGACCTCCAAGCCCTTCATGTGCCCCAGCAAGTCATCGGTTCCTGTCCCTACATTACCATTCTGATAGTTCCTGGGGAAGCATTCATTGAAGACATTTGAATTATTCTCCATCCAGTGCTTACGGTCATCAGCTGTTCCTTCCTGAGCCTTTAGACGATACTGCATAGGACCCATCGTTAAATCCGCCTTCGACTCAGAATGGATAGCACTATATCCATAGAACGGAGCACCAAATGACATAGGTCCTGCGTGATGACCCGCACCATGAAGGACGTGCTCCGACCTATCCCCTCCGGTGTATCGCCTCACGCTCTCCCATATATCGGTCTGGTCGCCATCGGCCATCAAGTTCATTGTCACCGACAGCGGAGCTATATCCCCAAACTCCATCTTCGCTCCGACATGGATTCCATGCGTCTGTTGAACGCACCGCACCGGGACCTTTGATTTATCGCCCTGGTAGACCCCGGAATGTTGCGCTGCCCTGTTCTGTGTCTCGCCGGTGAATATCGTGCCCACCCTCACGAAAACAGCCTTGCCGGTCTTATTCTGGAGCTCCACGCTGTCGATACAACCGGTGTCCTTCATCCCCATGTCCTTAAGGACCTCATACATCGTAATATAGGCCCTTCTCTGAGCATCCTTCCTGATTATGGGCACTACGACCGCCAATGCCTTATCCGAATACTTCCACGGCTCGCCAAGCTCGAACCCCGCCTTTCCCTCGACCACATCCCTCAAGAACTCCTGTAAATCCTTCGGAATTACGACCTCTTCCATCTCTGCCTTTGCTGCCATCTGAACTCACCCAGAACACCAATATTCATCTTTACTTATATACCTTTGCCAATGCGGATATCCTTATATCTGGACTATTTAAACCGACCACAAATATTATAAGCCCGCATAACAATGTAGGTTTGGTGATACTATGGCTAAGAAGAAGACCGAGACATTGAAAGTGACCAAACCGAGCGACCTAGACGACTACCGAGTGAAGCAAGCGAAACAAAACAAAATTCTCGCCGATAAACCACCCCGCATCGACACCGAGCTCATAGAGCATGTTCTCGATGTATGGGACAAATTCTATGACAAATTATCAGGCCCAGCAGAACCTGTTGACAGTTCGACCAAAGAAGACGACCACCAGAACCAACGCATCGCTGCCTATCTCACAATGTCCTACTTCCTATCCGGTGGCAAGATGCCCCCTGAGAAGTTCTACTCCGTCGCTCTGATAGATGAACTACTCAAAGACAAATAATTCATCTCAGGAACCTCTCTTTTTATTTATTCTTTTCCTATTACCTTTCAGTAATTCAAAAACATTATATACCAGCAATCACCTATTGGGTTATTGGTGAAATTGTATGAGTGACCCAGCACCCGTTAAACTTTCAGAGTGGACAAAGAAACAACTTGAACAAATACGAGAAATTGAAGGACATACTTCACTTGATAGTGTAGTAAAATCCCTTCTGATGTTTCGTACTTTGAGCATCGGATATTACATGAAGACCGATGTCAACCCCGCAGGTATGTTGTTCAAAAAACAAACTTCCGAAAACTTTGAAAAAGAATATGAAAGTGTTACCGACGAAGTTTACAAAATAATGTTTACTGACGAGGAAGGAATGACAGCCACTATAGATTTTATAAAAGAAACAGACCCAGATATGGCCGAACAAATACAATCACTGAGAGAATTATATACATCAGATTATCGTAAGATAATAGAAAAATTAAAAGAACAAGGTTATAAAATCGAAATATCAAATTGTAATCTCTGTCCACAATGTGATGCTATAGGAAAAAATAAAATGGCCTATACAATCGGTTTTAAATCTAAAAAAGAACCGACAACAAAAACCGAGCCCAAGAAGGAGGATGAGAAGAATGTGTGACAACAGCATATCCGGTTCCTCAATGCCGAGCAATAATAGTGAGCCATCTCCTGTGACCTGCCTTGTATGTAAAAAAGAATTTGTACCGACTATAGCAAACCAAAAAGTATGCGATAATTGTAACCATTTCTGCCCTAAATGCGGTGGAATAAAATCTAACAATTCGATTCTATGTACGCAGTGCTATAATGAAACCTACCCCGAGAACAAGGCCACAACCATCTGCCCGAAATGCGGAGGACGAAAGACACATCCTGCAAAAGTGTGTTGGAACTGCTTCGTCAAAGAAAAAGGCCCGGCCTTCGGTAAAAAGAAACTATGCCCATTTTGTCATAACGAAATTCCTCCTGAACGAAGACACCATAAATATTGTTCAGACCACTGCTACTATATGGGAACCCATTACGACAAGTGCCCCCTCTGTGGTGGACCGAGAAGCCTGAAGACCTTCAAATGCAAGAACTGTCATATCAAAACCAACCATCCACCTCGCCTCTGTGCACACTGTGAAAACTCATTCATACCAACCACTACCAACCAAATCTACTGCAATAAAAAATGCTGCGCCCTACACTGCAACTACGACAAATGTCCTCTCTGTGGAAAACAAAAAACCAAAGGAGCACCGGCCTGTAGAGATTGTTCAATACTAATCAGAAAAACACCACCGTATAAAAACGACCCCAATCTCAGCAAAGAACCAGAAATCCCCAAAGAGACCCCGGTGAAAGAACCCGAGAAAATACCAGAAGAACCACTCACAGAAGATACTATACACAAACGACTGCGAGAACTAAATGATGAAGAGCTCCATACACTCATGACCAAATGCCCATGCAACAACCATCCCCCCTGCAACATTTGTAAGATAATATATATTATAATTAAAGAGCGGGATAGAAAAAAACAAGAAGAACTCTCGATAAAATATTGGGGAGATATCCTAAACCATAAAGATACAACCAGCCAGGCCTAACCTTTTTCTTAATCTTTTGTCGTATTCTCACATCGTCGATAACCAAATTATAGTGAGCACTACATAGTGAGCACTAAGTGAGCACTATGTAGTGAGCACTATATAAAGATTTTACAAATATTATATAACCTCTTTATAAGTGCTCACTTAGTTTATATACCCTTTCCGGGTTGTCTGGAAGCCTTCCAAAAATTTAGTATTTAAAGATTACGGCCCTTAGAGTATATATACCCCCCCACCTTCGAAAAGGGGGTCGCATGCTACCCTCTAATTTGGCGGGTTCCATTTCTTTCTAGATAATATAACTCTTAGTATAATATAGGACCGAACCCGCCAAATTACGGGGTAGGATGAGAAGGGTTTATTAACCGGTAACGATATATAGTAAAAAACAGACCATAGAAGTGACATGGATGCCGGGCAAAAACTACATTTCGGAAAAAGACGCCGAATGGGAGCGAAAAAAGATAAAAATTTCTCCCAAAAGAAAGGAGATTCCATACCTAATTAAAGATGGTCTTGGGGTCCCTGATAAAGAGTTGATTCGGCTTCACACCGTCGATAATTTGTCCGCTTTAGAGATAGGAAAAAGAATAAAACAAACTGATTATATGGTGCGTCAAAGGCTTAAAGTTCTTAAGGTTTATAGTAAGAAAAAGAGGGTTCTCAGAAGGGTGGATTTGAATGATGAACATATAAAGTTCTTGTACAATAGGGGATATTCTCCAACGGAAATTGGAGAGATAGTGGGAGCATCTAGAAATGCTGTGTTGAATCACTTAAAACATATCAACGTGTCCGTATCAAGTGTCAATACACCTGTGCTATGCGTTAGATTAAAGGTCTTAAATCATATACTAGATGAAAAGACCGCTTTCAAGAAGTTCGCCAATAGGAATAAAAAGAAATCTGAAATAACGACGGAAGAGAAGAAAGGATTATTGGATTTCTGAGGGGGGATTAGGATGGAAATGCATGTGTTGGTTGTTGGTTCTGGATGTGCTATATGCGGAGCGGTATTGTCAGATGAATGGTTGGTAATTAAAGAGAAACAGCCGTTCATTATTGACGAGAAAATGCTTCAATTGATGAGGAAGGGGGATTGGAATATTATTAAGGAAATGCTTGAGAAGGTCCTCGTTGATTGGGATGATGAACAGGAGAAATATCGTCTAGATATGAATGCGAAGGGCATACAGACAAAGGGCGAGATAGTACCATTCCTGATGACCACCGATGGCAATTTCATTGCAAATGAAGTTTATGAGAAGATGGATGAGGTAAGGAGGGGGTCGGATGGGAAACAATGATAGAATCATGCCTCTACCAACAAAGGAGTGTCGCCAGGCTCGACATGATGAATGCAGTGACCCTGATAATTGTACTTGTTATTGTCATAAAATGGATAAAGAGGAGTATGGAAAGGAGGAGGAGCATGAATGCGATTCTTTATAATATTCAGAAAAAAAGAAGGGAGAGCAAAAGATGAGGATGTATTCGAGGTCAATGATACTTTATATGAGATAATGCATGATACTCTTAGGGATATTATTGAGGAGCGTCCTATGCCGGGGGAAGAGGAAATGGATGATTGTCCTATGTGCGGTAAGAAAACAGAGCAGATTATTCAATGTCCTCAATGTGGAGCTATAGGATGCGTCGAGAGATGTCATCCAGGCGGGATTGGATGTATATGCCCGACCTGTGAAGAGAAAAAGATGGATTGATGCAATATTGCAATATTGCAAAAGAGGTTAAAATGATGAAGTTTCCTGTTATAACCGCAGACCCTCCTTGGAGCTTTAAGGTGTGGTCCAAGAAGGGAATGAATCGTTCACCGGATGCACATTATTCAGTGCTCAAATTAGATGACATCAAAAGAATGCCGGTACAGGATTTTGCCGAGGATAACTGCTGCCTTTTCCTATGGGTCATAAATTCGATGCTTCCTCAAGGACTTGCGGTTATCGATGCCTGGGGCTTCAAATTCAAAACTATACCTTTTATCTATGTTAAGAAGAATAAAAATGATTCTATTTTCAGTGGACTAGGTTATTGGACCAGGCAGAATGTTGAGATGTGCTTGTTGGGAACGAAGGGCAAACCTAAGAGGAAGAGCAAGAGCGTATCCCAGGTGATATTAACACGTCGTTTAAAGCATTCTCAGAAGCCAGATGAGATATACGACAGGATTGAGAGACTTGTTGATGGTCCATATCTGGAACTTTTTGCTAGAAGTAAGAGAAAGGGATGGTCGTGTTGGGGAGATGAAGTAGAGAGTGATATTGAGTTATCACTTTCGGGGTGTGCCGTTCATCCATGACCGCTTAGGAGAATAGGCAATACATTGGTAGAAAACCTTATTTTTTCTACCGGTGAGATATTTATTATTTTGATAGTATTTCTGTCGAATAGTGTTCTCATGAATATAGTCTCGTTTGTTGGCTTGATGAACGAGAGTACGCATGGTGTTTTTGAATTTGCGGAAACCCCATTCATCTAGTGCTCTGGTCCATATGGAGAGAGAATAACTGGCTCCCTGGACGGTTTTCATTCTTTCAACAAGCTCATCATAGTCTTCGATGGTTCCAGGAATAGCTCGTCTAATGAATTCTCTTTCAGGGTCGATAGGTGTGAAGGTGCTCAATGTTAGTTGAGTGCCCGAGCTGGGAATTTCAGTATAGAAATTTGAATTGGCACTGGGACTATCAGCGCTAGATATTAATTTGACAGAAGGGACCTGTTGCAAGTAGTTGCCCATTACCTTTCTGTAGATTGTCATCTAGAATAGTAATAGTGTTTTATAGATATAAAACTTTTTATAGGGAGAAATATATACCTTATAAGGGAGAGTGGATTTTTTGAAGACCGAGAAGGCAAAGAATGTCTGGAAACTGACCTATATCGATGTGATTTTGAGAACGAGCGGGTTCGCTATGGCCTTGGGTGCAGCCGTGGCCGTTCTTGTCATCGGGGTAGCGTTCAATTGGATTAATCTCCTAATAGGATTCTTGGTGCTTGTTCTGATGCAAGGTTTATCACAGCATTCTCTCGATACGGTAATGGACCAAGCGCCGGTCGAGGATAGTGCCTTTAGAAAGTTCGCAAGTAAGGCCTTTTCTAAGAAGGAACTCATGAAGATTTACAAGTACGCATCAGTCTCCGCAACGGTCGTAGTCATCGTCGGAGTTTTACTCATAAAGCATTATTTAATTATACCCATTTTTTTGGTTGGTCTCTTCTGCATTTATCAGTATGCAAAGACTAACATAGAATGGTATTCGGCCTTTGCCTTTGCAGCAGCATCTATAGGTGGATACCTTACACAGGCGGACTTAAATTATACTCTTGACTGGCAAAACTTTTTGATATGGAACATGCCTATCTGTGCATTGTTTTTCTTCCTCTACGGTTTCTACAAAATTGGGCAAGTTCTATACCGGACAGATGATTATCAGAGGGAGATGTGCCCAAAGCATCACATCTGGTATGCTCGAAGGAACTTGCGATTCATTCATCACCAGACCCAGTGGCCTCTATTGGCATTGATTTTTGCGACTGCCGGTTACTATGCTCATAAATGGGAATACAGCGTGGTTGCACTGGTCATGGTCTTGGTATTCTATGGAATATGGTTCTCTACAAGACATACGACGTGCAACAATTCTGGATGTAGAAAAAATGCTGTCTTCAAGATGAAGATTGCAGAGAGAAAGCAACAGAGAAAAGAAGCGGGGGAAATTGAAGAAGAATGATGGTAAAGGGCGAGAGGGGAGTGTGTTAACTCGAAGTCCTTTGGTCAGGGTTAATCCCTGTGGATGAGAGTAGTCCCGACGGGGGCGCTCCCCCGCCAATTTAATATAGGCAAAAGTAGATTGAGATAGTGTGAAGCTCAAAGGTATCGATGAAGATATCGAAATTATCGACCCTACAATACGAGAATTAATACAGATGGAACGCTGGGATTTAAGTGTCGAGAGGCCGTCTTGGTGTCATGAAGAACCATGTGATGCTTTTCTTATAAGGATGGCTCCAAAGGTCATACCGAAGGTAAAAAAATTCATCACTAAAAGGGGAAAGGAAGAGTTCTACGATACTGAAATTTCCGAGATAAAATGCAAGGAAGATTATTGCAGTCCTGAATTGAAGCCGGATAGTGGGTATTCTGAAAAGTTTGTGGCCGATAGGAACGGAGATTTATATCGTGGTGTGTCTTGGGAAGAATTTCAGTTTATTAAAAAGAACGGCATTATACAGTCGAAAGGGAGTTATAATATTGGTGAATCTCAGTTGGGACTTACATATTTTTCTGAGGACCCAGAGACTGCTGCTCATTATGGTGGGACTTTCCAGCCATATCATCTTGTACCAACCTTTGACCGACC
>Ga0031654_10000436_pt1 | contig 10583 bp, 7 predicted proteins | sample FrelakmetCRP12CR_FD_55268 | JGI IMG/M metagenome (GOLD analysis project Ga0031654, IMG submission 55268) | Freshwater lake sediment microbial communities from the University of Notre Dame, USA, for methane emissions studies - CRP12 CR | ecosystem: Environmental > Aquatic > Freshwater > Lake >...
GGTCTTCTCGTTGGCCGATCTCTACGCCATCGCTTACCAAATAGAAGCCGACGCGGTCGAGCGCTACACGATGCTTGCCGAGCAGATGGAGATGCACAACAACCCGCAATTGGTCGGGATCTTTCGGGACCTGGCGCGCGTCGAAGGAATTCACCGCGACGAAATTGCAAGCGCCGCTGCCGACCCCGACATCGTCGCGCATGCGCGCAAGGTCGCCCAGTGGCGCAGCGGCGAGAGTCCGGAGGCCGTTGATTTGAGCGAGGCGCACTACCTCATGACGCCGCGCGATGCGCTCGAGATGGCGCTCGCGGGCGAGGAGCGGGCCTTCGAGTTCTACAACAGATTGAGCGATGCCGCTGATCCCGACGTCAAGCGACTCGCCGCGGAGTTCGTCGCGGAGGAGTTGGCGCACGTGGAACTGTGTCGTTCCCTGTTGCGCCGATATCCCGCGCCGGCGCCCGCCGACCGCTGGATTTTCGAGGATCCGGACCTGCCGGTTTCACAGGAGTAGCAGCGGAGCAGCGTCAATTGGGCGCCCAACGCTTCGGGGAGTATCGATGAGCACGAATCCTGAGACAGCGGCGCCCTGCATGGACTCCGAGTCGATCTCAATCGATGAGCTGCGAAGCCTGCAGTTTGCGCGCCTCAAATGGTCATTGCGCCATGCATTCGATCATGTGGCCCACGTTCAGCGCTCCTTTACGGCCGCGGGGGTTCGCCCCGAGGATCTGCGCAGCCTCACCGATCTGGAGAAGTTTCCGTTCATGACCAAGGCGGACTTGCGCGACAATTACCCCTTCGGCCTCCTTGCGGTGCCGCGAACCGAGCTCGCGCGCGTACACGCATCGAGCGGTACGACCGGCCGGCCCACGGTGGTCGGTTACACCCGGCGGGACCTTGATACCTGGGCCGATCTCGTGGCGCGAACATTGCGCGCGGCGGGCGCACGCCGCGGCGACCTCGTGCACATCGCATTCGGCTACGGTCTGTTCACCGGCGGCTTGGGTGCCCACTATGGTGCCGAGCGTCTTGGCTGTACGGTGGTGCCGATGTCCGGCGGCCATAGCGAACAGCAGGTGCAGCTTATTCGGGATCTGCGGCCGGACGTGCTGATGGCGACGCCATCCTATGCGCTCGCGCTCGCCGATGAGTTCGTGCGCGAGGGGCACGACCCCCGCGAGTGTTCGTTGCGCATCGGCATTTTCGGCGCCGAGCCCTGGACCGAACCGATGCGCACCGAGCTCGAGCGCTTGTTTGGCATCGATGCCATGGACATGTACGGCCTGTCGGAAGTGATGGGTCCGGGTGTCGCGGGCGAGCGCATCGAGACCAAGAACGGGGCGACGATCTGGGAAGATCATTTCTACCCGGAGATCATCGATCCCGAGACGGGGCGCACGCTGCCCGACGGCGAGGAGGGCGAACTCGTCCTCACCACCTTGAGCAAGGAAGCGCTGCCGGTGATCCGCTACCGGACCCGGGACCGCAGCCGCCTGCTGCCGCCGGTCACTGGATCGATGCGCCGCATGGCGAAGGTGCTGGCGCGCACCGATGACATGCTGATCATCCGCGGCGTCAACGTCTTTCCAAGTCAGATCGAGGAACTCATATTGCGCACGCCCGGCCTCGCGCCCCACTACCTGATCGAAGTCGCGCAGGAGGGGCATCTCGATGTGATGCGCATCGAGGTGGAGGCGGCGGTGGGCGTCGATTTGGGCGCCGATGCGCGGGAGCGCGCAGCACACGAACTGCAGCATCATGTGCGCTCCTTTGTCGGTCTCAACGTGCGTGTCGATGTGTGCGATCCAGCCTCGATCGAGCGGTCGGCCGGCAAGGCGCGACGGGTCCACGACCGGCGCCGCCCATGAGTGTTTGTACGTATGAAGAACCGTGGTTTCCTTGGATTCAAATGACCGGCGCGCGAGCGCAAAGTGGGCGGTGGCCGCCCACCTACTTACATCCGCGCGCCTCGAGCGTTGGGGAGTCGACATGAAGAACACACTGGTCCCGGGGATCGCAGCGACGCGATCGCTGACCGTTGACCGCGCGCGGACGATCGACTTCCTCGGGGAGGAATTGCGCGTTTACGCGACACCGGAGCTCGTTCGCGACTTCGAGATCACCTGTCGCGAGCTGCTGCTCGAGCATTGCGACCCCGGCGAGGACTCGGTCGGCACGGGCCTCAGCATCACCCACAGCGGCGCGAGCCTGCTCGGGATGCCGGTCGAACTTCGCGTGGAGGTGGCCGAAGTCAACGGCCGGATGGTGAAGTTCACCGTGTCCGCCCGCGACGGCGTGGAGGCGATATCCGCGGGGGAGCACACGCGTGCAGTGGTCGAGGTCGAGAAGCTGCGCGCCCGCGTGAGGGCGAAGGCTGCCAAGGCCGCCGCGGGCACCGCAGGCGCAAGGCAGTGACCCGCTACGTCATGGTGGCGGATCTTCGCCGCTGCATTGGTTGCCAGACGTGCACGGCCGCCTGCAAGCAAGCGAACGGCACGCCGCCTAACGTCGAGTGGCGCCGCGTTCTCGGATATCGAGAGCGGTGTCTATCCCGACGTGCGGCGCACCTTCGTGCCCGTCAGCTGCATGCACTGCGGCAATCCGCCCTGCTTGGACGTGTGTCCGACGCGCGCGACTTTCAAACGCGACGATGGCCGCGTCGCGATCGATTACGAACTGTGCATCGGCTGCGCCTATTGCGCGGTTGCGTGCCCGTATCAACAACGCTTCAAGGTGCAGCGCGCAACATTCGCGTATGGCGACGAGCCGAGTCCTGCGGAGGCTGCGGCGTTCGATCCGGCCCGCATTGGCGTGTCGACGAAATGCACGTTCTGCAGCGAGCGTCTCGATCTTGCTCGCATCACCGGCCAGACCCCGGGGGTGGATCCGGACGTGACGCCGGCCTGCGTCAACTCGTGCATCGCCGGCGCACTGCACTTCGGTGATCGCGACGACCCCGAGAGCAACGTGTCGAAACTCATCGAGTCAAACGAGCACTTCCGCATGCACGAGGAATTGGGCACGGATCCTGGCTTTTATTACCTCGTGGCGGGGAGGCCATGAGCACCCTGGTTCCCGGCCGCGTCGCGTCATGGCGTCAAACCTACTGGGATTGGCGCGCCGCCGGTAACTTCGCCCTCGGCGGTTCCGGCACCGGCGTATTGCTGTATGCCGCCGTCGTATCCTCCACCGCACTGTCCCTCGGTTTGCTCGGCGCCGCACTCATCAGCGGTGGGTTGCTGTGCGTTTGGTTCGAGATCGGCCGCCCGTGGCGTGCGTTGAACGTGTTCAGGCACGCAAACTCCTCCTGGATGACCCGCGAGGCGATCATCGCGCCTCTGCTGCTCGCGAGCGGCTTGGGCGGGCCTTGGTACGGCAGCCGCGCGCTTCTCTGGCTCTCGGGCGCGCTAGCGCTTGCATATCTTTACTGCCAGGCGCGGATGCTCAATGGCGGTCGCGGAATCCCCGCGTGGCGCCACCCACGGCTCGTGCCATTGCTCCTCGTGACCGGGCTCGCGGAAGGCAGCGGTTTGGGCGTGCTCATTCAGCTTCTGCTCGAGCCCGATGCGCGGCCGTCCTGGACGGCCTGGCTGCTGGTCGGACTCCTGCTTGCCCGGGTGCTCGCTTTCGTGACTTACCGCAGCGGCCTGCGTACGACCGGAGCGCCGCGGCGCGCGCTCGATAAGCTTGCGCGTTTCGGCCGCGCGCTGGTCTCAATCGACGCATTGGCGGCAGCCGCCGCCGCGCTCGGAGCAATCAGTCCGCGCTATGTCTGGCTGCTCGGGGCGGCTGGGCTCATTTGCGCCGCGGCCGGGTGGTCGCTCAAGTACACGATCGTGGTTCGCGCGGCATTCAATCAGGGCTTCGCGTTGCCGATGACGCCGGTGCGCGGCTCGGGGACCACGCACGCCGGTGCACGGCCGGGCTGGTAGGTGCTTCAGGCGGCTGCGGGCTCTACGCGCCGCAGCGCCACTCGCACGAGGTCCGCACCGGAGCCCGTCGCGTCCGTGAGATCAAGCGACATGGGCGCAATCGTATTGAGGCTCGGAGCCTGCATATCCTTCGCATACGGCATCGCCCAGTGATCGAATTGCCCAACGATGACCAGCGTGTCCGGCCGGATGCCCTGGATCGCAATCGCCGGGCCGCGCGTGACGCCCGTCGGGGAACTGACCTCGATGAGTTCGCCGTCGCCGATGCCGAGCCGCTCTGCGGTGCCGGCATTGATGAGCACGCCCCGATGGCCGCGCATATTCTGCGCAACCTCGTCCATCAACTGGATCATGGCGTTCCCGCCCGAGTGGTACTGCATGCTCTTCGTCGTGATCAGCCAGAATGGGAAGTCTTCCGGCTTGTGGCCGCGGCGCACCAGGTCCTCTTCCCAAATCTTGGGAAAATCGTGCCATTCCGGCAGCGGTCCGTACTCGGTGAGCTGCCGGTCCCACCAGCGGATGCCGCTCTCGTGCAGTCGATTGGCCAGTTCCCGCCCCGAGCGCGTGAGGCGCTCCTGATAGGGCAGTTCGAAGCGTAATCCCTGGCGCTTGAGCGTCGGGTACAAATACCAGGCACTCTGCGGAAACGGCCGCATGAGCAGCCCATGCTCCTTGAACCAGTCAAGATCGTGGATCTCCTCGCCGTGGGTCAGCTCGGCGCTGGCTGCCTGGCAGGCTGCGTTCCAGATCTCCTCCACCGAATGCACCCGATCGACGGCGAGCGAGAAATCCCGCTCATCGCTTTTCAGTTTNACGCCGCATGAGCCCCGATTGATGGCCGCATTGTAGGTTTCGAGAAGGCCGGTGCGTCGCGCGAGCTCGGTCGCGATCCACGTAAAATCGCGCGTGTCGCCCTGCGGNGCCACCGCCGGCTGNCGCAGCACGAAGCCTTCGTGGTGCCAGAACTGCTCCACGAACTTGGTGCGGCCGAGGCGGATCAGCTGCGTGCTCTCGAGATCGGTGGCCTCCGGCAGCAGAATGTCGGCCATGTGGTTCGTTTCATCGGGCGTATAGGCAATGCAGACCGTGAACGGAAACGCTGCCATCGTGGCGGCGACGGCGCGCGTGTCCCAGAAGGAGATCGCGGGATTGGTGCGATAGGCAATCCAGACCTCGGGCTTGGTCGGCTTCGGCCAATTCTCCGGGACGTGCGTCTGAAACATCCAGCTGAGATGCGTGGGCCCGAGCGCCTGGCTCCAGGCGCCGCTGTTGCCGGATAGCGGCACCAGCGTGCGATGACCGCTGCGCACGGTGGGGTGCTTCTGCCAATGCGGCTTGTCGGTTGCATTGAGCGAGTGCTGCATGAAGCCGTCTTCACCCGGGACGACGCTTTTGTGGCGGTCATCGTGATGTTTGTTGATGCGAACCGTGGTTCCGAGCGTCCCGCCCGGCACTTCCAGCGCTCCCACCAGGACCGCCAGCACCGTGCGCGACCAGATGCATTCGTAGGCGCCCCAACCGTTGTTGACCGTCTTGCCGAGGGTTACCGATACTGGGCGGTAGGGCAGCAGCTGCCCGTCGATTGCGATGGTCTCACCGACGCAGGCGTGATCCAAGTATTCGTTCGCGATGCGACGGATGGTCGCGGCCGGCACGTCGCAGATCGCCGTCGCCCACTCCGGCGCGTACTCAAGCATATGCTCGGCGAGGTGCGTAAACGCCGTGGCGGCGGTGATATCGGCGTGTTCCCAGCGCTCCTCGTCGGCGCCGATTTCAACGGCGTGGGCGATGCGCACGCGTCCCTCGAGCAGCGGCTCCGTCTCGGCCGTGTCGAAGGGCACGGCCGAATTGCGCCGCGAATCCCACAGCAACGGCTTGAGGTGCACCGCATCGCGCAGATAGTAGCCGTGCGGACCGACCAAGTAAGGCGAGGACGTCATTTGCGCGAGAAAGGGAACGTCAAGGCGTGAGCGTGGGTGCTCGTGCAACAGCACGTGGATCATCGCGAACATAAAGGCCGGATCGGTCTTCGGCTTGATCGGGATCCATTCCGCCGACGCGGCCGCCGAGATCGACAGGTGCGGCTCGATCTGCACGCGCTTGGCGCCGCGTGCCCGCGCCGCGGCATGACGGACGGCCGCGCTGACACCGCCGCTGACCTCGTTGTTGGCGCCGAGCGAGACGATGTAATTGCTGAGCGGCGTATCGGCGGACACGGTGAAGGCGCGGTGCCAGTACTCTCCGTACAAATGCTCCGAGTGGACACACTTCACGCCCTGACCCGAGCCGAAGCTGAAATCGACCGGCCCGAACGCCGACAAGAAGGCGGGGAATGTGCCCATGTAATGCGCCGGGGTTCCGCCGTGTCCGAAGGTGACGGCGACCCGCGGCAGCCCCTGCTCATCGAAGTGTCCGCGGTTGCGCACGGCGGTCAATTTAGCGGCGACGGTATCGAGCGCCTCGTCCCAGGAAATGGGGACAAAGCCCGGATCCTCATCCTTGCCCTTGCGCGGGTTGGTGCGGCGCATCGGCGTCAGAATCCGGCTCGGATGGTAGGTCTTCTGGATCAAGCCGTAGGCTTTGACGCACGGCTTGCCATTGCCCGGATGGACGTCCTGGCCCGCGAAGTTCGGGCCGATTTCGGTGGCGACGCCATCGACGACCTTGACCGTCAGCAGATCGGGACCGGCCACGCAGTTGTAGCAATAAGTCGGCACCAGCCGCGCCGCCGGAAATGCTTTGTCCGTCATGCTGCACTCCTAACATATCGATTGGGGCCCGGCAATCGAGACAAACCGAAGCCCCATTGCTTCTGGACGCTAAAGATGTATTTTGGTACGATAATACCAATAGTGACGGCGACTGTCATCGGAAAAGGGTATGTACGAGGATCAGCGGCCTCCACTCATGAAACGCATCGTGCGGCTGCGCGTCAATGGACGCTGGCACGAGGACGCCGTCGCGGACCATCAGTTGCTGATCGAATACCTGCGCGAGACCCTTGGATTGACCGGCACGAAGAGCGGCTGCGACGGGGGAGAATGCGGCGCGTGCATGGTGCTGATCGACGATGCGCCGGCGCCGGCCTGCATCACGTTGACGGTGCGGTGCGAGGGACGCAAGGTCGAGACCATCGAGGGCCTCGCGAGCGGCGGCCGGATGCACCGCCTGCAGCGTGCGTTCCACGAGAAGCTTGGCGCGCAATGCGGCTTCTGCACCCCGGGTATGATCATGTCGGCCGAAGCGCTGCTGCGGCGGCACCCGCGCCCCACCGATGAGGAGATTCGTGCGGCGCTCGGCGGGAACCTCTGCCGCTGCACCGGCTACGTCAAGATCGTCGAATCAGTTCGCGCCGCCATAGAGGAATCGTCATGAGCGGCGAACCTTGCGCGACGGCGGTCCGCTCGGGCGTGCCGTTGATCGACGGCGTCGAGAAGGTGACTGGTCGGGCGCGCTACACCGCCGATCTCGATCGCCGCAATACGCTCATAGGCCGGATATTTCGAAGTCCGGTGAGTCACGGTGAGATCGTGCGGCTGGACGTCTCTCGCGCGCGCGGCCTCGAAGGGGTGATGGCCGTCATCGTCGGAGAGGACTGTCCGCATACCTACGGCGTGCTGCCCGTGGCGATGAACGAGTATCCGCTGGCGCGCGGCAAGGTACGCTATCGCGGAGAGCCGGTGGCGGCGGTGGCGGCGGTGGATGCCGAGACGGCGGCGCGCGCGCTCGCACTGATCGAGCTCGAGGTTCGAGAGCTGCCCGCGTACTTCACGTCGGAGTCGGCGCGCGCGCCTGACGCGGTACTGCTGCACGAGGACCGGCCGGGAAACCTGGAACGCGCCGTGCACCACCTCTTCGGCGATGTGGAGGCCGGCTTCGCGACAGCGGACCTCGTACGCGAAGCGAGGATCGAGTGCGCCGAAGTCAACCACGCCCAGATCGAGCCGCATGCCGCGCTCGCGGAATACGATCCGCTGCAGGGAAGGCTCACCATGCAGAGCGTCTCCCAGGTCACCTTCTATTTGCACCTGATGCTCGCCCGCTGTCTCGAAATGGAGGAGTCGCAGATCCGCGTCATCAAACCGTTCATCGGCGGCGGTTTCGGCGCCAGGGTCGAAGTTCTGAATTTCGAGATCGTCACCGCGTTGCTGGCGCGCGCTGCCGAGGGCAGGGTACTGATGGAGCTCACCCGCGAGGAAAATTTCCTCACGCACCGCGCCCGTCCACAGACCGCGATCCGTCTCAGGCTCGGAATATGCCGCGACGGGCGGCTCACCGCCTGCGAGTGTGAAGTCGTGCAGCGCGGCGGCGCGTACGGCGGCTACGGCATCGTCACGATCCTATATGCCGGTGCGCTGCTGCACGGCTTGTACATGATCCCGGCGGTGAAGTACGACGGCTACCGCGTCTATGCCAACCTTCCGCCGTGCGGTGCGATGCGCGGCCACGGCAGCGTCGACACCCGGCATGCATTCGAGGTGCTGCTCGATCGCATGGCCCGCGAGCTCAATCTCGATCCGTTTGCGGTGCGCCGCATGAACCTCTTGAGCGCGCCGACGCGCACGCTCAACGAGCTGATGGTGAACAGCTACGGACTGCCGGAGTGCCTCGATCGCGTGGAACGGGCGAGCGGGTGGGGCGAGCGAATCGGCCGGCTGCCGCGCGGCAAGGGTCTCGGCATGGCCTGTTCGCATTACGTGAGCGGTGCGGCCAAGCCGATTCACTGGACTGGCGAACCGCACGCCGTCGTCAACTTAAAGCTCGATTGGGACGGCGGCGTGACCGCGCTGACGGGCGCCGCCGACATCGGCCAGGGCTCCTCGACGATGGTCGCGATCGCGGTCGCGGAGACGCTCGGCGTGCCGCTCGAGCGGATCCGCGTCATCGCCGCCGACAGCGCCCTCACGCCCAAGGACAACGGTGCCTACTCGTCGCGCATCACTTTCATGGTGGGCAATGCNGCGATCGATGCGGCACGGCGCCTNCGGGACATNCTGACCGACGCGGCCGCCGCAAAGCTTNGGGTGCCGCGCGAGGCGGTGGAATGTACCGCCGGGGTTTTCCGCGCGCCGAGCAATCCCGTGAGCGCGCTGTCNTTCGAGGATGCCGCGAAGGCGGCTCTCATCGGTGAGGGGACNCTGACCGTCAAGGGCACGTTCACCTGTCCGCCCGAAGCGCAGGGNGGCAAGCATAAGGGCGGAGCGGTGGGATCGACGATGGGCTTCAGCTACGCCGCGCAGGTGGTCGAGGTCACGGTGGATGAGGACATCGGCCGCGTGAGCGTCGATCGCGTTTGGGTCGCGCTCGATTGCGGCTACGCGATCAATCCGCTCGCCGTCACCGGTCAGATCCAAGGTGCCGTGTGGATGGGCATGGGCCAGGCGCTTTGCGAGGAGACGCGATATCTCGAGGGCCTGCCCGCGCATGCGAGTTTGCTCGAATACCGGGTTCCGACCAGCATCGAATCACCGCCGATCGAGGTGCAAATTGTCGAAAGCCACGATCCGCTCGGGCCCTTCGGCGCGAAGGAAACGAGCGAGGGAGCTTTGGCAAGTTTTGCGCCGGCGCTGGTGGCGGCAATTGCCAACGCGATCGGTATCGACCTCAACGAATTGCCGGCGACGCCCGACCGGATCGTCGAGGCGCTGGTGGCGCGCCGCCGCCGGTCGCAATTAGACTCCCTGCGAGGAGCGGCGAGATGACCGCTCCGCTCGCACCCTTCAGCCTGGTCCTGCCCGCCAATGTTGCCGCGGCCGTGGCGGCCTACCACGATCAGCCCGATAGCCGTTATCTCGGGGGCGGGACGGATCTCCTGGTCAACCTGCGCCGCGNTATTAAGACTGTCTCGCAACTGATTGATATTACNATTATTCCAGAGCTTTGTGAACTTGCGTGCGGCCGCAGCGGCGCGCGGATTGGCGCGAGCGTGAGCATCGCCCGGCTCGCGGCGGCGCCGCAGATACGGGCGCGCTACCCGGCCCTGTCGCAAGCCGCGGCCGCAGTCGCAGGGCCGGCGCATCGCAATGCCGCGACCGTCGGCGGCAATCTTTGCCTCGACACGCGCTGCATCTACTACAACCAGAGTGATTGGTGGCGCAGCGCACTCGGCTTCTGTCTCAAGCATCGCGGCGAGGTATGCCATGTGGCGCCGCAGGGGCAGCGCTGCCATGCCTCCTTCAGCGGCGATCTGGCGCCCGCACTGCTGGTGCTCGGCGCCGAGGTCGAGGTGGCCGGGCGCGCGGCACGCCGGCAGATGCCGCTCGCGCACCTCTACCAAGAAGACGGTCGCGCGCATTTGACGCTCGCCCCAGGAGAACTCATCGTCGCTGTGCTCTTGCCTGCGGATCCGCCGCCCTCAGCCTACGAGAAGGTTCGGCTACGCGGGTCGGTGGATTTTCCGTTGGCCGGGGTCGCCGTGGCGCTGCGGCTTGCGGCGGATGAATTGGCGTCGCTGCGCATCGCCGTCACCGGCACGAATTCTTGTCCGATCATGCTGGAGGGCACCGACGCGCTGCTTGGCCGGCCCCTTGATGCCCCGGCACTTCTGCAGCTCGACAAGCTGGTGCAGAAGCAGGTTCATCCGATGCGCACGACGCTCACGCAGGCCAACTATCGTCGTCATGCCGCCGCCGCCCTGGCGCGCCGCCTGGC
>Ga0031654_10000437_pt1 | contig 10578 bp, 9 predicted proteins | sample FrelakmetCRP12CR_FD_55268 | JGI IMG/M metagenome (GOLD analysis project Ga0031654, IMG submission 55268) | Freshwater lake sediment microbial communities from the University of Notre Dame, USA, for methane emissions studies - CRP12 CR | ecosystem: Environmental > Aquatic > Freshwater > Lake >...
ATGCGGCCGCCATCACGAGGCCGCCGAGGAAATTCCGGCGGCTGATTTCCGGGGCGCGATCCTCCCGGTCGCCCGTCATCCCAAAACCTCGCGCGACGCGCGGTATGCCTCATCGATCGCCGCGTGCGCGTAGGCGGTCCAGGCGGCGTCGGATCCCGCTACGCTGATGCGCCCAAGGCGTGCGCGGCTGGCCGCGGCGAATTCTTCGTTGCGCGTCGGATCGGAGAGCTTATCGAGGTCGTAGGCGTAGCCATGGCCCCAGCGATTCACGGTGATCGCGCTGATGTCGCGCTCGGCGTCGAAGCCTCCCGCACCGAGCGCGCGGCCAAGCTCATCGCGAAGCGCGGTTTCGAAATCCGAGAACGGGCGCCCGTAGAGCACCTGACGCGCCGCTCGCAGGGTGGCCCGTCGATCGGGCAGCGGGTGGGGCGGCTGCGGAATGTGCACGAGGTGCAGCACGGTGGGCTCATTCGGGTCGTGCGCGCAATGATATTGACCGAGGCTTACCGGATAGTCGAGCTTCATCACCGAATAGAAGCCGGTCGGATTGAAGATGTAATGAACGCCCCGGGCAACCCACGGCCGCCAATTGCGTACCGCGACGTTGACGTATACCAGCGGCGCACGGATGCAACTTGCGAGACTCTCCCGCTGCAGCGGCGAAATATCGGCACAGACATAGGGCAGCATGGCATCGTAGCCCGCATAGACGACATTGCGGCAACGGACGCGACGCGCCTCGCCGCCTGATACGTAAAGCAGATCGACGCCGGCCTCGCGATTGCGCAGCTGCACCACGGTACTCGAGAGCCGCAGTCGCACCGGAGCGCCCTGACGATCCAATTGGCCGTAATCGAAGCGCGCGGTGACGATGTCGTCCATGGTCGAACCGCTCGCGGCGTGCGGGCAGAGCTTGCGCACCAGGAGCCGTGCGATCGAGGCGTTACCGTCCGGAAAATGATAGATGTAGGGTTCGGTGTTCGAAATATCCTCCGCCGCCGCGATGTCCAAGCCCTGGAAGCCGGGCAGTGCGCAGCTCGCGGCCGATGCCGCGGGGACAAAATCCGCCGTGAGCGCGAACAAGTCCAGGGTGCGGCCGAGGAGCATTTTGAGCGTGGTTGCATCGAGGTCCCAATACTTGCGCAGAAATTCCGCATAGGAAATCGACTCGAGCATCGCCAGTCTTTCGCGCGCGCTCGCACCGGGCAGCACGTCGTGCCGCGCGGTATAAAGATCGATCAGCTTGCGGCGCTGCTCCGGCGAGAGCGGACAATCCGCGGCGAATTCGGCGATGGGCCGGCCGTGATGCAGTCGCTCGGGGATGTCGGAGGGCAGGTTGCGCTGCGGGTCGCCCGTCACCAGCTTGTCGACGCCGAAAGCGTCGCGCTCAAACATGAACCCGGAAGAGAGCCCGAGACCCGGATACAGGTTCGTGTTGGTCGCCTTTTCGAAGCGGTCGATGCGGACTCCCAACTCGGCGAGCAGGCCGAGAGCGGTACGGCTCCAACCCGACTTGGGCGACTGAATCGATTCGCTGCCGCCATAGCCGATCAGCAGGCGCCCGTCGACGTTGAATTCGTTGCGGCGGGCGTGTCCGCCGAAGTCATCGTGATTGTCGAGAATCAGAATGCGGGACGAGGGGCGCGCCTTATGGACNAAATATGCGGAGGCGAGGCCGCCGATGCCGGCGCCCACGACTGCGCAATCGAACTCCTCGCTCACCGGATAGTCGTCGATACGNTATTTCGCNCCGTCTCGAAGCGCATGCGCGGTGGCATAATCCGGCTCGCGGCTGCCGCGGAAACCGGTGAGCGCCGGCGGGTAGGGTGCGGTGGAGGCGCCGCGAACCAGATTCGGATAGGCGATTCCGGCGACCACCGTGCAGGCGACCCCGTCGATGAAGTCGCGCCGGGTGATCTTACTTGGCATTTGCTTTCGCATCCGGATCGTAGGTTACCCACAGCTTGGTGTAGCCGTCCGTATCCCAGTGCCCCTTCCAACCCTTGGGAATCGTGGCGGCCTCTCCGGGGCCCACCACGATCACGGTGCCGTCGGCGGACGTGAGTTTGATGCTGCCCTTGATCAGATAGATGAATTCATTGTCTTCGTAGCCGGCCATGTGATCCTCGTGCTCCGGTCCCGCCTGGTACATGCCGCTCGAGAATTTCTGGTCCTTCGATAGGAACGTCACGGCGTCCAACGCCGTCCCGGTTCCGTCGGGTTCCTTTTTGGTGGAGGGCCGCTTGAATATCTCGCCGCTCACATCCTGCTTGGAGATATAGGCGGGATGATCGTCGGCGAGCGCGCCGCCCGAGGCGGCCGCGATGAGGCAGCCGCCCACCAGGAGCGATGCGATTCGATGAGAAATGATCACCATGAGTCTCCTATGGAAGATGAAATCGCGGCCGTACGTGCTGGCCGCCGCTTATGGTACATCGGCCGCTTGATTGTGTGCCCGCGGCGCGAGCGGGGCAGCGCTATTGCTTCAGGGTTACCCAGATCAGATCGATGGGGTTTTTCCCGATGTTGCCCGACTCATGCCCTTCGCTTAAGGGGATCGTCGCCATCCAACCGACCTTGCCGTCCGGCGACGGCTCGGGGTAGGCATGTTCGGGCTCGCGCTTCGATCGGGCCGCCCATTGGCCGCCCTTGATGTGNATGTAGAGCATGTCGGGATGATGCGCATGCACCCCTTCCCATTCGCCGGGATTGACGGTAAATCGCTGAACGATGACNAAGTCATTCTCGAGCAGATCCTCTCCCGGAATGTTCGGATAATTGAGGTATTGGTACTTCGGCTTACCGCCCGGCGCCGNCGGGGTTGCCGACTCCACCGGTTTTAGATTCACGCAGATGATTTCGATCGGAGTCGATCCGGTGTTGGTGCTGCCGTCGTCGGCGTGATCCGTGGCGTTCTGCCAAAGGACCCGGCCATCCTTCCACAACGTCGATCGCCCCAATTCGGACCGCAGCACGCCGCCCTTGATGAACACCAGCAGCTGATTGCCCGGATGCGTATGAAGACCGGTCGATTGCCCGGGCTCAATGACGAATTTCTGGACCAAAACTCGTGCGTTCTCCAGCACCACCTCGCCCTGAAGATTGGCGCGGGTCGGCGCTATTTTGGCCGCGGTCGCGGTCGCGGTCGCGGTCGCGGTCGCGGTCGCGGTCGAGCCTGCGGCAATGCGGGCGGCCGGCACCGCGGCGAGCAGCGTCATGAGAAGTGCGGGTGCCCACATGAGCGCCAACCGTCGCTTCATCGGGCGCCCCGTTCAGACGTTCGAGTCGGGGAACGCGGATTTGCGTCTCGCCATGTAGTCGAGCAGCGCCTCGTCCACCGCCGCATCCATCGGCGGCGGAACATACTCGGCGAGCATTTTTTTCCACAGGACGTTCGCGCGCTTCGACATGTTGGTTGCGCCCTCGGCCTCCCACTGTTCGTAGCTGTTGTTGTCGGCGAGCGGCGAGCGGTAAAACGCATTCTCGAAATTGGCCTGCGTGTGGGCGCAGCCCAGGAAATGTTTGCCGGGGCCAACCTCGTGCATCGCATCGAGAGCCTGGCCGTTCGGCGACAAGTCCACTCCCGCGAGCAGCGTATGCATCATGCCGGCCTGATCCGCATCCATGACGAATTTTTCGTAGCCCATGGCGAGGCCGCCCTCGAGCCAGCCGGCCGTGTGGAGCACNAAATTGACGCCGGCAAGGCAGGTGGGGAGCAGNGTGTTNGCCGATTCGAAGGCCGCCTGCGCGTCCGGAATCTTCGATGCGCACAGGCTTCCGCCGGAGCGAAACGGGATCCCGAGGCGTCGCGCCAGCGCGGCCATCGAGAAAAGCACCAGCGCCGGTTCCGGCGTGCCGAAGGTCGGCGCGCCCGATTGCATCGAGATCGAGGAGGCGAAACTGCCGAGCACGACGGGCGCGCCCGGATTCACCAATTGCACGAACGCCAGTCCCGCCAGCGCCTCGGCGAGGGTCTGCGCGACGGTGCCGGCCACCGTAACGGGCGACATCGCGCCCGCCAGAATGAACGGAGTGATGATCAACGCCTGATTGGCACGCGCATAGACCTTGGCGGCGCCGAGCATCGTCGAATCGTAGGTCATCGGCGAATTGACGTTGATCAGATTGATGATCGTCGTCTTCGGCCGGCCGGTCGCGGGGTCGTTCAAATCCGCGCCAAAGACGATGTTCGCCATCGCAATCGAATCGGCGGCGCGCTCCGGCGCGGTTACCGANCCCATGAACGCCTTGTCGCTGAATTTCAGATGGCTGTACACCATGTCGAGGTGGCGCTTGTTGACCGGCAGATCGACCGGTTCGCAGATCGTGCCGCCCGAGTGGTGCAGGGAGTTCGATAAATAGGCGAGCTTGACGAAATTGCGGAAATCCTCGATGCGTGCGTAGCGGCGGCCTTCGTCGAGATTACGCACGAACGGCGAGCCGTAGGCCGGAGCGAACACGGTGTTCTTGCCGCCGATGACGACGCTGCGCGCGGGATTGCGGGCATGCTGAGTGAATTCGCGCGGCGCCGAGCGCTTGACGATCGACCGGCACATGCCCCGGGCGAAATGCACGCGCTCNCCCTTGACGTCCGCGCCCGCGGCTTTCCAGATCTCGAGCGCCTCGGGATCGTCGCGAAAATCGATGCCGATTTCCTCGAGAATGGTATCCGCATTGGCCTCGAGCAGCGTGAGGCCCTCCTCGGTCAGGACCTCGTAGTAAGGAACATTGCGCGTGATATAGGGGATCGAGGAGGCGGCGCGGGCGGCACGCGAAGCCCGCTTCGCATCGCGGCCGCTGGGACGGCGCGCGTGACTGGTTTGGGTTTGTGGCTCATCCAATGTCGCTCTCCCGGATATTTGAGGGGCCGTCGATTCCGGCGCCGAGGCGCAACGGGTTACCGGATTCCGCCCACAAGTATGGTCACTGTCGGTGGTTGCGGCTGATCAATTTGCGTCACGCACTTGTCATGACGCGCCATTCTCCGCGAGCGCCGGTTTCCACAGGTGCACCCCGCCATGCTCGACGATATCGACTCGGGTGCAAAACGCGGCGGAAAGCCAGTCGCCGGCCAATGCCTCCCGAACGGTGCCGTGGCCGACCACGCCCCGGTGTCCGAGCACGATGAGACGGTCGGCGGTCAGCGCCAGCGACAGGTCGTGGATTGCGCTCAACACACTGACGCCGCCGATGTGCGCCTGTTCGCGCAGCAGGCGCGCGACGTCCTCCTGATGCGGCGGATCGAGATGGGTGGTGGGCTCATCGAGCAGCAGCACCGGTGCCTCCACCGCCAATACGCGGGCCAAATGCACGCGCTGCCGCTCACCGCCCGACAACGTGGAGAGCCGCCGCTGCGCCCAGGCGAGCGAGCCGGTTGCGCGCATCGCACGATGCATCGATGCGTCGTCCTCCGCCTTTCGATGGGCCAGCCAACCGCTGTGCGCGAAGCGGCCGAGGGCCACGACTTCGGCCGCCGTCAGCTCCGTCGGCGCAGCCGTCTGTGCGAGCCAGGCGAGATTGCGCGCGCGCTCGCGGCGGGGCCACGCCGACAGACGCCGCCCCTGCAGACGGATCGTTCCGGCCTTCGCCGGCGTCAGTCCGGCGAGCGTGCGCAGCAGCGTCGACTTGCCGGAGCCGTTTGGTCCGACCACGGCGGTCCATTGCCCCGCACATATTTCGAGCGACACGCCCTCGAAGACGATTCGAGATCCATAAGCCACCGTCAAATCCCGGCACGACAGCACCACCGGGTCCGCAGCGAGTTGTGCCCGTGCTTCAGCCATCGCGGCTCCTGCGCCAAAGCAGGAACACCAGGTACGAACCGCCGACGCACGCGGTGACCGCGCCGACGGGAAGTTCGGCTGGCCGGATGATCCACCGGCTGACGAGATCGGCGGCCTGCAGCAGCGCACCGCCGCCGAGGGGCGCGGCGATCAACAGCTGCCGGTGATTCACCGAAAGGGTCTCGCGCACCAAGTGCGGCGCGACCAGGCCCACGAAACCGACGATTCCGACCTGGCCGACCGAGGTGGAGGTCGCGAGCGCGACGATGCCGAGCAACGTCAGGCGCAGCCAAGGCAACGACAAGCCGAGGGATTGCGCGGTGTCCTCTCCCAGGGTGAGTGCGTCGAGCCCGCGCGACAGCAGTACCGCCGGCACGATGCAGATGCACAACACGATTCCGAGCAAGATGGCGGACGACCAGCTGATGAACGACGTGGTGCCGAGGAGGAATGTCTGCATCTCGCGCCAAATCTCCGGCTTCGTCAGCAACAGCAGCGAAGTCACGGCGCTCAGCAGAAAAGCGGTCACGATGCCGGACAGCAGCAGGCTCGCGGTCTGCAGCACGCCGCGCGACAGCGTCACGGTGAGCAGGGTCGCGGCGCATGCACCGATGCAGGCCGCGCCGGTCACCCCGATCTGACCCATCAACGCGAGCCCACCGACCGATGCGTCCGCGGCCATCAGGCAGACCGTCACGCCGAGCGCGGCGCCGGAAGCGGTGCCGAGCAGGTACGGCTCGGCCAAGGGATTTCGAAACACGCCTTGCGCAACCGCGCCGGCGAGCCCGAGCAAGGCGCCCGCGAACCAAGCGCCCACCGTGCGCGGCAGGCGAATTTGCCAGAGCACGACCGAAGACTTCGCATCCGGAGAGAGCAGCCACTTCCAAGACTCTTCGATACTCGTGGTGCCGACGAGCAGGCTGATTGCGGTCAACAGCATCGTGACGCCCACACAGCAGACGAGCCACGTGCCGAGGCGCCCCGAGGCGGCGCATTCGAAGCGCTCCGCACCGAGATCCGCAACCGCGTGCCGCAGCATACTCACGGCGACACCTGCGCCAGGCAGTCCGCGATGGCTTGCATACCCTGGGCGACGCGTGGTCCGGGCCGCACGATGGTGTCGCGCACGGCGGGGATAAAGGAGCACACACGGTGCTCTCTGATCGCCCGAATCCGATCCCACCCGGGTCGATCCGCCACGTGAGCCGCCTCGGACGGTGATACGAAGATGACGTCCGGGTCATGCCGCACGACGTATTCCGGGTTGAGCGGCGGAAACGGGCCCAGATCCGCCGTCACGATGTTGCGTGCACCGAGCAGCCCCAGCAATTCGCCGATGTAGGAGGACGGCCCGGCGGCATAGGGGGGGCCGTCCACTTCGAAATAAACCGTGGGAACATGGCCGTGGCGGCGCGCGATCGCCCGCGCACTGATCGCCTGCACCTCTTCAGAGATCGATTCGTTGAGGCGCTTCGCCCGATCCGGCAACCCGAGAATGTCGCCGATGACGGTCACGGTGTGTGCGATTTCGGGATAACTGTCGGTGTTCAAGGCAAAGCTCGCCAACCCGAGGTCATGCAGCCGGCCGGTGATGCGCTGCGAGCGGCTCAGCAACACCAAGTCAGGCCGCAAGCTGACGATCAGTTCGATCTCGGCGTCATCGATTCCGCCCGCCTTCGGCAGGGCTTTCACCTGTGGCGGCCAGTCGGAGTAGTTGTCGGTTGCGACCAGCCGGCCGCACGCGCCGAGGGCACAAATCGTCTCGGTGAGAGACGGCAGCAGTGTNACGATGCGCTGTGGATACCGGGCCAACGTGACCGAGCGATCGAGATCGTCGCGCANCACGAAACCNGCGGCCTGCGCCGCGGGCGCGCCCAGGAACAAGGCGACTATTACGCANGCCCACTCAAACACTGCTCTGCTCTCCGCGCACCCACCGTGCACTTGCTTCGAATCGTGGGCAGCGTCTAAGTGGAAAGAGCGATGCAGGAGTTTGCCGCGATGAGCGCCGGTCATTCCGCACCGACGTTGCCCACCGCAACACGTGCCGCCGCGTCGCAGGTCGGTATACGGGCTCGTGAGCGGGGCAATCCCGGCCGAGTCGCCTTCCCACGCCGTAGCGCAGTGGCACGAAGACTCGCCTTATTCACTTACCGTTGCGGGGGCAGCGCCGGACTTACCCTGAGGTCTTCACCGGCTTCCCGTTTCACCCGTCGGCCGCGCGGCCGACGGACTCCTGAACGCCGGATAAGTCTGCCCGCGATTCGCGCCACGGTCAACGCGGGGCTTTTACGGTGTTGNGGCTTTGCAAGGCGATTTCTTTGTTCTTGACAGTGNCCCTGTGCACTTGCACCATGCGCGGCGTCAGGTGTCGGATTGCCTTGCAATCCGATTAAACGGGAAGTGAGGACGCGCGTATCGCGCAATTCCCACGCTGCCCCCGCAACGGTGATCGAGCCGTATCACGGTCAGCCGCTTAGTTGAAGCGGCAACCACTGAGCCCTCGGGCTTGGGAAGGTGACCGTGCCCGCCATGCCGCGCATGGCAGCTCGTAAGCCCGGAGACCGGCCTGGCGTCGAACCGCGGTGCGGAGGGCGCCGGGCGGCGCCCGTGCTTTGCGCGCCGGCGAACGCCCCACCTTCCAATCTTCGGCCACGGGTCCCAATGCCATGCGGGCGCGCATGACGTGGAGAATTGCCGATGACTGTCATGTTTCGCAGCCGGCTGTTCGCCGCCGGCGCGTTTCTCGCCTTGACCGCCTCCGGGGCGGCATCAGCCGATCCCGAATCGGGTTCGTCGCTCAATGAAATTATCGTGACCGCGACGCGCGTTGCGCAACCGGTCGACCAAGCACTGCAATCGATCCTGGTGATCAACCGGGAGGAACTGGCGGATTCGCTCGCCATCGATGTCGGCGACGTGCTGCGCTATCACGCAGGCCTCGACATCGGCCGAACCGGCGGTGCGGGTCAGCCGCTGTCGCTATTCATCCGCGGTACCAACAGCGACCAGTCGATCGTGATGATCGACGGCGTGCGCATCAATGCGGGCACGCAGGCGCTCGCGCCGCTCATGAACATCTCGCCCGAACTGTTCGATCGAATCGACATCGTCAAGGGTCCGCGCTCGGCCATTTACGGCACTGACGCCATCGGAGGAGTCGTCAACCTGCTCACGCGCACCGGACGGGGTTTCCGGCGCCGACGCGATGCTCGGCTACGGCCGTTACGGCACGGGCCAATTCGCCGTCGACGGCAATTACACCGCCGGCCGGACCAGTGTGCAGGCCGCGCTCACCGGCCAGCAGACCTCCGGCTTCCCCACCTATGCGGCCGACACGCTCGACAGCGGCTACAAGAACCTCTCGGGCACCGCCGCCATCACTACGCACCTGGGCGATGTGGAACTGGGGGCCCGCTATTATCAGGCGACCGGCACCACGGACTACGCCAATGCGGTGTACAACGCCGACTACACGGCCTTCCAGTCGTTTACTCCGCTCAGCGAGCACTTCTCGAACAGTTTGTACGCGATCCACGCAAGCGGCGATGTCACGGATATCTGGCATACGCTGGTCACGTTGAGCCGGGTCGTCGATGATCTGCGCCAGCAGCAGGACGACCCCTACGCCCTCGGCAGCATGGGGGACTTCGATTACACCTCGCGCGACACGATCGATTGGCAGAACGATGTGAAGATTACCGGCGCCCGGCTCGACCAGACCCTCACCTTCGGTGCGATCATCTACGACGAACAGACGAACTCATTGATCTACGGCACGGGCTATTCGGTCGACACGCACGCCCGGACTTATTATGTACAGGACCAGATCGAGGCCGGCAAAAATCGCCTGCTGCTCGCGACCGGCGTCGCGCATTATCCGGGGTTCGGGGATCACACGACTTGGAACGCCGAATATGGTTATTCCATAACGAGCGACACGCTGTTGACGATGTCGGCGGGAACCGCATTCCGCGCTCCCTCCGCGACCGACCGGTTCGGCTACGGCGGCACGCCGAACCTATTGCCCGAAAGTTCCCACAACTTCGAAATCGGCATGAAGTCCCGCATAGCCTCTTATCAGGAAATCACGTTCGCGGCGTTCCAGAACACGGTCGACGATCTGATCGTGTTCGTGCCCAACCCCGCCAATATGATTTATGGCGGCGAGAACCAGAATGTCGATCGAGCGCGCATCCGCGGAATAGAGGCCAGCTGGGCGCTGCGTGCCGATCCGTGGTCGGTGCTCGCGGAAGCGAGCCTCCAGGATCCTCTGAACCTCGCCGACAACAGCCAACTGCTGCGCCGTACCAAGCACAGCTTCACGCTCAACGGCGCACGCAAGATCGGCCGTGGAGAACTCGGCGTGAATCTGCTGCTGTCGGGTCCCCGACCCGATCTCGATGTGGTCAGCACCGCTCCGGTCCAGAATGGGGGATACCTTTTGGCGGCCATCTACGGCAAGCTGAATGTGACGCCGGCTTGGTCGTTTACCGCCCGGCTCGACAACGCGCTCAACCGGGATTATCAGCTGGCGAACGGATACAACACGGCCGGCCGGGCGGCTTCCATATCCACGCGCTATAGCTTTCGCTGATGCGGGCGCTGCGGCAACGGTTGCGCTTGCGGAAACCGACCGAAACCGGGCATTCTGCCGCACCGACCCTGCCGCCTGGGTTCTGGAGGTCTTTCGATGAGTGAAGTTGAAGCCAAGGTTGCCCGTGGCGGGGCGCGAGCGGCTCGCCGGGCCGCGCGGTCGGCGCCGCTGCCCGACAACATACGACCCGTTCGCCCG
>Ga0031654_10000439_pt1 | contig 10560 bp, 9 predicted proteins | sample FrelakmetCRP12CR_FD_55268 | JGI IMG/M metagenome (GOLD analysis project Ga0031654, IMG submission 55268) | Freshwater lake sediment microbial communities from the University of Notre Dame, USA, for methane emissions studies - CRP12 CR | ecosystem: Environmental > Aquatic > Freshwater > Lake >...
GGTGGCACTGCCCCCTTCACCTACGCCTGGTCCTTCGGTGATGGCAGCACCGGATCCGGCGCCACCTCGGCTCACACGTACTCAGCCGCAGGCACCTACACTGTCGGCCTCACCGTCACTGACAGCAACGGCGCGCAGGCTACTAAAAGCACCACCATCACCGTTCACGCCCCCAACCAGGCACCAACTGCTGCCTTCTCAACGTCTGCGACTTCACTACAAACGGGCGAGTCATTTACCTTCACCTCGACGTCATCTGATCCCGACGGGTCAATAGCTTCATACGCTTGGAACTTCGGCGATGGGGCCTCTGCGACGGGATCGTCCACCACTCACTCTTACGGCACAGCCGGAAGCTACACTGTCACCCTCACCGTCACCGATAACAACGGCGCGACCAATTCGGCTTCTCACGGCGTCACGGTCACCGCGCCACCAACTCCGGCAGTCGTTACCCCAACACCAGCTCCGGCAGTCGTTACCCCAACACCGACTCCAGAACCGATAGCAACTCCACCTCCCACACCCACCCCGTTAGCTCCGACTGACCCCAACGCAGGAGTCGTCAATCCGACCACATCGGTCGATACGATTGAAGTCACTCCAGGCGGCACGGCGCACCACGCGGTGACTGGCCTTGAAAAATTCGTCGACGAACAAAACGGCATCATCACCTACGAGGGCGACGGGTTCAGGATGGTCCGCGACCTCAACACCGGCACAGTCCACTTCGAGTGGGACATCAAGAACAATCTGAACGTTCCGATGGAGATCTCGCCCTACATCCAGCTCTACGGCTGCGACCTCAACCGGACGGGCGCGACCGCTCCCTTCATCTTCGCCGCGGAACAGAATTGTACGACGTGCGGCAGTTCGGCCCGTACATTGTTGCTAGACGGTACGCGGTATAACGCCGCAGGCATCCGCCTAGATTTCATCGGTTCCACCCTTAACATACCTCTCACGAGTTCAGCTGAAACAAATGCAAGCTCGACGAGCGTCGTCGGGAAGTCTGTCAGGAACAAGTACTTACAGGCCCACGGCCGCACGAACCTCACGACGAGCAACATCTCTACTACCAATACCATGGCACTCAATGCATCTGTGTGTAAGCAGTCCAGCTCGCTTGGTACTGTCAAGGGCAAGACGCTCATCCTCCAGCCCGGAGAGTCTACAACGCTCAATTCGACCATGAGCTCCAGTAACTGGACCGGAGGAGGGTGCTCGCCGGTCAACCACGGGCTCGTTAACATCAACATAAGCGCGGGCGGCGACTCGTTTAAAGTCTACAAATCTGACCAGATGATCGTCTTTGGCAAAGAGGAATCGGACGTCTGCAGCAGCTCATAGTTTCGCAATAAACGCGCGTACATCAGGGAAAGTGCACCGAACACGTTATTGTAGGGCATCTCTATGAAACAAATAGTCGTTAGCGGCATCATTGTCCTCGTAGCACTCTTCCTAGTTCTCGCTGCGGGCTGTACTCAAGTGTTAAACACTAACACACAAGGATTCGTTCACGACGATCGGCTTGAGAGCTACCTGAACACCCTGCATGACGTCGCTACAGAAGCGCACGCGCAAAATCTAACCGCATGGAGGGTCACGTGGCTCAATTCTACCACCGCCAAGGTCACATGGGCGTTCACATATCCAGAAGAGGGCAACGCGACGAAGAACGTCACCTACCAAGAGACGTTCTCCATGACTCGGTTTTTCTCAACGAAAGCGGCCTCTGCATACGTCCTGCAAATCAATAGCGGGTACAAAGTCGTAAGTGTTACCTATGGAGCCAGCGGTGCCTATGAACGCTTGAAAGGCAGCCCGCCGACTACGTTCATTAGCTACGAAGACCGCGCCGGACAGGGTAAGTTCATCTGGCAGATGGACGAATTTGTGCAGCAAGGCGATCTGACGCGAACCTTCGAGTAGCTCACCCGTTCGTTTCAGCACGTCTCAAGCGCAGTTTTAAGCGCTGCAAATCGGCAAAAGCGGTTTAATTTAGGTCTTGTTTTCTATACAACCTCAAAAGGCTTCCCGGGTGACGCAACACTCGGCCAAGCGCACTACGCGAGACGGATGAAGCTTTAAGCAGCCTACACTTGTAGCAGCGTTTGTGCGAGAGAAGCAGCAAAGCGGGCCAGTAGTGAAAGACATCGCACAACAGTGAAAGGCTTTTATAAAAGTGAGTAGCGAAAGGACTTCTGTGATGACATCAGAAACGAAGGGAACCGTGAACGTTTATACGCTGCCCGTCTGCCCCAATTGCACTGTCCTGAAAAAGTCTCTTTTGGAGCACGGCATCTCCTTTGAAGAGCACGACATGGACTCGCCGCAGTCGAGGACGATTTTGCTTATGAAGGGCGTCTTTACGACGATGGCACCGGTGCTACAGGTCAAAGACACGTTCTTGACGTTTGGGGAGCTTTTCCCCAACGATAAGTTGAATATCGATCTGATCTTGAGCTTGTTGCGGTGCTAGAATGGCAGCAGCAGGAAAGGNGTAGCGTCACGCCCANGCTCAAAACTCTTGTTTCTCTTTGGAAGCCATTTAGGGGAGCTTTTTTGTTATTGGCCACAGTAGGCTCTATTTTTCCATTATCACGTAAACAAGAAGCTTAAAAAGCGCGTTACTGATCGATGTTCTCCTTGTTAGTTGAGAGAAGTGCTTATCACCTCAGCAGCCAATAGCGCTGCCACCCTAAGGGCTCACAAAAAAGGTCACGCGAAAGCAAAGCGAGGGGTAGACGAAGGGCTTCAGCTAGGGATTGAAAGACGCCAAAGCCCTCACACCTCCATTCTTGGTACCGTCTACCTTATTTAATTTGTTTTCGCTTTTGTTCTGACCAGATAGGAGGGTAGATGGCACAGGTTCANGGAAAACGGCACGTTAAACTCGCGGTATTTGGGTGTGTAAAGTGCGGTCGTTTTTTATTCGCTCCGAACTCTTATCAGCTCGATCATGATGTGGATGTATGTGCGTGTGACGCGTCACGTTATAAAACGACGAACGTGCGAGCGCCCGAGCATGTCCAGGAGTATTGGGATGCTCAATGTCGGGCGGCCCATTCGTCCTACCGACGGCGACTGAAACGCTATGCGCTGCCATCGGTTCACGTCGAGCGTTTAGCGAGCGACGTGCTCAGGTGGAGCGTACTGAACGTTGACGATGAGAGCATAGAGGGGTTCATTCCTGATTTCGTCATAAACACGCTCTCTATGCCCGATCCCGCTAGTACCGCCAAGTCGATAAGCGTCCAACGACAAACGGTCTCTATTTTACACGCTTGCCGCTCAGCGCTTGTTTTAGGGCTTAGCCGCGTGGCTGACGTGCGACGAGAAAACAAAGGGAAAGCGTCATAAGCTCTTCCAGAGCTCGCAGGAGCAAAGAAAACGTTGCTGTTGCGACAGATAAGAAAACGGCGGATCGTTCGATTTCGAATAGCTCACTGACGACCAAGCGATAGCGGGGGGTTGAATGCGATACAAATCCGAACATTGATTTACTATCGCGTTGTATGGAATAGCGTAATAAGCAACAACTGTTACACCCTTTGCAGGAGACATATTGGACGGGAGTTTTTCTCGTCATGCATCGACATACACTTATGCAACTATCCGTCTAAATAATAGTTTGGCATTTATATCAAACGAATCGACTGCGTTTCGCTCCTGCGATATTAGTTATAAAAAGGTGGGCGAATGGCCATATCTACACGAAAGAGAAATAACACCCAGAAGAAGTCATTGCTCCCGATGCTTCAACCTCGTAGCCTCCAGACGACGCTCTTTGGCGAACAGGCCGAAGACATGCCCAACGTCCGGACGAGTGACGGGTTTATCCTCCCGTGGAACAGCGAAGCGATCGTAAAGCAGCTCCTTCGTGAAACGGCGCTCGCGCAGACGTTTTATGAGAAACGTGGCATGAAACGTGCTGAGGCGCGACGCATCGCGGATATCGTTGAGAAGAAGATCAAACGGATGGACGTGCACGAACTGAGCGGACCGCTGATTCGTGAGTTTGTCAACGTCGTCTTGCTTGAGGAGGGGTTCAGCGAGTGGGCGCGTGCGTGCTCACGAGTGGGAACGTCCCTCTATGATGCTTACCGCATTGACCACGGCGAGGGGTTCGAGGCAAATGAGAACTCTAATCTGACTGCAAACCCCGAAACGTCGGCCAAGAAGAAACACGACAAGCTGAGCAAGCAGCAAGTGTTACTCATGCTCCCCCAGAGCATCGGCGACGCCCACCGCTCGGGAGACTTTCACATTCACGACATGGAGTACGCGAACGTGCGGCCGTTCTGTGCCGACTACGACTTGCGTTACTTCCTCTACTATGGCCTGATGCCCGACGGCACCGGAGCACACGCATCCGTTGCCGGTCCTGCGAAGAGCCCCGAGGTCGCCATCCTTCACGCGGTCAAGGCGCTCGCCGCCGGGCAAACGAACTGCGCGGGCGGACAGGGCTTCTACAACTTCTTGACCTTTTTAGCTCCTCATCTTGAGCACTTGGATTATACCCAGATCAAGCAGCTCATGCAAGAGACGGTGTATGAGCTCACGCAGGTGTTCATCGCGCGCGGCGGACAGATGGTCTTCAGCAGTCTCCAGCTCACCCCCGGCGTCCCCGAGCTGTGGAAGGATAAACCCNTCGTGTTGCACGGGAAGGTCTGGGANGGCGAGCAGGCGCCGCTGCGGACCTACAGCGAGTTCGAACGTGAGGTACGTCTCGCTTTTAAAGCTATGATGGAGGTCATGACCGAAGGCGACAACTGGGGGAAGCCTTTCAACTTCCCTAAACCCGAAGTCGCGATAGAGCCATCATTCCTCGTACCTCGTCCTGAAGACGTTTATTACGGCCACCCTGAGATACCCACCCTTGAAGATAACTACGAGGCCGCCTTTAAGCTCTCTGCGGAGTTTGGCTCGACCTACTTTGACAACATGGTACCGGAGTACCGGGGAGCTGGAAAGGGCGTCTCCTGTTACCAGTGTTGCGCTTACATGTTCAAGGTCGATAGGGATGAAGACCAGCACTTTGATGATAAGCTCTACTTTAGAAACGGCGCCCACTTCTCGATGGGCTCGTGGCATGTCGTCACGCTCAACGTCCCACGTGCGGCGTATAAGGCCGAACACGACACTGACGCGTTTATCGACAACCTCAAGAACCTCGTCGACTGCGCCGTCAAGTTCTTCCTGATTAAGCGCAAGTGGATGGAACCGCTCATCAAGGGCAATCGGCTTCCGTTCCTGCAACAGCACCCGCGTGACCCGAACACGGGGGAGCGAGGGCCGCAGCTCTACGACTTCGACAGCCTCGTCTATACCATCGGCGTGGTTGGGGTGAACGACGCCGTTAAGTATCACACTGGATCAGCCATACACGAAGATCCTGCAGCGTGGGAACTCGCGATACGGGCCATGACCGAGCTCCAGGCATACTGCCGACAGGTTGGAAGCGAACACGGCATCAAGATNGCCTTGGCNCGGACCCCTGCAGAATCGAGTGCACAACGCCTCGCCGTTGCCGATCTCCTCAACCCTGAGTTTACGGATAAGTGTCGCCGTGTCGTTGAGGGGAACGTCTCTGAAGCGATCAAACGGTACACAAAGGACAAGTCCCGCGATCTGCCCATCTACTACTCAAACGGTACGCATATCCCGGTGAGCGCCAATGTGGACCTCTTTGATCGACTCCGCTACGAGGAGGTCTTTTACCACTGCTTTGATGGCGGAGATCTAACACACATCTTCTTAGGGGAGGCGAAACCTGACCCTATAGGGCTCATGGAGCTCTGTTTAAACATCGTCAAGAACACGCAGATCGGATACTTCGCGCCAGGTCGCGATCTGACGCTATGCCTCGATGACGCATACGTCGAGGGGGGTCTTCACGAAGAATGTGCCAACTGTGGTTCACACAACGTCGAACATATCGCTCGCGTTACTGGCTACATGAGCGCGGTTTCAAGCTGGAACGAAGGCAAGAAGCAGGAACTCAAGGATCGTAATCGGATCGCTCTTGGACGAACTATCTGATCCAAGCTAAAAAAAGTAGTCTCTAAGCGCTGTTCGTGGCATATACTTTCGAACGTCTCTGCGCAGCGCTCCTCAAGGCCACGACGGCGACTAACTATTAACTTGTTATCTAGTCGAGCTCGCGATCAAGGTGTTATTAACCCATCGCTTATCCAGCTACCGCGCTCAGCTCCCCCTTCGTCTTTTCGAGGAGCTCTTTCAACGCTCGAGCCCGCTCGACGCGTCCGGGTACGGAAGAGATCAATTCNTCGCGGGAATCTCCCTTTAGGAACGCTTCCGGTACCATNTTGATCTTGTCGGGAAGCCCCTCCATGTATACCGCCATCGTCTCTAGTTGNTCTATGGCGATATCTGCACCTTCTGTGAGGGGGGCTGAAACCTCTTTGAGGGTCGCCGTGGCGGCCGCGACCTCTGTATCGTTGCCTCCGTTGGCAAGCGCGCCAGTCACGCCCTGCGCTGCGTCATAAATTGAGCTGTAGCGCGTTTCAAGTCTCTCTAAAAACGCTTTCCATTCGTCTGCGCTCATACCTGTGTTCGACTNCAAGTCTCGNCGTACGAGCGGCTTCACGATCGCAGGGAGCCCTTCGACTACGGTGATATAATCATTGATGCTNCGTAAAAACGCATCGACGCTGTCTTTCGCAGACTCGCAAGTCTTTAAAAGGCTTTCTAACTCTTCTTTTTGCTGCATGNTCTGATTATCCGTCGTTCAATCCTTCAGATGTTCATCAGTTTCTCTTTCTTTTCGCTCGATAACTTTTCCCGTTTGCCTACTTGCGACTCGATCATCTCCCACAAACGGGGAATGAGCTCTGCGAACGCCTCACCGAGCTTATTAGTCTTAAATTCGTGTATTTTTATTCCTTGGGGTCCTGGCGCATCCTTTGTAAGTACGACGACTGCCACGGGGCCGATNGTTCCGCCGAGTGCGAACCCGACGCCTGNACTNGNTCGCCCTTCGCGGCCGCCACCGCCACCGCCGCCNCCNGTACCAAAGTTGAACTGGTAGATCGGTATGGCGACCTTGTCACCAAACTCGACGGCTTTACCCAAAGACTCAACGCCGCTGAAAATCTGCTGTAAGTTCCCGAGGACTTCGCTAATCGTTGCGTTGCTATCCTCCACGTAAATCACCATAAGCTAATAAAGAGAGCCCGTAATAACTCTTTTGCTAAAATAAGGTCAGTTCGTTGTGATCCTGCACCTTTCCCGCGATCGGTCGTTTACAAGTCAATCGATGAGCCCGAGCCGACGATGAGTCGATGCCCCTTAGGCAGCTTCTGGTCGGTCGACCGGATCTGCGTTTTATCACCGATCAAACTCTCAACTAGTGTCTCTTTACACGTGATGACGCTCTCTCCGATAACGATCGAATCTTCTATGTGAGCCCCCGACACGCGCGTGTTATCGCCAATCGAGGTGTACGGTCCGATGTACGTCCCTGCATCGATGGTGCAGTTCTCCCCGATGATGGTTGGGCCAAATACCGTGCATCCGGGTTTCAGCACCGATTCCTTGCCGATTGAAACGCGGCCCTTTAATACAGCCCCCTCCTCGACCGTACCTTCGACGAGAGGCACGAGATCGTCAAGTAGGAGCCTGTTGACTTCGAGGATATCTTCAGGCATACCAGTGTCTTTCCACCAGCCCTGGATGACGTGATGCTTTACGACGTGGCGCGTGTCGATGAGCCTTTGTATGGCGTCGGTGATTTCAAGTTCGTTGCGCCACGACGGTTCGATCTGCCGAATTGCGTCAAATACGGGGGTAGTAAAAAGGTACACCCCCACGAGTGCAAGATCGCTCTTGGGTTTTTTGGGCTTTTCAACGAGTTGTATTAAACGTCCGCTTTTATCAATTTCCGCGACGCCGTATCGTTCAGGGTCGGGCACGCGCTGTAGCGCGATGACCGCGTCGCACTGTCCCTTATCGTACTCCGCGACCAACGGGGCAATCCCGTAACGCAGGATATTGTCGCCGAGGTAGACGACGAACGGGTCGTCCGCCAAGAAGTCCTCAGCGCACGCGACTGCGTGTGCGATTCCGAGCGGAGCGCCTTGATCGATATAAGAGACGTTCACGCCGTACGCTGACCCGTCACCGATCCGCTCGATGACCTGTTCCCGGCCGTTAAGTCCAAGGATAACCCCGACTTCAGTAATGCCTGCCTTTCGGAGATCCTCGAGCGCATAAATGAGCACGGGCTTGTTCGCTACGGGGATCAGTTGTTTAGGTCCGCTGTGGGTTAACGGCCGGAGTCGGGTGCCGCTGCCGCCAGAAAGTAATAATCCTTTCATCGCCATTCGTCCCGCAGAAGGGTCAGGCCTTCGTACACGTTTGCAAGACGCATCCCGAGGGCGCGTTCAGCTTTCTCTACTCTGAGTGAGGAGTTCATCGGCCGTCGCGCTTGCTGTTGTAATGTGTCTGTCGTTGTCTCGTTAATAAGCTTTTTATTCAACGCAAACACGTCTGCGATAGCACATGCGAAGGCGTATCGATTGAGTAGCTCGCGCCCAGAAACGTGGTAGACGCCCGTAAGCCCAAGCTCACACATGCGCAGCAGGGCGCGCGCGCAGTTGCAGACGTATGTCGGCGTGTTGTATTGATCCGTCACGACGTTAATAGGTGTATCTGTGCGTAGCGAGTTGATCACCCACGTGACGAAGTTGGGTTTGTCGGGCCCGTACAGCACGCATACGCGAGCGACCGCATTGACGCTGCTATTAAGAGCAAATCGTTCGCCAGCGAGTTTTGACTCGCCATAGACGTTTATAGGGTGAGTCGACGCCTCCTCTGAATAGGGGCCATCTTCCCCATCAAAGACGTAATCGGTCGAAATGTAGATCAATCTCGCGCCGTGCTCCTCGCAAGCCTCAGCGACGTTCTTGGTGCCGAGCGCGTTTACGTCCCAAGCGCGTTGCGGTTCGATTTCGCACGCATCGACGTCGGTGAAAGCCGCAGTGTGTATGACGTAGTCCGGGGCGACGCGACTTATAGTAGCGTGGACCTGAGCTTGCTCAGTGATATCCATCTGCAGACCACCGTTGAGAGGTTGACGGTTATAAGCAGCAACAGCGACTACGCCGGTTTGTAACGCGACTCTAAGCAAGGCGCTGCCGAGTAACCCGCTTGCTCCTGTTATTAGCACTTTCATAATACATGCCGTATGACGCGCGCATCTTGCGTCGTACGCTCCACTCTTGCAGCTTGTTATAAAGGTTTCTGGTTTGAAAAACGCTCTGCGATCGTTAACGTTTGAGAGCGGCGTTCATTCGAAACCTATCAATTGAAGTCAGCAGATCAACGACACTGGTTAAACTTGGCCTCTTTTGCACGCAATCTCTCTTAGCGAGGACAAACGCTGACGTTTTTTTTGCCGCTGAAGCGACCATGTTTAACCTCGTCAGTAAGGAGCGGAGTTTTAATAGCCATCTCACCATTTAGCTCAGATTTCCAAGGATGTCATTATATGCAACAATTATACATTCACATACCTACGTCTTAACCCAATGGCGTTAATGATGAACGTTTGATCAGGTGAGGAATCTCATGGATTTGCTTAGCTTTGCGCTATTAACCTTCTCTTCGATTTTCATTCTCATTGATCCCATCACGGTGACGCTCTTCTTTGTGTCGTTGATAAAGGATATCGATCGCGTGCACCAGCGAAAGATAGCCCGTGACGCCTCTGTGTATGCACTCGCGATTTTGTTGGTCTTTGCAATCGGAGGTTATGGAATCCTTCAGCTTTTTGGCATCACTCTTGCCGCACTTCGAATCGGAGGTGGGGTCCTTCTCTTTTTGATTGGCCTAGAGATGGTCTACGCACGCGTGTCATACACCAAGCAACCTGCCCCACAGAGCACAGCAGCTTACGCGGAGGATGTGGCGGTAACGCCGCTGGCCATTCCGATCATAGCTGGTCCAGGAGCAATAACGACAGTCATAGTCCTCATCGGCGACGCAGCTGGGCAGGGCTGGCCCGCGTTTGCCATTGTGTTTGCGGCCATTTTCGTCGTCATAGGCGTTGTTTACTATGCGATGGTTCACTCTTACATCATCGTGGGAGGCGTCAGAGAAAAAGAGCTTAAAGTAGTTAATCGTGTGCTTGGGCTGCTCCTGCTCGCCATCGGCGTGCAGTTCATCATTACTGGCATCAAAGCAGCATTTATGTAAGCTTAACATGGGTTAAGTCCGGAAAGCGATAGCTCGAGTGCGGTTAAAGGGCGCTGAAGCCTTTTTCTTGGAAAATAACCTAGAAAGTGGCGTGAAACGGGTTTTTAGACAGAAACCTTATGTATGTTGAAGAAAGTCTTTTTGCATCCGAAGTAACTCATTACTTCGCCGAGGTATCATTTTGACTAAAAAACGAACAGCAACGTTGGCAGTATGTGCCGTATTGCTTTTTTGCGTAATAGCAGCCGGATGCACGGGGCCAACCGCATCACCGACCCAATCGGCCGCAAATGAATCGACTACTACCACTTCAGCTCCAGTCGCTACGAGCACACAAGC
>Ga0031654_10000440_pt1 | contig 10560 bp, 9 predicted proteins | sample FrelakmetCRP12CR_FD_55268 | JGI IMG/M metagenome (GOLD analysis project Ga0031654, IMG submission 55268) | Freshwater lake sediment microbial communities from the University of Notre Dame, USA, for methane emissions studies - CRP12 CR | ecosystem: Environmental > Aquatic > Freshwater > Lake >...
TGTTGGGGCTCGGGCCCAATCAGGCGCTCGGCCGGCGGATCACCGAGCTCGCGCGCGGCGCAGAGACGCTGCTGCCCCTGCTCGAGCGAGCCCGACGTGGCCGCGAGGGCGTGGTGCAGCGGGAACTCGCCTGGCCGGCGTCCGGAGGCGTCGACCGAATCCTGAGTTGCGCAGCGACTGAAATCACCATCGGGTCGGAGAGCGGGCGCCTGCTGCTCGAAATCGAAGATATCACCCAGCATCGGCGCCTGACTCGGGAAAGCGCTTTGCTGGCGCAGCTCGGCGGAAGCCGCCTCATGGTCCGCCAGCTCGCCCACGAAATCAAAAACCCATTGGGCGGCCTGCGCGGTGCNGCGCAGCTGCTTGAGCGTGAGCTGTTGGATCCGGCGTTGCGCGAGTACACGCGCATCATCATCAGCGAAGCGGACCGGCTTACCCATCTGCTCGATTCCATGCTCGGCCCGAGCCGTCCGCCGGCCAAACAAATGGTCAATGTGCATGAACTATTGGAGCGGGTATACCAGCTGCTGCGGGGCGAAGCGCCCGNAGGGGTCGCGCTCGATCGCGATTATGATCCGAGCCTGCCGCCCCTTTCGGTGGACCCCAATCACATCATTCAGGCCATGTTGAACCTGGGCCGTAACGCGATCCAGGCATTGTCGGACGCGGGCGTGCAGGCGCCGCGCTTGATCATGCGGACCCGTGCCGCAGCCAACGTCAGCCTCGGGGCGCACCGTCACCGCCTGGTCGCCTCGATTCAATTCGAGGACAACGGTCCCGGGGTACTCGCGGAAATTCGCGACACGATCTTCTATCCGCTGGTATCGGGGCGTGCCGACGGATCGGGGCTTGGTTTGGGGATTGCGCAGGATCTGGTGAGCCGGCATGGGGGCCTCATCGAATTCGACAGCGCGCCCGGCAGGACGGTATTCATGATTTCGCTCCCCGTGGATAGCCAATGAATGCGAAGCCTCTGCAGGTGTGGTTGGTCGACGACGATGCCTCCATCCGCTGGGTGCTCGAGAAGGCTTTGCGCGGCAGCGGCATGACCCCGCGCTGCTTCGAGCAGGCCGATCACGCGGTGACGGCGCTGCGTGCCGATACCCCGGACGTGTTGATGACCGACATCCGCATGCCCGGCCGNAGCGGCCTCGATTTGCTCAAAGAAATCCAGGCTACGCGGCCCGGACTGCCGGTCATCGTCATGACCGCGCACTCGGATTTGGATGCGGCGGTGGCGGCGTATCAAGGCGGCGCATTCGAATACCTGCCGAAGCCCTTCGACATCGACAAGGCGGTGGATCTGGTGCGCCGCGCCGCGCAGCAGGCGACGATGACCGCGGACGTCGAGGCGGCCCGCCGCAGCATTCCCGGGCTGTTGGGTCAAGCGCCGGCCATGCAGCAGGTGTTTCGCGCCGTGGGCAGGCTGTCGCGCTCCAGCATGACGGTGTTGATCACCGGCGAATCGGGCACCGGCAAGGAACTCGTGGCCCGCGCTCTGCATCGGCACAGCCCCCGTTCCAACAAGGCCTTCGTGGCGCTCAACACCGCGGCGTTCACCGCGGATCTGCTCGAGTCCGAGCTGTTCGGACATGAGAAAGGCGCATTCACCGGAGCAGACGCGCTGCGCCGCGGTCGATTCGAGCAAGCGGACGGCGGTACTTTGTTCTTGGATGAAATCGGCGACATGTCGCCGGCGCTGCAGACACGACTGCTGCGCGTNTTGGCCGAGGGCGAATTCTATCGAGTCGGCGGCCAGACGCCGGTCAAGGTCGACGTGCGCGTGATTGCCGCGACCCACCAGGACTTGGAAGAGCGCGTGAAATCCGGTCACTTCCGCGAAGACCTGCTGCACCGCCTCAACGTTATTCGCATCGAGATCCCGCCGCTGCGCGAGCGGCGTGAAGACATTCCCGAACTGCTGCGGCACTACTTGAACGAGGCCGCCCGCGAATTGGGCATCGAGCCGAAATTGTTGACGGCGACTGCGGAGACCGCATTGGTCACCTACGACTGGCCCGGCAACGTGCGCCAACTCGTGAACGCCTGCCGCCGGCTNACGGTGACGGCGCCGGGCCGCGAAATTCGATCCGAAGACATACCGCCCGATCTTGGCGGCGTACCGGCCGGCCGCACCGCAACCCATGACTGGGCGGCCAAGCTCGCGCAATGGGCCGACAGGGAGCTGACCGCGGGAACGCAACGGCTGTTGGAACAAGCGGTGCCCGAATTGGAGCGCATTTTGATTCGCGCGGCGCTGCGCAAAACGGACGGGATGAAGCAGGATGCCGCGAAGCTCCTCGGTTGGGGCCGCAACACGCTGTCTCGCAAGATGAAGGAACTGGGCATGGAGGACGTGGGCTGACCGACGCACCGGCCTATAATCGCGCGCAATGGCCGACTTACTGAAACATACCCTGGGAATTTCCGAACGAGTCTTTTACGCCAATTCGGTCGCCGACTGGATTGCCGCGGGCATCGTGGCAGTGGCGGTGTGGGGGGGCCTGTGGATTCTTCGGCGCCTGATCGCCTCGCGTTACACCCAATATTCGACTGCCGATCACCCGACGCCGGTCCGTGTCATTTTCTATTTGCTCGGCAATACCAAGCAGTTCTTGTTTCTAGCGATCGCGCTCGACGCCGGGCGGCGGACTCTGACGCTCCCCGCCAAGCTGCAGTACGGCGTGTCGATCGCCGTGTTGATGTTGATCCTGCTGCAGGTCGGTCTGTGGGCCGCCCGCTCGTTGCGGTTCTACTTGAAAATCAAGGAAATCCAGCGAGGCTCCGACAGCGTGCTCGCGGGATCCTTCGGCATCATCAATTTCGTGGCGGGCGTGCTGATCTGGTCCGTGCTGATCCTGGTCGCGCTCGAGAACCTCGGTGTGAACATCACGGCGCTGCTCGCCGGCTTGGGCGTGGGCGGCGTCGCCGTGGCGCTCGCGCTGCAGAATGTGTTGNGCGACTTGTTTGCTTCGCTGTCGATCGCGCTCGATAAGCCCTTCGTGGTGGGGGATCTCCTGACGATCGATACTTTTACCGGCGCGGTCGAGAGCATCGGCATCAAGACCACCCGCCTGCGCAGCGACAGCGGCGAGCAGATCATTCTTTCGAATGCCGACATCCTGAAAAGCCGGGTGCGCAATTTCGGCCGCGCGCCCGAGCAGCGAGCGCAGGCGACGATTCGAGTGGCTTACGCGACACCGGGGGATATGCTCCAGGAAATACCCAAGCTCCTGGAGCGCATCGTGCGCGAACAGCCCAATACGCGCTTCGAGCGCTGCCACTTGAAGACCCTCGGCGACTCCTGCCTGCATTTCGAGTTGTCGTACTTCGTGCAGCAGCCGAAGCTCCATTCGTTGCTCGATCTTCAACAGGCGGTCAATTTTCGCATCCTCGATGAGTTTCGCCGCTTGGGGGTAAAGTTCGCCTATCCGACGCAGCGCGTGCTGGTCGAGAACNAGGAGCCTGTCTGAGTATTCCANCCGGCACCTNATGTTCCACGTCGTTCTGTACGAGCCGGAAATTCCGCCCAATACCGGTAATGTCATTCGCCTGTGCGCCAACGCCGGGGCGACGCTGCATCTGGTCAAGCCGCTCGGCTTCAGGTTGGACGATAGGAGTCTCAAGCGCTCGGGCCTCGACTATCACGAGCTCGCCCCGGTGAAAGTGCACGCGGATGTGGACGCCTGCCTGCGCGCATTGGGCGATGTCCGGTTGATGGCGGTGGAAACCGGCGGACTGCGCTGCTATGCCGATTTTGCCTATCGCGCGGGCGATGCGCTCGTGTTCGGACCCGAGACCCGCGGATTGCCGCAAGCGGTGCTGGAGCGCATCGGACGCGAAAACTCGCTGTACCTTCCCATGCAACCCCGCAGCCGAAGTCTCAATCTATCGAACGCGGTGGCGGTGGTGGCGTACGAGGCATGGCGTCAGCTAAGGTTTGCAGGCTGCGGGCCTTAGTCCGATTCCGAGCGCACCTCTCGCGCCATGAGCGCTTGCAGCGCCTCACGCACCGGTTTGCNCTCGTGCATGATGCAATAGACCTCGNGGCAAATGGGCATCTCCACCCCCAGGCGTTCGGCGACGTTGCGCACGGCGCATGCCGCTTCGACCCCTTCGACTACTTGATGAATGTCGCGCGCGGCATCCGCGAGTGAACTGCCGCGGCCGAGCGCCAACCCCAGGCGTCGATTGCGCGACTGATCATCGGTGCAGGTGAGTACGAGATCGCCGAGACCCGCGAGGCCCATGAAGGTCTCGCGCTGGCCGCCGAGCGCGACCCCGAGACGCATCATCTCGGCGAGCCCGCGCGTAATGAGCGCCACCCGGGTGTTGGCGCCGAAACCCATTCCGTCGGCNATGCCCGANCCGATTGCGATGACGTTCTTCACGGCCCCACCGACCTCGACGCCCATGATGTCGGATTGCGTATAGGCCCGGAAACGAGGACCGGACAGCCTCAACACCAACTCCTTTGCGAAGCGCTCGTCGCGCGACGCGACCGTCATGGCCGTGGGCAATCCCGCGCCGACCTCGGCGGCGAATGTCGGACCCGATAACACCGCGCCGGGCCGNCCTGGAAACACTTCGGCGGCGATTTGATGAGGCAACAGCCCGGTCGCCGTCTCGAATCCCTTGGTGGCCCAGGCGATGCGGGTGGTTGAACCCAGATGCGGCTCGAGCGCGATCAGTGTCGCACGAAACGCATGCGAGGGCACCGTCACCAGCGCATCGCATGCGCCTCGCAGGGCCTCCGCCAAATCCGCGACGGCGACCAGCGCATCGGGAAATTCGGCCTGGGGCAAGTACCGCAGGTTTCGTCGCGAGCGCTGCATCGCTTCGATTTGGGCTGGGTCGCGGCCCCAGAGTCGAATCGGATGGCCCGCGCGCGCGAAATGAATGGCGAGCGCCGTTCCCCAGGAGCCGGCGCCGATGACCGCCATGGGCTCAATTTTCGGGTTCGGCATCGTCGGGCTAATTGACCGATCCGGGCTGCGGCGATTCCAATGCCTGCGCGAACAAAGCCTCGAAATTGACCANCGGCAGCAGAAAATTCGGAAAGCCGCCCTTGACGACCAAGTGCGAAATGGCTTCGCGCGCGTAGGGAAACAACACGCTCGGACAAAAACTGCCGATCAAACGTTTCAAATCCTCGTTCGACGCGCCGGCAATGGAAAATACGCCCGCCTGCTTGATCTCAGCGAGATACAGGGTGGTATCGCCCTGCTTTGCTTCGAGTGTGACCGTCAACGACACCTCGCGCACATCGGGGCCCAGTTCTTCGGTCGAGGTATTCATGTTGAGTTGAAATTGGGGCTCCCAGCCTTGATTGTTGGGCAGCCTCGGGCCATTCGGCGATTCGTACGAACAGTCCTTCAAGTAGACGCTCTGCAAGCTCACTTGTACGCCGCCGACATCGGTCAACGCCCCCTCCGTTTTAACCTCGTTCATCAGGCCCCCTCAATTAATGGATCCAGCTCACCGTTGCCCTCGAGCGCGAAAAGCTCGTCGCACCCGCCGATGTGCTTGCCGCCGATGAAAATTTGCGGGACGGCGCGCCTACCGCTGCGCGCAATCATTTCCTCGCGCAATTTGGCGTTCTCATCCACGTCGATTTCCTTGAACGCCAGTCCCTTCTTCGTCAACAGCGCGCGGGCCCGATCGCAGTAAGGGCACCACCCGGTCGAATACATGACGATTTCCGGCCGGTTCACTTGGCATTTGCCCTGCTGCCCGCGGCGGTCTTGGCGAGCGGCAAGTTATCCTTGACCCAGCTGTTCAAGCCCCCCCCGAGATTGAATACGTGGGTGAAGCCGAGCTTGGTCAGCGTGCGCGCCGCTGCGGCGCCGCTCACGCCGCTGTCGCAGTAAGTGATGACGGTCTTGTCGCGCCACTTTTTCAGCGCCTCCGATTGGGCCTCGAGTTCGGCGGCCGGTATGTTGCGCGCATCGCCGATATGTCCGGCGTCGAACGAGTCCTTGCTGCGCAGATCGATGACGAGCGCGCCCTGATTCATGAGACGCACGGCCTGCATCGCGGAGAGGGCGGCAAAGCTTTGTACGCGCTCCCGAACCTCATAAAAGATTACCGCCGCGCCGGACAACACGGCGCCGATCACCAGATAGGGATGATGGCCAATGAACTCAAACAGTCGTTGCATGCAAACCACTAACGGTTTTTCGGGCGGACAAGTATAGCAGCCTTGTATGCTTGCGATCCTTGGGATCGAACCGCCCTCAATGAGCCGAGCAATCGAACGTTTGAAACAATACGTGGTACTCGCCCTTCTGCTTTGCACAAGCGCCGCCGGCGCGGCGGCCGAGTCCGCCGACTCCGCTCAGGCGCGAGCCAAGCTCGCGGCGGTGCGGGCGCGTATTGCGGCGCTGACGAACCGCCTGGGGCTCGAGCTGAAGCAACGCGACGCATTGAATGGGCGCCTGCGCGAAGCGGATTTGGAGATCACCGAGAAGCGTAGGCGGCTCGATTCTTTGCACGCGGCAGAGCTCGACGCGGAGCGGCGCCGCAGCGAGCTGCGTGCCGAACGGAATCGGACGGAGGCAGCGTTGGAAGCGGAGCGCGCGGCGTTGGCCGCGCAGGCGCGCACCGCATACATGATCGGACAGCAGGAGCAGATGAGAATCCTGTTGAATCAGACCAATCCCGCCGAGGCCGGCCGGATGTTGACTCTATACGGGTATTTCGCGCGCGAACGCGCTGCCAAAATCGACGAAATCAACGCGCGCGCCGCGCGGCTGCAGCAATTGGCGGCTGAAATAGACGAGGAGGCGGCAAAACTCAAGACTCTCGCGGACGACGTGGGCCGAGAAGTCGCCGGCTTGGAGCACGCCCGCGCGGAGCGCGCTTTGGCGCTGACCGCGCTCAGCAAGCAAGTCAGCAGCGGCAATCAAGAGATGGCGCAGCTCAAACGCGAAGAGCAGGCGGTGGAATCCCTCGTCGCCGATCTGGCGCGAGTAATGCAGGATTTTCCGGTCGATACGCAGCAGAGCTTCGGTCAGCTGCGCGGGCGGCTGCCGTGGCCGGTTCCGGGAAAAATGACGACCCACTACCAGGAATCGCGCGCCAGCGGAACGCAGCCGGTGGTCGGCGCGCTCCCAGCCGCCGGCGAACCGGCGATCGTGCGCTGGAACGGCGTGATGATCGAGACCACGCCCGGCGCGAAAGTGCGTGCGCCTTACTTTGGCCGGGTGATCTACGCCGACTGGCTGCAAGGCCTGGGACTGCTGCTCATCATCGGGCACAGCGGCAATTACATGACTCTCTACGGCCACGCCGAGGTTCTGTACAAATCGGTGGGCGACTGGGTCGCGCCGGGCGACGTGATCGCGGCCGTCGGGGATGCCGGCGCCGTCCGGCCGCAGCTTTACTTCGAGATACGCGAGGGCCGCAAGCCCGTGGATCCAAAGATCTGGTTGAAGTCGAATCCTTAAACCTGCCGGCCNGGGAATTATGTCTCATGCCGGCGCGCCGAAGTGCCGAGCACGTCGTAGATCGATGGCGACGGATCCTGCATCCTCGCGCGCATGACAGCGTCGGCCGGCACTTGGGAGTCGTATGCGCAGTTGCTCATGCGACTCTGCCCTAACGTCAGTCACATCGTGTTTTCGGGCGCCGACGCGCAGCCGCTCTGGTCGAGCGATCCGATCTCGCCGGCACTGCTGCGATCCACCCTGCAATGCCTATCTGTCGTCACGGCCGGCGGACACAGCGACGCCGACGGAGTGACCATGGAGTGCGCGGGCGACGCATGCTATGGATTCCGAATCCGCGGTGGACTCGACGAAGTCTTGGGATTCGTCGCCCTTGCCGTACCCATGCATTCGGGAGCCCGGCAAAGCGTCGATGCGCTGTACTTTCTGATCAAGCCGGCGCTCGACTGTCTGCAAAGCGAATTGAGCGCGCGCGTCGCCATCGGCGAACTCAACGACAATCTTGCGGATAACAGCCGCGACCTCGATTTGCTGCAGCGGATTTCTGCAGCGGCTCCTGCCGACGGCTTGCAGGCCCTGGCGCAGGTGCCGGAAATCGCGCTCGAGCGCTTGTCGGGCATGGTCGCCGCCATTCTTCTGCCCGCGCGCAATGTGACGATCTGCCGTACGCGTCCCGGCCAATCGTTCGAGGCGCAGAGTGCGCTGCTGGCGCAGATGCACAGTCATCTGATGACGCGCGCACAGCTGCATGGATGCACGCTGGTTGCGAACAAGCTGTCGCTCGACGGCTCGAACGCCGAGGTGCCGTATAAGGCGATTTCCACGCCGATTCGCGACGAGACTCGGCGAGTCATTGGAGCGCTCGCGGTGTTCCGCCTCGCAGACTGTCCCGATTTTGAACTGCGCGACGCCGAAGTGTTGGAACTTCTGGCCCGNAAGGGCGCGCAAATCATCNGCGCGAGCTTCGATGCGCTCACCGGCATGCTGACGCCGGCGGCCTTCATCGCGCAAGTCACGGCAAAGTGGCCGGCGACCGAGCAGCGAGGCTGCGCCAGCAGGCACGGACTGCTCTATATCGACGTCGATCAGCTGAGTGTCGTCAATGAAGATCATGGCATGCACGTCGGCGACGAGGTCATCCAGAGCGTCGCTGGATTGATCTGCCGGCGCGGTCCCGTCGGCACCTTGGCCTCCCGTATCGGGGGCGGCCGATTTGCGGTATTGGTGCCGGGCTGCGGCATCGAGCCTGCTGCGCGGATCGCGGAAGAGTTGCGCAGCGCCGCGATCAAGCTCAGCTGCTCGCGCGGTGACAAGCCGTTGCTGGTCTCGCTTAGTATCGGCGTATCGCGGATCGGCGATCGGGACCGCCCGCTCGAACACGCGATGGCNGCGGCCGAAATGGCCTGTCGGACGGCCAAAGAGCGCGGCCGCAACCGGGTCGAAATATTCTANAGCAACACGCAAANCTTAAGCCGACGCCCCGCGTCCCTGGATCTCGCGGCAGAGGTCAGCGCGGCGCTCGCCTGCGAGTCGTTCGAACTCGTGGCGCAACCCATTCTGCCCTTGAGTGCGGCGCCGGCCGATCCGCGCTTCGAGATCCTGCTGCGCGCGCGCGCAGGCGACGGTTCGCGNTTGGGCTTGGAGAAGCTTCAGGGTGGGGGCTGTGAAGCGCTGATTCGCGACATCGATCGTTGGGTCATCGAGCACTTCACTCGGCGCCTGGCCGGCTGTCGCGATTTGTTGCGCCGGCATCGCGCGCGATTCTCGCTCAATGTGTCCGCGGCGTCGCTGGTCGATGCGCAATTCTGGAGCCTGGTGGAGGATCTGGTTCGCAACACGCGCATCGAACCGGGGACCTTGAGCTTCGAGTTTCCCGAGGAGGCGGCCGCCGGCCGCGTCGGGACGATCGCACCGTTCATGTATCGGTTGCGCGAACAAGGGATTTCCTTCGCGCTGGACAATTTCGGTCGCGGTACGGGCTCGCTCTCGAACCTCAATTCTCTCCCCGTGTCATGCATAAAGATCGATGGCGGCTTGAGTCGGGACCTGACCGAAAATGNGAAATCCCAGTCGATGATGGTGGCCATCGCCCAGCTGGCGAAGACCTTCGGCTTGGAGACGGTGGCCGGTCATGTCGAAACCGATTCGATCCGCGCGCTCGCCGCACGGTTGGGAGTGGACTACGGCCAGGGATTTTTCATCGGCAAACCGCTGGCGCTCGATCAAGCCATCCGCGACCTGCCTTTGTATTCGTGCTTTTCGGCGCCCTCGGATTTGCGCGTTGCGGCAGGAACTCGATCGGCCGCTTCCGGCACCTAGCGGCGAACCGCTGCCGCACGTATGCTGCGGCGCCTGATGATCAAGAAAACTCGCAATGTACTGCTGCTCGGGCTCGGCATCTCGATTGGGTTGTCGCTGGGCCTTGCACGCGGCGTCCTGGCNGACAAGGCCGAAGCGCTCGCCAAGGATCTGCCCTGGCAAGATGCAAGGCTTCTGGCCGAGGTATTGGAGCGGGTGGAGCGCGAGTACGTCAATCCTGTTGGCGATCACCAACTCTTGCAGGCGGCGATCCGCGGGATGGTTTCCTCGCTCGACCCGTATTCGGCCTACCTCGACGGAGAAGAATACGACGAGCTGAAAACCAGCAGTTCGGGCCAATACTCGGGCGTGGGCATCGAGGTGTCGCTGGAAGACGGTCAAGTCGTGGTCATTACCCCCTTGGACGGCTCTCCGGCTGCGGAGGCCGGCATCCGTCCGGGCGATGTCATTGCGACTATCGACGGCGTTGCCGTCAATACCACGGCGCTGACCGATACCACCGCACGCATGCGCGGCAAAGAGGGTACCACGGTCAAAATCGGAATCATGCGCGAGGGCAGTACCGAACCGCTGCAATTCACACTCAAGCGTTCACGCGTGCAATTGCGCAGCGTGAAAGCCCAGCTGCCGGAGCCCGGCTACGGGTATGTGCGAATCTCGCAGTTCAGCGACGAGACTGGCGAGGAATTAATCGGCGCCCTTCGAGACTTGCGCAAGAGCAACGGCGGGCCGCTCAAGGGCCTGGTGCTCGATCTGCGCAACAATCCAGGCGGCGTGCTCGAGGCGGCAGTCG
>Ga0031654_10000441_pt1 | contig 10545 bp, 9 predicted proteins | sample FrelakmetCRP12CR_FD_55268 | JGI IMG/M metagenome (GOLD analysis project Ga0031654, IMG submission 55268) | Freshwater lake sediment microbial communities from the University of Notre Dame, USA, for methane emissions studies - CRP12 CR | ecosystem: Environmental > Aquatic > Freshwater > Lake >...
GCTCAGTAGTGGGTAAGGTCGTGGGTACCGTTGGGGTCGAAATTCTAACTCAATGAAAAGCCCCAACTATTTTGAACCGCAGTATGACACCCTCTCCGCCAAACTACCGTTCACCTTCATTCGCCAACGTTCAAAAAGTCCGCAGCAATAAAGGCGGACGTGCTACTTTGGGGCGCCTCTATCTCACCTGAGTAACNACTTTGTTCGCCAGCTTTCCGCTGAAATCGACAGCTGGCGGCCGGCCTTTCACGCGTTCCAAACTCTTACGCACCGGTTGCTTCGCAGCTACGGAATACCCAGATGTCATTCTGTTACAAAACTTAGGTCAGTCTCAGGATGGATCAACAGATCTTGGAAGGCATTCCGGCTCGCTATTGGCATCGGCTCGAAGACGGGCGCATTCAGTGTGATCTGTGCCCGCGCAATTGTAAGCTCAACGATGGCCAGTGTGGGGTATGCTTTGTGCGCGTCCGTCAGGGCGGACAAATAATGCTCACGACCTATGGGCGCTCCTCTGGCTTCTGCATCGATCCGATCGAGAAGAAACCGCTCAACCATTTCCTGCCTGGTACGCCGGTTCTGTCCTTCGGCACAGCGGGCTGCAATCTCACCTGCAAGTTCTGCCAGAACTGGGATATCTCGAAGGCGCGTGCCCTCGATCGGGTTCAAGACTTTGCTTCGCCCGAGGCAATCTCTGAGGCGGCAGTCAAGAGCGGCTGCCGGTCAGTCGCATTCACTTACAACGATCCGGTGATCTTTCTGGAATATGCCGTCGATGTGGCACAGGCCTGCCGCGAACGCGGGCTTAAGACTGTGGCGGTGAGCGCCGGCTATATTAGCGAAAAACCGCGGATCGAGTTCTTCCGTCACATGGACGCCGCCAATATCGATCTCAAGGGCTTCACCGAAAGCTTCTACAAAAATCTGTGTTCGGCTCGGCTCCAGCCCGTGCTCGAGACATTAGAGTATCTCAAACATGCGACCGAGATTTGGTTTGAAATTACGACGCTGCTGATCCCCGGCGAAAACGATTCTCGTGCGGAAATCGAAGCGCTAAGTCGTTGGGTGATGGAGCGCTTGGGCCCGGAGGTACCGCTGCATTTCACTGCCTTTCACCCGGATTGGAAAATGCTCGACACACCCCCGACGATGACGCCGACGCTCCGCATGGCACGGCACATCGCGCGAGAGGCAGGGCTTCGTTACGTCTACACAGGCAATATTCATGATTCTGCCGGTCAGAGCACCTACTGTCATGTCTGCGACGCGATGCTAATCGGCCGCGATTGGTACGACCTCACAGTTTGGAACCTGACCGCGGACGGTCAATGCCGCCGTTGTGGAACGTCTTGCGCTGGCGTATTCGAGAGCGAGCACGGTAAATGGGGCAGGCATCGTCAACCGATAAGTGTACAGGCGCTTATGGCCGAGGTTTGACTTTCGCTTTTGGCGCGAAACTGACGTACCGACGACCCATGCGACGCATGTCTATCATTGACGGTAAAGCGGAAGTGATGAGGACATCACGGAATGCCCGAGAAAAGATGAACAATCATGCAAGTGCGTCACAAGCGGTCACGAAGATCAATCACGATGAAAGAGTTACCTTTGTCCAAAGTTTACCAGTTGCTTGAACCGGGTCCGGTAGTCCTGCTCACAACCGCCCACAAGGGTCGCGTCAATGTCATGACGATGTCCTGGCATATGATGGTTGAGTTCGAGCCCCCCTTGGTCGCCTGCGTCGTCAGCGGCGCCAATTACAGTTTTGCCGCATTGCTAGCGACTGGGGAGTGTGTGATCGCCATTCCGGCTCGGAAATTGGCAGCTAAAGTGGTGAAAGTCGGCAACTCATCAGGCCGCGATATCGATAAATTCGAAACGTTCGGGTTGACCCCGATATTAGGCAAGCGCGTGACACCGCCTCTCGTGGCTGAGTGTTTCGCCAATCTCGAATGCAAAGTGACCGACACAAGCCTCGTGAAAAAATACAATCTGTTAATTCTCGAGGTGCTCAAGGCTTGGACCGATCCGGCGCAGAAGAACCCCAAGACCATCCACCATCACGGATATGGAAAGTTCGTTGTTGATGGCGAGACGATAAAGCTGAAATCGAATATGCGATGATGCGNCGATGACCGCCACCCAAACGAAACGCATGTTTGTTATTGGGGCCGATGTTGTCGTTTTCACAAAGATAGAGTGTCACGTCCGCTTTTGACGCAAAGCGTAAATTCGCGATGTGGCNAATAAACAAGAAGCCCCGGACGATGCCGGGGGCTCTGAATTTCTTCCGAAGCTGATCGGATCAGTATTTCGCGCTGACGGGAGCTTTGCCCACGAGGTCGGGAAAGCGAAAATCGATGCCNACGAGCACCTTGCTCACACTCTGCTTAATAGTGGTGCCATAGACATCACCAGCATTGTCAATGTTTAAGGCGTTCAAGTAAACGTTCTTCGTCCCGAAGCCCATATAGTCATACTCAAGCCAGAAATCCCAATTGCGGGCAAACATCCACGAGATTCCGACGCCAACATCATAGCCAGTTCGGGATTGACTGGCGGACGCTACTTCCCCAAGAACCGTGTCAGTCCAAAAATAGTGGTCACGAACCCAAGCCAGGCCGGCCAACCCGTAGAGCTCGACGGTCGGATTCAGTAGATAGCCGAGCTTGCCTACTAGCGTGGCGAACGACCCGACCTTGACGTTATTGGTCATCCCAGTCACGGAGGGGCCGGGATTAGTAGCGTTCGTATTGACCAAGAAGGAAGTAGCATTACTTCCCTTAATATTGGACGCGTCCATCATCCCACGAATGCCGATCACCCAGTTACTGCTGAATTGGTAGTCGCAGCCGATCTGACCACCGTACGCCCAACCACTGGCCGTCANCGCTCCTAGATCACCAGGCCCCGGATCACCGCTATCGTCATAAAAATTAGTNCTCTTACGGGCCCACGCGTAGCCGGTATTGGCGCCGAAGTAACAGCCGGTCCAATTAAACAATGCCACGGGTGCAGGCCTATAGACGGGTGCCTTTGTTGGAAGGTCAGCCGCTAGAGCAGACGCGCCACAGAATGCAACAGCAGCGATGCCCGCAACCAGAAGTTTTTTCATTCGAAGCCCCCGGAATCGAAATTCGATCTGATGAAGTTAGGATAGTCTTTCCAAGACGAGGCTCATAGGTCGGAATCTCCATTAGGGTGTGTTTTTTGATACTGTGGCATCTGAGCAACAATCGCCAGATGGGGTCGGATTATGGGGCTTAAAGCAGATCTCAAGTTTTCCGCTTATGGCATAAAGCGGACCTTCTAATCGGATACTCTTTTTACCACCAATTCTGTTTCGAGAGGGCACGAAAGATGGCCCAACGAAAANATCTTCCGTCCAGTTTGTTGCTGATTGCCGTTTTTGCTTTTCCGAATATTGCCTCCGCGCAAGAGTGGCCGGCGAGACCTGTAACACTCATCGTTCCATTCGCGGCGGGTGGCACCACCGACATCATCGCGCGTATTATTTCGCAGCCGCTGACCGATCGGCTAGGCCAACCGGTTATCGTCGAGAATATTGGCGGCGCGGGTGGCACGCTCGGTGCTAGCAATGCAGCGAAGTCACCAGCTGACGGATATGCGATGTTCCTCGCGACGATCGCGCATACGATCGCACCGGGCATCTATCGGCAACTCGCTTACGATTTCCAGAAGGATTTCGATCCGATCACGATTGTCGCCTATGTGCCGAATATCGTGATTGTGCATCCGAGTGTACAGGCCAGAAACATTCAGGAATTGATCGCCTACATCAAAGCGAATCCCGGCAAGGTGAATTATGGTTCGGCTGGAATAGGTAGCGTGGAGCATTTATCTGGAGAACTCTTCAAATCAACCGCAGGCCTCGACATGGTGCATGTTCCCTATAAAGGCGGGGCGCCGATGATGGCCGACCTCATCGCTGGCCATATCGAAATGGCAATCGAAACTAGCGGCTCGGCGGCACCGCATATCAAGGCGGGCACGGTTCGTGCGCTTGCAGTCAGCACCGTGAAGCGCTCACCGCTGTTTCCCAATCTTCCTACACTCGCGGAGTCGGGCTTGCCCAGTTATGATGTGACGACGTGGTACGGATTGCTCGTGCCGAAAGGCACTCCCGCTAACATCCGGAAAAAACTTTATGACACTCTTGCCGAAATCCTGAAGAGTTCGCAAATCGCCGCGCGTTTGAAGGATATAGGGGCAGAGCCCGGTGGCGACCGTCCGGAGCAATTCACGAGCTTCATTAGAACTGAAACAGAAAAATGGGTAAAAGTTGCGAAGAATGCGGGCATAACCGCCGAATGACTTCTTGCAAACTGGAAAGTGTGAAGTGCTCCCTTCTTCGAGTGACGTCATAGTAATTGGGGCCGGCAACGCGGCCTTCTGCGCCGCGCTCGCAGCACAGGAATATGGCGTTTCCGTTCTTTTGCTGGAACGCGCGATGGAAAAAGAAGCTGGTGGCAATAGCCGCTTCACGGCCGGCGCTTTCCGCTGCGTTTATGATGGGATCGACGATCTGAAAGCGCTGATGCCAGATCTCACCAAAGAGGAGATCGCTCGCACGGATTTCGGCACCTACACCGAAAAACAATTCTTCGATGATATGGGACGGATCACTGAATATCGCACCGATCCCGATCTCTGCGAGCTCTTGGTGAAGCGGAGCAGGGAAACGATGCAATGGATGCGCGGCAAAGGGATTCGCTTTGCGCCCATTTTTGGCCGGCAGGCGTTCAAGGTCGATGGCAAGTTCAAGTTCTGGGGTGGGCTTACGGTTGAAGCGTGGGGCGGTGGTCCTGGACTAATCGCTGGGTACACCGAAACTGCGAAAAAAAGAGGAATCAAAATCGCCTATGAAACGCGCGCGCTTTCATTGATTGCTGATGACGACGGCATTCAAGGCGTGCGCGTCCGCCATCGTGGACGGACGGCGGAATTGAGAGCGAAATCTATAGTGCTCGCCGCCGGCGGGTTTCAAGCCAATGCTGAGATGCGCACACGTTATCTCGGACCGCTGTGGGAGCTCGCAAAGGTTCGCGGTTCGCGCTTTAACACCGGCGATGGCATTAAGATGGCGCTCGACATCGGCGCGATGCCAGCGGGCAATTGGTCGGGTTGTCACGCGGTCGGTTGGGACCGCAATGCGCCGGAATTTGGTGATCTCGCGATCGGCGACAATTTTCAGAAGCACTCCTATCCATTCGGCGTGATGCTAAACGCCAACGGCGAGCGTTTCGTCGACGAGGGCGCTGATTTTCGCAATTACACCTATGCGAAATATGGACGCGTAATTTTGACGCAGCCAGGCCAGTTTGCCTGGCAAGTCTTCGACAAGAAAGTGCTACATCTGCTGCGAGATGAGTATCGCATCAAGCAAGTTACCAAAGTGCGTGCCGATACACTTAAGGAGCTCGTGAAAAAGCTCGAAGACGTGAATGCTGAACAGGCGCTTGCGACCATTCATGCCTATAACAATGCGGTGAAACGTGATGTGCCGTTTGATCCCAATACTAAAGATGGCCGTGGCACCGAAGGACTTATCATTCCGAAATCGAACTGGGCTAACACAATCGATGAACCGCCTTTCGAAGCCTATGCAGTGACCTGTGGAATTACATTCACGTTTGGCGGCCTCAAGATCGACATCGAATCGCGAGTGATCGATTCTGACGGTAAGCCGATTCCGGGACTTTTCGCGGCGGGCGAGCTCATCGGCGGATTGTTCTATTTCAATTATCCTGGCGGCACCGGTCTGATGGCGGGTTCGGTTTTTGGAAAGATCGCCGGTACCACGGCGGGTCGCAGAGCGTCCGTGCAAGTGTGATAGATTAATTATAGCGATCATGCATTTTTCTTCGGAATTCGATGTCGCTGTGATCGGTGCGGGCGCGGCAGGCATTGCTGCCGGGCGCCGGTTGGCGGAAGCAGAAGTGAACTTCATCGTGCTCGAAGCGCGCTCGCGACTGGGCGGACGGGCGTGGACTATCGAAGCAGGCGGGTTCGCGCTCGATCTCGGTTGCGGCTGGTTGCATTCGGCGGATCGCAATCCATGGGTAAGGATTGCGGAAACGGTCGGATTGCACGTCGATCGGTCGGTGCCGCCCTGGGCCAAGCAGGCACTAGAATATGGGTTCAGTTTCGAGGATCAGCGCGATTTTCGCGCCACGATGGCGAAATTCTACCGGCGGCTGGAGGAAACAGCCGAACGGCACCGTGATCGACCGCTCGCGGATTTTCTTGAACCTGACGGAAAATGGAACCCGCTGCTCGACGCCGTTAGCACTTACGTGAATGGCGTCGAGCTCGACCGCGCTTCGGTGTGCGATTACGCGGCTTATGAAGATTCCGGCGCGAATTGGCGCGTAGCAGAAGGATACGGGACAGCGATTTCAAGATACGGAGAAAAGCTGGCGGTTGCGTTCAATTGCCCGGTGAAATCCATCGATCACTCTGGCAAACAATTACGGCTTGAAACCGCACGAGGAAATTTTTCGGCGCGCACGGTAATTGTTACGATTCCGACCCAGTTGATCGCAGAGGAGTCGATCCGCTTTACGCCAGGCTTACCCAATAAAATAATTGCAGCTGCAGGATTGCCGCTTGGCCTTGCGGATAAGGCATTTCTTTCATTCAGCGATGCCGAAAAGTTTCCGGTGGACTCGCGCCTGTTCGGAAAGGTCCGTCCGCTCGGCGCCGCCAGCTATCACCTGCGTCCATTCGGACAGCCGCTGATCGAGGCCTATTTTGGTGGCAAGCTCGCGCGCGAACTGGAAGACGCCGGAGAGGGCGCGTTCGGCGAATTTGCGCGGAACGAATTGGTCGAACTGATCGGCAACGATCTCAGATCGAAATTGAAACCGCTCGCAGAATCGCATTGGGCACGCGATCCATTTGCTCGCGGCTCCTATTCCTACGCGCTTCCGGGGCACGCAGATGCGCGCGCGAAACTGGCCGAGCCGGTCGACGATTGCTTGTTTTTTGCCGGAGAAGCCTGCTCGGCGGAGAATTTCACGACGGCTCATGGGGCTTATGAGAGCGGCGTCATAGCCGCCGATCGAGCGATGGCTGCGCTAAAATTGAAAACGCCAGTCGCCTGAAATTAGTGCGCGATACGCTTCGCGACTTCTTCTAGCATCACTTCTGTGGCGCCGCCGCCAATCGATTGCACGCGCGCATCACGGCTCATCCTCTCGATCGCGCTTTCGCGCATGAAACCCATGCCGCCGTGGAACTGAACGCAGGCATACATCACCTCGTTTACGAGTTCGCCGCAGTAGGCTTTCGCCATCGAGACTTCTTTTACAGCGTCGAATCCCTGCGCATCCAGCCACGCGGCGTGATGTACGAGCTGGCGGCCGGCTTCGACTTTGCCTGCGAGTTCGGCGAGCCGCGCGCGGATTACTTGCTTGTTCCATAGCGGTACGCCGAAGGCTTTACGGTCACGCACCCAGTCGAGGGTGATTTCGAGCGCGGCGTCGCACTCTCCGATCGCCATAGCGGCGATCACCGTGCGCTCGTTTTGGAAATTCTTCATAATTGAATAGAAACCGCGACCTTCCTCGCCGAGCAGGTTTTCGACAGGAATGCGGCAATCGTCGAAGATTAGCTCGGCGGTATCAGACGAACACCAACCGTGCTTGGCGAGCGCACGGCCGACGCGGAAGCCGGGCGTGCCTTTTTCGACCAGGATCATCGACACGCTTTGGGAGGGGCGTGCAGTGGTATCGGTCTTGGCGGCGACGCAGTAGAGGTCACCATGCACACCATTGGTGATGAACATTTTTGTGCCATTCAGCACATAGTGATTTCCTTCACGGCGCGCGATGGTGCGGATGCCCTTCACGTCGGAGCCTGCGCCGGGTTCGGTAACTGCAACGGCGACGATTTTCTTGCCTGCGACAATGTCGGGCATGAAGCGGTCTTTCTGCGCCTTCGATCCCGCATTGAAGATGTGCACTGACGCCATGTCGGTATGCACAAGCACCGTGATGGCGACTCCCGAAAAAGTAGAGCGGCCCATTTCCTCGGCGAGCACAACTGAGCCGAGCGTGTTCATTTCCGAACCGCCATATGCGGCTGGATAGCGGATGCCTAAAAATCCCAGTTTGCCCATTTTGTGCAGGACTTCGCGCGGTGTGAAGCCTTGGGCTTCCCACGCCAGCGCGTGCGGCTTGATTTCGGTTTCGACGAAACGACGGATTTGCGCGCGGAGCATCTCGTGCTCCTCGCTGAAGTAGGCCGAGCGGATGGTGGGTTTGGCTTGATTAAGCATGGGGGGATTGTGCGGCAAGCCGTCCTGTTCTTCAATTCGATTATCGGAGAAAGGAAACACCATGAAACCGGTGCGTGCCGCCGTTGTTCAAAATTCCGCTGTTGTTTTCAATCGTGAAGCGACGCTGGAAAAGACTGCACGTTTGGTTAAGGACGCTAAGCTTGAGGGTGCCGAGCTTGTCCTGTTCCCCGAGGCGTTCATTTCCGCCTATCCGAAAGGATTGAATTTCGGCGCCGTGATTGGCGGTCGGACCCGAGAAGGGCGGGAGGATTTCCGCCGTTATTTCGACAGCGCGATCGAGGTCCCCGGACCCGCCATTAATTTTCTCGCTCAGGTCGCAGGCGATAACGCGCTGCATCTCGTCATCGGCGTGATCGAGCGCGACGGCGGAACGCTCTACTGCACGGTGTTGTTTTTCTCAGCTTTGGGAAAATTTCTCGGCAAGCATCGTAAACTAATGCCGACTGCCTCGGAGCGGCTGGTGTGGGGCTTCGGTGATGGTTCGACGATGCCGGTCTTCGATACGCCGCTCGGCAAGCTCGGCTCAGTGATTTGCTGGGAAAATTACATGCCGCTCCTGCGTACGGCGATGTACGCCAAGGGCGTGCAGCTTTATTGCGCACCGACGGCGGATGACCGCGACACTTGGCTCGCCACTATGCAGCACGTCGCGCTTGAAGGGCGATGCTTCGTGCTGTCAGCCTGCCAGTTTCTGCTGCGCGGCGACTGTCCTGACGACTATGATGTCGCGCAGGGTAATGATCGCGACACCGTTCTAATGCGCGGCGGAAGTTGCATCATTAATCCACTCGGCAAAGTGCTTGCGGGTCCGGTATTCAACCAGAGCCAGATTCTGATTGCGGATCTAGATATGAACGAGATCGCGCGTGGGAAATACGACTTTGACGTAACAGGCCACTATTCGCGGCCCGATATTTTTCAGCTTTATGTCAATGAGCGCGCGATGCCCTCAGTGATTTTCGATTCGAAGCCGATCTTGGCGAAAAATTAAACAAGATTCTTTCGAACTGCGTATCAAGAGTTAGCGAGCGCGGCGCAAAGCCCTCCGAGACTTTCGAGATTGTGCACGGGCCTCATCTCGTCGACATGCGGAAGCATGGCGCGGATGCCGCGCGCTTTCGGCTCAAAGTCTTCATAGCGCAACAGCGGATTGAGCCAGATCAGTCGGCGCGCACTACGGTGCAGCCGGTCCATTTCCCGTGGGAGTGCTTCGCCCGGTTCGCGCTCCAAGCCATCGGTAATGAGGAGAACAGTCGCGCCTTGGGAGAGCACACGGCGCGACCAGTGTTTGTTGAAATCGTGCAATGAAGTCGAGATCCAAGTGCCGCCCGACCAATCCTTGGCAGCCCTCGAGCAGGAAGCTAGCGCTGCGTCGGGATCACGCGCCTTTAATGCGCGTGTGACATTGGTGAGACGTGTGCCAAAAAGAAAAGTTGAAACGCGGCCGCGTGCCTCACCGAGTGCATGAAGGAAATATAATGCGACGCGGGAATATTCGCTCATTGAGCCGGAAATATCGAGTAGCGCGACAAGCGGTGGGCGACGAATGCCGGGAGCTCGGCGGCGCAGGTCGATCAGATCGCCGCCGGCGCGCAAACTCGCGCGCAGCGTGCGGCGAAAATCGATTCTATTGCCACGCAGCTCTGGCGTGAGACGACGCGTGGGAATTTCTTCGTGGGCGAAGGCGAGCCGCGTGATGTGGCGGCGAGCCTCGCGGATTTCGTCGGCGCTCATTTGCGCGAAATCTTTGTGCGCTAGGATTTCAAGATCGGACGCGGTGCCGCGCATGTCATAGGTCAATTCCCGTTGGGGTGGTTGCGGACGTGCCACCTGCTTCGCGCCGGTTTCGGCCAACGCTTCGTTCACGCGGCGCTGGCCGGGCTGTTCCCTCGATGCGACGGGCGCGAGCGGCAGCATCTCCGAGAGGATCGCTTCATTCGGATCACGTCGCCGCCAGAATAACCGGAAGGCCGAATTGAAAACGGGATCGTCTTCGTGTCGCTTCACCAACACCGCATGTAGCGTCCAATAGAAATCCTCGCGCGTGGTAAAACCCGCAGTCTCGACTGCGGTGACGGCGTCAACGGCGGAGCCAGGTCCAAGCTTGAGGCCCGCCATACGCAGGGTACGAGCGAAGGCAAGAATGTTTTCGGCTACGGCGGGTGCCGTTCTCATTCCGCGGCTTTAAATTGCAAGCGGCTCTCGGCAAGCAGTTTCTCAAT
>Ga0031654_10000443_pt1 | contig 10528 bp, 7 predicted proteins | sample FrelakmetCRP12CR_FD_55268 | JGI IMG/M metagenome (GOLD analysis project Ga0031654, IMG submission 55268) | Freshwater lake sediment microbial communities from the University of Notre Dame, USA, for methane emissions studies - CRP12 CR | ecosystem: Environmental > Aquatic > Freshwater > Lake >...
CGACCCAGGCACCTAACAACATGCCTTCGATGAAACGATGAGGATCCTGTTCGAGATAGTAACGGTCCTTGAATGTCCCGGGCTCGCCCTCGTCGCCGTTGACCGCCATCATGCGCGGCGCTTTTTCCGAGCGCACCAGCGACCATTTGCGGCCGGTGGGGAATCCCGCGCCGCCGAGGCCGCGTAGCTCCGCATCGCTCACGACCGCGATGATGTCTTCACGCGTGCGGTTGCCTGAAAGACAATCATTCAGAATTTTGTAGCCGCCCTCTTTCTGATAGGCGTCAAAATCCTTCGGCGTCTTGTAAGCGTGCGGGTGCGGGCCTTTTTTCGCCGCAGCGGCAACCAAATCAGGTGTGGCGCTGAAAACTTGTGAGTGCCCGACGGCACATACCGGGGCGCGGTCGCAGGCACCCATGCAGGGCGCGCGAATGACGCGCACATCTTTGCCGAGTTTCTTCGGTAGCTCCGCGAGCAGGTTCTCCGCGCCCTTCATCGCGCACGATAAAGAATCGCAAACGCGCACAGTGATGGCGGGCGGCGGAGCTTCGCCTTCCTTTATCACATCGAAATGCGCGTAGAATGTTGCGACCTCGTAGACCTCGGTCAGCGCCAGTTTCATTTCTTGCGCGAGCGCCGCAAGATGCGCCGCAGACAAATGCCCGTACTTGTCCTGAATGAGATGCAGATGCTCAATCAGGAGATCGCGGCGGCGCGGACGATCAAGTAATAGAGCTTGAATTTCTTCCAAAGCAGCAGGGTCCACCTGCCGTCCCTTGGGCGCGCGGCGAGGACGCCGTCTGCCCTCGGGACGTTTTCCGTTCGAATGGATTTCGGAAGGCGTGCTGTGGCCAACAGTACTCATAAGTCACAAGATCGAGGCGTTGGGCCGCGCGAACAATGGCCTATTTGCTATAGATCAATAGAAAAAATCTATTGAATTGTCGGTTAAACTGGTATTTCGATAGAGAATATCCATGATCGACAAACTCGAATATCTGATGGCTTTGGCTCGTGAGGAGCATTTTGGGCGGGCTGCGGAGGCTTGTGGCGTAACCCAGCCCACCCTTTCGGCCGGTATCAAACAGCTCGAAGCCCTACTCGGTGTCATGCTGGTGCAGCGTGGCTCCCGCTATATCGGGCTGACTGCCGAGGGCGCGCGCACGCTCGATTGGGCGCGCCGGATTGTCGGCGATTCGCGCTCCATGCAGCAGGAGATCAAATCACTGAAGCACGGCCTCACCGGTCAGCTTCGAATCGCGGCCATTCCGACAACACTTGCGATGGTCGCGACGCTCACAACACCCTTCCGAGCCAAACACCCCGATGTGCGCTTCACCATCCTTTCACGCACTTCGATCGAAATCCTGGGCCTGATCGAAAATCTGGAAATCGATGCGGGCATCACCTATCTTGATAACGAGCCGCTGGGCCGGGTCTCCGGCGTTCCTCTTTACCAGGAGCGCTATCGGCTGATTACCGCCGCCGATGCGCCACTCGGCAACCGGGATAGAGTGACGTGGGCCGAAGTTTCTAAGGTACCGCTTTGCCTGCTCACGCCCGACATGCAGAACCGCCGCATTATCGAACAGCTTTTGCGTTCGGCAGGCGGCGATCCGCAGCCGACCCTGGAATCGAATTCGATGATTGTCTTATTTGCTCACGTACGCACAGGACAGTGGGCGAGCGTGATGCCGGCGAAGCTCGCCGAAACGCTCGGGCTCACCGGTGCCATTCGCTCAATTCCAATTACCGATCCCGAGGCAGCGCATATGATTGGCCTTGTCGTTCCCCAACGCGAGCCAATGACGCCGCTTAATGCAGCTCTCGTCGCCGAAGCGCGCGCGCTAGCAAAAACCCTCGACGTTCGAATCTAGAATAACCCAACAATTTTTCCGTCCGCGCTGACGTCGATACTGTCGGCGGCCGGAACCTTGGGCAGGCCGGGCATGGTCATGATCTCACCGCAGATCGCCACGACGAACTCCGCGCCGGCCGAAAGTCGCACCTCGCGTACGTTCACGATGTGATCGCTTGGCGCGCCCTTAAGGTCACCATTGGTCGTAAAGCTGTACTGTGTCTTGGCGATGCAGATGGGGAATTTACCGTAACCCATCTTCTCAAACGACTCGAGCTGATCGCGCACGGGCTTATGCACGTCGATATCCTTGGCTCGATAAATCTCCTTCGCAATCGTACGAATTTTCTCGATGAGCGGCATGTCGTCGGGATAAAGCAACTTGAGCTTGCTTTTGCCGCCATCGGCAATCCTGACCACAGCGCGCGCAACATCGGCCGCACCCTTGCCGCCCTCGGCCCAGTGATCGGCCATCAGCGCCTCGACGCCAAGCTTCCTGCAGGATTCTTTTACCAGTGCGATTTCGGCATCGCTATCGGCGGAGAAGCGGTTAATCGAAACGACCGGCACGATGCCAAATTTCTGCATATTCTCGATGTGGCGTTGCAGATTGCTCATGCCATTTTCGAGCGCCTTGAGATTTTCCTTTTTCAGATCCTCTTTCTTGATGCCGCCATGCATCTTCAGCGCGCGAATCGTGGCCACNAGCACAGCGCAGGCGGGNTCAAGACCGGTCTTGCGGCATTTGATNTCGAGAAATTTTTCGCCGCCGAGATCGGCGCCGAAACCAGCTTCCGTTACGACATAATCAGCGAGTTTCAGTGCGGTCGTTGTCGCTAGCACCGAATTGCAGCCATGCGCGATATTCGCGAACGGACCACCATGAATAAAAGCCGGCGTTCCTTCCAATGTCTGCACGAGATTCGGTGAGAGCGCATCTTTAAGCAACGCCGTCATCGGGCCTTGCGCCTTCAGATCGCCCGCCCGTACAGGTTTGCGGTCGCGTGTGTAACCGACGATGACTTTCGATAGGCGATCCTTGAGGTCATCGAGGTCCTTTGCAAGGCAGAAAATTGCCATCACTTCGGACGCCACCGTAATGTCGAAGCCGTCCTCACGCGGGAAGCCGTTCGAGATACCGCCAAGCGAGGAAACAATGGAGCGTAACGAGCGATCATTCATGTCGATCGCGCGCCGCCAGGAGATTCGGCGACCATCGAGGCCGAGAGAATTTCCCCAATAAATGTGATTGTCGATCAGCGCCGACAAAAGATTATGCGCCGCGCCGATGGCGTGAAAATCGCCAGTAAAATGTAAGTTAATGTCTTCCATCGGTACGACTTGAGCGTAGCCACCGCCTGCCGCGCCGCCTTTCACGCCGAAACACGGGCCAAGCGACGGCTCACGCAGGCAGAGCATCGCCTTTTTGCCGATGTGGTTTAGTGCGTCGGTAAGGCCAACCGTGGTCGTCGTTTTGCCTTCGCCTGCCGGAGTCGGCGTGATTGCTGAGACGAGAATTAGTTTTCCATTCGGTTTCGACTTCAGCGACTTAATATAGTCCATCGAGATCTTGGCCTTGTAATGACCGTAAGGATCTAGATTTTCAGGCGCTATGCCGAGTTTTTCTTTCGCCAGCTCCATAATCGGCCGCTTCTTCGCAGCTTGGGCGATTTCGATGTCGGATTTTGGATTCTGGTGTTGTGAAGCGGGCATTGCCTTCGGACCTTGTTAGAGGAAAAAGATTAGATGAATCGTGAGCCGGTTTTGACACTAGCGGCAGCAACGAATTCGATGGCGCCCTGTTTTGCGGCACCGTCCGGCTTCACTCGCAGTATCTTGATACGTCCGTCGGCGCAGGCGAGGGTGAAGCCTTCGCCGTCAACCTCGACGACTTCGCCCATCTTGCCGCCGATGCCCTTGGGATCGCGTGCCGGAAGGGGTTTGATATCAAAAATTTGCACCTTCGCGCCGTTCAGTGTCGTCCAAGCGCCTGGCGCTGGATTGCAACCGCGGATGAGACGATCGATCTGCTCCCACGGCTTGCCCCAGTCGATGCGTGCATTGTCCGGACCGCAGCGACCTTCGTAGGTCGCTTTCGTTTCATCCTGCTTGATGCGCGGTGCCTTGCCAGCCTTAACGAGATCAACCGATTCCATCATTGCATCAACGCCCATCGGAAACAGCCGGTCGAAATAAACTGTACCGAGCGTGTCGGTGGCACTGATCGGTGTTTTTTTCTGCATGAGGACGTCGCCGGTATCGAGACCGTTATCCGGCCAGAAGATCGAAAGACCTGTTTCCTTTTCACCCTTGATGATCGGCCAGTTGATCGCGCTCGCTCCGCGATAGGCCGGGAGTAAAGACGGGTGATACTGGATGGAGCCGTGTGTTGGGATTTTCAAAAATTCTTCCGGCACGAACAGTGTAACGAACGCCATCACCTGCAGGTCTGGCTTGAGCGTCTTAAATTCATCCCACACTTCCGGCTTGCGATAGGAGGCTGGCTGGTGGACCGGAAGCTTTGCCGCGAGCGCTGCTTCCTTCAGGGGATCGGCTTTCTGTCCCGGCTTTTCCGGCGCAACGTAGACGCCGACGACATTTTCTCCGCGCTTGAGGAGCGCTTCCAGCACCGCTTTACCGAACGCTTGTTGACCATGCACTACGATACGCATGACTGCCCCCTGTCTTGTCATCCCAGCGAAGCGATCGAAGATCGTCGAATGGGACGGAATCTAGAATAATCCCGGGTCTTCGGCGCTTGTTTTGCCTTGCACCGCGCCCGAGATGAAGAATGTTTCTTACGCAGCGGCGCGCTTTTTTTCTTCGGCGGTAATCGCGCCCGACGTCTTGATCTCGGCGANCTCTTTGACGGAATAGCCAAGAACTTTTGTCAGAATTTCATCGGTGTGTTCACCAAGCAACGGTGAACGTTTTACCTCGGTGATCGAATCCGACATCTTTATTGGGTTGCCGACGGTCAGATATTTGCCGCGCGTCGGATGATCGACCTCTACTACCGTGCCAGTTTTGCGTAGCGACGGCTCTTCGGCGATCTCTTTCATCGATAGAATCGGGCCGACCGGAATATCAACATTGTTGCAGATTTCCATCACCTCGAATTTAGTCTTGGTCANGGTCCACTGCTCGATCGTCGCAAAGATATGCTTGAGCCGCGGCAANCGCGCCGGTGGCGTGGCGTAATCGGGATCGGTCTTCCATTCCGGCTTGCCGATCAGATCGCAGATTGCTCCCCACACCGGTGCTTGCGTGATGAAATAGATGTAAGCGTCGGGATCGGTCTCCCATCCCTTGCACTTGAGAATCCAGCCGGGCTGGCCGCCGCCGGAATCGTTGCCAGCGCGCGGGACCGCTTTGCCAAATGGGATGCCTTCGCCATACTGGCTGTATTCCACGAGTGGTCCACGTTCTAAGCGCTGCTGATCACGCAACTTGACGCGTGCAAGATTAAGCACGCCGTCCTGCATCGCGGCGAGCACCCTCTGTCCGCGTCCCGTGCGATTGCGCTGATAGAGCGCGCAAACAATACCGAGAGCAAGGTGCAGCCCAGTGCCGGAATCACCAATCTGCGAACCGGTAACGAGTGGCGGACCATCGCGGAAACCGGTGGTCGAGGCCGAGCCACCGGCGCATTGTGCTACGTTTTCGTAGACCTTGCAGTCCTCATACGGGCCTGGGCCGAAACCCTTCACCGATGCCACAATCATGCGTGGATTCAGCTTGTGGATGTGTTCCCAAGTGAGCCCCATGCGATCGAGCGCGCCAGGAGCAAAATTCTCGACCAGCACATCGCAGTGCTTGATCAAACGGTTGAGGATTTCCTTTCCCTTCGGATGCTTGGAATCGATCGTGATTGAGCGTTTGTTGCCATTGAGCATGGTGAAGTAGAGGCTGTCGGCCCCTTTCACGTCACGCAATTGCCCGCGGGTGATGTCGCCCTCGCCGGGACGCTCCACTTTGATTACATCGGCGCCCATATAGGCGAGGAGCTGCGTGCAGGTCGGACCCGATTGGACATGCGTGAAGTCGAGAATGCGCACNTCCTCGAGCGCCTTGCCGGCCGCACCCCAAGGCTTGGTCGAAGGCTTCGGTANCGAATGTCCGTTTGCCTTCACATTTTTTTTGGCNNCTTTTTTTGTTTTTGCTTTTTTCTTTGCCATTTNTCGGTTCCTCCGTGTTCGTTCAGTGNTTACTTGTATCGTCTGGTTGTTTGTGCCTGCGTGTACTCGACGCCTAGACCTTCAACTATTTCTTGCGAACCACGCTTTGCGGGTTGAGCTTGCCGATGCGGCCACTCTCCGTGCCGGCCGCGGGGTCGATCACCGCGTTGATGAGGGTTGGCTTACCGGTGTCCATCGCCGCGTCGACGGCGCGCTTCAGCTCNTCGGGCGTTGTGGCATTGACGCCGACGCCTCCGAATGCCTCCATCATTTTATCGTAGCGCGAGCCCTTGACGAAAACGGTCGTTGCAGGGTCCGAACCNCCAGCGGAATTGACGTCGGTTCCGCGATAGATGCCGTCATTGTTGAAGACGACAACGCAGACTGGCAGCTTGTACCGGCAGATCGTTTCCACTTCCATGCCGGAGAAACCAAAGGCGCTGTCACCTTCCACNGCAAGCACGGGTTTGCCGGTCTCGATGGCTGCCGCGACGGCAAAGCCCATGCCGATGCCCATGATGCCCCAGGTGCCGACGTCCAGGCGTTTGCGCGGCTTGTACATATCGATGACGCCGCGCGCGAGATCGAGCGTGTTGGCGCCTTCGTTGACGAGGATGGCGTCCGGCCGCTCTTTGATGACATTGCGCAATGCACCGAGCGCGCCGTAGAAGTCCATCGGCGCCGAGTTCTTCATCAATCTCGGCGCCATCTTGGCGATGTTTTCTTCCTTTTTCGATTTGACGGCGCCAATCCAGTCGACCGGCGGGGCCGGCCACTTTCCATCAATGCCCTCGAGAAGAGCCGACACGCAGGAACCGATATCGCCGACCACCGGAGCGACGATCTCAACGTTGCTGTCCATCTCCTTCGGTTCGATGTCGATCTGGATGAACTTCTTCGATCCAGGGTCACCCCAGGTCTTGCCCTTGCCGTGCGACAGAAGCCAGTTGAGGCGGGCGCCAATCAGCATGACGACGTCGGCGTCTTTCAGCACCGTCGAGCGCGCAGCACCCGCACACTGCGGATGTGTGTCAGGCAGTAAGCCCTTGGCCATGCTCATCGGCAGGAAAGGAATGCCGCTCTTTTCAACCAGGGCGCGGATCTGGTCATCGGCCTGCACNTATGCCGCGCCTTTGCCGAGAATGATCAGGGGACGCTNGGCACCCTTCAGTACATCGAGCGCATGCTTGACAGCGGCCGGAGCAGGAAGCTGGGCCGGTGCCGGGTCGANGACCTTAACAAGTGACTTGGCTCCANCCTCGGCGTCCATAACCTGAGAGAAAAGTTTGGCNGGCAGATCAAGATAGACGCCGCCCGGACGACCGGAAACAGCTGCGCGGATCGCACGCGCCACGCCAATGCCAATGTCTGCGGCATGAAGCACGCGAAAGGCCGCCTTGCAGAGGGGCTTGGCAATAGCCAGTTGGTCCATCTCTTCGTAGTCGCCCTGCTGCAAGTCGACGATCTCACGTTCGGATGAGCCACTAATCAGGATCATCGGAAAGCAGTTGGTAGTGGCATTGGCCAGCGCAGTCAGACCATTGAGAAAGCCGGGAGCGGATACCGTAAGACAGATGCCGGGCTTTTTCGTCAGGAAGCCGGCGATCGCAGCTGCATTGCCAGCGTGCTGCTCGTGCCGGAACGAGATGACGCGCATGCCTGAGGCCTGTGCCATACGGCCCAAGTCCGTGATTGGGATGCCAGGCACACCGTAGATCGTGTTGATGCCGTTGAGCCTGAGCGCATCGATGACGAGGTGAAAGCCATCCGTCAGCTCCTGCTCTGCCGCGGTCGTGGTTTCGGGTTTTGCTTTCACTGCTGCGTCAGCCATGGGAATCCTCCCGTCCGTTTTTTTTGTTAGAACGTCAGTCCAAATAGTCGGCAAAGCGCGCGACGTGCTCGGCGAGACCGAGTGCATGTTCACGCACCAAAGTTTCGGCGCGTTCGGTGTCGCGCGCCTCCAATGCTTCAATGATTTTCATGTGATCGCGGATCGATTTTTGCGCGCGATCTTTTTCGATGATCGTCTTGCGGCGAATCATCCGCATATGCGTGAAAAGATTTTCAGCGAGATCAGACAGCACGCCATTGGCGCTCAGACGAATGATCATCTGATGAAATTCGATGTTCACTTCGGAATATTCGTCAAGGTTGGCAAGAACCTTGTTACCGGAGAAGGTCGCGAACATTTTCCGCAGACGGCTGATATCCTCGTCGCTCGCTTTTTGCGTGATCAGGCGGGCGGCCATGCTCTCGAGCGCGGCCCAGGCGGTGATCATCTCGATCACTTCGCGCTTGGTCTTGCGAACGACGTAGATGCCGCGGCGAGGAACCGAGCGTACAAAACCTTCGCGCTCTAGCTGGGCCATCGCTTCGCGCACTGGCGTACGGGAGACGCCGAGATCTTTCGCGAGACGACGCTCGTCGAGGCGAACTTCATTCGGACCGTCGTAAACGTTCAGCGAAACGATCACGTCTTTCAGTGCGGCATAGGCGCGATCTTTGAAGGTCGAAATGTTGTCGAGCGGTGCAACCGCAACGCGCGCGGAAGCGTCGGTAGCTTTGCGGGAGGGAATTTCGTTCATGGGTTTTGTTTGTGGCAGTTCAATCGATCACAGCGGAGCCGCTACCCTGATATACAATATACCAGCTTGCCTGTCAGGAGAGAAAGTGCCGCTCCGCGCTACAATTGCACCGAGCCGGCTTGGTTTGGAGAGGTCAGGTCTCTGCCATGAAGCGCTGCCGCATCGGTTTCAGGACCCCAAGCGCCATCACCGCCGCAATAATATTAAGGGTCGCGGCGACATAAAATACAGCATGCCAACTACCGGTCGCCGTGGTCAGCACATTGGCCAATGGAACCAAGAGGGACGCGGTGCCTTTCGCTGTATAGAGCATGCCGTAATTCGTGGTTGCGAACTTCTTGCCGTAGAGATCGGTGCAGGTCGCCGGGAACAGTGAATAGATTTCGCCCCAGGCAAAAAACACCACGCCCGACAGGATGACGAACAGGACTGGATTGTTAGCGAAGTAGAGCAGTGCGTAAATGCCGACGCCTTCGAGAAAGAAGGCAATAAACATTGTGTTCTCACGGCCAATTTGATCGGATACCCATCCGAAGAATGGCCGGCATATTCCATTGAGCACCCGATCGATCGTCAAAGCAAAGGTAAGGGCCGGAAGCGTGAGCCCAACGAGTGAGACGGGTATGCCCGCAATCTTGTAGTCATTGGCAATGGGTGCGAGTTGCGCGATGGCCATCAAACCGCCGGCGCCAACCATCACGAACATTGCGTACATCACCCAGAAGGGCGGCGTCTTCAGCACTTCTTTCCATTCAAAGTCGCGTCGCGATTGCTGCACTAAAGCTGATGCTGGCGTTTCACCGGGCTGAGGTGCGCGCAGGAAAAGCGCGAAGATCATCACAATGATGCCTTGGACAATGCCGAACCAGAAGAAGGCGGACTCATAACCGCTCGACTGAATCATATTTGCGATCGGAATCACGGTGAGGGCCGAGCCTGCGCCGAAACCGGCGGCGGTAAGGCCCGCAGCCAATCCACGACGATCGGGAAACCACTTCAGCGCATTGCCAACCGAGCCACCATAAATCACGCCCGCGCCAATGCCGCCGATCGCAGCGCCAAGATAAAGCAAGGATAGCGAGCTGGCATAAGCATTGATCACCCATGCAATGGCGACGAGAATGCCGCTGCCGAAGATCATCAATTTCGGGCCAAACTTGTCGATGAGATAGCCTTCAACTGGTACCAGCCAGGTCTCCATCAAAACGAAAATTGTGAAGGCGACTTGGATCGATGCACGGCCCCAGTGGTATTTCGCATCAATCGGATTGACGAAGAGCGTCCAGCCATACTGCAGGTTGGCAATCATCACCATGCAAATGATGCCAAAGATAAGCTGAGCCCAGCGTGTTCCTTCCGAGACCTGCGCGCGTGAGCCAGTGCCTGATGCGACTGCCATTGTGTCACTCCCTTATGCAGTTTTTTTGTTATTTTCCCTATGAGTATTCTTGAGCTTCGAACAGAAATCCGGAATAAAGTATACCAGCAGTCAAGCCCGATAACAGCGAGATTTGCTGAATCGACCAAAAAATAATCTCTGCACTGCGGGAAATAATTCCGCAACGCACACAGTTGGGCTCGGGCTAAATTAGGTTGATGATGAATCGGGCAGCCGCAATCAACAGATACAGTCCGTAAGCAATTTCCAATGTGCGCTTCGAAACCCCGTGTGCCAAGCGAGCACCCATCGGCGCCAGGAGCATGCTGAGGGGTGCGAGGAGCAAAAATCCGATCAAAGAAATAAAACCGATCGAAAGCGGTGGCAGCAGACTCATTTTTGGCCAGCCCGCGAAAATATAGCCGATGGCGCCAGGGATCGAGATGAAAATCCCGAGGCCGGAAGACGTCGCGACAGCTTGCTGGATCGTCCGGCCCAGCATCAGCAGCAAAACATTTGACAGCATCCC
>Ga0031654_10000445_pt1 | contig 10507 bp, 7 predicted proteins | sample FrelakmetCRP12CR_FD_55268 | JGI IMG/M metagenome (GOLD analysis project Ga0031654, IMG submission 55268) | Freshwater lake sediment microbial communities from the University of Notre Dame, USA, for methane emissions studies - CRP12 CR | ecosystem: Environmental > Aquatic > Freshwater > Lake >...
AAGGAGGCGGTAATATGTATTTTGCAAAAGAGGTGCTGAGTCAATCCAGCGAGCTCAAGAAAAAATGGGAGGATGAGGTCCGGAGGGTGGTCAGTAAGGTTCCTGACCAGAGGGAACGATGGTCTACCGTTTCAGATCTCGAAATCAAGAGGCTCTATGGTCCTGATGACATAAAGGATATGGACTTTGTCCGTGATATTGGATACCCCGGGCAGTTTCCATTTTTACGGGGTAATCAGGCGACGGGTTATCGCGGACGATACTGGACGTTCAGGATGTTTTCTGGCATGGGAAGCGCTGCAGACACCAACAAACGGTGGCACATGCTTCTCAAAGAGGGACAGACCGGCCTCAGTACAGCCTTTGATTTTCCAACTCTTATGGGCTACGATTCGGACTCGCCCAAGGCCCGTGGTGAGTGTGGGAAGTGCGGGGTCGCCATAGATACCCTCGAGGATTTGCTGCAATTAGTGGACGGTATTCCCATGGATGAGGTTACCACGTCCATGACAATCAATCCGCCGGCTACTGTGCTCTGGGCGATGTACTGTGCAGCGGCACAGATCAAGGGTATACCGCTTACCAAGATAGGCGGCACGATCCAGAATGACATGCTGAAAGAATTCATCGCACAGAAGACGTTCATGTGTCCGCCGGAGCCGTCAGTCAGACTCATAAGTGACACCGTTGAATTCGGGACGAAGCATGTTCCCAGATGGAACACCATCAGCATCAGCGGGTACCATATCAGGGAAGCCGGTTCCACAGCAGTTCAAGAGCTTGCCTTTACCCTTCGTGATGGCATGGAGTATGTGGAGGACGTCGTTAACCGGAAAGGATTACATGTCGATGAATTTGCTCCGCGGTTTTCTTTTTTCTTTAATTCCCATGTGGATTTCTTCGAGGAGATCTGTAAGATGCGTGCAGCCCGGAGGATCTGGGCAAAAGTAATGCGGGACCGCTATAAGGCCAAGGACCCGAGATCGTGGTGGATGCGCTTCCATACACAAACCGCCGGGTGTTCACTGACGGCTCAGCAGCCGTACAACAACGTCGTGCGGACGGCCACGCAAGCCCTCGCCGCTGTCCTTGGCGGCACTCAATCCTTGCACACCAATTCCCTTGACGAGGTGATGTGCCTGCCGTCGGATTCCGCCGTGCAGATTGCGCTTCGAACCCAGCAGATCATCGCGGAAGAGACCGGCGCTGCCAACACGGTTGATCCGTTGGCAGGTTCGTACTTCGTCGAAGCTTTAACCAACGAAATGGAAGAGCAGACGTGGGACTACATCAATAAGATTGACGAGATGGGCGGTATGGTTGCCGCAATAGATAAAGGGTTCCCGCAGTTGGAGATAGCTGATGCGGCCTACAAGTTCCAGAGGCAGATAGACTCCTGTGANAAGATTATGGTCGGCGTNAACAAATATGTTACCGATGAACAGATACCCATCCCTCTTTTAGAGATTGATGATAAAGTTGAAGAGGATCAGATCGCGCGGTTGAATGCAGTCCGCAGAAAGCGGGACAATAAGGCAGTGAAGAAGAGTCTCGAAGACATTAAGAATGCGTGCAAGAAGGGCGAAAATGTCATGCCCCACTGTATTGAGGCCGTTAAGAATCTGGCCAGTATCCAGGAGGTGTGCGACGTCTATCGTGAGCTCTATGGCGAGTACCGTGATCCGGGACTCTATTAGGACTGATTGAAGGAGGAGATGGTAATGGCTAAGAGAAAGATTCGTGTTATGGTAGCAAAACCAGGTCTTGACGGTCATGATCGGGGCGCCAGGATTTTAGCCAGGTGTTTCCGGGACGCTGGTTTTGAAGTAATATATACGGGGTGTCATCAGACACCGGCGATGATTGCAGCGTCGGCCATCCAGGAAGACGTGGATGTCGTAGGCTTAAGCTGTCTATCGGGAGCGCACAGGTATTTATTCCCCCAGGTAGTTAATCTATTGAGGGAAAAAGGTGCAGGTGATATCTCCGTGATCGGCGGGGGAATCATCCCCGAGCAGGATTTTCAGAAACTCTATGACGCAGGCATCAAGGCGATTTTCGTGCCAGGTACTACCCTGGATACGATCGTGGCGTGGGTTAGCAAAAATATAAAACCTGTGGAAAGAACATAATGGAGAGAGGAAAGAGGATTAAGGCGGGTGACGTTCGGACTGCCTCCCGCCTTATAAGAGACATAGAAGATAGTATCCCCGAAGCAAAACTGACTATAAAACATATTTTCCCATATACGGGCAAGGCCCAGGTCGTTGGGATTACCGGGTCTCCTGGAGCAGGGAAGAGCACTATTGTTGACGGTCTCATTGAGACAAGCCGTAAGAAGGAAAAAACGGTAGGGGTTCTCGCCGTTGATCCGACAAGTCCCTTTACGGGAGGAGCAACGCTCGGTGATAGGATCCGTATGCAGCGCCATTCCGAGGATATAGGCGTCTTCATACGGAGCCTCGCCACGCGCGGTTCCTTGGGCGGGCTCTCAAAGGCAGTTGGCGATGCCATCCATATCATGGATGCAATGGGGAAAGATGTGATATTTGTAGAAACCGTAGGTACGGGTCAACAGGAGGTGGAGATTATCCACTATGCCCATACGGTAGTCGTTGTCCTTGTGCCTGGTATGGGAGATGAAATCCAGGCAATCAAGGCAGGAATCATGGAGATTGCAGACGTATTCGTCGTCAACAAGGCGGATCGTGACGGAGCAGCGAAACTCCAGCGGGAATTGATGACCATGATTGAAATGTCACCGATTCCTCCCGGGGGTTGGCGGCCGCCTGTCGTTACAATCAGAAATTCCTTTAAGCCGGAAGAGTTTGACCAGGACATTCAAACATTATCTTCCAAGGTTCACGAACACTATGAATATCTAGTAAGCAGTGATCTTATCGGTGACAGGCAGCGGCGCAAGAGGCTGCATGAGCTGAATGAGGCCCTGCGATACAGTATCCTCGAACCTGTGTTAGGGATGCTCATCAAAACAGGTGAACTCGACAGTATGGTCGAAAAAATACTGAAAAAGGAATCGGATCCTTCTACTCTGGCAGAAGAAATTGCCAGGAAGTATTTACAGGGGTGTTTTTAGGGGCCTTAATCTTTTGTTGCATTCCCGTAGTTACCACTGAACAATTTGCGGGACCGCATACATACTATAATCGGTTAGACCTGTGCGCAAGTCCTGATAGTCGCCTTCTGCGCCCTGGCTGAAAATAAAACCAATTGATGAGCGGAAGAAATCCTTCCGTTTTCAAGTCATGGACGGCTTTCGAGGTCGTCAAGTTTTTTCTTCTTTTCGTCGATAAGTGTTAGCTGTTCATCTACCAGCTTGCGCCAGTGGTTTCTCTGGGCATAACCGGAGGCCTGATTCATATTCGCCCTGTAGCTTTGTTCGTCTCTTTTGGCCTTCTCCAATTCATCTCTGGCGACCCTGATATTCTCTTCCCTTTCTTTTCTTTTCGCATCGGCCTCACGATATCTCTGCAATTTTTCACTGCTTTCTTTTTCCGACGCGGTTTTTTGCTCTTCCGGCATATTAGGTAACAATTGTGACTTCTTGACATTGACTCCGGGTGGCGGGCTATCAGTGATGATCACCGTGCCGTCTTTGTCCATGTATTCGTAAAGTGTTTGCCCGTATGCTTCGCCGCCGCCGGCAATCCATATAAAGATTAGCAGTGTTAAGGACGCCACTGGCATCAATCCGCGCAATTTATAAGCAGCCATCCCTTAATACCTCCCAATTTCGTTGATTTTTGCAATAAAAAATATTCTAAATTATCGATGATGTCAATCGTATTCGTAAATTTGCACCGCATTTAGATTAACAAGGCATTGTGTTACATTCCCTGTACGTATTTTGTTAAAGAATTACTTACACATCCTCTCCTAGGATGAATATTCTTATGCGATTGTGGAAATCACCGAAGCGCAGTTTACGGCACTTTCTGTCTCGCGTTCATGGTAGGTATCAAAGTGAAGGATGTCTGCGCGGTTTTCTGCAAGCAGGCTGGCGAAAAGCAGGATGGCAGGAAGACCGCAAACATGGTATCTGTCTTGAGTTTCAAGGGCCTCCCGGAAGATGTTTTCCGGTTCTCCGCGGCTAAGGTAAGATAGCATCATTTTATCATGGGCTATCGCCTGGGGAAGAAGGGCATCCGCAGGCGCCTGATCGCCGAATTTCCGTCCCACATGTGAAAGGTCGACGCCTGCCACAAGAAGTATGCGCCCCTTTCCTTCTTCCAGCAACTTCTTCATCACGGACACCATTTCCCGGAACCTCTCATCAGTCAGTATATCCCTTCCATGGTGGATGAACTCGTGGACGCCACCACACAGAATGGGCACTATGGTAAAGGGGCCCGTGAGGTAGTGGTGCAAGAAAATGGTTTGAAACTCGATGGAATGTTCCGTCATGTGGCCGAAATCATCGGGTGCGAATGTTCCTCCAGGCACCGCCTTCTTTAATTCTCCGATACATTTTTTATCTGTTTTGATTTCTCCAAAAGGAGTTACGTAGTTTTTTTCGGAGATGCTATAAAGCCCTTCCTGCATATGATGGTTGATCCCTAAAATCACAACGACATCATAGTTTTTCCCCTTCAGATAACGGTAAGTATTTACATAGATGTCTCTGGCTATGTTGATATCAATATGGGGAGCGAGGATACCCGTAATATTATCCGGGATATGCTGCAAATATTTCTGACTGATGTTGTTTTCTACATTTTCTATAAACTGCGCGAGCTGAGCCGGTTCTGACACATAGGACTTTCCTGCATGAACGGGAAGCCTTGTCGGTCGGTTGCTGAATTCGCTGCGGAGTCCGCACATCTTCTGTTGGAAGGAAGGACTTTCTAAAAGACAGGCCCTGTCAAGGGACTCAATAAATGATTCAATCTCCGAGACATAAACTATGCGACCACCCTGCCTTCTTATAAGCATGGCCTGAATGTCCCTCAGATCATGAAATCCATCAAGGAGCTGCAGGATGGGGAGTGTGTTAAAATCAAGCGCGACTGCGTCGTCGGTCAAATGGTAAGGATCATGAAAGGCGATCATCCGCCGACCCTTAATGGTTGTGGCAACGGGTTGTATGTCCCTTCTCAAAACAGGTTTATCCATATGTTCCCCACTTATAGCAGTTCGTATATATTAATATTTATTTGAAAATGCAACGTCAACATCCAAAGAAGGAAAAAATTGTATGCATCTTGGTGATATGTTAGCGTCTGACGCTGGCCTATCTATTGGTAATTATAAAGCATAGATAATGGTACAGTTAGATAGAGACAAGATCAGCACGGCCCGGGAAATTGGAATATGCCTCGGGAATTGAGATGCTTTACGAATTGATTAAGGCATAAAATCGCCGTAACAGTTGAAATATTTATTTGTACAATTTCCCTCATATAAAATATAAAATTTGATTGTCGCATCAAAATAGTTTGATAAAAGGAACTCATCGGTGGCTCGGCAGTCAGGGATATTTCAAACGAAGATGGCACTTATTATCGTAGTGCCCATAATAATGTTGTCAATTGGGCTTACTGTTCCCTGTTATTGCATGGACGAGAAGTCATTTACACCCTGGGACTATAAAGATTCAATGTTGGATAGAGAAGATAAACTGGAGCAGGAAAAAGACGCTTCATTCTGTGGATATATTTTAATACAGGCAATCAGGTTCTACCAATATTATATATCTCCCGTGATTGGAGATCGTTGCCTAATGTACCCATCGTGTTCGTCATATGCTGTCCAGGCGATCAAAAAACATGGATGTCTCATTGGGTCTGTCATGACTTCGGACAGGTTAATTCATGAAGCAAACGAAACGGATCATGCCCCTGTAATTGAGAAAGATGGAGAATCTAGATATTACGATCCTGTAAGCGGTAACGATTTCTGGTGGTATAAAGGTTCGGATACGAATATTTCACTGCCAGAAAGCAAATAGGTAGCTCATCGTATCTGCTTCTTATAGACACACTATGGCGCTTTAGGATCTCGACTTTTTCGACTTCCTTGAGAATTGACGTTTTCTTTCATTATTCTATCGCAGCCTTGTATTCATTCAGTCTTTCATTTAACCTTTCAAGATGCGCGTTCCTATTCTCATCTTGTCAAAGCAGTATGTCTCAAGTCCGGGAACGATCATACGGACAGTTGGAATGCCTGTGTCCGGCCTTGTCAGATTTACTGCTATGACCCGCTCCAAGCCCTTTGCCTGCAGCTTCCCGATTATGGTCCTGACATCCATGAGGATATCTTTTCCGTAACTCACTTCAATATCCCGAAGGCCCTTTTGGTTATATGCATAAAAGCGTGGATCATCGGCTCTTTCCTGCTCACCAAGATAGGCCGTCACGGGTTCGCACATGCCTTCGATCCCAAACTTCTGAATGAACAAGGCCCTGGTGGTGACGATCTCGAGAAGGGAACGGACCATGGCAACGCGGGGATCGAGATGGGCGCCAAAACCGTCTACGGGTTTCATGGTGGGATAAGCCAGGTCACGGGAAAAGGCGGCAATTACGGGAACTCCGATATCTGAAGTGATGTCTTTTGCGACGATCTCGATATTGGCGCGTTCGAATTTGTCAAAAATGTTGATAATGAACTGATTAGCCGGTTCATCCTCGATAAAAAGGGCATCGCTGTAATTACCTTCGTACCGTGCGATGCTCCATGCGTCACGCTCGATGAGCTCCGCAAGACCGTGTACAACTGCTTCTTCCATAGTATTGCCTGCTGCAATGCCGTTCGTGTGGGTATCCATGAGAAAGACATTGTCCAGATGGTAGGGATGGTAGACCGCGCAGGCAGGGACCAGGATATCCTCATTCAGCGCCAAATCGCATCCCCAGACCCAGTGAATAGACCGATCATGATCGTAATCGCTAATTTTCGAGAGAATCATCTCACGAGGATCAAGAATGTTGAACTTCTGTTTCAACTGGTTATAGCTGCCACTGACCAGTTTACCTTCGTACTCGTCCTTGAATTCTGACGAATAGCGCTCGATTGACTCCATAGTCAGTGAAACCTGGGCCTGAATCTGAGATACTCCCTTGCCCGTGTGGCTAGTTCTTGAACTGTCCGGCCTTATACGATGGCAGATAAAGACCGGAATCCCGATCCTGTCTAGATCCGATGCTTCACGAAAATCAATCATGCTGATCAGTTCTTTGATGCTTTGGATAAATTGAAGTGTGGAGTCCGGTGTCTTAGACCGGTGTGTCTCCAGGATATAAACCTTGGGACACTCTTTTAGAATTATGCTTGGCATTTTGATACTGCATCCTTTGAATTAATCTTCCCGCTGGAAAAGCAAGAGAGGGCCACAATGCCCTGTACGGGATTGTATACATATCAATACGCATCCTCTTTTTCAATGCCAGTTTTTTGAAATCAAGTTCTTAGGAAAACCGCGACAATGCAAATTTATGGCAGCTTTGGAAAGGAAACACCGCACAGTGACAGAGGAGAATCAGGGGATCATTTAACTTGGCGAGGTTTTTGTTTATCTGGTGGGCCGTAGGAGACTCGAACTCCCGACCAACGGATTAAAAGTCCGCTGCTCTACCAACTGAGCTAACGGCCCTCCCATAACATAATTTTTGAGCTTGCCCTCTTACTAGGAAGACTCTTGACTTGTCAAGAAAAAAAGGTATCAGTCAGCAAAGGGATTTCTCAGGATTATCGTTTCGTCCCTGCCAGGACCCACAGACACGAGCACCAGTTTCGTACCTGCGAGCTTTTCCAGTCTATCGATATACGACCTGGTATTACGGGGAAGCTCTTCGATCTGCCTGGCCTTGCCGATATTCTCTTTCCATCCCTCCATCTCTTCATAAACGGGTTCGCACCGTTCAAGGAGGCGAAGGTTTGGAGGAACGGATTCTGTGAATTCTCCCTGCGGCGTTCGGTAGCCCACGCATATCTTCAGTTTTTCGAGACCCGTAAGAACATCGAGTTTGGTGAGAGCGATTCCCGTTATACCAGAGAGCCGCAAAGATTGTCTTACCAGGACCATGTCCAGCCAACCGCAGCGCCTTTTTCTGCCTGTAGTTGCGCCGTATTCGTGACCCACATCGCGTATACGGTCTCCGATTTCACAGGTCAATTCTGTCACAAAGGGACCTTCTCCTACCCTCGTCGTATAGGCTTTGCATATCCCGATGACTTCGCCGACGGACGACGGTCCTACACCGGTTCCGCAGCTGGCGTTGCCGGATACGGTATTTGATGAGGTGACATAAGGAAATGTACCGTGGTCAATATCCAAGTGACATCCCTGCGCTCCCTCGAAAAGGATTCTTTTCCCTCTCTTGAGTTGGTCGTTTATGACCATGGATGTATCTGTCACATACGGTCGGAGGCGGTCGGCATAGGCCTTGTATTCGTTATAAATGGCTTCCACATCCAAGGGGTCTTCCTGGAAAAGTCTCGTCAGATAAAAGTTCTTTTCCTCCACATTCCTGGTGACTTTTTCCCTGAATATCTGATCATCCAAGAGATCGCACATCCGTATTCCCACCCGTGCAATCTTGTCTTCATAGGCTGGTCCGATGCCTCTTCCCGTAGTCCCAATTTTCTTGCCGAGACCGTGAGACTCGCGGGCAACATCAAGCTTCCAGTGATAGGGCATGATGACGTGAGCTCTCTCACTCACGTACAGTTTCGTATTGGGCGGCAAGAGTCCCCGGTTCTTGAGGCTGTCTATTTCTTCCAGAAGAACTTTGGGGTTTACCACTACCCCGTTGCCGATTATGCAAATCTTGTTATCATGCAGGATTCCCGAAGGTATCAAATGAAGGATTGTCTGTTCACCTTTTACGACGAGAGTATGGCCGGCATTGTTTCCGCCCTGGAATCGCGCTATGACGTCCGCGCTTTTTGCGTACAGATCAACGACCTTCCCCTTGCCTTCATCACCCCATTGTGTTCCAATAACAGCGACATTTGCCATTAGTCATTCTCCTGTCTACATCTCCAGCTGAGTAACGGAGATGATGTTGGGCAGCTTGCGGAGTTTATCGAGGACGTCCTCGTTCACCATCGTGTCTGTTGTCAGAACTACGAGCGCCTCTCTGTCTACCTGTTCACGGCTCAAGTGGAGTCTCGCGATATTGACACTGTTGTTACCCAGGGTTGTGCCAAGATTGCCGATGACGCCGGGCTTGTCGTAGTTGGATACGACGAGCATATGACCCTCCGGGATTACCTCTACAGTGAATTTGTTGACCCTGACGATTCTGAGATCCTGCCGTCCGAAGATCGTGCCTGCCGCATAGCCCGTTTCCTGGGATGTTTTGACGGTCAGCGATATCATGCTTGTGTAATCCTTTGACTCGCTGCTTTTTGACTCGACAACCCTGATGCCGCGCTCTTTGGCGATGAGAGGCGCGTTTATGTAATTAACGTTCTCATTCAGGATAGGCGTCAGCAGGCCCTTCAGCAGGGAAATAGTTATGGGTGCGACGTTGTAATTCAAGATATCTCCGCTGTACTCCACCGTAACTTCGTTGATGCCGCCCTTAACCAGTTGCGCCTCGAATGTTCCCATTTTTTCCGCGAGGTCCAAGTAAGGCTGGATAACAGTCAACAGTTCGGCGCTGACAGACGGGAAATTAACGGCATTTTTAATTTCTCCTTTAGTGAGAAAGTTCACGATCTGCTCNGCGATGGCTATGGCCACATTAATCTGGGCTTCGTCAGTCGAAGCTCCCAGATGAGGGGTACAGATGACATTGCCGAGAGAAATGAGCTCTTTATTTTTTGTCGGCTCTTCTTCGAAAACATCGAGGGCAGCACCTGCGACTTTTCCTGAGACGAGGGCGTCATAGAGGTCCTTCTCATTGATTATTCCGCCACGCGCACAATTTATCAAAAAAACCCCCTTCTTCATCTTGGCAAAAGCCTTGGCATTGATCATTCCCTTTGTCTCTTTTGTCATGGGTGTATGGACTGAGATAAAGTCCGACTTTTGCAGCAACTCGTCGAGGGTAACGAGGGAGATTCCAAGTTTTCCTGCCGCCTCCGGGGAGATGAAAGGGTCATAGGCGATGACATTCATCTTCAGACCCATGGCCCGGTCGGCAACGATAGTCCCGACGCGTCCGATTCCGATAATACCGAGAGTCTTGTTATAGAGCTCCGCGCCCATGAATTTATTCTTTTCCCACTTTCCCTCTTTCATAGATGCCGTAGCCTGGGGTAACTTTCTCGCGAGGGAAAACATCATGGCGATGGTATGTTCACCAGTGGTGATGGTATTGCCTCCGGGGGTATTCATGCAGACGATACCCCTCTTGCTCGCTGCGCCAATATCCACATTATCAAAACCGATTCCCGCCCGTCCGATTACAGAGAGTTTCTCTGCATGGTCGATAATCTCTTTGGTGACCTTCGTGGCGCTCCTGATAGCCAGGCCTTCATAATCCTTGATAACACCTTTGAGTTCATCCGGCGTGAGGTTTGTCATTACATCCAC
>Ga0031654_10000448_pt1 | contig 10479 bp, 14 predicted proteins | sample FrelakmetCRP12CR_FD_55268 | JGI IMG/M metagenome (GOLD analysis project Ga0031654, IMG submission 55268) | Freshwater lake sediment microbial communities from the University of Notre Dame, USA, for methane emissions studies - CRP12 CR | ecosystem: Environmental > Aquatic > Freshwater > Lake >...
TTGAGAAAACTGTCGGAGGCCAGAAAGGCTGGCGGCTGCCATCACTTCAAGAGTTGACGAGTTTGGTGGACCCCTCCGTCGCTCCTCCGGGCCCGACTCTTCCGCCGGGCCATCCGTTTCTGACGGTCCAGTCGACCGTCTATTGGTCGGCGACGAGGGTCGATGAGGACGCCAGGGGTTCGTGGGCCGTGCATTTCGGATTGGGCGGAGGCACGACCTTCATCAATTGGGCTCACAGCGTCCCAAGCTGGTGTGTCCGTGATGGTATGCATACCGATGCGTACTGAAAGAGCGTATGGCTGACAGCTGATCGCAATTGTGCCATGGTCCAGGCGAACATATGCCGATCGACAAGATGGCGATGGACCTGACCCGCGCTCGATCCATTGGCAACGCAAACAACACCAAACGGGGAGCGTTAGTCACTCACCTCGATGCGATCAACGAAGTAGGCGGTCTCTCCGAAGCACGTTGTCGGGAGGTGGCGAAACTCCTTGTAATGCAGGATCAATCGTTTTCCCATGGCCTGCGAGAGCTGTGACGACACTTTCTCATCCCAGACTGAAAAGTTCCATAATATCGGGGCCACGCCCGGCACCGTGGTCATGGCCAGCTCCCCTTCGTGTGTCTTGCAGATCCAGCCCTTGTTGGAAAATTTCTGAATATAGCCGGCTCGGCTTCCGTCGGAGTAGCTGTAGTTGAAGGCGACGAGCAGATACGCCGCGCCGATGAAGAACAGGACCAGCACAAACAGCTTTATCATAAAGCCTTTCCTATGTTCTGGCGAAGGTCCGTGAATAACCAGGGGGCTTCAGACTTTCGTCGACCCTCATAGGNGGTAATGGTCGTCTCGTGNTGCAAGGTCAAGCCGATGGCGTCGAGACCTCGATACAAGCAATCTTTTCTGAAGGGGTCGATNTCAAAGCGGGAGCACGTGCCGTTCGGGGTGGTCACNGTCTGGTTTCCGAGGTCCACCGTCAGTTGGTATCCGGGCGTCGCCAGGACGTCNTGCATCATGGCCAGGACCTCGTCAGCCTTCAACACCACGGGCAACATGCCGTTTTGGAAGCAGTTGTTNTAGAAGATGTCAGCGAAGCTCGGCGCGATGATACAACGGAATCCCTGGTCGAGGAGCGCCCACGGGGCATGTTCACGCGATGATCCGCACCCGAAGTTATCGCGCGTCAGAAGAATCGTCGCGTTCTGGAAGCGCGGTTGATTCAAAAAGAACGCCGGGTCCTGTGACCCGTCTTTCCGCTTACGCCAATCGAAAAACAGCCCTTCGCGGAGACCGGTCCGCTTGATCGTCTTCAGGAATTGCTTCGGAATAATTTGATCGGTATCGACATTGACCCGGTCCAACGGGGCGACGAGACCGGTCAAAATGGTAAAGGGCTGCATCATGCTCCTCGTGAAAGGTGAACGGTGAAACGTCAGGCGTGAGCAACCGGGCGCAATTCGGTCGTCACCCCCCTCATGCCCAGTTTCTGATATCGACGAAATGGCCTTCAACTGCCGCGGCTACAGCCATGGCCGGCGACACGAGATGGGTCCGACCGCCGGCCCCCTGGCGCCCTTCGAAATTGCGATTGCTGGTCGAGGCGCAGCGCTCTCCTGGCTGAAGCACGTCGGCATTCATGGCCAGGCACATACTGCAGCCGGCTTCCCGCCANTCGAATCCCGCCTCTTTGAACAGTCGGTCGAGTCCTTCCTGTTCNGCCTGCTGTTTGACGAGACCGGAACCGGGNACGACCATGGCATGAACGGTCTTCGCCACATGTTTGCCCTTGNCCAAGCTTGCGGCCAGGCGAAGATCCTCAATGCGTGAATTGGTGCAGGATCCGATGAACACGGTGTCGATCNTGATATCGGTCATGGGCATGTTCGGGGTGAGGCCCATGTATTCCAACGCCCGCGCCGTTGCCTGGCGCTCGTTCTCGTCGGTGATCGTGCGGGGATCCGGCACTCGTTGATCGATGCCGGTTACCATGCCGGGACTCGTGCCCCAGCTGACTTGCGGCGCGATGTCCTCGGCCCGCATCGTGACGGTCCTATCGTAGGTCGCAGTCGCATCAGTCTTGAGCTGCCGCCATGCGTGTACGGCCTGCTCGAACAGCGCTCCCGTCGGAGCCAACGGCCGCCCTTTGATATAGGCAATGGTGTTCTCGTCCGGGGCGACCATTCCGGCGCGCGCGCCTCCCTCGATCGACATATTGCAGAGCGTCATGCGCCCTTCCATGCTAAGGGCGCGGATCGCGGAGCCTGTGTACTCGATGACATAGCCGGTACCGCCGGCTGTGCCGATTTTTCCGATGATGGCCAGAATCACGTCCTTGGCCGAACAGAGAGTCGGCAACACCCCGTCGACGCGAATCTCCATGGTCTTGGGTCGTTTCTGCACCAAGCACTGGGTCGCCAACACATGTTCCACTTCGCTGGTGCCGATGCCGAAGGCCAATGCGCCGAACGCGCCATGTGTGGACGTATGTGAATCGCCGCACACGATGGTCGTCCCCGGCAGGGTAAAGCCCTGCTCTGGTCCGATGACGTGCACCACCCCTTGGCGGATGTCGTTCATGCCGAAGAGTGTGATACCGAAGTCACGGCAATTCTCCTCCAGCGTCTGGATCTGTTTCGCGCTGAGGGGATCGGCGATGCCCAAGGTCCGGTCGGTGGTCGGAACGTTGTGATCCGGAACCGCCAATGTGGCGCCGGGACGTCGAGGCCGGCGGCCAGAGAGTTTGAGTCCTTCAAAAGCCTGCGGCGAGGTCACTTCGTGGACTAGTTGACGATCGATATAGAGCAGGGTGGTTCCGTCCGGCTCTGCACGGACGACGTGAGCCTCCCAGATTTTTTCAAAAAGAGTTTGAGCGGCCATCGATGCTCCTCAATGATCGGGCTCTCCCGGAGGGACCCTCCGAGAGGAGACACATTATACAGAGTCCGCCTATGGTCTGTACAAGAGGACGCATCATATTCTTGAGTTGACCGACCGAACGTGGTACACCGCCTTGTCGGTAGGTGGGTAGGAGGCCCCTTTCCTGCGGCTGCACAGGAGGATTGGACTGTGACGTCTCCGATCTGGACCGATCCCGCCATCATGGAGTGGTCGCAACTGCTCCTCAACAGTTTCACTCACTGGACCGGGCGTGAACTCCTCGAGCGAGTGGGCGATCCGGACTATCAGGCCCACGCGCTCTTTCAGTCTCCCTTTGTCGTCGTCTCCCACGGGATGGAAGCGGACCCGCTCCTCAATTACGGCAATCACGTCGCGTTAGAGCTGTGGGAGCTGACCTGGGAACAACTCGTGAAAACACCGTCGCGGCTCACAGCCGAATCGGTCAATCGAGCCGAGCGGGAATGGATGTTGGAACAGGCCAGAACACGCGGCTATCTCGATACCTATCGCGGGGTGCGCATTTCTTCAACGGGACGACGCTTTCTTGTCGAGAACGCGCTCATCTGGAATGTCGTGGATGGCGCGGGACGGAGAGTCGGGCAGGCTGCCACCTTCTCGCAATGGACTTGGTTGACCTAGCAGGATGCTTAGAAAACGTCTGTCAGCCCGTCTTGTTTATGTTGTCTGGTCGATCTGTCTGGTGTGTTGGGTTGCATGAGACTCACGAACTGGACCAGACAGACCAGGTAACCAGACAAACCGGGCGTGTCTCAGACGTGCGGACCGGTGAAGCTCGGGCGAGCCACAGAGTTTTTCCGTAGTCTACTCGGGGCCTGTCCAACGGTCTGGGAGCCTCCTGCCGTTCGAAACCGCAAGACCGAAAGGTAATCAGGAGTGGTTATGTCCAGAGCTCGAGTGGGCTTCGGTGGACGATGGCTCGGAGAATGTCGCTGGTTGTCAGAATGCCGATCGGGTGACGGGAGCCGTCGAGGATCGGAATCGCACCGACCTGTTCATCGAGCATGACGTGGGCAATCTCACGGATCTCCGTCGTCGGAGTGGCGGACAAGACCTGGCTGCTCATCACGCGGGCAAGCTGGTGCTCGGCGGACGGTCCCGGATAATTGATGGATTCCAACTCCTGTGCGTAGGGCAGCAGATCGTGGTTCGATATCATTCCGACCAGCGTGCCATGGACCGACATCACGGGCAGATGGTGAATCCCCTTGCGTTTCATCACAGTCCACGCCTCCAGCAGCGTGCTGTCGGAGGACAACCATGTGACGGGCGAGGTCATTAAGTCCTGTGCGAGGAGGGTCGGCTTCGGTGCAGGAGCGTGGTCCACCTGTTGCTGGTAGGCCTGCTGAGCGAGGCGTGCTGCAGGGTCAGCGGTCTGGCGATCCTGTTCTTTTGAGCGATCCTCTCGACCCGCCGCCGCAACCTGAGTGGCAGGTGGGCGGGGGGACACCGGGAGGACAGGATGCATTTCGACGATACCATTGACCGCACGTATAATCGGCATGGCTGACCTCGTCACGTCTGTATCGGAGGCTAGCAGTAAATACTTAAGTTTGGAAGGCGTTGCCTGAGTGACCGTTGGGGATCAATGGAAAGCAAGGTCGAAACCGAGAGGCAAGGACCTGAGTGGGCGCTAAGGGACAGCAAGAAACTGAAACCGCGGACAAGCGCGACCATCAACGAGTACCGTCTCCAGGAACATCGCCATTGGCCTGATCCAGAGCCCGCAGTCGCCGTAGAGTGCGCGATAGACCACATATGCCTCTTCCGTTTCTGAGTGCCGAGCCATCCCCAGTACCTCATATTCGTGGCCCTTATAGTGCCGATAGCGACCAGGCTGCACCATCGTGTATCCTTCCTTTCCTCACTCCATACTATAACGGGAACGAACGCTGAAGTCACAGAGTCGGGTTTCGATGCGCAAGACACATGATGTCATCGTCATTGGCGGCGGATCGGCGGGCTATGCCGCGGCACGGACCGCGCGCGATGCCGGCGCCGACGTGGCGATTGTGGATCAGGGCCCGCTCGGGGGGCTCTGTATCCTGCGTGGCTGCATGCCGACCAAGGCCATGCTGCGTTCTGCCGAAGTCGCGGCCCTTCTCAGGCGGGCGAAGGAGTTCGGACTCTCCCCGGTCTCGGCCCAGGCCGATCTGTCGGCGATCGTGGATCGAAAGGATCGGCTGGTCCGTGAGTTTGCCGACTATCGCATTCTACAGCTTCAAGACCCACGGCTCTCACTCTATCGATCGCGGGCAGTCTTCCGGTCGCCCCACGAAATCGCCGTCGGCGATACCGTGTTGTCGTCCGGCTCGTTCATCCTGGCCACCGGGTCGAGACCCAGTGAGGTTCCGATTCCTGGCTTGGCCCAAGCCGGATACTTGACGAGCGACACGATTCTGGATCTCCGCACCCAACCAGGCTCGTTGGTCGTTCTGGGTGGGGGGGCCGTCGCGCTCGAAATCGGTCAGTTCTTTGCTCGACTTGGGACACGAGTCACGATTCTTCAACGAGGACGCACGCTCCTTTCTGAGATGGATGAGGATGTCGGACGCGCGATTGAAGCGGCATTGATCGACGAGGGCATCGAAGTCGTCACGGGTGCGCAATTGCTGCGAGTGACCCATGACGTCACCGGGAAGTCGGTGTGGGTGATGAATGACGGACGGGAACGGTCCTACATCGGCGAGGAGATTCTCCAGGCCTTAGGCCGCCGACCCAACATCGAAGGGCTTCGCCTCGATCTGGCGGATGTGACCGTCGATGGCGGACGGATTGCCATCGATGGCGCGATGCGCACGTCGCAAGCGCATATCTATGCCGTGGGTGATGTGAACGATGTCACGCCCATCGTCCATCTCGCCATCCAGCAGGGAGAGATAGCGGCGTACAACGCGACGCATGCAGATCAACCGGCAAAGATGATCGATCATCGTCTGGATACGGAAGTGGTCTTTACCGATCCCCAGGTCGCGGTGCTGGGACTCAATGAAGCGCAGGCGAAGGCCGACGGGATTCGCTATCTCACGGCCTCCTATCCTTTTGCCGACCATGGGAAGGCGCTCTGTCTTGGTGCGCCGCGGGGGTTTGTGAAGTTGCTCGCGGCGCCTCAGAGCGGTGAGGTTCTTGGCGCGCAGATTGTCGGCCCGGAGGCGGGCGAATTGATCCACGAATTGATTGCAGTGATGTATTACCATGGCACGGCGGCCGATCTCCTGCGCATGCCGCATTACCACCCCACCTTGGCGGAAATCGTGACCTATCCGGCGGAATCCATTATCGAGCGGATGAGCGGATGAGCAACGCGAGGTGTTCAGCACCCTGCTAGAGGTGGCAAGACGCTGGCCGACTTTGCCAATGATCTGTTGAACCGGTAGCGCCATCCAGTGTAGCGTACCCCCTATCATGGCGATGCCCAACGAGTCGGCTCCCATCAAATGGCGCATGAAGGGGATGATCGCGCGATTCGTGGGGATCGTGGCGATTGCACTCGGGTTCGTCATCGGGATCTACGCACTGGAAGACACCGGAGCGCAGTGGATGAAGACGGCGTTGGGCTTGCTGGTCACCGGCATGATAGCCCAAGGCTATGCGTTCTATTGTTCTGTGAAGCGCATGCAAGAGAGCAAGGGCCAACCCAAGTCATGAGACGTGTGCGTGAGCATCTGTTCACGGTCGGGATGCTCCTTCTCGCAGGGGCGATGCTTGCCTGCGGAGGTCCGTGGCGCGACGCCTATTTCAAGAAGGGGGTGGATCGGCTCACGCAAGATGAGGTGGCGGAGAAGTTCGGGCCGCCCCATACCGCCAAGACACCGGCTCTCGGGGGGGATTCGGTCTGGACCTATCGCGTTCCGATCAGTGACAAGGAATTGGCCTCGGTGAGCTTTTCTCAGCTGGGCGACGTGGCGAAAGACGCGGCCGCCTTAATGGGAAAGGCTTCTGAACAAGGTCCCAAGGCCATGTTGTACTGCTATCGCTATACCCTGATCTTCAACGAACAGAAAATCCTAAAACAGTGGAAACGGGAAGAATGCGTGCCGGGAACCCATGAGACACTCAACGCGAATTAATGGTCTGATGCGGTAATCCATGCCTGCTTGGTTGCCGCACATCGATAGTTCAGCTGTGCTCGACGGGTTCTCCTCGCTGTTGCTGCTGCTCTCCCTTCTCATCGGACGGACGTTGATCGTCCGAGCGATCTCCAAGAATCCGACTCTCTCGATGGAAGCGAAACGCCGATGGGTGGTCTCTGTCCGCAATACCATGGTGTTCGTGCTGCTGGTGGGGTTGCTCGTCATCTGGGCGCATGAACTTCAAGCCTTTGCCGTGTCCCTCGTGGCGGTCGCGGCGGCGCTCGTGTTGGCGACGAAAGAACTCATTCTCTGTTGGAGCGGCGCAGCGCTACGGGTGGGGGGAAAAGTCTATTCGGTGGGCGATCGCATTCAGATCGCCGGCCATCGCGGCGTCGTCTTGGACCATGACATCTTTGCGACCAAGCTCCTTGAGATCGGGCCGGGCCAAGCCGCGCATCTCTATACCGGCCGGGTGACGGTGTTTCCGAACAGCTTGCTGTTGTCGAATCCCTTGGTCAAAGAGAATCCTGGCCAGGAGTATGGGCTCTATATTCTTGCGATTCCCCTCAAGGACAATGAGGACTGGCGGGTTGCCGAACGGCACCTGCTCGATGCCGCGAAGGCAGAATGTTCCTCGTTTATGGACGAAGCCAGCCGGCAAATGAAGTTGTTGGAACAGACCACNCTACTCGAAGCTCCGTCGCCGGAGCCGCGCATTACTATTCAAGTCATCGAATCGGGACGTATCCAGTTAGTGCTGCGGTTNCCGGCGCCGGATCGCGGGCGTTCACGAATCGAGCAGGCCATCCTGCGCCGGTATCTCANCGCGGCTGCGACAGCGACGAACACGCAGGANCCTNAATAGGGTCCTGTCAGCAGTATGCGGGATCCCCGTGAATCGTGACGCGCATCGCAGAGGAGTATTGACCCCTTGCACCGTTGAATGAATGCAGGCCCCGGCTGACGCGTCACGAACACCGATGAAGAGGGAGGCCGTGGGGGCATTCAGCAGGACCGGAATCGAATGGGCCTGCGGATTGAGACACGGGCATAGCTCCATGTCGGTTCCTTGGCTAATTCTTGACAGGATTCACAAAGGAGTGCAGGCTGGTTTTTCCTCGCAGAGGAAACCATCACTACTCACTACCATATCTATTCCAGGAGGTGCTGCATGCAGAAATTGATCGGCGTCGCGTTTGCCGCTCTGTGCCTGATGGGGATCAGCTCGCTCGCTCTGGCTGAGGATGCCATGAAGGGCGAGATGGGGAGTATGAAAGACGAGATGAAGACCGACAAAGATGCGATGAAGGGCGAGATGAAGACGAAGAAGGAAGAGACGAAGGGCAAGATGAAGGCCCGCAAAGATGTGGTGAAGGCGAAGGGCCATGAAACAAAGGGCAAAATGAAGGCGCACAAAGGCTCGGCAAAAGCCAGTCCGGCAGCCGCTGCTCCGATGTCAGCCCCCGCTCCTGCCGCCGCGCGGTAGGTTCTCGCCGTCGAGTCAGTAGATTGTCCGGCCCTCGGGAGGTCTTTCCTCTTGAGGGCTGGTCTATTTTGGGAACCTCGCGCATCGAGGTGGGGGTGGAAGAAACTCTTCAGGGGCTTGATTCGCTGCCATGACGTCCCGCTCGATCAGTCACGCCGAAGCCTGACATCCTTCCCCTGCCGATCGCGTCCTTGACGATCTCACGCGTCTTGTTCCCCCGTGGGCCTTTTGTTAGGATGCGGCGAGTAGAGTACCTGCAGGCCTCCCATGAAAATCGCCACCTTCAACGTCAATTCTCTCCGCAAACGTTTGCCGATTGTGCTCGACTGGCTTGCTCAGCAACAGCCGGATGTGCTCTGTCTTCAAGAAACCAAAGTCCAGGACAGCGAGTTTCCGNTGCTGGCCTTGGCAGAATCCGGGTATGAAATTACGTACCGGGGNATGAAGTCGTANAACGGTGTTGCGATATTGAGCCGAGAGAAACCGGAGGCGGTGGCATACGGGTTCGANGATGGAGGCGACGCAGAGGACGCACGGCTTTTGCGNGTGGTGATCAAGGGGATTCCCATCATCAATACCTACGTGCCGCAGGGCTTCGAGATCGATTCACCCAAATATCAATACAAGCTTGGCTGGTACGGTCGGCTCCGCACATACTTTGAGAAGCATCTGTCGCCGAACACCCCGGCCATCTGGTGCGGCGACATGAACGTCGCGCCGAGGCCAATGGACGTTCACAGCCCGGAGAAACATCTCCAGCATGTCTGCTATCACGCGGATGCGCGGCGGGCCTATGAGACGACGTTGGGGTGGGGATTTCAGGACGTGTTCGTGAAGCTCTATCCCGACCGGCAGCAGTATACGTTTTGGGATTACCGGGCGCCGAGCTCACTGGAAGCGAATAAAGGCTGGCGCATCGACCATATTCTGGCGACGGCCTCATTGGCAGCGCGCTGTGTCAGGGTAGAGGTGGACGTCGAGCCGCGGCGAGCGAAAGACCCCTCGGATCACACATTCTTATGGGCGGAGTTTTCGGTCTAACCACGAGCGCAACGTCCACAACTGCCTACCCGGCCGGTTCAGTCGGTCGCCTGCACCGACCGAACTGGCTTAGGACCTGAACGAATCGTCAAGCGGCATTGAGAATCCGTTGCTTTGCGCGCAACGGCGTCGTCATGCGATTCTGCGCAATCAACGGATCGAGGACCAGTCCACAATTGATACAGCGGAGCACGGCGGCTTCCTGTGAAAGCTCCGGTCTCCACTCTTTCACCATCAAGCCTTTGCATTTTTGACACGTCATGGTGCACGCCTCCTGCTCTCATGTGTTCCAGTGCCGACAAGTCGGCCTTCATGAAGCGAAACTCTAACATTGCAAGATTAATAAGGTGTTAACTGGCAGTTAAATCTCTCTAATGTTTATACAGGACGACAGGCACGATGTGGCGGTGGTTGGTGCAGGCGCCGCCGGGCTCGCCGCCGCTATTTTCGCGGCAGAGGCGGCGGCGACGGGCGATCGTGCGCAGAGGATCGTGGTGCTCGATGGGGTGAAGACGATCGGCGCGAAGATCCTCGTCTCTGGGGGAGGACGCTGTAATGTGACGCACGAGGTCGTCACCCCCGCCGACTACTTCGGCAATCGCCGGATCATCAAGAACGTGCTGGCGGCGTTCTCCGTTGAGCAGACCGTGAAGTGGTTTGCGTCGTTAGGGGTCGCACTCAAACGCGAAGAGACCGGGAAGCTCTTTCCCGTCACCGACAAAGCACGAAGCATCCTTACGGCGCTTGTGGATCGCTGTCATGAACTGGGCGTGGTCATCTGCCCTGACCATCGAGTGACAGATATCGTCCCTCTCACTGGTTTCGAAGCAGGCTTTGCCCTTCATCATATCCATGGAACCGTGCAAGCGAAGAAAGTCATTCTGGCGACCGGAGGCCGATCGATCCCCAAATCGGGGAGCGACGGATTCGGCTATGAATTAGCGCGACGATTGAGTCATCGG
>Ga0031654_10000449_pt1 | contig 10463 bp, 7 predicted proteins | sample FrelakmetCRP12CR_FD_55268 | JGI IMG/M metagenome (GOLD analysis project Ga0031654, IMG submission 55268) | Freshwater lake sediment microbial communities from the University of Notre Dame, USA, for methane emissions studies - CRP12 CR | ecosystem: Environmental > Aquatic > Freshwater > Lake >...
GGTGTCTTTTATCATCGCTATGATGCGATCGAAGCCCTGGCCAGGGTCGCGGGCCTCGCAAAGCACGTCCTGATCGTCGAGACTCATCTGGATCTCCGGGATATCGCGGTTCCGGCGATGGCCTTTTACCCGGGACGCGAACTGGACCAAGACCCGACGAATTGGTGGGGCCCGAACGAACATTGCATGATGGCGCTGTTAGTTGGCCATGGGTTCAAGGACATAGAAGTGACCGCGCATCCGGTGGCCCACAATCGGGCCATTTTTCACGCTTGGCGATCGAAGGAAGCGCCAATAAGACCTCTTTCGAAAGTCGCTCGGCTCGAGGCGCTACCCGAGGCGAAACGATCAGAATACGATGGGCGGCACCGTCTTCTTGCGAGCGTTTGTGCAGCGCTGAAGTCAAACTGGTTGAGATTTGCGAGAAAGTAGGTTTCGCGCCGCACAACTGCCATCAGACATTTGCGGATGCGCTGGCATTTTTTTTCGCCAGCGGTTTGCTATTTTTTTTGGCCCCATCACGGCGTTGATTCAGGACCCCATTATGAGCCTGGCAAGAGATTTCGTGCGCATGACAATCAGACACGCCTGCAAGGTCGAGCCGTCGAAATGCCTCAAGACACGGTTTAACGGAAGCGTATCGGCGTTCGAGACGATCGACAAATACCGACGGCCGCAGAGGCAGCAGATGGTGTATGGATATTCGGCCACGACGGCATCGTGATCACACAAGGGAGCCTAATCTGTGAAAGTTATCCTCACCTGTGGCCATCCCGAATCGGGTTATCAGATGGTGCATGAAGCGCTCGTCGCCGCCGGACTCGCCCGCGCGCAGCCTTCTTTCCGCGAGGGAGTCTCCGCGCCGGAACTGCAGGAGAAGCTCATACGGGCGCGCGAATTGTCATTGACGAAGGGACTGTCCGTTGATCACGCCTTCGCTGAAGAGATTTGGCGTGATTGTGCGATCGATCTCTTTATGGGTAATTCGACCGAGACCGATTGGGGTTGGGCAGACGCCGGAACGATCTGGCTGCTTGAATTCTGGAAATCATTTGACCCCAACATCCGGTTCGTGCTGGTCTATTCGCCGCCCGAGCTCACAATTGCGAAAAATCTCCAAACAATGGAGGCGACACCCGACAATCTCGCCGGATCGATTGCCTCGTGGATCGCCTGCAACACGGAAATCTTGCGATTCTACAATCGTAATCCGAAACGTTGCATGCTGGTAAATGCAACAGCCGTGGCACGTGAGCCCGCCCGGTTCGTTGATAGGGCTCTCGCCATCATTGGGCCGCAAATCGAACCGCTTTCGTCAGAGACTGAGCCTACCCGAGCNAACATCTCCATGGTCGCCGTTAACCTGGCGAAGGCGCTCATCGAGGACAATCATCGTGCGACCGCCCACTATCAGGAATTGGAGAGTACCAGCGATATTGCCGACCCGACCGCCTCCGTTGCGGAAGCCAAATCATTTAAGGCTTGGCGAGAGTACACGGGTCTCTTGGACAATCTCAGAAGTGCCGTCGAGGAGAGACGAGAGCAGCATAAGCGGACCAACCACCTGCAAATGGAGTGCAGGCGTTTTGCGCAGGCGCTAAAGGAGGCACAAGGGCAAATCGACGAATTGGCCAGCCAACTGAGTGCCGCGCGAAGCTCCTTGGAGGCTGCTCAGGCCCCATCGCGCTGTGCAGAACTGGCACATGAAAGCGAAGCCCTGCGACTTCAAGTGCTCCAAGTCCAAAGGGAACGGGAATATTTCGCGTTGAAGTGCGGAAGGTTTGAATCCGATCTTCGGAACGAACTCAAAGAACGAGCGTGTCAAGAGCAATTCTTGCGTCACCATGTTACCAACGTGGTAATCGACATGCGGCAAGAAATTGAAGGCGATAACTGGTACTACGTAGAGCCCGATGGCCGCTGGGCTGGTCCAAATGACGTCAGTTCCATAAGAATGCCCGCATTGGGTTCGGGAACCTACAAAGGGCAATTAGACGTCACAGATTCGATGGCAAAGGATATTTTTAGGGGCATGGGTTTCTTCTTCAACGGCCGCCCGTTGGAATGTAGTGCGAGCTGGGATACTTACCCCGCGCTCGTTTCGTTCCTAATTACGACCACCAAGATTGACGATTTGCCAATTTGGGAGTTTCAATTCAAGTTTCCAAAATTGATTTCTCCCGCCGATCACGGGTCGGACGACCGACGTAATCTCGCGATTAAGGTGCGTTCCCTCAAACTAGATATCATTTCCTGAGCGTTGGCGCGATCCGCAGTTGTCGCGAAGGACAGACCTCTCAATGCATACAACTCTACTCCTCGATGTTTGGATGGACTGCCTACAAGCCATAGTACCCGCCGGCGGCGTTGTGCATGTGGGCGCCGGCAACGGCCAAGCAGCAGTTCGCTACGCCGATTGGGGCATCGATACCGCCATCTTTATCGAAGCGGACGAGAATTTTCGCGACACGCTTGCGGCGACCCTTCAGGGACGTTCGGGTTGGAGTATACATACCGCAGTGGTAAGCGATGTTGCGAAAGAGATTGACTTCTTTGTCGCCTCTAATCCAAATGAGAGCGGTGTGCTTCGACCCGAAATATTTACGGGCTTTTGGCAAAACCTGAAGACTCGGCAACAGCGTCGGCTGCGCGCAACCACCCTGGAGTCCATTCTTGCAGTATCCAAGGGCGGCGCGAAAATCAATTGGGCGATAGTTGACTGCGTCCCGGCGTTGCCAGTATTGCGCGGCGCGACGCAATACCTTGAGCGGTGGGACGTTGTAATTGCACGAGTCATTCTCGACGAATCGAATGCACCGAAGGCGGATGAAGCGACCAGGTCACAGGTTGATGAATTTCTTTCTTCATGGGGCTACTCGTGCGTTGCGTACCAGGAGGAGCTGCAGCCGGCTGTTGGAAGTGCGTTCTATGTGCGCAATTGGAATCGCTTAAGCAAGAGAAGACTGGAGGATGAACACCGATGGGCGTCGACGCATCAGACTCAGGAGGAGCAATTTTGTATCGCTGTAGACACTCAGACAGCTTTAGCCGCTGAACGGCAGAATGAACTCGCCAGCCTTGCTGCGGTTCATAAGCAATGCGTTGAGGAATTTTCAACGACAAGGGAGAAATTGACGGCGCAAATAGAAGACCTCGAACGGCAGGTTGCGCAGCTGACCCAGGGCGACAGCGACAAGCGGAGACTCCTGGGCGAGCGCGAAATGCAGTTGAGCGAACTTACACGGACGCATGCTGCGTTATTCCATATATCGCACGAGCGTTCCGCGCAAATCGATCAACTGGCGAAGGATCAAGAGGCACGCGCCGCTGAATTCTCGACGGCGACGGAGAAATGGACTAGCCAAGTACAGGACCTTCAAAGGCGAGTTGCACAGCTGACGCAGGAAGACAACGACAGTCGCGGGCTCCTGATCGAACGTGAGAATCAGTTGAGCGAACTCACGGCGGCACATGCTGAATTGGCCAATGTGTCGCAGATGCGTTCCGCGCAAATCGATCAACTGGCGACGGCTCTCGACACGCGCGGCGCGGAATTCTCGGCGGCGACGGAGAAATGGACGAGCCAAACAGAGGATCTTCAAAGGCAGGTTGTGCAGCTGACTCAGGAGCGCAACGACGGCCAAAGGCTCCTGATCGAGTTCGAGAATCAGTTGAGCGAACGCGCGCGGGCGCTCGATGATCAAACTCGTCTTGCGGCCGGATGGCTTGCCCAGGCTGAGAAATGGGGGGCAGCTGAAGCCAGCCTAAAGCAAGAGTTACTCGAAGCAAGACAGAGCGCCTCTCTGGCAATGAGACTCCAGGCCTTGCGTGAAGCGGATCTAAAGGACCTGCAAATTAGGTACCAAGAATCGTTATCGATACGGGACCGACAGCACCAGATGCTGGGCAGATTAGGCGAGCGATTAGGCGTTGTGTCCGGTTACTTCCAGCAAGTAAGGGAGAGTCGGGCTGTATTGGAGCATGAGGTCGATGAGAACANCAGAATCAATACCACACGTCAGCCAAACGCATCATCGCTGCTCGAACGCAAGGGGCGGGGCCGGACGAATTCCAAACGGTCATCCAAGGACTTGGCAACTGTCAATCCGAAATCTTTGCACGCCAATTCCTCGAGTAAGGCGACGAGCAAGCGAAAGAGACCCGGGCGACTGTGAGCGCTAAGAACTCGCTCATTCGACGCCCCGTCGACCAGCTGGTAGCTGCGCTTGACGAGGCTTTGAATTTGCTAAATGAGTTTGCGCACAACAGCGACGAGACGATCAACGTCTCGCACAAAGATCCTGCCAGTTTACTGGAGCAATGCCTGTCGTTGTGCGCACAACATCAGGACGTCGCTCCCGAGCCGATCCGCCTCGTTCACCATTTCGCGTGTACAGGCGGTACGCTCTTATGCAAATGTATTGCCGCGATGCCGAATGTGCAACTGCTGAGCGAAGTCGATCCCCTGAGCACCGTACTGGAGCAACCCGGAAAGCCGAGATTTTCTGCGACCGATATGGTGACTGTCATGCGCCAGAGTACCAGGGGTGCGAATGCCGAGCTTCTTATAGAGCTGTTTCTTAATGATCTAGGGATTATTCATACAGACACAATCACGCTCGGGCAGCGTTTGGTTGTTCGGGATCATGCACACAGCCATTTTTGCTTCGGAAGCGAAATTCAGGCACGACCAAGCTTGCGTGAAATTGTGTCGTCAAGATTCCCAATTAGATCGGTAGTGACGGTACGCCATCCACTCGATAGTTTTCTCTCACTAGAGGCAAATGGGTGGCTGAACTTCTCCCCTGCCACTATTGATGAGTACTGCAGGCGATATATCGCTTTCCTTAACGCCTACGAAGGCGTTCCGGTGCTCAAATACGAAACCTTCATCTCCGCACCCCACGAAGTAATGCGTAATGTTTGTTCTCTATTAGAGATTTCTTATTCCGATCAGTTTATAGATTTGTTCGGTGTATTTAGGCTAACCGGCGAGAGCGGCAGGCGCTCCAACTTTATCGAATACAAACCCCGTAGACCGGTGAACGAACGGCTCTCAAAAGAAATACATCAGTCAAATCACTATCAAACTCTTCGGGCGATGCTGGAATATGGAGAATGACCAATGTCGCTGATGAATGCGTCGATCATGCAAAGGCGGGTTCGAGGCGTTAGTTCCGCAAAGATAGCCGGATTACCAAATGGGCGCCGGATCTGAAAGATAGGCTACATGATGAAGATCGCATTCTTGAACGCATTTCCAAATTTATCGCACTCCGCTGAAAGGGAATTCATACAGCGTTGTTTAGCCGTCCTTCCGAAGCTCGGGCACGTGGCGATCGAAGCTGCCACTTCAGACGACATTATCGCGTTTGATCCAACCTTTGTTGTAATAACGCACGAATTTGCCGCAAAGACCACTGCGCATTACACGGTAGGGTTACTGTGGGGCCCCACTCAATTCTATAAAGATGACCCGGATCGCGTGAAGGCTATCCGTTCGTGGGATTTGGTNGTACCAATAAATGCTGCGACCCGCAACTTCGCGCGGGACATCCATTTTCCGGTGAGGCATCCGACCTCTGTCAGCGACCTAAATTTTTACCCTTCGGCAGCTACCGCGGAACTTGAATTGCCAGATCCCTTGACACTTAGTTTGGCTTATGTCGGCGCCCATTGGGACGGAGCGCGCCACGAACACTTGTTCCGCGCCCTCGCTGAAACTGTGGACCTACACGTCTATGGCCCACCGGAAGCTTGGGCGCACATGCAAGATTACTACCGCGGCCCTCTCCCGTTCGACGGTCATACCGTGATCAGGACTCTCAATCGGCACGGCGTCGTTCTGGCGATCCATAAGACCGCGCATGTTGAGGAGGGCACCCCCAGCATGCGCGTCTTCGAGGGTTGCGCCGCCAAATGCCTGGTAATCACAGATCCTTTGCAACCTCTCATGGATATATTCGGGGATAGCCTGAACTATGTAGATGCGAGGCGCAGCCCACGGGTCGTCGCGCGCGCGGTCGCTGACATTATGAGCACCCACATAAGCGACTCCGCACGCTACGTTGACGCGGTAAATCGGGCGAACGCTATTTTTCGATCCAAGGTCTCGCTCGAAACACTTCTTTCATCCTTGGTAGAGGATGTGACCGAGCGCCTGCGATCCTCCCGGATCGAGGAGGTAATCGACGCCGGTGGGGCCGACGTGACGGTCATCATTCGTTGTGGGTCAAGGCCGCTATCAATGATCCAGCGTGCCGTCGCCTCACTAAGGAACCAAAGCTATAAGCGGATTGGCATTCTTTTCGCACGTTTCGCCGAAATCACGGGTTTTAGTGATTGGCTCGATTTATTGCGCGACGAAGCGCGGTTTCTCTTTGTAACCGATCTACCAACTCCGGGTTCCGGCGTCCGCAGCACCGCCATGTGGGCGGGCCTGCGAGCAATCGAAACGGAGTTTTTTTGTATGCTCGACGACGACGATGCGCTCTTCCCAAATCATCTATCGAACCTTGTTGGCCTCTTGCGGAAGAATCCACACATACCGATCGCTTACTCGGGAGTAATCCGCGAGGAGGAGGACGGCATTTTTTTGAATGAGCATATGCGATTCAAGGGGGATTTGGGTCGAGAGATCCGCGAACGTCGAGAGCTAAAATTCTTCGACGACTTCAACATAGATAGATTGTTGCGATTCGATAACTATATCCAGTCGAACTCTTGGCTGGCGCGCAAACTCGTCCTTACACAGGACGTGCTGGACGACCCGGACTTGGAAGTGTCTGAAGATTTATATTTTTACTTGATTCTCGCCAGTCGGCACCCATTTCTTTTTTCGGGAACGGTCTCCGCTGTCTGGAATTGGCGCTCGGCGGCCGGCGATAATTCGATGACCTCTGTGTCGCAGTATCGATGGGAATTAAATGGCGAGCGCCTCTTGCGGCGCCTGTCGCAAGTGAGTTTTCCAGGAGGCCTACAGGGGCGCGACGTGCTTGGTCGCGGCATTCTAATTAACCGACCGAGCATGGCGGGCGAGCAAGCACTCGCAACGGGCGATGGGCACGGTAGCAATCAGGAGCAAGGGCGAGACATTGGCCCTGGCCGGCATCTTAAGGCCGCGAACGAATACGACTTTGGCTACGGTATTGATTTTTCAATTGCTCGCCTCCCGTCCTTTATCGTAGATGCTCGCGGCCTTTCGGGATCCGAGCCGTGGGGCCGGTGGACCGTGGGATCAAAGGTAGTTCTCAGATTTCGAAGACCGCTGCCGCGGACGTTCACGCTTCAAGTCCGTGGCTATGCATTCGACAGCAATCATGAGAAGCCCATTACAGTCATTGTCGGCCGAACGGAGGCATGCCTTGTCATGAGCGCCACATTGAAGGACGCCATATATCGCATAGATATCGATAACAAAGACTGCGCCGATTCCATACTTTTTTGCGTCCCGAGTCCGGAAGCGCCGGCCAATCTCTGGCCGGGGCTTTCAAACGACACTCGCAAGCTGGGGCTTGCGCTTATTCAATTAGATTTGATCGAGTCGGATGCTGTTGGCAATGCTTAATTCCGTCTCCACCAGGTTGATTTAACGGCGAAGCGGTCAGCTACAGTTGGGGCTTCGCCGCGTGAGCCGGAGTTCGGGTAGATTGTGTATATTCCTTCGAGGTCGTTATGCCTCTCGATGCGTCATTCATGCAATCGCTTATGATGATTCAATCTGCAATTGCCAATTATGAGCGTGGCGAGATTTCCCGCAATGTGGCCCCGGACGACGACATGGCCCATCGGTCATGGGACAAGGATCTGACTGCATACTTTTGCGCCGGCCAGGCTGCACTTGAGATCATTTTGCAGGGCCTCTTTCTCTGTGGCTCGTTGAAGATTGACACTATACTGTCAATGCCGTCCGGGTACGGCCGAGAGCTGCGCCACATCAAGATTGCCTTTCCGCAGGCGAAGATTGTGGCCTGCGATCTTTATCAGGGCCGGGTAGATTATTGTGTTCGAGAGTTTGGCGTTGAAGGCGCAATATCCAAGGAACATTTTGATGAAATTGAGTTTGATGAAAAATTCGATCTCATCTGGGTCGGCTCACTTCTGACACACATGCCTGAGCCACTGTTTGGCAGGGCGCTCGCGCTGTTTTCTCGCTCTTTGGCCCCCGACGGCGTTGCCCTCGTCACATTCCAGGGACGCCATGCGCCGTTCATTCAGAAGAACCGCTGGAAGTTCATGCCCGATGACAAGTTTGCTTTGGCCGAGGCACGTTATCGCAAGTCTGGGTTCGGATACGCGGACTATGGAATGCAGGATATCTTCAGCGCTCAGAACCACTACGGCATTTCCTTATCGGCACCATCCTATATAGCTAAAGCTCTGGAGCAGGACGACACTATTCAAATCCACGGCCTGATGGAACGCCGTTGGGACAATTGTCAAGACGTTGCCGTTTTCAAGAAAAGGGGCATCCACGCATAATCTTCGACAATTCATGAAATTCATCCGTCACTGCAGCAGAAAAGTATCGAAACGAAGCGACTCTGCGCCAAATTGATACGCTGGAGCACCCTCACTTTCAATCATTGCCGTGATCTGACGGAATAGCAATTTACTAAATTAGATTTTATAGCCAAGATAATCCGAGACGTGCTTTAGGATTCGGACGGTTTCCTTTGAAAGACGGTCCATCCAATCCTGCTCCAGGACTCCTGGTTTATGAATAATGCCCAGATAGGATTTGTTTGCGCCGGCTTCAGGGGCCATTATTTCCACCGGCCCAAAATCATGGTTTCCTATATTTCGGCGGCAGTCCTCCAAAAAGTTCTCCACGCGCAATACGCCTTTGGGCCGACGTTTCAGGGCAAGCATGTACCAATGAGCATAAGATCTCGCGGCCTTTTCCTCGGGCGCGGCGAAATCATCTAGATTAACTCCTGAGCTTCTGTAGATGGCGTCGCGTCGGAATGCGTATGAAAGCGGCGCCTGCTGGTTCTCCACAACCAGCGAGGGGATGGCGGTAACCGGGCTGCGCGCGTACACGAACCAACTATCGGCATGTAGGAAGAAGTCCGATCTCGCCTGCCGATCAGCAATGTACGGATAATTATGAGAAGAGACGGCGAACTGCCAAGCACAAATTCCATCACGTCCCAAGCTTTCATGACCTACGTCCAAACCGTTGCCGCGCAAGAACGCGCTCACGAAATGGCTACCGCAACGTGGTGAACCGGTAAAACAATACTGTCTGCTCACCGCTTTTTTTACGTGGTTACTTATCCGCTCGGCTTCGTCCACAAATTTCCGTGACGATTCGCCGTACGTCGACCGCAAATAAGCCAAATGCTGCACCTTTGGTTGTACAAGAGAGGGAATGTCCCCGAGGCCCCAAGAGCGATCACCTACAAGCTGCACGTTTAGGGTATAACAGTGCGCCTGCGTGCTCATGAACTCATGGATGATTACGTCAGCAGTATGATTTATCTGATTTAGTCGAGCATCCGCAAGCCGCGCGAACGCCTTGTTAACCAAGAAGAATGTATTCGACATTACCACTTCGTCTGTCATTCGGAGCGCCAGATCACAAGCGCCATCTATGGAAAAAAATTCCTCGCCGACGCCTGGACGCCCAAGTCGGACTAGAACCGGTCTATCCGTCAGCAGACCACTAGACTGAAGAACGTCCTCGAAATTTCTCGAATTGAGTACGCTTCTGGCGCGGCCGGAAAAGATGATGTCATCCTCGCAAATAGCAACGTAAGGTTGCCCGGAGTTAGCAACCATTTTTAGGATCGCTTGAAATCCGAGCGCGACGGCAACTTGCGTTGGTAAAAGGACATTATTGCAGTCGGGTCTCCCGCAATCCGGTGTGCCGCAACGGAAGCAATCGGGATATCTCTTAACGCGGTTTTCCGCGTATGCCCGCGTTACTTCAACGGATGTTGGTGAAAATCCTGGATAGAATTCGTGATTATGTATGCCCACTTTTGCAAATTCCTGGACAACAGCCGATTGCCTCTCCCTCTGCTCGGGGAGCGTGAGACAAATGAGTTTGGGGAATAATTGGCTTGACCCATTGTTCTTCAATGTGATCTCCCGCCCCGCGCCGTATCTGTGCGGCGCCGGATCTGCGGGCTGTTGCACGCCATACGCAAACGAAACCGGGGTACGCAAGAAGGCTGGAAATTCAGGACGGAGTGGATAGCCCGCCTACTCATGGGTAAATTCGACTATGCCCGCGGCATTCATACGTTAACACCGCCCCTGAACGGCTACGATCCGTTTCAGTAATAAATTCGTTGCCAATTGCAATCTTATGAACGTTCGCGCGACTTCGACCGACCCTAGCGGCTTGACAGTGCGGCATATGCAAGTCTTATCGGGCAAGTTCCGCCCCGAGCGCCGCCACCGCCTCCCGAATATCCGCCTCTGTGTGCTCGCAGGACATGAAGAAGCGCAGGCGG
>Ga0031654_10000450_pt1 | contig 10460 bp, 9 predicted proteins | sample FrelakmetCRP12CR_FD_55268 | JGI IMG/M metagenome (GOLD analysis project Ga0031654, IMG submission 55268) | Freshwater lake sediment microbial communities from the University of Notre Dame, USA, for methane emissions studies - CRP12 CR | ecosystem: Environmental > Aquatic > Freshwater > Lake >...
ATTTATGCCTGGGCGGAATACTTTCCACCATCGGTCATTCAGAAGTTCCAGGCCGCAACGGGAATCCACGTCAACTACGCAGTCTTCGATTCGCCCGATGCGGCGGAGACCGCGCTTTCGGTGGGTAACTCGAACTACGACATTGTTACCATGAACGCAGTGCCCCACTTGGCCCGGGAAATACCGCACGGCTTTTGGAAGAAGCTCGATCAAACGCAGATTCCCAATGCGCGCAATGCGGATCCGCAAATCCTGCACCTCATGGAACAGGTGGATCCAGGCAATACGCATGCCGTTCCCTGGATGTGGGGGACGACGGGCATTATTTACAATGCCGACAAAGCCAAGGCACTGGTGGGGGCAATTCCGGCGAACAGCCTCGATATGATCTTCAAAAAGGAGATCGTGGAGAAATTCGAGCGATGCGGAATCAGTATTTTGGATTCATGGCAAGACATCATGCCCATGGTGGCCCGCTATCTCGGCCAACCGCAACTCTCGGCCGAGCCGGCGCAACTGGGTGCAGTCGTCAGGAAATTACAAGAGATCCGTCCATTTTTGCGACGAATAGCCACCGCCGGTTACTATGAGCAGCTTGCCGATGGCGAATTGTGTCTTGCAATCGGCTATTCGGGCGATGCCATGATTGCTCGGCGAATGGCGAAAGAGGGGAATACGAAGGTGCAGGTCGATTACGCCTTTCCGGGTGGCGCCGTACCCCTCTACGTGGATAGTATGGTCATTCCGGCCGACTCGCCGAACTACACCGGAGCGCTGAAATTCATCAATTTTATGATGCGCCCGGAGATCTCCGCGGAAGTGACTCGATTTATCGGCTTTGCATCGGGCAACGGCGCCGCGATCCCCTATCTCGAACCATCGGTGCGCGGCAATGGGATCGTCTACCCGCCCGCGGAGGTTCGTGCGCGCTTTGAAACCGGGCAAGTTTATTCGATGGATGAAATGCGCATCTTTACGCGCGCTTGGCAGCGATTTTCGTCCGGTCAGTGAGGTGAATCAAAGGCGGACGAAAAATGCACCTCATGAATTGGTAATCCAATTTCCGCTGAACATCCATGTCTCCGGCAACAATCAGTTATCGCGCTCGCGCCTATAAGCAGCCGCCGGCAACTGACCACCTTGTCGGGCGAACCAATGTCGAAGCGTGACCAGGAATAACGCTTTAATGTCAATAGAAATTTAGCGTTTACATCACAACGGGGCGGTTAGCATTGGGCGCCGGTTGCGGGTCATAGCCGGACGCCTGCTCACATTGCAGCCGATCATCGTTGCCGAACTGCGACTCCTGATCAGAGGGGACGGGGCTCGCTGCGGAGGCGGGCGTATTACCGTCTTCGAAATCGCCATGAGCGAGCAATTGCGCGCGTAGACTAATGCAGATGGAGATTCCCGGTACCGAACAGCCCGAGCAAGCCGGTAACGATCAGATAAATTGCAACGATGTAATTCAATAATCGCGGTACGAAAAGAATCAATACGCCGGCTATGAGCGCGATGATCGGTGCGATGCTAAATGTCATGTTCATGCACAAACTCCGATGTTTCTTAAAGTATAGCGACAATCGGCTCCGCTCGACCGTGCGTTACCGAACGCTACGCGGAGTGTTGAACTGCGTTGGCGCGCTCTGTGCCGTTTTCGCCACGGAGTAGGCGAGCGGGGCGGCGCTGAGCTGGTCGGGCCCCATCATGGCGCGGAATCGCGCACAGATTGGGATATCATCCATGAGCCCTTAAGATGCCCACAGCAGCATGCAAGCGCCACACCCGCCTTTGAAGAAGTACTACGGAGCGGACCAGGACCGGTCCGATTGGGTGCGCGGTATTTTCAGCCGAACCGCCGGGGACTACGATCGCGTGGTGTCTGCCATGGCGCTGGGTACCGGATCCTGGTATCGGCGCCATGCGCTGAAGGCGAGTGGCCTGCGCCCCGGGATGACCGTGGTGGACGTCGGCGTCGGCACCGGCCAGGTGGCTCGAGAGGCGGCCGCGATTACCGGCGATGCGCGGTCGGTCATCGGCGTGGATCCAAGCCCGGGTATGGTGAAACATGCCCAAGTACCGAACGGCGTCACGTTAATGATCGGCAGCGCCGAGTCCCTGCCGCTTGGGGATTGCATGGCCGATTTCCTCTGCATGGGCTACGCGTTGCGGCACATCAGCGATCTCTCCCTGGCCTTTGCCGAGTTTTACCGCGTACTCAGACCCGGTGGAAAGCTATGTGTGCTGGAAATCACCAAGCCGAAACATGCGCTATCCAGGGCATTGCTCAAAGCCTACATGAAGGGCGCCGTACCGCTGATGACCAGGCTAGTGGCTCGCCACGGCGATATGCCGAAATTGATGCGCTATTACTGGGATACCATCGAAGCATGCATACCGCCGCCGGCCGTCATGGGAGGCATGCGATCCGCGGGCTTTACGGAAGTGAACCGCCACGTCGAGCTTGGCGTTTTTTCTGAGTATCGCGCTCGTAAACCTCTTCATTGACCGAGCGGTCGTGGGTGTGGCGCCGGCGCGCGATCAAAGTCGGGAGTCGCACCAGAAATTCCGCGAATAGGCGCATGTGCATCCAGGTCAACAGCGCATTGTCGCGACCATAGTGAAAGTGAGTCACGCCGCCTTCTTCGGGCCGAAAATATTTGACCGGCGCGGCGATGTTCACCGGCATGACACCAAGCCAGGACAGACGCACTGCGGCTTCCGCATCGAAATCGAAGCGCCGCATCCAGGTTTGACGCCGCATGATCTGAAGCAGCGGTGCGATAGGATAGACACGAAATCCGAACAGCGAGTCATGGATGCCGGCCCACAGTGTTTCGACATTTACCCACCAGTTGCACAGGCGACGGCCGATTACCCGCACGGCGGGAGCACTTGAATCGAACTGCGGCACTCCTAAGATCATCGAGGTTGGGGACTCCATCGATGCCGACATGAATTTTTGGATCATCTGTTTTGGGTGCTGTCCATCCGCATCCATCGTTAACGCGTGCGTATAGCCGGCCCGCGCAGCAACTTGCAGACCGTGGATCACCGCGGAGCCCTTGCCTCGATTGCGCGGAAGATGCAGTACCCGCAAACCCGGATCTTCTGAAGCCATGCGACCGAGTTCCTCTCCGGTGCCATCGGTGCTGCCATCGACGATAATCCAAACCGGCGCCCACTGTTGGCGGGCCGCTCTGACGGTATCGTAGACCTTGTGGCCGGGGTTGTAGCAGGGCACCAGCACCAGATGCGTCGTCGAGAATGCGGACATGGCGCCTCTTTCCCTAACCTCTAATGCTCAGTCGGAATCCGAGAGCTCGCGGCTTCGATTTCAACCAATAATTCGCGGCGGCACACATCGGCCTGCAAGTACGTCACCGTCGCGCGTTGTCCAATGGCGGCTCGCATCTCGGCTGCGATGGTCGGCAAGTGCTGCGGATTACGCACATAGACCTTGTATGCAAGCATATCCGTGGCGTAGCGCGGATCCCGGCTTAGCCGATTCGCTTCGGTAATCAGTGCGTTGATGTTCGCAATGGTTTCGCGGGTCTGTGCAGCGACATCGTCGGTGTGCACGGACTCGTGACCGATTATGCTGGCCGTTCCCGAAACCAGCAATGTGTCTCCCGCCGCTCCCGTCAGCAGTGCGGCACGCGAAAATGTCGGACTCTTTGGTCCGTACTGTGATGGATAATGATAGGCGCTCACTTGCCGCGGATTCTCAATGGCCCGCATCGCAACGCGACTAGCGAGAAAATAGATGACCAGCGGGCTTCCCGTTGGAGTGCCTAACGCTGACCCTGCCGGCACGGTGTCAACAATGGGTAGCTTCCTGGAGAGGAAGCTCTCTTGGCGCGCTTTGTTGAACTGCCAGTAGCGTTCTCCACCGACCGCATCTTCATTAATAGAGGGTACGTAATTCCATATGCGCACCAGCTGCGGATACGCCAATGCGTCGAGCGTGGCAAAGATGCCCGTGTAGGCACCAATGGTTGCGAGTTCCAATGGACTGTGTTCATTGTCTGAACCGCCGTTCAACCTGATGCGCTCCGGTACCGATATGCACCCATAGAGCAGCTGCTCACTGGCGCCGTATTGCACGGCCCCGATGCGGCCATTTCTCTTGGGTCCGTCGGCGCGCCAGACCTCGCACACGCCGTCCGCGGTAACCAGGGGCGCCATCGTCAATTCTGACACCGGGATTTGTCTCGGGGATCTCGCGATGGGCTGCGAACCAAAATGCGCCAAACCCAGGACGCTGTCCCACCATAAGTCCGACTGCAGCGGCAACTCTGCCCGTGAGAGATATTCCACGCCTAACGAAGTCGGGCAGCTCATTGCGCTCGAACCGATGGGATCGCACCGGGAAGCGAGTCGCGCGAGCTTTGCCGACGGCAGACGAGCAGGATCTCATCGACGGCGTCCGGCGCGATCATTCCGGGGGCGAGTTTCAATGGCTTCTGGAACCGCAATCCGAGCGGCATGAAGAACTTGTTGTACCACCATAGAGCTTGTTCACGATGATGTTTGAGCCACCACATGCCGAGGGCGACTAGCGGCGTCCAGCGCGGCTGCATTCCCAATAGAGCGCTGCGCTCCACAACCAGCTGGTGCTGCGCCAGCTTGCAGATCAGGTCCGGCGGTTCGTAGCGCCGCTTGTGGCCGACGAAATCGTCGAAAGCGGTCCAACGCGAGGGGTGCAAGGGCGCCGAGATCAGGAGAATTCCGCCCGGTTTGATGACCCGCGATAGCTCCCAAAGGGCGAGATGGTCATCATCGACATGCTCGATCACATCCAATGCGCACACCAGATCGAAGGCGCCGTCGGCAAAGGGCAGGGAACGTATTTGGCTCAGGACGACCTGTGCGCCACGATCGCGAAGCTTATTCAATGCCGGCGCACTGATGTCCACAAATTGTGTACCCTCGATCGGCAGCCGAGGGCGCAGGCCAGGTGCGACTTCGAGCCGTCGACCGCAATCGGATAACAGGTATTGCACGAGCGGCCAGGTATTGAATTGCTCAGGTTCCACTAAGCGAGCGCCGGACCATAGCATGTCATAGAAGCGGCGATTAGCGTCGAGGAGTTCCTGGTCGTTAAGCGTCGGCGAAGATCCCGGCTGCATTCAAATACTATATCACCGGTAAATCCGTGAAAGGACCCGTGTAACTCTCGATGCCGTCCCGAGGCCTCCCTGGTTCGAGCCTCGGATTTGTCTAGTGCCTATGTCTCCTGGCGTACATACGTGATAGGAGATTATTGATAGCGTGGTTCGGGTATGAAACCAAGCCCGGTGGAAGCCGCAGTAGTCTCTCAGCCCACAGCCCAAGACCTCGAATTGTCGGGATTCTGGACTGCGCGCGGCATTGGCCACATTGAACACGAGCTTGAATCCATTCGTCTTATCTCCAGGTTGGATACGATTGCGGATGGGACGCATATCGAGGCGTTGGACACCGCCGGAGCGTGGGTACTGCACAAACTGCTGACGCGGCTGCGCGGCGGTAACGTCGTCGTGACCGTGCGCGGCTTACGTCCACGCTTTGCAAAGCTGCTGGACCTCGTCGCACAACAGACTGCGGCCGCAGCGGCCATTCCCGTGCCCGCTCGGATCCAGACCGCGACGGCAATTGAACGCATCGGCCGCGGCACCGAAGCGGTCTTGTCGCAGACCATCGCGTTGCTCGCCTTCATCGGCGAAAATGCCCACGCACTGGCGGGCTGCGTCAGACATCCGGAACGATTTCGATGGCGCACCGTGCTGTACAACGTACGCAGTGCCGGCGTCGACGCACTTCCCATCGTTGGGCTGCTATCGTTCATGCTCGGCATCGTGGTCGCCTATCAGGGCGCCGATCAACTGAGGCAATACGGCGCCAATATCTTCGTTGCGGACCTGGTCGGCTTGTCCATGCTGCGCGAGTTTGCACCTCTAATCACGGCCATCATCGTCGCCGGGCGCTCAGGCTCGGCCTACGCAGCGCAAATTGGAACGATGCAGGTGACCGAAGAGATCGACGCCATGCGCACGCTGGGGATCGCTCCTTTGGAGCAGTTGGTTCTGCCGAAGGTTATCGCGCTGCTGATCGCTATGCCCCTGCTCATCGTGTTTGCGGATTTCCTCGGCGTGTTCGGAGGCATGCTCATGGCCCGCGCGCAGCTCGGTGTTGGCTTTGTCGAGTTCGGTGATCGATTCGTCAAGGCCGTCAGCACCACGGCCTATATGGTCGGCATCGGCAAGGCTCCGGTTTTCGCCGGCATCATCGCCGTGGTCGGCTGCTTTCAGGGCTTCCGCACCCAGGGCGGTGCCGATAGCGTCGGCCGCCAGACTACGCGTGCGGTGGTTCAATCGATCTTCCTGGTGATTCTGACGGACGGCCTATTCTCCGTTGCCTTCAGCGCGCTGGATCTCTGACGTGCAAGGCAATGAGCAAACGTCTGAGCCGGTCATCGAGATCAACAAGGTGTCTACGAACTTCGGCGGTCATGTCGTGCATGCCGAACTCGATCTGCAGGTGCGCCGGGCGGAAATCTTCGCGTTGGTCGGCGGCAGCGGCTCCGGAAAATCGACGCTGCTGCGCGAGATGATCCTGCTGCACCGCCCGGACTCCGGCTCCATCCGGGTTCTCGGCGTTGATCTGCGCCAACTCGGAGACGACGAGGTTCTCGCGTTGCGCCGGCGCTGGGGTGTGATGTTCCAGCACGGTGGATTGTTCGATTCCCTGACGGTGATGGAGAACGTTGGCTTGCCATTGCGCGAACACACCGATCTTGGAGATGCGTTGATCGATGAGCTCTGCGCCTGGAAGCTCGCGATGAGCGGTTTGGCCCCGGAGGTCGGCGTGCAGTATCCGGCCGAACTGAGCGGCGGGATGATGAAGCGTGCGTCCCTCGCGCGCGCTCTGGCACTCGACCCGGAGTTGCTGTTCCTCGATGAACCGACCGCCGGACTTGATCCGCTCAGCGCCGACGGCGTGGACGGGCTCGTGCGCAAGCTGCGCGATCTATTCGGTCTGACGATTGTCATTATCACGCACGATCTCGATTTGTTGTGGCAAGTTGCCGACCGCGTCGCCGTGCTCGCCGAGGGCAAGGTGCAAGGCGTGGGTTCGATGCCCGAACTCTCACGCATGGAGAACCCCGCCGTTCGGCAGTTTTTCGACGGCCCGCGGGGCAGAGCGGCACATGAACAGGCAGACCGGTTGCCCAAAGTTCAGACCGCCGGCACGACCGAGGAGCCGTCATCGAAACGAAAGTGAATTATCCGTTGGTCGGGGCGTTCGTGCTGGTGCTCGGGGCCGGACTGATGGGCGTCGTGCTTTGGCTCGCGTCAGGGGGTGCATTCCAGAAAAAATACGATTTGTATCTGGCGATAGAAACCGAACCCGTTGCCGGGCTCAATCTGAACGCGCCCGTCAAATACAACGGTGTCGATGTGGGCAAGGTCCGCACCATTCAATTAGACCCCGCAAATCCAGAGCGCGTACGGCTCGTGTTCGCGATCGAGCGCGGCACCCCGATCAATCAGGACACCCTCGCGGTATTGAAGACCCAGGGCCTAACCGGCATCGCCTATGTGGAGCTGGAGGGTGGCGGACGAGACTCGGCGCCCCTGCGCGCCGCCGCGCCCGGCCAATACCCGGAGATTCGCACCAAGCCCTCGCTGAGTGCCCGACTGGAAAATGTGCTCACGTCCGTTTTGGCGAAACTCGACCAGACTTCGAACAACATCAATGCCATTCTCAGCGATGACAACCGAGCCGCGTTTACCCATGCCCTTGCGGACATAGCGGCGGTCGCGCACACGCTGGCGGCACGCCAGACGTCGCTCGACGCGGGCATCGCCAGCGCCGCTCAAACCTTCGACAACAGCGCCCGCGTGACGGCCCAACTGGGCCCGGTCATCGAGCAGATCAGTCGCAGCGCACAAGCTGTCGAACGAATGGGGGAGGAGGCCGCATTGGCAAGCACAAACGCGGGAAAGACAGTCGACGCCGTTGGCACTGATGTGAAGCGGCTCACGGCGGAAACCGTCCCGGAACTGCAACGGCTATTGGGCGAACTAAGTGTCCTTGCAAGCTCATTGCGGCGCCTCAGCGACCAAACCGAGCGCAATCCGGCCGGTCTCCTCAGGGGCCACAGCCCGGTGCCTGAAGGGCCGGGTGAATCGTCACAACGGCAGCGGTCACCATGAATCGCTGGTCGTTCGCCCGATTGTTCTGGTTTAGTGCTGCCGGTTTGGCTTTGACTATAAACGCTGGTTGCGGCGCGCTGTTTCCGAAGGCGGCGCTGCAACCGTCCTTCTATACTCTCGATAGCGCGCCGGCAGTACCCCGCACGGAAACCTCTAGTGTTTCGCGCGGATTGACGCAGGCGCCTACGCTGATCATCAATCCTCCGAGCGCGGCATCCGGTTTTGACAGCACCCATATCATCTATGCGCGCGGCTCCCATACGCACGAGCATTTTGCCCACAGCGAGTGGGTCGATACGCCGGCCCGCATGCTCGCACCGCTCATCGTTGCCGCTATCGAGAGAGCGGAGGCGTTCCGCGCGGTTGTGCTCGCGCCCAGCGCTGCGGCCGCCGATTTGAGGCTCGACACCGAGATCATGCGACTTGAGCAGGATTTTGTTGATCAACCAAGCCGTGTCCGCTTCACGTTGCGAGCCTATATGGTCGATGACGCCACGCGTCGGGTAATTGCCTGGCGCGAATTCGATGAAACGGTTGCAGCCGCGACTGAGGATCCCTACGGAGGGGTGGTTGCCGCCAATCGCGCGGTACAGATTGTGCTGGAAGAGCTTGCGGATTTCTGTGCCGAAGCGGTCCGATCCTGGCAGTCTCCCAAACCGACGCGCTGATGCGCGGCTAAGGATTCCGCAAGGGCACTGTTTGCCCTAGGGGCTTGTGGTTTATAAAGTCGCAAAGAACGACTTGCCCGCGGCGAAGCAGAAAGGCGCCACCAGCGTCGCATGATAGGCTTCAGCGACCGCAAGCGCCCCACCATCGGTGGCCCCGTGGGCGACGGCGTTCGCCGCAACGAGCGCCTTGGCGAGCGCAAAATCCTTCTGCAGATTGGCATAAGGGTCGCTACCCGATGGCGCCGACTCGAGATCGAGCACGGTCGGCGCAGTTGCCGGTGCGTGTGACGCCCAATAACCTTGCATCAGCTGAGTATTGAGCCAAAATACGATCGGATCGACATCTCCGCCGCACAGCAACACCGGGGCACTCGGAACCCAATTGCGCAGATCGTTCAATTGCAACGCCCGCCTCCACGGAAGGCCGGGGGATGCGGCGGCAATTCCCGTGGTAATGGTCGGGAAGCCGCCATCCGGATTTGCTTGTGCATCGTTTAGATAGCTGAGGCGATAGCTGTTCTGAAGCAAATTTCCTGCGCCAAAGCCGAGCGCAAAAACTTCAGCCAGATTCGTCGGCGTCAGCGGTGGCGTAATGTCCGCGTATACCGGATCGGGTGGCGTCAGGCTAAACAGCGTAAATTCGGGAAGCCTTCCCTGCGCATACAGCTGACTCCTCGGCGTCGTACTCGGCAGCAAGGAGTCGATGCCCGTGGCGTATTGTGGCTCGAATACATCGACGGCATTGGCGTAAATTGTGCCGTATACCCTCTGATAGGCAGTGAGTAAGAGGGTAGAGGATACGGTGGCGGCCCCGTTGACCTCACCGTAGAAGACCGCGTCAACAAAAGCGGCGAGGGCATAGGGGCCCGACATCGGCGCCGATGCGGTGACCTTCATCCCGGCAGCCTGCATGGCACGATGAGTGGCCATCGCCACGTAACCCCCCTGCGAATAGCCGGTAATGAACAACTGTCCGTTATCCTTGGTCAACGTTGCGGAGGCGAACGGCAACGCGGTGCGTGCCGCAGTCAGTGCGTCGATCATGTCCTTTGATGCCTGATCGGCGATCAAGTAAGGGTGATAGGGAAGCGTCGAAGTGTCATAGCCCGCATAGTTTGGCGCCACGACGATGTACCCCTGCGATGCGAAGAGCGCCGCCAGGGAGAGAGTCTCCGCATTCTGCATGTTCGCCATATTGAAGGCGCGGTCGGTGGTGGTGCCATGCGCGTACAAGACGATCGGACGTGCTCCGGTGCAGCTGGCGCCAAGACCGGTAGGCACCATCAGCGCAGCGGACGCCGTGGTGGCTTCGTTCGCCCCGCCGACCGTCGTGTACTCGATGTGATAAAGGAGAATGTCGCAGACCGGTGTGCCGCTGAGAGCCAGCAGCTGTTGATTGGCCGCGAGATTGAGCTCGAGCAGCAGATTCGGCGCCATCACCGTGGATAGAAGCTCGGGTGGGCTCTGCAGCAGCGTCCCGCGCGGCGGCGCCGTGCCGCCTCCGGCGTCCGCCATGCCACCCCCGCCGCCGCCGCAGCCGGCCAGCAGCAGCGCTGCAAGAATATAGGGCGTGGATCGACAGGTTTGGTAC
>Ga0031654_10000451_pt1 | contig 10458 bp, 7 predicted proteins | sample FrelakmetCRP12CR_FD_55268 | JGI IMG/M metagenome (GOLD analysis project Ga0031654, IMG submission 55268) | Freshwater lake sediment microbial communities from the University of Notre Dame, USA, for methane emissions studies - CRP12 CR | ecosystem: Environmental > Aquatic > Freshwater > Lake >...
ATATGTGCACTGAGCAGCGCGGCGCAGCGCCAGACCAGGCCCGCCGCGTGCAGCTGCGAGGAAAAGCTTGCGGTCGGATCCGCCGGCTCGGCCGGTTCTGCGGCTACGGTGGCCCCCGGCGGGGGCGGCAGTGTCTCGATATAACCGGCCAACGCGGTGCTCATAGCCGCATCGCCTGCGGGTCTTCGGCTGCGCGCACTTCGCTTAGCATTCCGGCGTGCAGCTTCAGCCGCCGCCACTTCGGGTGCGCCCACATTTCCAGACTGACGACGCGCTCCTCGGCGAGCAGGGCGTTGTAGCGCGAAGTTGGGTTCGCGCGCAGTACTAGCGGGGGCCCCTGCTCGAGCACGCGCCCCCCCTCGATCACCAGCACCTGGTCTAGGTCGAGCGTGTCCGAGACATCGTGCGTGACGCAAAACAGCGTCGCGCCAGCGAAATGGCTGCGGGCCGTCGCCAGCAGGTGCTGTCGGTCCGTGCGGCTGAGGCCGCGCAAGGGCTCATCGAGAATCGCGAGCCGCACTCCGGTCCGGCCGAGGGCCCGGGCTGCGCGTATACGTTGCCCCTCGCCACCCGAAATCAAGGTTCCGCCTTCGCCGATCGGCGACTGCAGCCCCTTCGGGGAATACCTTAGGATGCGCTCGAGTTCGGTCGACTTGATGGCATCCGCGATTTGCGAAGGACCGCGACGGCCGTTCCCGTAACGCAGGTTCTCGAACAGACTCGACCGGAACAGGTGTACCTGCGGATCGATCCAGGCCGTTTGCCCGCGCAGTTGCGCGAGCAGTGCCGCATCGAGCGGCTTGTCGTCGACGCTGATGCTGCCTGTGGCCGGCGGGTGCCAGCCCAAGAGGCAGCCGAGGAACGATGACTTCCCTGCGCCCGACACACCGACGATACCGATATGCTCACCCGGGCGGGCATGCAGCGTGACATGTTGCAGGAGTACATGACCGCCTGCGACCACCGAGACGTCCTCGATATCTATTTTCACTCCCGTCGCACGCCGCCTGTCGGCGTCCTCTTCGTCGGCGCGCGCGATGTTAAGTGCCGCAACAACAGCTTCATCTTCCGGCGACTCGATCATTTCAAGGAACCGAAGCAGGGTATTGCGCATGGCCGGGATGCCGCGTATCAGTTTGGCCACTTCCTGGCCGAGCTGCGGGATGGACGTTGACCAATAGATCAGCAGCAGCAGGCCCGCAGGGCTTTGGGTCATCGCGGCCTGCTGGTAGATCAGCGCAGCGACGAAGCCGAGCGTCAGGATCATCTGCGCCGCCTCGGCGCGCACGACCAATACCTGCTGGCGCAGTGCGGCGCGAGCCCACTGGTGCAATTGCATGGCTTGTACGGTCCCCAGCGTGCGTTCGGCGCAATGCGCCTGGATGGCGCCCGATCCAAGCAGGCAATCCAGGTAAGAGGATCCAAGCACAGCGCTGATCTCGCGGTAGCGCATGTCGCGTTCCGTCATCGCCGGCAGGAACAAGGCCGGAACAGCGCAGGCGGCGATGACCGCGAGGCTCACCAGCAGCGCCGATCCGGGGTATATCCAGGCAATGGCGAGACCCGTAACCAGGATGCTCGTGCCATAGTGCAGACAGTTCCCTACCGTTTCGGGAAGCTGGCGCAGCAGCTGCAGCCAGTGGGCGCGAAAGGCCATGTCCGAGATCAGGCGCGACTGGAAGTAGCGGTCATTGAGCCGCGGAATCTTGAACATGAAGCGGGTCCGCAGGCGCCATTCGATTTGCCGGCCGAGGCGATACTGCGCCAAGACGGCCGCCCAGTCGACAGCCAGCAGCGTCAACAGGAAGATGAGCAGCGCGACGACCAGGCCAAGACGACCGGCCGTGGACTGCAGGTGCCGACCCATGTCGAACAGCCCGCGGAACAGCAGGGCTTCGATGACCGTACCGCACGCCGCCGCNCACAAGGCGAGGCCNGCCGCNNTCGGCAAGCGCCACCCGCTTTCGCGCACGGATACCCAAACGGAATTCCAGACACGCGGAGGAGGCTCGCTGCAAATCTGCAACAGAGATTCGGGCAGCGCCGCAGACCCGGTCTGCAGCGAAGGGCCACGTGCCGTCAACAGCACGGCGCCGCGCAGCGTCAGCGAGTCATCATTGGCGCCGCGGCGCACGGACCAGAAGCGGGCCGGTATCTCGTCGGGATGCTCGGCGCAAAGCGCCAGGAATGCACGCGCTTCGGCGCCGCGCCGCAGTTGGCGCGCGTCACGCAATGCGCCGCCGAACCTCAACGCCGCATCCTGGTGAGCGCGATCGGACCAGAACTGCAGCGGAAGATCGAGAGCACGCAGCCGTTCCTCGAGACCCGCCGTGAACGCGCCGGAGGTTGATAATTCCTCCCAGGCTTGCGCAGAAATCGGTCTTTCCACGATAAGCAGCGAGTCCAGGAAATGGCGCCGCGGGACGAAGACGCGGCCCGCCTCCGGGTCCATGACCTGAAGCCAGGGGCCATGAACGCGCCATAGCACGACCGTTTGGGACCCACCGTCCGGCAGTCTGACGGTTACGATCGCTGGGAGGCAGGCAGTGCGTTCCAGCAGAATCAGGTCGGGCTGCAGCACCGACTGGACCGTCTGCATGCCGAGCTGCTTGGATATGTCTTCGAGCGCTTCGATCGATGTCCCATGGTCGTCGGTCTGGCAGGCTTCCCGCAGGCGATTGTAGGAGAGGTAGATACCGAATCCGCCGAACAGCGCTTTCAGGGCCGCCGGCCCGCAATCCTCAGCGGAGGTCTGGATAACCTCCGGAATGAAATAGCGGGTCGTCATAGCGGCTTCGAGAGCCACTGCCCCGCAGTGCGCAGCGTCAAGCTCAGCGGCGACACGCGCTCCACGGTGACTTCGAGGGTCCCGGGCATGCCATGCTCGAGTGAACCGCGAAAGCTGGATTTGCCGGCAAGCGTCAACTCGACTCGCACCTTGCCGTCGCGTGCCTCCTGCGCCACCGCGGCGACGACGGCGGACACCGTNCCGAACTCGGTCCANGGGAATCCCTCGAGGCGCAGCGTTGCCGGCTGGCCGGGGCGTATCCTGCCCAGCGCCGCCTGGGCAGGATATTGAGCGACGATGANGAGTTTGCCGGTGGGAACTATCGATCCCAGGCGGGCGCCTTCGGATACCACGGNGCCGATGCGCAGGTTCGCTGCTTCGCCNATTCTCCCGCCGATCGGCGCGCGTATCCGGCGGCGCTCTATCTCATAGCGCAGGCGTTCGGTATTCGCCTGCAAGGTATCGCGTTGCGCCTCCAGGGTCGCGACCTCGCCCTGCAACCGCGCGACCCTCACGTCGAGTTCACGGTTACGGGTCTCCTGTTCCTTGGGAATCCGGCTCGCGGCCGCCTCGACGGTGTTCACGGCCTGTCGCAGTTGCCGCGCGTCGCTCTCGGCCTTCTCAAAGTCGCGCGTCGATACCAAGTGCTGCGCGTAGAGATTGCGCATGCGCGCGAGCTCCCGATCGGCATAATTAGCCCGCGTATCCGCCTCGCGACGGCGGCTCGCGGCCTCGTCGCTCGACGAGCGCGCGCTTTGCTGCTCTTCGCTGTACATCCTGTTCTCGGCTTCGATCTGTGACCGCAATCTTGACAACTGAGGCTCGATCCCCTGCAACTGCACCTGCCCCTCGCGCAACTGCAGCTGCTCGGGAGTCGCATCCAGTTCGACGAGCAGATCGCCGCGATTGACGTGCTGCCCGACGTGCAGGCCTGTGCTAACTACCTGGCCGAGGAAGGGCGAATCGATCGGATAGCTCGCGCCTTCAAGCTCGATGCGTGCGTCGGGCGAGATTTCGCAGAGGGACACTCGTGCGAATACTGCCCAGCACACCCAAGCGGCGAGGACGGTCCCGGCGCAAGCCAGCGTCCACAGCGTCGCCTTGCCTTCGTCCGCCCGCAGGCGACGAAGACTTCGCGCGAAGTCGGTCAATTACTTGCCCGTCGCATTTGCAGTGCTGGACATTTCCTGATTGTGCACCGGTCTCGCATGATCGATCCATTCCGCGGCCACCCTCGGCATCCAGGCGCTGGCGTGCACGGGCCAGAGTCTCCATATCCCAATATCCCACATTTACCACTGTCGGAGAAGGCAAGGCATAGACGTTGTGCCGTTGCCGGCAGTCGTTGCTGGGCGGCGGCGATTCGTGGTGCCGTCCCACGGTCGAGGTCCGCAAGCGACACGGTGGTCTTCAGTGCATCGCCGGTGCCTTGAGCCGCGGGGCCCAGACATTGCGCAGGTTGGCACCGCCAGCCACGTGGAAAGAGAAAACGCACCGACCAGGCCTGGAACGACTACGGCGAGACGGCGCTGATCTGTCCTGCGGGTCATTAGGGTCCCCAGATTTTTGGTGCTTGGTTGGGCCAGCATCGCCCGCAATGGACACTATCAATGGTTGGAACGGAATTCGGGCGCCAGAAGTGACATGCGCGGCCGCCTCGCGGGGCCTGACCTTTTCGCATACTTGGTCGGTAGCCGCGCACATATCCGGCACCCGTCATCGGCTCAATCGGAGTGAACCGACGGCCGGGAGGCTTCTTTTGCCAGCTGCAAGCCGGGCGCAGTTGCCTTGAGTTGTGCGAGCGCGGAGGCGAATGTGTCGCGCGTGCACTCAAAGTAAGTTTCCGAGGCGGATACCTTGCGCTCATCCCAGAACTTGCGGCACAGCCGCTGCGCCATCGCCTTGAGCCGGTCCTGTGCCGCACGAGTGCCCTCGACAGTCGTGATATCGAGGTCGGCGAGGGAAACCGATGCCGAGACGGATTCATGTGGTGTGCCGGCGGGCGTCTGCGCCATCAGCATGCCGGGTACGAGGGCGAAAGTTGCGGCGAGCGTTGCTCCAAACGGTGCGGTCACACGGTAAGACCTATCGAATGATTGCGAACTTTGATCCATGACGTTCTCCCAAGATGATGGCTACGGTCTCAAGCTTTGGTCGGCGAGCCCGCTGCTTGAAATCTTGGGGGAAAGCTTTGCTGCCCAGGGTCTTCCGAGTCCCGAGGGAACTCTGGAGATTCTCCAAGGGTTCCTTGAAGAATCTCTGGCCGGGCCACACCATGAGATGCCGCGCTAATATATCACCGGCACCGCGGCCAATCCCTAAAGGGCGGAGGCTATGCTTGTGGCGCGTGACCGGGAATCGCAAGTACAACCAATCCGGCCACTATTGAATCTTGCGCAAATTGAGTGAGATTTGTCAGAACAGATAAACCTGTTTCCTGAAGGCTTGTACCAGTATCGACCTGCGTTGCATGGATCGAAGGTTGCTGCGGGCCCGGTGACCGAGGTCGCCGAGGTCGCGAGTACAGTAATTGGGCACGGCATGATGATTGAGATATCCCCAGATGCACTCGACCGGGTTCATATCGGGCGCACCGGCTGGCAGGTATCGATCACAATTTGGCTGCGATGGGCTTCGATGTGCGCCCGCGCGAGCTTCCAGTGGTGGACCTGCAGGCGATCCCAGATGTTGAGCAACTTCTTACCGATAATGGCATGCCTGGCTTTGAGGAATTCGACGATCCGCGGACTCTTGATCGAGCCATTGAACAACCGGAAGTGGAAGCGCCAGTAGCTGAGACCTGCGATCACCGAGAGTTGCTTCCAGCTGATGCTGTACTGCAGCACGGGGGTCTAGCCCTTCGGAGCCCGCGTTCTTGCGCGACTTCTCGGACAGAACCGAGCCTCCATGCCGCCCTCGATCCGGGCGCGATCCAAACGCCTCACGGTCTGCCGAGACGCGCAGACTCGCCGTGCAACCTCGACCTGGCTTTTTCCGACCGTGAGCAACCTCGCACCGCGCCGCCGACACCGCTGCAGCTCCTTCATTTAGATCTTTCGGCGAGATGAGCCGTTTCGCTGTCACTTTACGCATTACTCTGCGAGTGCATCATCCGTACCTCGAATGTAATTATCCGATGTACTTGGACCGCAACAGTAGGAAAATGTGTCACTCCATTGCGCAATTCTCAATAGACACGCGATGACGTCGCGCAGCGGACGTGTCCTAAAGATTGGCGCTTGCACCGTCGACCCAGGGCTCGATGAGATCTCGCGCGAAGGTAACAATTTCAAGCTTGAACCACGCGCGATGCGCGTGCTCATATACCTTGCCGAGTATCCGGGAGAGGTAGTGAGCGTCGAGAAGTTGCTGGACCACGTTTGGACGGATTTGGTGGTGACGCCGGATTCGGTCTACACCGCCATCGCGGCGTTGCGCCGTGCACTTGGGGACGACAGCAGGGAGCCCTGTTATATCGCCAATGTGCCACGTCGGGGCTACCGTCTGGTAGCTGCCGTCAGACCGTGGCAAGAACACGGCGATGCTGACGGCGGACCTGCGCCCACGAACACCAGTGCGGACCCGGCGGTGATCGCCAAGCCACTCGATGCCGAGACCACGAGTCCGCGAACTTCGCGATATGCATTGTGGAGAATCGTAACTGCGTCTCTGGCGATTGTGACGGTCGCGTTATTAGCGTGGCACCGGTTTGCACCGAGATCGGGAACGGAAGTCAACCCGGCCGCGGAAAAGTCGATCGCTGTTATCCCGTTTACCGACGTCAGCGAGAAAGGGGACCAGCAATATTTGGCGAGTGGGCTTGCCGAGGAAATATATAACCTGCTGGTCGAATACCCCCATCTCAAGGTCATGCGCCGCGCATCGGCACAAATTGTACGCCACGACGAGGATCCGCGCGCAATCGGCAAGGCGTTAGGTGTCTCCTACATCGTTAGCGGCTCGATTGCACGTATCGGCGGCCGAATACGGGTCACCGCCCAATTGACGGACGCGAATTCAGGTTCCGATTTCTGGATCGAACGCTACGACCGGGACTTTGACGAGTTGCTCGCTCTGCAGGACCAGATCGCGACGCGGGTAGCGCGAGCACTGCAGGTGGCGATAGGCGCGAGCGAGTCCGGCGTGGTGCACCGTCCGACCAACGCCGCTGCGTACATACTGTACCTGCGAGGGCTTTACCTCTACGACTTCCAGCACGCGGAAGCGCTTGCCGAATCGCAGGGATATCTTGAACAATCACTGGCCGCTGACCCGTCTTCCATTCGCACGGCGGAGACCCTCGCGTTAGTGCACGTTGCGCAGGCAACTGGTGAGACAGTCGTTCCACGTGAGGCGTTCGAACGGGCGCGAAGCGTCGCGCAGATGGCCATCCACCTAGATCCACACTCCTCAACCGCCCATGCAGTTCTCGGCCTCGTGCTCGCGGAGCACGATTTCAACTGGACCGCCGCCGAGAACGAGTTCACGGTGGCCCTATCGGCGAATCCACGTAACGCCACCGCACTCGACTTTGCGGCCCGCGTCGCGCACGAACGCGGCGCCAACGACGAGGCGATGCGACGCATCGGGGCTTCTCTTGCCCTGGACGCACTCAACCCCTATGCACTCCAAACTCTGGGCCAAATTCAGTTCGCCAAGGGCGAATTGGATGCCGCGGAGAAGACGTTCCGCACACTCGCCAACGCAAGTCCAACTTGGGATGACAACCATGGCTACCTCGCTGCGATCGCGCTGGCACGCGGCGACCGTGACACGGCGTTACGGGAGGCGAAGCTGGAAGTCTCAGTCGACGCTCAGGCCGTGGCGCTCGTTCTCGTCTATCAAGCCAGCGGGCAACGCGCGAAAGCGACGGAGACGCTGACTCATATCGAACCCTATTCCCGGGATATTTGGCCAACTGGCATTGCGATCGCCTTCGCCAACCTTGGTGACCTTGACAGGGCGTTCGCGTGGCTAGATAGAGCGAAGGAGCAGCGCGATCCCGAAATGCTGATGGAGATCCGATCGGATTACCTTGTCGGGCCCCTACGCGCCGATCCGCGGTACAGAAGACTACTCGGTAATTTGAATCTGTCCGAGTAGAAATTTAGTTGCGACCTCGCTCCCGTGTACCAGCGGAGCAATGTTGTCGGCGGCGCGAGAGGCTATTCGCCGTGACTCAGCTGTGTTCGAATATGTCGATGGCATGGGTCAACGCTTCGTAAGCGCCTGGCGCCGGCTTGAGCGCGGGGAGAAAGTGAGGGAAAGACATCTCACCTTTCCCACTCTGGCGGCCATGCTGAACGCGCTATCGCCTAAGAGACTTGAATTGTTGCAAGCGGTCCATGATCAGCCTGCGAGATCGGTGAAGGCGCTTGCCGAACGGCTAGGTCGCGACTACAAACGCGTTCATGAAGACGTTGAGACGTTGACGGCATCGGGCTTGCTTCAACGTGAGGATGGCGGCGTGTCTGCACCTTATGATGCAATCACGGCCGAAATGCGGTTCTGACATTGGTAAGGATGTCAGACGTCCAGAAGCGTTGGGTGGGGGTGGGTTGGAGTCAATCGCACCGGCTCGGGAGTCGTCCGATGAAGAACCGCTGAAGACGGTGCCGACATGGAGAATGGCGNCCCTTAGAGCTCACTGCCGCGCGCAAATTTCTCAATGTGCTCTGCTGCGCGAAATGCCAGCGCCTGAATCGTCATCGTAGGTTGGCCGCGACCGCTCGTGACGAAGCTGCTGCCGTCACACAGGAAAAGGTTCGGAACATCGTGCGTGCGATGGAACCGGTCGACGACCGACCGCCGAGGATCATCTCCCATACGGCAAGTGCCGAGCGCAACCAGCCCGACCGTCGTTTCTGCGATCGGCTTCCGCCATACCTTGAGCGCCCCGGCCGACTCGAGGATCTCGTCGGCGCGATCCCGGAGCCACCCCGCGAATTTGAGATCGTCGGGATGATCCTTGTACGTGCAGCGCAGCGCCGGCAGACCCCACGCGTCCTTGAGCTCCGGATCGAGCGACACGCTGTTGGCTTCGACCGGGAGCGAGGTTGTCCACCCCGCCGCGAGCATTGTGCGCGGAAAGCTCCGGAGGTGGTCTTTGTAAGCCTTGCCCCATTGCGGGCCCGGCGGACCACTGAGAGCCCAGAATGCCGGGTTCCGGCCGATGCGCGAATCGATACCCCCACCGCCATAGAAACCGCGCTTCGGATCTGCGTCGTAAAAGTCGTGGACGACGCGAGTCGCTTGCACGCTCTTGTACTCGTTGAGTTCGTGCTCAAAGACGCCGAAGGAACTGGACTGTTGGTTCAGCATCAGGTGCTTGCCGACGAGCCCGCTTGAGTTNGCGAGTCCGTCGGGAAAGCGCGAATTCGCCGACAAAAGCAGCAATCGCGGCGTCTCGGCACCGTTCGCGCAGACGATGACGGCCCGTGCATGCTGGAAGCGTTCGCGGCGATCGCGATCGAAGTAGTGCACGCCCGTGGCGCGCCCCTTGGGGCTTGTGGCGATGCGAAAGACATAGCTATTGCTGCGAACCTCGCAACGGCCGGTGGCCTCGGCCTCCGGAATCATCGTGTAGAGCGTCGCGCCCTTCGCGCGCGCTTCGCAGCCAAAGCCGAGGCAGAATCCGCAATGAATACAGGACGCACGGCCGCGGTACGGCTGCGAGGCGATCGCTAGCGGCGCCGGAAACGGGTGTAGACCCAGACGGCGCGCGCCGCGCTCGAGCAGAACGCCGGACGACTTCACCGGCATCGGCGGCATTGGATACGGCCGCGAGCGCGGCGGCTCGTTCGGGTGCGCGCCGGCGAGTCCGGAGACGCCGATCTCCCAATCAACTTTCGTGTAGTGCGGCTCGAGCTCCGCGTAACTGATCGGCCAGTCATCGAGCACAGCCCCGGGGATCGTTCCGAGCAGGCTGCGTTCGTGGAACTCAGCCTCGTGGAATCGCCAATAGTTGCCAGCAAAGTGGACGCTGCTGCCTCCGACCGTACGTGCATACGTGAGCGGCAGCATTGCGCCCGGCGCTCGGGGAAGGGCTTCATCGATCGGCGTCTTGCGGAAACTCTGCGGACAGCGCGCGGGGTCGTTGGTGATGCCGTAGTCGAACCAGTACCGGATCTCGTCGTGCTCGAAATCCTGCGCCGTGAATCGTGGNCCCTGCTCCAAGACAACGACGCCAAAGCCGGTCTGCGCGAGTTCGCGGGCCATCACACCGCCCGCAGCGCCCGANCCGACGACGACGAAGTCGACGGCTTCTCCCTCTCGGTAGCGGCCCATCATGCGCCGTCCTTCGCGGCTTCGAAGCCGGGGTAGTCGCGGTCGTAGTAGCCAAACGGCGGCGTGAACGCATGAACGTCATCGAAGCCGATCAGCCTCCAGCCCGTTTCACCGCGATTGCCTCCGTAGGACGGCGACGCAAACATTCCAAGCAACGTCAGAAAGCGAATCGTCGCGAAGAATGCGGTCGGTTCGACCTGTGTTAGGAACGAGACCTGCGTCGCGGAGTCCGCCTCAGCGAACTCCAGCGACGGGTGACCAGCAACAAAACTCTCCCGAAAGTGGTGTAGCCCGGCACGAAAAGAACTGGCGGCCGCCGCAGCCCATGTGTGCAGCGAACGGTCAATGAAGTACAGTGCGCCCGCCTCGCGTGCGCCGGGCGT
>Ga0031654_10000453_pt1 | contig 10444 bp, 9 predicted proteins | sample FrelakmetCRP12CR_FD_55268 | JGI IMG/M metagenome (GOLD analysis project Ga0031654, IMG submission 55268) | Freshwater lake sediment microbial communities from the University of Notre Dame, USA, for methane emissions studies - CRP12 CR | ecosystem: Environmental > Aquatic > Freshwater > Lake >...
TATGCCATCCGCCGCTCGAGCCACATGCTGTGCGACGGATGGCATCCGCTGTTCAAGGTCTCGCCGGTCGAAGCGCTTGCCGATATCGGCGACCTTGCCCTGCCGAACACCTCGTTATCCGCCATGCGCGCGGTGCTCGAGCCGCTGGCGTCCGAGCTGATCGCGCGGCATCACATGGTGTGGCTGGGCGGCGATCACTCGATCACCTTGCCGTTGCTGCGAGCATACCGTGCGCGGTATGACCGGCCGCTCGCATTGGTGCATTTCGATGCGCACTGCGACACCTGGCCGGATCACGCCGGCGAGCCGTCCGGGCACGGCACCTGGGTCCGCGAAGCGATCATCGAGGGCCTGGTGGATCCGCGTCTCACGGTGCAGTTTGGAATCCGCTCCTCGGCACAGCCGGAGATCGGCGAGTACGTGCGCACGCAGGGCGGATTGATATACACCGGGCGCGACTTGCGCGGACGGACGAGCCCGGCGCAGCTGCGCGACATCTGCACCGAGGCGCGCGCACGCCTCGGCTCGGGTGCCGGCGTGCCGGTCTATCTTTCGCTCGATATCGATTGCCTGGATCCGGCCTATGCGCCCGGAACCGGCACGCCCGAACCGGGCGGCCTCGCTACCGCCCAGGTGATGACGCTGTTGGAGGAATTGCACGACCTCGACTGGATCGGGATGGACCTATGCGAGGTCGCGCCGCCGTACGATCATGCCGAATTGAGCAGCAATGCGGCCGCGACGTTGGTGTGGACTTATTTGTGCGGCCGCATGGCGCCGCACCGCGCGGCCTAGCGCGGAGCGAGCGCTCGGCGCGCGCTGGGCGGCTCTTTGCACCAGCAATAGGCGTATAGCCCGCGCGGATCGTTAAGCCGGGCGATCGCTCGGGCCTGTTCCAACAGAGGGTCGATCGCCCGCTCGATGTCGCTGCGCGGCGCAGCGAGACCGGTCATCTGCCCGAGTTGCAGCGCCTCGGCGCGCAACTGCATCATCAGCTGTTCGCGCAGCGAAAGTTCCGACTCGATGTACTCCACATCGTAGTCGGCGCCGAGTTCGGCAAGCTTTGCCGCGGCGTCGGTTGCATCCTTGAGTCCGCCGAGATGGTCGACCAAGCCGATGCGTTGCCCGTCGACGCCGGCCCAGACGCGGCCTTGCGCGATCTTGTCCACATCCTCCACGCTCTTCTTGCGCCCCTCACCGACGCGGCGCAAGAATTCGGCGTAGGCGTGATCCACCGTACTTTGCAGGATCTGTCGCGCCGCCGCATCCAAGGCGCGATCCAAGCGCATGTTCCCCGCCATCGGCGTGGTGCCGATCCCGTCGACCTTGACGCCGAATTTCTCCAACGTACGCTGGAAAGTCGGCACCACCGAGAACACGCCGATGGATCCGGTCAAGGTGGTGGGGCTCGCAAATATTTGATTGGCGGCCGCGGAAATATAATATCCGCCCGACGCCGCGTAAGTGCTCATCGACACCACCACGGGTTTGCCGACCTTGCGCAGCGCCTGCACCTCGCGAAGTATTTGTTCCGAGGCAAACATGCTGCCGCCGGGGCTGTCGACGCGCAGCACCACCGCCTTGACCGTGCGGTCATAGCGTGCCTGGCGCAACAGGTCGCCGGTGCTTTCGCCCCCAATCCTGCCAGGCGGTTGTCGGCCGTCCAAAATCTCCCCCGAGGCGACCACGATGCCCACTTTGGCGTCGGATTTGGATTTGAGCACGCGCTTGGCGCGGATTGCGGTCAGGTACTGAGTCATTCTAATGGAATTGAACGAATGAGTGTCTTCGTCCTCGCCCACCAGGTTTTTCAATTCGTCGGCGAGCTGGCGACGGCTCTTCAGCGCGGTCACCAAACCGCGCTGCAGCGCCAGCTTCGCGGCGTCGCCGTTCACGGCCGCCAGAGCCGCCGGCGCCTCCGCGACGTACTCGCTCAAAGCATTGGCGGGCAAGGAGCGCGCCCGAGTGACGTCTTGACTGTAGGCATTCCACAGCGCCGTGAGCCACGCGGAGCTTTCCTCGCGCTCGCTCGGCGCCATATCGCTGCGCGAGAATTGATCGGTGAAGCTCTTGAAGGTGCCGGCCTTGAAAATGTTGACGTCGACGCCGAGTTTTTCGATCGCGTCCTTCAAGAACATGCGGTAGTAGCTGAAGCCGTCGATGTAGACGAACCCCAGCGGGTCGAGGTACAACTCGCCGGCCTGGGCGGCGAGATAATATTGGGTCTGATCGAGCGAATCGGCGCCCACGACCACACGCTTACCGGCGGAGCGGAAATCGCGTAACGAAGCGCCGATCTCCTGCAATTTCGATAGGCCCGAGACATCCAGATTGCCGAGATCCAACACGATCAATTTGATGCGGGAATCGTTCTTGGCCGACTCGATCGCGTCGATCACGTCCTTGAGCAGGGTCTCGGGCGCAGGCCCCCCGGAGGCTTGGCCGATCGCGCGGCGCAGCGGATCGCTCGATAGCTGTTCGACCAGTTCGCCCTCGGGAGCGATCACCAGCGCGGCGCTGCGCGGCACGAGGGGAACCGACGTATGCAATGCGGCGAGCAGGAAGCCGAATATCACCAGCAACAGGACGAGGTGAAGGGTCTTGCGGATGCCCTCCAGAATTCGCCAAACGAGACGAAAAAAACCCATCAGAGCCGCCCCGACCCCCGTTCAATGCCTCTCAACATCCCGGCCGGCGCGCGCAAGGTAGCCTCCTGGCGTCAGATCTTTTCGTCGATCCGCGCCGCCTTGCCGGACAGGTCGCGCAGGTAATACAACTTCGCGCGCCGCACAGCGCCGCGACGCTTGACGCTGACCTCGCTGATCGAGGGGCTGAAAGTCTGGAACACGCGCTCCACACCCTCGCCGTGCGAAATCTTGCGCACCGTGAAGGAGGAATTTAGGCCTCGATTCTTCTTGGCGATCACCACGCCTTCGTAGGCTTGAACGCGTTCACGGTCGCCTTCGGTCACCTTGACCTGCACCACCACGGTATCGCCCGGGTTGAAGTCCGGAAGCTGGCGCGTCGCGCGCTCGCCGTTCAATTCTTGAATGATCTTGTTCATAGCTATCGTCCTCACCGTAACAATCATCTTGTGACCGGTCTATCCGTTACTCGCCGCGCGCGCACTTGAATTCTTCCAAGAGCGCCCGCTCCTCACTGTTCATACCGCGCCGCTCGAGCAGCTCCGGCCGCCGCAGCCACGTCCTGCCGAGCGCCTGCTGCAAGCGCCAGCGCCGGATCGCCGCATGATCGCCGGATGCCAACACCTCGGGCACCGCGTGCCCATCCAACGAGGCGGGCCGCGTATAATGCGGCCAATCCACCAGCCCATCGGTGAACGATTCCTGCAGCGCCGACTCCGCGCTGCCGAGCGCCCCGGGCAGCAACCGCACGATCACGTCAATGACCACCAGCGCCGGCAGTTCTCCGCCCGTCAGCACATAATCGCCGATCGACCATTGCTCGTCGACCTCGAAATCGATGAACCGCTCGTCGACACCCTCGTAGCGGCCCGCCACCAGGATCAAGCCCGGCCAATCGCGCGCCTGTTGCGCCCTGCCTTGCTCGAATTTCGATCCGTCCGCACCCAAATACACGCGCCGGCTTCCCGCCGGGAGCGCCGCCTGGGCGGCCCGCAACGCCGCCCGCAACGGCTCGACCTTGAGCACCATGCCGGGTCCCCCGCCGTACGGACGATCGTCCACCGTACGGTGCAGGTCGGCGGTGTAATCGCGCGGATCGAAACATTCGACCTGCGCCACGCCTCGCTCGAGCGCCCGCGCCAATACGCCGTGCGCCAACGCATCGCGAATCATGAGGGGAAACAAAGTCACCACCGCAATACGCATGCGCTTCGAAACCTATCGCAATTAGCCGGTCGCCGCGTCCCAGTCCACGATGATCCGCCGTGCCTGCAAATCCACCCGCCGCAAGTGCTGCGTAACGGCCGGCACCCAATATTCCTTCTCCCCGCGCACCACCATCAGCGCGTGCGCCGGTATCTCCACGAAATGACTCACCACTCCGAGCCGCTCGCCCTCGAGATTCACCACTTCGCAGCCGATCAAATCGGCCCGGTAAAAATCCTTATCCTCGCGCGGCGGCAACTCGCTGCGCGGCACGCCGATCATCGCCCCCTTGAGCGCCTCGGCCCCGTCGCGATCCTCCACACCGACCAGTTTGACGGTCAACTGCCCGCCGCTGCGCCCCGTCGATTCGATTCGGTACGGTCGCCAAGCGCCCCCCAGGCGCAGCTGCAGGCTGCGATGTTCCAGCAAGCGCTCAGGCGGTTCTGTGTACGAGCGAAGCTTGACCCAACCGCGTACTCCAAATGGCGCACCCACGACCCCAAGCTCGATGAGCGCCCCAGACTCGATGAGCGAAGACGGTTCGCCGCTCATCCGCGCACCCGGTGTTCTCTTCGGGATTCCTTATGCAGCCTGTTTGCGGAAGACGGTCAGCAGATGCTTGACCCGATCCGACATGTGCGCGCCTTCCTTAAGCCAGTGCTCGATGCGAGCCACATTCAGGCGCAGCTTGACTTCCGCGCCGCGCGCGACCGGATTAAAGAGCCCAACACTCTCCAGGCTGGTGCCGCCCTGGCGTTTGCGGCTGTCGGTCACCACAACGTGATAGAACGGCGTCTTCTTGCCGCCGCGTCGAGTCAAACGGATCGTCACCATCTTTTTAGTCACCTTGCAATGCCGAGCCGCGAATTGTAATGAATTCGAGACCATAAGGGCAACAAAAAGGATGCTCAGGGCCCAAATTACGGCTTTGGGCCAAATCCCGGGGGCAATCGACCGCCCATGCCGCGCATCATGTTCTTGANCATTCCGCCCTTGGCGAGCTTTTTCATNGTCTTNTGCATCTGATCAAACTGCTTTAACAGGCGGTTGACCTCGGGCAATTGCACGCCCGCACCTGCTGCGATGCGTCGTTTTCGGGACCCATCGATCATTTCCGGTCGCCGGCGTTCGCGCGGGGTCATCGAATCGATGATCCCCATCTGCCGCTTGAGCATCTTCGGATTCACCGCGCCGGCCGCGGCGGCGGCATTCGCCTGCATTTGCGCCGGCAACTTGTCCAGCAGCGCGCTCATGCCGCCCATNTTCTGCAACTGACTCAACTGNTCGCGCAGATCCGCCAGATCGAAGGACTTGCCTTTGCTGATCTTCTTGGCGAGCTTTTCGGCCTTTTCCTGGTCGACTTGCTCCCGCACCTGCTCGACCAGCGACAGCACATCGCCCATGCCGAGGATCCGGGACGCGATCCGCTCCGGCAGGAACAGCTCGAGGGCCTCCGATTTCTCGCCGGTACCGACGAACAGTATCGGTTTGCCGGTCACTTCCCTCACCGACAGGGCAGCTCCCCCGCGCGCATCGCCGTCGGCCTTGGTGAGTATCACGCCGGTCAGACTCAACGCGTCGTTGAACGCCTTGGCTGCGTTGACGGCATCCTGTCCGGCCATGCTGTCGACGACGAACAGCCGTTCGTGGGGCTTGATCGCCGCTTCCAAGGCTTTGACTTCCGCCATCATTTCGGCATCGATGTGCAGGCGGCCGGCCGTATCGAGCAACAGCACGTCATACGCCTGCAGCGTCGCCTCGTTCAAGGCGCGCCTGGCAATCTCCACCGGCGCTTCCCGCGTGTCGCCGCTCGAGAATCCGGCCCCCACTTGGGAAGCGAGAGTTTGCAGCTGCAGAATGGCCGCCGGCCGGTACACGTCGGTGCTGGCGAGCAGCACTTTTTTATTCTGCTTTTCGATGAGCCAGCGCGCGAGCTTGCCCGCCGTCGTGGTCTTACCGGCCCCTTGCAGGCCAGCGAGCATGACCGTGACCGGACGCTGCGCGCGCAGGTTGAGGCCCCGACTCGGCTCACCCATCAGGCGCACCAACTCCTCGTGCACCACTTTGATGAAGGCTTGCCCGGGCGTCAGGCTCTTGGTGATTTCGATCCCGATCGCGCGAGCCTTGATCGCATCGGTGAAGCGCTTCACGACGGGAAGCGCGACATCGGCGTCGAGCAGCGCGAGCCGGACCTGCCGCACCGTGTCGGCGATATTGTCCTCGCTCAGATAGCCGCGGCCGGACAACGCCTTAAGCGCGTTCGATAGGCCTGAAGTAAGACGGTCGAACATCGGCGGCATTATACCCAACCACGTCGACTCCGCCTTGGCTGAAGCGGATTCAGAGACGGGCTCCTAGGCGCACTTGCCTCGTTGTGTCATTATTTCGCGGCCGTGACCCTCGCCATTACCCTGTTTGCGCTCTATATCGCCAGTGCTTGGCTCATGCTGCGAACGGTGAGCAATCCGCGCTTGGGTCCCCTCGCTTGGACAATCACCCTCACGGCGATCTTCGCTCACAGCGACGCCATCGTGCACATGATGCGCTCGCAGGGACAGTTTTCGATCAACCTGCTCGAGGCCCTCTCGATGCTCGCGTGGACCTTGAGCGTGCTGGCGTGCCTCATTGCCATCGATAGGCAAAATCGCGTGCTGGGCGCCATCTTGCTGGCGAGTGCGGCGTTCGGTGCCGCGGCATTCGGTGCGGCTGCGGTCGGCGCCGGACACATGTACGCCGAGGAGGCCGCGCCCGGATGGGAGTTCACCGCGCACATACTGCTTTCCATGGCCGCGGCGGCATTGCTGTTCGCCGCCGCCGTCACCGCCCTGCTGCTGGTATTCCTGGATCGCCGGCTGCACGCCCGACGGATCGCCGATCTGCCGACCGGGCTTCCGCCGCTCGATCTGCTCGAAAAGGTCATGTTCCGGCTGATCGGCGCCGGGTTCATCCTGCTGACTCTCGCGCTACTGACCGGCTTCATCTTCGTCACCAATCTGTGGGCGCAGCACCTGCAACACAAGACGATTCTCTCGGTCATCGCCTGGGTGATATTCGCCGTCTTGCTGCTCGGACGCGTCCGCTATGGTTGGCGTGGGCGCGCCGCGGTGCGTTGGGCCTTGTGGGGATTCGGTTTTCTGGTCCTGTCGTATTTCGGCTCGAAGTTCGTTCTCGAATACTTACTTGGGCGACATTGGGGCTGACCGCGTAGACGAATGGCACAAATCCCTATCGGTGCATTGTTCGCTGCGCTCGGCGTACTGCTGATTCTGGCCGCGTTTTTCGCGGGCAGCGAGACCGCGCTCATGAGCCTGAATCGATACCGGCTCCGGCATCGCGCCAAGGCCGGCAACCGGGCCGCGAAACTCGCCGAGACCCTGCTCGCCAAACCGGACCGATTGATCGGTCTCATCTTGCTGTTGAGCACCATCGTCAACGTGACGGCACCCATGTTGGTCGGATTCATCGCGCTGCGGCTCGGCGGCGAATTCCTGGTCGCGTTCGGGGCGGTGGTGCTCACACTGGTGCTGCTGATCTTCTGCGAGGTCGCTCCCAAGACCTTCGGCGCCCTGCGTCCGGAGCGTGTCGCCCTGCCGGCCGCCTATGTCTACGCGCCGTTGTTATGGGCGCTGTACCCGTTCGTGTGGGCCACCAATCTGCTGGCGAACGGTGTCCTGCGTTTGCTCGGCGTCTCGCAGCACCAAGCCTCGCATTCCCTCAGCAGCGAGGAGCTGCGCACCGTGGTCGCGGAAGCGGGCGCCATGATTCCTCATCGCCATCAGCAGATGTTGGTGAGCATTCTCGATTTGGAGAAGGCCACCGTGGAAGACATCATGGTGCCGCGAACCGAAATCGCCGGTATCGACATCGACGATGCCTGGGACCAGATCGTCGAACAACTGCGTCAAAGCCAGCACACGCGCTTGCCGGTGTTCCAGGGCGACATCGACCGCATCATCGGCGTCTTGCACATGAAGCGCGTCGTGCACGAGCTCGCACGGGGCCATTTGGACAGGGAGGGGCTGATCGAGGCGGCCAGCGTGCGCGACGCCTACTTCGTCCCTTCGGGCACCACCCTGAACACGCAATTGCTGAATTTTCAGCGTGACAAGCGCCGCATGGCGTTCGTCGTGGATGAGTACGGCGACATCCAGGGTCTCGTCACGCTGGAGGATATCCTCGAGGAGATCGTAGGGGAATTCACAACCGATCCGGCCGCCATGATGCACAAGGACGTGCGTCGCGACGCCGACGGCAGCTACATCGCCAACGCCTCCACCACCNTCCGTGCCTTGAATCGCTCCATGCGTTGGAACCTGCCCACCGACGGCCCCAAAACCTTGAACGGCCTGATCGTCGAATTCCTCGAGACCATTCCGGAACCGGGCACCACTCTGAAGCTCGCGGACTACATGCTGGAGGTACTGCAGACCGGCGATAACGCCATCAAGACGGTGCGCATTCGACCCCCCGAGCCGCGCTAGCGGCCGCGGAAGGCGCGTGGATGGCGAAGGCCTCCAAGACGGCGAAGGTCGGATGCGCTACGGACGCGCCCACCCCCATTTAATGTCTCAATGTGAAACGCCCCCGGACTGATCGACCAGCTCGCGCAAGGATACGTCAAGCGCCTCACTGAGCCGGGTTACGCCACGCACCGACATGCCTTCGGGTGCGCGCTTCGGGACATTGGCTTGCGGCACCAGCGCGAGCTTGAANCCGTGCTTGGCTGCCTCGCGCAAGCGCTCCTCGCCGAACGGCACGGGNCGAATCTCCCCCGCGAGCCCCAATTCGCCGAACGCGACCAGCGAATTCGGCACCGGCAGATCGCGCAAGCTCGATCGCGCGGCCANCACGATCGCGAGATCGCCCGCGGTTTCCGTCAGCCGAACGCCGCCGACCACGTTCGCAAACACGTCTTGTCCATGCAGCAACANCCCGGCGTGGCGGTGCGCGACGGCCAGCAACATGGTGAGGCGGTTACCGTCGATGCCGACGGCCACGCGGCGCGGATTGGCGCCGAGGCTGGCATCGGCGAGCACCTGCACCTCGATCAGCAAGCACCGTGTGCCCTCGCGCATCACCGTGATCACGCTTCCCGGAACCGGCTCGGGATGGCGCGACAGAAAAATCGCCGAAGGATTGGCGACCTCGCGCAGCCCCTGCTCGACCATGGCGAACACGCCGATCTCATTGGCGGCGCCGAAGCGATTCTTGACCGATCGCAGCACGCGAAACCGGCTGCCGGTATCNCTCTCGAAATACAGCACGGTATCGACCATGTGTTCGAGCACGCGGGGCCCGGCGATCTGGCCTTCCTTCGTGACGTGGCCGACCAGTAATACGGCGGTGCCGCTGCCCTTGGCGAAGCGGACCAATTCGGCAGTGCATTCGCGCAACTGGGAAACCGCGCCGGGCGCCGCCTCGATGCGCTCCGAATACATCGTTTGGATCGAATCGACGACGAGCACGCATGCCTTGAGGTTCGCGGCGGCACCGACGATCTGCTCCACTTGGGTTTCGGCCATGAGCCGCGCGCTCGCGGCCTGAAGGCCCAGCCGCCGCCCCCGCAACGCGACCTGTTTGAGGGATTCCTCGCCGCTTGCGTAGAGCACCGGGCCCGACTGATTGAGCGCCGCGGCCGCCTGCAGCATCAGCGTGGATTTACCGATCCCGGGATCGCCGCCGATCAAGGTCACCGACCCGGGGACCAAACCCCCGCCGAGCACTCGATCGAGCTCGGCCGAACCCGTGGTCAGGCGCGGCTGATCGAGGGTCGCCTCCGCCGCCAAGGACGACAAGTCGGTTCGGACCGCTCTCGCCCGCCCCGCAGCGGCGCCGCGCGGGCCCGGCGCCTGCGCTTCGGCCAGCAGGGTGTTCCATGCGCCGCAACCGCTGCATTGGCCCTGCCACTTCGGTGAAGCCACTCCACAGTTTTGGCAAACGAAAACCTCTTTTAATTTGGGCATTGGGCTACCTGTCGGACCGAATTTGTGAGCTTAGCATTGCAGTCTGGGCGTCCCGATCACCTATACTGCGGCACTTCTGTGGACGGATTATGTCTATTGCATGCGCAAATTCGGGCTGATCGCGGCAATTGTGGGCTTTGGCATCCTTGGGCTGGACCTCTTGCTCCGAGCGCTCGCGCATTTGGGCTCCTGGCTGTGGCTGCCCGGCACCGCGCTGCTCTGCGGCGGCAGCGGCCTGTACCTGTGGGCGCGCGGGTCCTCCGCGGCGCCGGTGATTCGTGCACCGAAAGCGCCCGTCCCCATAGGAACCGACACCGCGCGGATATTGGACAACTTCGAGCAGCGCTTCGCCGAACTCAAGGGCCGCAAGGCGAGCGACACGGTGGCGGGCGACCTGTACGCGCTCGGCACGCAGTTGGAGCGGCGCGGGCGCGCCATGCAGGCTACTGCCGTTTATCGGCATTTGGCGCGCATCGACAATACCTACCGCGATGTGGCCGCGAGATTGAGGCGCCTGGTGGACGCCGAACGCAGCAGATCGGCGACCGCGGCGACCCCGGCCGCAGCAGCCGCGCGAGCGCCGGCCCCGATTCGGGCAAGCGAGCCGGCCGCCGCGACTACGGCGACCGC
>Ga0031654_10000454_pt1 | contig 10433 bp, 10 predicted proteins | sample FrelakmetCRP12CR_FD_55268 | JGI IMG/M metagenome (GOLD analysis project Ga0031654, IMG submission 55268) | Freshwater lake sediment microbial communities from the University of Notre Dame, USA, for methane emissions studies - CRP12 CR | ecosystem: Environmental > Aquatic > Freshwater > Lake >...
GGGCAAACGAAAAAAAACGCCGAGGAAGGGATTTGAACCCCTGCGAGGCAAAAGCCTCACCAGCTGTCTGATTCCGAGACCTCCAGGCTGGCGCCGTAGTCCACTTGGCTACCTCGGCACGTTAGATGCGCTAGCCGGGATTCGAACCCGGGTTTGAGGCTTGGCAAGCCTCAGTGATAACCAACTACACTACCAGCGCAAAAATCGAGCATGCGATAATGCAAGCGTATCTATATAAAAGTTCACACGCAACGGCAGAGATTTTGCGGCAGTTTGGCGAAGGAGAGCTCGCTGTCGCCTGCTTATCTAACTAGATAATATCGCTGGTAACCTTCAAGCTTAAACTTCAACTTGTATAAGGTGGTTTCAATGTCAGAAAGCGAGGTACGCGTATNGTCATAGGTAATGACGACAGTCGCTTGGCGGTGAAGACATCTTATTGGACACATTTGTTGCTCAAGGAAACGCGATCCTTGGTCTCACTCCTCCATACGTGGAGATATTGCATACAAAGGGGTACAGGACGAAGCGATCCTAGTCTAAAGAGACATCGTTTTTAGCCGGTTCCGAAAGTTTGGACCTTGATACAAAGTGAGGCGGGACAAAGGGTATTTTGTCAGAGACAGGGCTCTTTTTTGTCAAAGCTCCCCAACGGGGGTACATCTTCTTGTCAAGCTTTGGGGCGAATCAAGAACGACAAAATGACGAACTGTTCAGTGTTGATATTAGGTACATAATTGGATTTATAGAACTCCTTTATTGGAAGATTAGNACTTTTGGAGGCGTCAAATCAACAGTCCTTGGCGGCGAGGTTTTCGTCACAGAGTTTAACGGGGTCCGCACTATATTTATCCAAAGCCGGAGTGAATGGATGTCCTTTTTGGTTAGCGCCGCTGTTGCCAGAACAACAGAAGAAGTGAGAGCCACTTTTCTATGCTAACCGCTTGTTGAAAATGCCCCAGCCCGGATTTGAACCGGGGACAACCAGATCTTCAGTCTGGCGCTCTCCCAGGCTGAGCTACTGGAGCGTCTTGTCGTATGAGTCCCGCCTCCCCGATTTGAACGGGGGACAAATCGGTCTACAGCCGACCACTCTGCCAGACTGAGTTAAGGCGGGTGACGACAGTATTACTGCCATTATTACTTATTCTTTACTGTGTTCAGCTGAAGACCTTAAAATTGCTATATGGTTCTAGTTTCAGGTATCTGATGTGTCATCTTTGTGGTGAAAAAATATGATCGGATTTTTATCGCTCGGTCATATAAAAAAGCAATAACGGAAGCTTAATAAGGTAATAAGATGAACCAAAGTCAGACATATAACTGACGTGCGTCTGACAAATGGCAGCTTTTTGTGGTCTCTTAGGCAGACAGAAGTCAGCTTTCCGTCTGACGCTACATACTTCCAGATAATTGCCATGGAGCGAATCACCTTGAGATTGCCCAAACAACAGCTTGAACTAATAGATCTACTAGTGACAGCGGGAGAATTTCCTTCAAAGAGCGAAGCTATACGAGCAGCTGTTCGGGACTTAGTTGATACCCATTACGAGAAGCTCCTGAGTAGAAAAGAACGAAGTACAGTTTTGATTTAGAAGAGGTGACCGTGTATATGCAAAGTATTGTCGAAGAGGCTTTGCGGCGATGCGAGATGGAAAAGCAGCGACCCCAGATGCCCCAAGGTGACGAAGAAGAGGAATTTGGAGCGCCTCGAATACTCATTGTTGGCTGCGGAGGAGCTGGCAACAACACAGTCAACCGACTCTATAACATCGGAGTCGAAGGAGCAGAAACGATCGCGCTCAACACTGACAAGCAACATCTCGACATGATCGAGTCGGACGTTAAGGTCTTAGTTGGCCTGTCGATAACCAATGGTTTAGGCGCGGGAGGCGATCCAGAGGTCGGACGATGTGCGACCGAGTTAGGTCGCCAAACGTTAGAAAAGCTCCTCAAAGACGCTGATCTCGTGTTTATCACAGCGGGGATGGGGGGTGGTACAGGCACAGGCGCGGCCCCTATTGTCGCACAGATCGCAAACGCTCAAGGTGCCATTGTTGTAGCAATGGTTTCAACGCCATTTAACGTTGAACGAGCGCGGTTGATCAAGGCCGAAGAAGGGCTTGAAGACTTGCGGAAAGATGCCGATACGGTAATTGTTCTTGATAATAATCGTCTTCTTGATTACGTGCCTAACTTGCCGATTGACCAGGCATTTTCAGTGATGGATCAGATTATCGCCGAGACCGTAAAGGGGATCTCTGAAACAATCACACAACCTTCTCTGATAAATCTTGACTACGCGGACGTCCGAACAATAATGAACAGCGGTGGCGTTGCTGCTATGCTTGTCGGTGAGTCGCGAAGCAAAGATAAGGCACGAGACGTAGTCCGTGAAGCATTTAACCACCCGTTACTTGAAGTGGACTTCCGCGGTGCAAAAGGAGCGTTAATCCATATTACGGGCGGGCCTGATTTAACGCTAAAGGAGGCCGAGGAAATCTCTAAGGCCCTCACCTCACAGTTAGATCCTAACGCAAACGTAATTTGGGGGGCACGTATTCTCAAAGGTTACGAAGGGCGTGTGCGAGTAATGTCTATTGTGACCGGGGTACAATCTGCGCAAGTCTTAGGGCCGACCAATGGTGAGCTTTTCAAGTTTCAAAGCGCGAAACACGGTGCAGGTAGCGTTAAGAAGGGAACAAGCATCAGAGATTATAGTCGTGAGCTCGAATACAGCGAAATTGACAGTATTTTTTAGGCGAACGTAATTCGAGAGCGGTCAACTTAAAAAATCTCTTTCAGTTGGCCGTGTCTACATTCGTCGACCGTAACTTCTCAAGGACTTCGCAGCTTTGGCAGAACGTCCGCACTGCGGGTTCGTTGCATCTTGCACATTGACTCAGCTTAAAAGGTACGCGTGTCGTCAACTGTAAAATCCTTTCAAGGCCTCCTACGAGAGCGTATTTAGTTCCTGGGTGCTTAAGCTCCAGATCGTTTAACATATCGCGGACTTCGGCTCTAAAAACTCCAGTTGAAAACCTGCACTCATCGAGATTAATTGGAATACCCTTAAGAATAGCATAGAGCGCCACCTCTTTTTCAGGGACGTACTTGAGCGGTTTTACGCGCCGAACGAGTCCTTCTTTAGCTGGATGGTCAAGCCTGAGTAGCCGATCGATATCCCCTCTTAGATAGTTCATTTGCACGGTTTGTGCTTCATCATCAAGATTGTGCCCTGTGGCTAGTGTGGAAGCGCCGACCGCCTTCGCTAGACGGTTGAGAAGCGATCGCCGGAGGATGCCGCAAACCGTACACGGGCGTTCGTCTACTCGATCGATTCTTACGCCAAAATACTGCTCGAACGATGCAACCTCCCATCTAACGCCGAGCTCTGCAACAAGCGTTGCTGCTGATTCGAGTGCTCTCTCGCGATATCCAGTGATGCCCTCGTCGATGCTAATTGCTATAATGTCAATGCCACGGTGTGAAAGAAGGCCATTCAATACGCTCAACGTGACGGCGCTGTCCTTTCCGCCGCTCAATGCAATTGCGAGCGTTCCTTCAATCTTCTCCTTTCGCACCTCTCTCTTGATCTTCTTTTCTACATCGGTGAAAAAGTGTGACTTACATAAGTGAAGTCCAGAATACCTCTGAAAAAGAATAGCGCTCGCGCTACATTTATCGCACTTCATTTCCTACTTAATCTCTGGACAAATACTAATAAAGTGTTCTGTTACGCATGACGCAAAACTCAAAGTGGAAGGGCTGCTATGGTGCTGCAGGATATTGCGCGCGAATTTAGGAATCTGGAACGGTATGATTTTAGGGTATTGCACGGAGTCGAGAGCGCTATGCGTTTTTTTGACTGGGTTCCGGTTGACAATCTGCCCTACTATGCCCGACTGCCTCCAGAAGAGGTGGGGTACCGAATAGGNCGGCTTTCCAANCATAAGCTCGTTCAGCGGAAAACTGCCCACTANGTCGGCTATAGACTGACCTTTGTAGGGTACGATGCCCTTGGCATTAATACGCTTGTTCAGCGCAATGTAATAGAATCCTTCGGATCGAAAGTGGGTGTTGGAAAGGAGTCTGATATTTATGACGCAGAGCGAGAAAATGGTCAGATCGTTATTNTGAAATTCCACAGAGAGGGCACGACGTTTCGACGTGTGAAACGATCGCGGGGCTATTTTGGTAAGACTGAACGATGCTCATGGATGCTCACTTCAAGCCTCGCAGCTCAAAGTGAATTTGAGGCTTTAACTAGCCTCTACGATAATGTCGTTGTTCCGAAGCCCATTGCCCACAATCGACATGTTATCGTTATGAGCCCCCTTAACGGACGTGAATTGGGCAACACTACACTTGAGAATCCAGCCACCGTGCTTCAAAATATCATAGTGCAGATCAAATCTGCTTATGGCTGCGGTGTCGTCCACGCCGATTTAAGTGAGTACAACGTGATTGTGTGTACCACCGAAAAAGTTGCGCTAATTGATTGGCCGCAATGGGTACCAGCGTCGCATCCCAATGCAGATGAACTGCTGTGTAGAGATATAGGCAATATATTGTCCTATTTTGCCAGAAAATATCAAATAAAGAAACGAACAGAAGATGTTGTTGCATATNTAAAACAGCGCGATGANGGCGCTGCCNACCACCTCGAAGGATAGATGAGGTTTTATTTGGACGCGTCGGAGGTATGGCACAATTTCAAAAGCTCGGCAGAACAGTGGACCTCAGGCCGCGGAAAAAAGGACGTACACGATCGTTGGTATAGACCCAGGGACAACCACTGCGTTTGCTGTTTTGGATTTGAAAGGCCAGGTCATTAGTATTGCGAGTTCACGATCCTGGGGCTTTCCTGAACTCGTTGGGTTGCTCATCGAGTTAGGGCATCCAATCATTATTGCGACGGACAAAAATCCTACGCCTGGATCTGTTGATCGAATAAAACGTGCATTCAACGCCATTTTGCACACGCCCGTTTCATCACTTTCAGTCGAACAGAAGCTGCGAGATACGAAGCCGTATTCATATGCGAACGAACACGAACGCGATGCACTCGCTGCGGCAATCGACGCGGTAAGAAGCGTAAAAAATAAGCTCGAAAGCGTGGAGAAAAAAGCGCCTCCCGAGGTCGTGCTCGACGAGCTCCANATGCTCGTTTTGCGGGGACATACGGTCGACTCTGCCATCAATCTGCTCAAAAAGCCCCTAGCTAAGGTAGATAATAAGGTAGTTGGCAAGCAAGAGGGGATCCCTGCCTCTGAGAAAGACCTGCTTGGTCCTGATATTCATTACCTTAAAGCGCTCATAAAGCGGCAAGACGAGCAAATCAATCGGCTTGTGAGCTATATCGTTGATTTGAAGCGATCCGTGCAGTTAAGCCAAGAGAAAGTACTCAAACTGCAGAACAAGATTGATTTCGTCCGCTCCGAAGATGCGAAGAACGTCAAGCTTAATAAGGAAATCAGCTTCCGGCAGAAGGAAATTGACCGTCTTGCGGCGGAACTTGCGCACAGCAAGAGGGTCAATAAGGGCCTAAAAAAACACTCGCAGAAGCTTAAGCAGATCAGAGCAGCTGAGCACAACAAGGCGCTTAAGGCCATTAAAATTGTCAAATTTTTTAACCGAGAAGCGATTCAGGCGGCTGATGAACAATTAGGGCTTGCAGAAAGCATCATCTTGTTGGAAGACGCAAGCGGCGGGGGCATTGCAGCTGCAGAACTGTTAGTCAGCAAGGGAATTCGTGCTGTCGTTTTGAAAAACGAGATGTCTGATGCAGCCCGAAAAATCTTTTTTAGCGCAAACGTTCCAATTTTCTCAACGCACGAGGTCCCGAAGCAACTATCTGGCAACCTAATAACGATCGACAAGAATACTCTCGAGATTATGATCGAAAAAGGTCATACGGAAATAGCCAACGTAAAACAACAGGAACGACTTGACCGTCTCGAAACGCTCGTTGAAGTGTACAAGCACGATCGGATGAAAAGCAGCCAGGACAACGACTGACACCGTTTTGATGTCGTTATGTGCTGGCGATACGGTGACTATTGACTGAGTTTCGCGCGGGAACTGACCCGGATGTTTTCATAGATGCTCTCGCCATGAGAGTCTATCGCTACCAACAGTGGGCCGAAGTCTCGCACCTGAAGCTTCCAAACCGCTTCCGTAAAGCCGAGCTCGGCGTAGTAAACGTCTAAGACCTCCTCGATTCTTTCTTTGGCTAATATACCGCAGCCTCCTGGGAAAGCAAGATAGAAGCATCGACCAGCGAGAGAGCGAACGACTTCTGACGACATGCCTCCTTTGCCGATTATTGCAGTCACGCCCTTCTTCACAATTGCAGGCGTCTGTTTGTTCATTCGTGCACTCGTCGTCGGCCCAGCGGCTATGATGCGATAAGTGTGCCCCTCTTTTACGATAAGAGGGCCACTATGGTAGATGCATGCATTACGCAAACTGAAGGGCCGCTGGGGATCAGAAAGCATCTTAGCGTGTGCCTTGTCCCTCGCCGTGTAGATTACGCCGTTGATGTAAACTACGTCTCCCACATTAAAATGGCGTACATCGTTGGGACGTATCGGGGTTTTTAGAACAGACGACATAACATGACGACTTCCACAAGCTGCTTAGTTACAACTTCATCCGGAAACGAGCTTTTCGGTCTGCCCAGCACTGGATAGCCACTGCGACAGGGAGCATCGCCGTGTGACAGGGGGCCTTTTCGACAAAAACGCGCAAAGCCGTGGTGCGGCCTCCAAGGCCCATTGGTCCGATGCCAAGATTGTTGATTTGCTCCAACATTTGTGCTTCAAATGCGTTTTCTTTTTCGTCTAGGGATCGAAAAAGGGTCTTTTTAGCCAGCCGCGCAGAACCGTCAAATGTGCTGCCGATGCCAAGTCCAACGATAATCGGCGGACATGGCTTACCCCCACTTTCACACACCGTGTTGAGGACGAACGAAGTGACATCTTGCGTCGGTTCGAGCATTGCTAAGGCGCTTACGTTTTCTGAACCAGCTCCTTTGACGAGCACTGTTACTGACAGTTCGTTTCCATCGCAGATACTGTATAAAGTGTCGAAGAGCGGTTCGTCAGAGCTTACTCTTGTTATCGGATCAACTGCGTGTTCCCTTAAGGGAATTAAATTGGTCGCTCGCTGAATGGCTGTCGCAAGCGCCTCTTTGAGGTTGAAATCGATGCTTGTTTCTCGTCCTATCTCCAAAGAGAAGATTGGAATGCCAGTATCTTGACACATGGGAAGGCCTGCTGCAGCTGCTAGCTTGATATTTTCAAGAATTGCGCTCAGCAGTTCTTTTGCCCGCTCACTCGTCTCAGCCTTGGCCGCTCTGGCGAGGGCTTCCCGCACATCGCTCGGCAGCTGTGTCTCGGCTTCTCGAAGAGCGTCTATTGCGTGATTTATAAACGTCTCCCTTGCGGACGTACGCGTCATTCGAGATAGTCCATTTGAGAACGTTTGAGTTCTTGTCTTCTTCTTTCAAGGAAACTGTAAACAGAAGCGTGTGGGGCCCCCTCTGTAAGCATCTCTATCGCCTTCCTCACGGTCTGAATTTGATCGACGTACCCAATGGTGCTCACTGTTTTGCCGTAGATTGACACGTTCGCGCCAGTCAGATTCTCGAGCGCCTCTCGAGTCCTACCATCCTTCCCGATCACGCGCCCCATGATGCGTTTGAGTTCTCTAGGCGTATCGGCAACCTTAGAGACGTCTATAATGTCGAGGGTTATTTGTTCATCCTCGAAAATTCTGAACGCCTTTTCAGGGCTAAAACCGCGAGCAATGGCTTGAACGACATCTGTTGAGTTCAAAATACTGAGCGAATCGCTTTCGATCGAAACAGTCCCTTCGACGCTATCGATATCAAGCACCACTTCACCCTTTTCTTCAATCTCAGCTTTCGTGCTCCCGTGCGTGCCAATGATGACTCCTACACGGTCCTTGGGAATCTTGAGATATTCTTTCATTCTGTGATTTCTCTTAAAAGCGCGTTCTCTGAACCCGTTAATCCATGTTCGTTAAAGAACTTGATCACGTTGCTGACGTCCCGGCGTAAAAACTGCTGCGCACGCGGGTGTTCTACAAGCACGGACTGTCCCATATCGATAAATACAGGGTTGCATTGTTCATCGACCAGTATATTGTATTCGCTTAGGTCAGCGTGTACTAAGCGGGCGTCGCTGTAGAGTCTCTTCATAAATTCGATTGTCGTTTGGTAAAATTGTTCGATGTTCTCTACGCTGTTTATCGCCTGCTTAAGAAGCGGAAAGGCAATCCCATCTTTTCCCATAAATTCCATGACGAGGACATTATCTCTATACTTGACCGGTTCAGGGACGCGAACGTGCGCGTTTAACGCTCGTGTCAAGTTACGAAACTCTTTTTTTGTCCACGCAAAAACTACGTCCTTCTTGGTTTTTTTGACGTGCGCGAATCTGTGATCTCCTAAAATATAATCTTGCATAGCCTTAAAGTCGCTCGTTTTGATTCGATATACTTTAATCGCAAGCTCTCGTTTATCGGGTCCCAACGCGTGGAAAACGTTTGCCTCTTTGCCAGTCGATATAACTCCTCCGAGCGCTTGGATCAGCCCGCTGCTTGCGAGGCGATAAAGAACTTTGAGGGTAAGCTCGTCAAATACCTCGTCTCGGACCTTGAAATCGTCTGCCTCCTTGTTTCGGATGCGGAGTTTGTCAACGTCTCGGTCGATACGTTCTATTTTTTTGTCAATAAGATCAAACACGTCAGTCATTCACCATTTTATAGACTAGGGCAGCTCGGCACTTCTTGTGGTTGCTACAAGTACCCATTATTCTTCAGCCATTGAACTTGCGTACCTTCGTACCTCCATAAGATGTCTGCTTTGGAGTCTTGAAAAGCCCAAGGTACTATAACGATGACATCTCCTATACGCAGCCAAACTCGTTTTTTCATTTTGCCCGGAATCCTTCCCTGCAAGTTTTGCCATCCATGGGCCGAACTTTCACTCTATTTGCGCCAAGCTTATGTTCAACTATCCCGAAGACCTCACCTAGTTCCTCTCGGGGTGGCCTCACCTTTGCTGGAGGTTCTTCGCCCAGAAAAAACACCTCGTTTGTGCAGTCGCAGTAGTCCTTCTTGTCTCCGGAAACGGGCTTAGTCGTTAAACAACACGGCGCGAATAGGGCTGACGATTCGCTCGGTATACAGTGCTGCACCATTTTTAAGATCTAATGGATGCAGTTTGCCAGCAGCATAGTCCATTTCGAGTTTGGCAGAACTCTTCGTACTCGATCCGACCGCCAAATCGTTTCGGTCGCTCAAGGCTCACTTGTTTGAATTGGGGGAAGATGAAATATCGGTACAATTGGAGGATAGGGTTGCCTTCGGTGGTTCGTGCCGGGCAATACGCGGAGTCAATCTTCTTTTTTATGGATTCAGATGAGTCTTCGACGGCAATCAGGTTGTTCTTAGACGAGGACATTTTGTTTGCGTCGAGGCCGAGTAGAATTGGCATGTGTATGCAAACGGGAGATTGAAGTCCCATCGAATGCAGCCCTTCGCGTGCTAACATGTGTATCTTTCGCTGGTCTATGCCACCGACTGCGATGTCTATTTTCAAGTACCCCATATCCGCCGTTTGCATAAGGGGATAGATCATTTGTGACACAACTGGGTCATCTGCATTTCTTGACACCTCATCCATGCTGCGCCGAGCTCGGTTTAGTGTAGTGTGCCTCGCTAGTCTTAGAATTAGTTTAGTATAGTCAGGTTCGAGTTGATAGTCACTCCCCAGCACGAACCTTGTCTCTTTCGCAAGACCTAAAGCGGTAAAGCACTTCTCGTAGTGGCGCGCCCACTTGCCGATTTGGTCCATCGTCCCTTTTTCGTTCAGATATGCGTGTAGGTCTGCTAGCAGTACAATGACGTCGACGCCGCTTGATTGCAGATCGATAAGCTTGTAGGCCGTAAGGAGGTGTCCAAGATGGAGTTGTCCGCTAGGTTCGTAACCGGCATAAGCGGTAATTTGCGTCTCAGCGTCAAGCAGGGCAGCTAGCTCATTTTCGGTTACTGCCTCTTCCACATTGTTCATGACTTGTTCGAACTTCACGCAGATCACGCTTCTCAATTTAAGGGTTCAAAAACGCCTGCTAAAGATGACGGCCACTAGCCGCGCAGTAAGCCTCATGACTCGTCTTATATTTATCTAGCTCGGTGCCGTTTGACCTATATGAGCTAGGAATCCAATCGCAGCGCAATGACGGGCGATAAATCAATGATCCTTCAAGTTTCTTATTATTTCGACTAATAGTGAAATTGATGTAAGACAGCAAGGGCCGCAACATCGCTGCCGCGCAACCGCCTCGTTAAAGGGGCCATTTGCAGTTACAAATTGTAGTGGTGGGCCTGACCGGATTTGAACC
>Ga0031654_10000456_pt1 | contig 10429 bp, 8 predicted proteins | sample FrelakmetCRP12CR_FD_55268 | JGI IMG/M metagenome (GOLD analysis project Ga0031654, IMG submission 55268) | Freshwater lake sediment microbial communities from the University of Notre Dame, USA, for methane emissions studies - CRP12 CR | ecosystem: Environmental > Aquatic > Freshwater > Lake >...
GGTTTCCTTGAATTTGTAGATTTAATCAGATAGTTCCCAATTATCTCTTAACCACCTCTTCTCTGGAAATGGTGAACACAAAGTTCGAACCGTTAGGCAGGGCCTCGTACCATATCTCCCCGCCGTGATCGAGGATGATTTCCTGACAGAGGCTCAACCCAAGACCGACACCATCCCGGGAGGGTCTTCCCTCGGTCCCGATTCGCCCAAACCGAACAAACAGCTTCCCGCGATCTAGTTCAGGGATCGGGTTTCCGCTGTTGTAGACATTCAGACGGTAGTGCGATTCACAGGGCTCAAAACCAAAAGAGATAGTACACCCCTTGCCGCCATACTTGATGGCATTGGTGAACAGGTTCCGATAGACGGCTTTGAGCCAGGTCTTGTTGGCGCTTATGGAAATGGACCCGGCGGGAATGGTCCCTAAACGATTGTCGATCACAATCTCATGCTGAGTGATATCGTCAGCCAGTTCGTCCAGAACGGTATCGATGATATCCTGTCGCAGGTCCAGCACCTCCCGTTCCATTTTCACTGAGCCGTCGACGATGGAGGCTTTCCCCATGTAGTCTTCCGTAGTCCCGAGCAGGCGGAGACAACGGGCCAAAAGATCCTTGACGGTGTTGGCCAGATTTTGATCCAGCTTTCCATAGGAGCCTCGAAACAGGAGTTTCAAGATGGAGACGATGGAGGTCAACGGCCCCCTGACATCATGAGACAGGACCATCACCATGTTCAGAATATGTTCGTTCAACCACCGAAGACGGTTTTCGGATTCCAGGAGCGCCTCCTCGGTCCGCTTGCGCTCGGTGATTTCCGACCGACACTCCTCATTGGCCTGCAGTAACTCCTCCGTCCGTGCCGCCACACGCTCTTCCAGTTCATCGTGTGCCTGTTGCAGCGCCTCCTCGGCCTGCTTCCGCTCGGTGATGTCAACTATCACCCCGATCAGACCGGCCACTTTCCCTTCAGCATTGGTGAAAGTTGACTTGTTGAAGATAACGTTCCGGCGTATTCCACCTGAAGATGCGACTGAAGTTTCGTAGATTTGGAGGCCTGGGTTATTCAGCAACTCTTTGTCGGCCCTTTCGTATATCTCCGCCAAGTCCGGAGGTGAAATGTCATACACGGTCTTCCCGATGATTTGATTCAGCGACAGCCCCAAATATCGCTCGAAGGCCTTATTGCCTCCAAGATAGACGCCTTCTGCATTTTTGTAAAAGATGGGAGAGGGAATCGCATCCATCAACACCTGCCGGAACCGCAAGTTCTTTTGGATTACTTCTTCCGCCCGTTGGTGCTCGGTTTCTGATATTTCGAGTTCAGCAATCCTCCGGCGAAGATCTTCCAACTCGTGGATTAGTAACTTTTTGGTCTTCCGTTATCGTTCATTCTTAAAATCTCCGGGTGAGGATTTCACATTTCTAAACCGGTTATTTGTCCCCGGCGTCCACTTTTACATCCTATTGGTCGAAGAATTAACCGACCTAAGCCCCCTTCAGAAAACACATAGGTGACTTGGTGACGGGGTGAAACGGAGGCAGCGAGTGGGAGGAATGGCGCCCCGGCGAAATCGCCCCATCTCTCATCCTCCTTCTCGCTGCCTCTCTCCGCCTAACGCCACCTCCACTCTGTTCCTCCCGCCTTCTTTGGCCCTGTAAAGGGCCTCATCCGCCTCTTTTATTAGCCTTTCCTTGTCCTCTACCCCTGCATGGAAAGTTGACACACCCATGCTTATGGTAACCTCCCCTTTTTCCTCAAATCTCTTCCTTACCCTCTCCGCAGATATGCAAGCCTCGCTTATCCCTGTCTCTGGAAGGATCAAGAGGAACTCCTCACCCCCGTATCTGGTAACTAAATCAGAATCCCTCACACTTTTCATAAGTATCCCCGCAGCACCCGCAAGGAGCCTGTCCCCTGACTGGTGGCCATAGGCATCGTTATATCTCTTGAAATGATCTATGTCCGCCATAATGACAGAAAGGTTTCTTCCATACCTCTTCGCCTCCAAAAACAACCTATCGAGCATGATATCCATCATGCGCCTGTTGGCAATGCCGGTCAGGGGGTCCTTCAGCGATAGAGCCTCTATCTTTAGATAAGACTCCTTCTCCCTCTGCACCATAACAAAGAAGGCGATCATCGTGAGGCTGAGGACGCAGACGCCGCTTATGCTGACAAGCCTGGATATTGCGACATCCCTCTGACTCCCGATAAAATCCGTTACCNCCCATCCAAGTGCCATGATGAGGAAAACCGATAGGGACATAATCAAGGAGAACCGCCACCTGAGTTCCTTGTATTTTGCCTCAATCCCCTGGCCATAGGACACCTGCGAATAGAACCAGATCGAGAAAGCTATCCAGACGGCAAATACCCCCCTTGCCAACTGGATTGGGAAGCCGAAGGTCTTCAGAAAAGAGGCNTGGTTTAGCAACGTGGCGGGAAAGAATAGCGCCTTCGGTACGACTGCCCCTGTTGCCACGGCATACAGTCCCATCCCAATCCCCCCTGAAACGAGGGCTCGCCGCCCGAAATTATCAAGACCTTTTGATGCCAGTAACAGCGCAATAGCGGAAGATATCGCCCCAACAAGACCCAGGGCGTACCTCGAGGCAGCATTCAGCCCGCCCCAACCCGTAGTTCCTCCAATTANGGCNATCAGAAGGAGGGGAAGATAAATCCACCTCCCCGGCCCTTTCTTTTTAATCATTAGCAGACCTGATCTCCCNAACTCCATCAGGAACAGAAAGGAGACGATCATCACAAAGATACGGGAGGCACTAAAGACGGGATTATCTCCGAGAGTAATAGCTATCATATCCAACCACTCGTTGAACCCGTGGGTTACACCGAAAAGCCCCAGATAGACCCACGGAAGTTGCCTCTCCCCCTGCTTCATGGTGAAGCAGGCCGCCGACATGAAGAAGAAGGCCAAGCCGTAGAAGAAGAATATGTAGTCCATCTGTCTTTCAAGGAACGTGGTCATATCCGCTCACAATACGTATTTTACTGCTTTTTGCTTGACATTATTTGATACAAATTTGCTTTTCGATGGAAGGAGTATAAGGAAAGAAAAAGACAGGATCAAGGAGAAAAACAGAAGGGAAGGATGGTTTGAGACCGGTAAAATTTTAAACTCAGAACCGGTCAACAAGAATGGGATTGCGGAAAAGGGGGTAGCGGACTATTCTCCGGACCGGGTTAGGCGCTTCTATAGGAATAACGGCCAAGGACCTTTGCAGGAAACCCGATAGTTAAAAAAAATTGATTGACAAGTCAATCAAAATTAGATAGGGTCGGAATCATGAAAAAGGATAACGGTCAGCTTCGCACGGAAAGACAAGCGGTTATCTTTGACGCGGCCTTGAAGGTTTTTCGGCAGAAGGGGTTCCATAAGGCGCGGATTGCTGATATCGCCACTGAGGCCGGGATCTCTTATGGGTTGGTCTATCATTACTACCACAACAAGGAGGGTCTGTTTAACACCATCCTGAATCAGTGGTGGGAAGACCTTTTTCAGTTGTTATTAGAGACCCAAAATGGCGGGGAGGACCTCCAGCGGCAGCTTCGAAAAATAATCCTCTATTTTCTTGACAGTTATCAAAATAAGCCGGACTTGATTCACATCTTCATCAATGAAATCTCCCGGTCCTCCAGCAACCTCAAAACCCGCCTGGAATACTTCAAGAAGTTTATGACCATCACCGAAGGGATCATGGNCGAGGGCCAAAAGGCCGGGAGTCTCCGCCAGGATATTGAAGCCCATTACCTGACCTANATTTTCCTGGGGGCCATGGAGACCTTCATCTCCGTGATGGTTTACGGCGAACAGAAAATTAAAAACGACCAGCAAAAAGAGCGGATCACCCATAGCCTGATGGAAGTGTTCTTAAACGGGGCCAGGCAGACCAAAAACTAACGAAAAATATTTATGGATTTTTCCTTCACTGAAGAGCAGCTTCTTTTCAAGGAACAGGTGCTGAAATTCGCCCGGAAAGAGATTGTTCCCCGCTGTCAGGAACACGATTTGAAAGGGGAATTCGATTACCAGTCTTTTCGCAAGTTAGGCGAGTTCGGCATCCTGGGACTGCACTTCCCGGAGGAATTNGGCGGCAGCGGCGCCGATGTGGTCACCTCGGTCTTAGCCGCCGAGGCCCTGGGCGAGGCCGGGGTGGATGGAGGGCTCACCCTCTCCTACGGCGCCCATACGTATTTATGCGCCGACACCATCTTTACCCACGGCACGGAGGAACAACGCCGGAAATATGTCCCCAAACTGGCCGGCGGGGAATGGATCGGTTGTATGGGCCTGACCGAACCGGGAGCCGGTTCGGATGTAGCGGCCTTATCCACCAGGGCGTTGCGGGATGGGGACCGGTATATCCTGAACGGCTCGAAGATGTTTATCACCAATGGACCCATCGCCGACGTAGCCGTGATTTATGCCCGGACCTCCGCCGCGGGGGAACGGCACGAGGGGATCTCGGCCTTCATCGTCGAGAAGGGGACTCCCGGCTTCTCCGCCGGGAAAAAACTGAACAAAATGGGGGTCCGAAGTTCTTATACCTCCGCGTTGTATTTCGAAGACTGCGCCGTTCCAACGGAAAATCTTTTGGGCCGGGAGGGAATGGGATTCCTGATGGCCATGCAGACCGTGGAGTGGGACCGGAGCACTTTAATGGCCCCTTTTTTAGGCGGCATGTCTTACATCCTGGAAAGGTCCTGCCGCTACAGCCGGGAACGGGTCCAGTTCGGGCGGCCCATCGCCGAGTTTCAGGCGGTCAAGCACAAGATCGCCGATATCCGGATTTTTCTGGAAGCGTCCCGGGCCCTGGTGTACCGCACCGCCTGGTGCAAGGACCAGGGCCGACCTTTGAACCATCTGGAGGCGGCGGTGGCCAAGCTCTTCGTGGGCGACTGGAGCCTGGTCCCGACCAACAANGCCGTCATTATCCACGGNGGCTANGGCTATTGCCACGAATATGACGTGGAGCGGACCTTCCGGGACAGCCGCCTGGCGCCGATCGGCGGCGGGACCTCCGAGGTCCAGAAGATGATTATCTCCCGATTGATGACCTAAAATGAATTTTGATTTGGANGATCGTCAAAATCAAATCCGGAAGGCGTTGCGAAGTCTCCTGGCCGAGGAATCCGAAGGGATCAGGGGGTTCGAGAGCCAAAACCTGGCGGACCATTCCCAGGCCTACCGGGACCTTCTGAAAATGCTGGCCGGAATCGGCTATCTGGAAATCGGGCTGACCCCTGACCGGACCGAACGATCGCCTTATGCCGATCTGGGGACCGCGGTCCTGGCCGGTGAAGCCTTAGCCGAGGTTTTTCCCGATACCTATCTGGGGATTGAGATCAGCAGCCGGGTCGTGGGCGGTTTAATAGCCCGGTACGGCAGCGAATACCTCAAAGGCCGCTATCTGGTCCCGTTGCTAAAAGGGGAGGCCCTGGGGACCGTGGCCCTGAGCGAATCGTCGCGCAACTTCCCGGCGGCAAAAATAACTACTCAGGCCGTGGCGCAGGGAGAGGGCTACCTGCTGAACGGGACCAAGAAGGGGGTNATCAACGGACCTCTGGCCGACCTCATCATTGTTCCGGCCCAGTTAAGTGAACAGACCGCCCTGTTTATTATTCAGTCCGCCCAAGACGGGTTGGTCCTCTCGGAACCCTGCTCAGCCCTGGGATATAAGCGCATCGCTTTTGCCGACCTGACGTTCCGAAATTGCAGAGTGGCCAAGGAAGAATGGTTCGGTCTATTGGAGACCAAGGCTATCATGCCTGAACTTCAAGTCAAAATGAATCTGGCCATTACCGTTTCCTCCCTGGGGGTTATGCACCGGGCTTTGTTTAAGGCCAAGGAATATGGCGCGGCCGCTGAGGAGGGGGGAAAGCCGCCCCTGGCCTATCAGGAAATCCGGTACCGGCTGGCGGAGATGTTCGCCCTTTACCAGACCTCCCAGCTCCTGGCCTATCGCGCGGTCTGGATGCTGGAGCAGGGGATAGCCGAGGCGAATACGGTAGTGGATTCCGCCAAGGTATTTATCACCGAAGCGGCCGAGGAGGTGGCCCGCGGGTCCATGCAGATCGCGGCCCTGGACGGTTACCTGGGGAGCAATGCCCTGGAAGCGGGTTATCGGGACGCCCGCTTCGGCCCGGTGGCCGGGGAATCATCGGAAGTGCTGCGGATGCGGATTGCGGACGATTGTTTGCGAAAGTACCTATAGGGAAAGGGAACGATGGAAGTCATCGAAACCAGGATAGATAAAAATTCTTCCGAATTCCGGGAAAACGTTGAACACAACCGGAACTTGGTGGCCAAACTCCAGGAAGCCCTGCACCAGGCTCGGGAAGAGCGGTCGGACAAGGCCCTGGCCAGGATGCGCGAGCAGGGAAAGCTTTCGGCCCGGGAACGGCTGGATCTGTTATTGGATAAGAATACCCCTTTTCTGGAGATCGCCCCCCTGGCCGCTTTTGATATGTATGATAAAAAAGTGCACGCGGCCGGGATCATAGCCGGGATCGGGGTGGTGGAAGGGCGGGAAGTGCTGGTCCATGCCAATGATTCCCTGATCAAGGGCGGAACCATTTATCCCCTGGGGGTCAAGAAGGGCCTGCGGATCCAGACCATCTGTATGGAAAACCGTCTGCCGGTGGTCAACCTGGTGGACTCCGGCGGGGCCTACCTGCCCCTGCAGTCGGAGATCTTCCCCGATGCCGACGACGGCGGCCGGATTTTCTACAACCAGGCGGTCATCTCCAAGATGGGGATCCCCCAGATCTGCGGGGTCATGGGGCTCTGCACGGCCGGGGCGGCCTATATTCCAGCCATGAGCGACGAAGTGGTGCACGTCCAGGGGACCGGGGCCATCTTTTTAGGCGGGCCGCCGCTGGTCAAGGCCGCCACCGGGGAGGAGGTCACCGCCGATGAGTTGGGCGGGGCCCAGGTCCATTGCCGCCAATCCGGGGTATCCGATTATCTGGCCGAGGATGATGTTCATTGCCTCGATTTGATTCGACAGATCATTAAAAACCTGCCTCCCGCCCAAAAAGCGGAGGTCGGGCAAAGGGCGCCGCGGCCCCCGCGCTATGAGCCGGAAGAACTGTACGGGATTATTCCCCAGCGGATCAGCACTCCCTATGACGTGCGGGAGGTCATCGCCCGGATGGTGGACGGNAGCGAATTTCTGGAATTCAAGGCCTTGTACGGACCGACCCTGGTTTGCGGCTGGGCCTATATCCATGGTTTTCCGGTGGGCATCCTGGGCAACAACGGCATCCTTTTTTCCGACAGCGCCCTGAAGGCCACCCAGTTCATCCAACTTTGCGACAAGCGGGGCATCCCCCTGCTCTTTCTTCAGAATATCGCCGGCTATATTGTCGGCCGAGAATACGAACGCATCGGGATCACCAAGGACGGCCACAAGATGGTCAATGCCGTGGCCACGGCCACAGTGCCTAAATTCACCGTGATCCTCGGGGCCTCCTTCGGGGCCGGCAATTACGGCATGTGCGGCCGGGCCTATTCGCCCCGTTTTTTATGGATGTGGCCGAACGCCCAGATCGGGGTCATGGGCGGAGAACAGGCGGCCGATGTGCTGATCACCGTCAAAAACGACCAGTTGGCCCGAGAGGGCCAGCCGCCCCTGCAGGCGGAAATGGTGGAGCAGATCCGCGGGCCGATCATCGCCTCGGCCTTCCGTGAAGGCAACGCCTACTACTCCACGGCCAACCTCTGGGACGACGGGATCCTGGATCCGGCCAAGACCCGGGACGTGCTGGGGCTGGCCATCTCGGCGGCTTTGAACGCGCCGATTCGGAGCGATGTATATGGATACGGAACCTTTCGGATGTAAAACCGGGGAGGGTGAAGCCTCCCCTACCCGGGAGGGTTTTTTTCTCAATAAATGAGGGTAGGGGCGACTTCAGTCGCCCTTCCTGGGACTAACTATGTTTAAGAAAGTCCTAATCGCCAACCGGGGGGAGATCGCCGTTCGAATCATTCGGACCTGCCGAGAGATGGAGATCAAAACCGTGGCGGTTTATTCCGAGGCGGATCAAGCGGCCCTTCACGTCCTGGAGGCCGATGAAGCCGTCGGACTGGGTTCGGCGGAGCCGAATCATAGTTACCTGAACATCGATCGCCTGCTGGCCGCCGCCCGGCAAACCGGGGCCGAGGCTATCCATCCCGGATATGGCTTTTTAGCCGAAAACCCGGTTTTTGCCGAACGCTGCCGTCAGGCCGGCGTGGTTTTCATCGGCCCTCCGGCCCAGGCCATCCGGAACCTGGGCAACAAAACGAAGGCCCGAAATATTATGCTCCAGGCCGGTGTGCCGGTGATCCCCGGGATGCTGACCACCACCGTGGACCCCGAAGTCCTGGCCCGGGAGGCCGAGGCGATCGGCTACCCGGTTATTATCAAGGCGGCGGCCGGCGGCGGGGGAAAGGGGATGCGGGTCGTCAGGGAAGAGGCGGAATTGCGCGAGGCCTGTCGTTCCTGCCAGAGCGAAGCGCACCAGGCCTTTGGAGACGGGTCTCTGTACCTCGAAAAACACCTGGAGCGTCCCCGCCACGTGGAGTTTCAGATTTTGGCCGATTCTTTTGGAAACACCGTCCATCTGTTCGAGCGGGAGTGTTCGATCCAACGGCGCCACCAGAAGATCATCGAAGAAACCCCTTCCACCGCTCTGACCCCGGAGTTGCGTGAAACCATGGGCCGGGCGGCTGTGGCGGCGGCCCGGGCCTCGGGTTATACCAACGCCGGTACCGTGGAATTTCTTCTCGATCAGGAAGGGCGGTTTTATTTCCTGGAGGTAAACACCCGTCTCCAGGTCGAGCACCCGATCACCGAAGTCACCACCGGATTGGACCTGGTCCGCCACCAGGTGGAAATAGCCGCCGGCCGGCCGTTGCCTTTTAGACAGGAAGATATTCGAAAATCAGGACAGGCCATCGAGTGCCGGATTTACGCCGAGGATCCGGAGGCCAATTTTTTTCCTTCCCCGGGAAGAATCCTTTTCCTGCAAGAGCCTTCCGGTCCGGGAATTCGCAACGATAGCGGAATCTATTCCACCTTTGAAGTTCCGGTGGAGTATGACCCTATCCTGGCCAAGTTGATTGTTTTCGCCGAAACCCGGGAAGCGGCCCGGCAGCGTATGATTCGGGCACTGGAAAATTATGTCATTCTGGGCATCAAGACCACGATCCCCTTTTTGATCGATGTTTTCAAGTCCCCTGAATTCACCGAAGGTCTAACGGGCACGGATTTTGTTGACCGCCATTTTGCAGGGTGGCGGCCGGATGCCGGGTTGGCGGACCTGGCTCGATTGGCCTGGGTGGCGGACCAAAGCGCCCGGCGGCCGGCCCCTTTGACCGAGGCCGGACCTGTTTTGGAGCAACCCAGCCCCTGGCGGACCTTGGGGCCTTGGCGACTATGAATTTCATGAAATTCCGATTACGGATAGGAGATAGGGTCGAAGTCCTGGAATGGANGCCGGAAGGTTCCGGGAGCGAGGGCCGGGCGGTTGTACAAAACCAAGAGTACCGGGTCCGTTTCCAACGGATCGACGACCAGCAAATCTTTTTGGAAGTGAACGGGCGGCCGGTGAGGGCCTTTCTGGCTCGGGGGGCCGAAGGCCAATATGTGTTTATTAAAGGCCGAGTCTACGGGGTTCGCGAGGAGGACCAGGAAACCGGACGGAAGAAAAAGCGGGGTCTGGAAGAGGCGCCGGGGGAGGTGACCCCCCCCATGCCCGCCGTGGTGGTCCGCATCCTGGTCCGAGAGGGAGAGACGGTTGCCAANGGACAGGGCCTGGTGGTGGTGACGGCCATGAAGATGGAGACCACCTTGAAGGCCCCTTTTGACGGGGTGGTAAAGCAGATTAAGACCACCTTGCAGGCCAAGGTCATGCCGGGGGACCAATTAGTCGAAATCGAGGAAAGGAAGGCCTCATGAGCGGAGACCTACTGGTTGAAGTCCGGGAGTCCGTCGCCTGGCTGACTATCAACCGGGAAGACCGCCGCAACGCCATCAGTCAGGAGATGATCTCCGCTTTCCACGCCGGCCTGGATCGGGCGGATCAGGATGCGGCGGTCCGGGTGGTCTGCCTGACCGGAAAGGGGGACCGGGCCTTCTGTTCCGGCGCCGACCTGGGTCTGACCCTGGCCCGGGAGGGGGAGGACCGTCTGACCGGGGCCAGGAACTATGCCGCCCTGCTCAAAAAATTGTCCCGATTCGGGAAACCCATGGTGGTTCGGGTCAATGGGGCCTGCCTGGCCGGCGGATTGGGGTTGATGCTCTCCGGCGATATCGTCATCGCCCGTCGAGATGCGGCTTTTTGGACCCCCGAAGTCAACGTGGGCATCTTCCCCATGATGGTGGGGGCCCTGCTGATCCGGCACCTGGGCCCAAAGAAGATG
>Ga0031654_10000457_pt1 | contig 10423 bp, 14 predicted proteins | sample FrelakmetCRP12CR_FD_55268 | JGI IMG/M metagenome (GOLD analysis project Ga0031654, IMG submission 55268) | Freshwater lake sediment microbial communities from the University of Notre Dame, USA, for methane emissions studies - CRP12 CR | ecosystem: Environmental > Aquatic > Freshwater > Lake >...
ATCGAAATACGCAAGCGCGTTAGTTTGAATTTTACTCGCTGTCCTCAACCTGAAACTTTACTGTTTCATTTTTGTTCTCGAGCGAGAAGTGGGTTAAGCATACAATTAGCGCCCCCAGCACCACCTGTATTAAATGTAGCCTTACATTCCTCCATAGTACTAAACGTGCACTGCATACCGCCTGCGCCAACTGCACAATAGCGTTGAGTGTCCGGTACTTGTTGGGTCTGCGCGTTTACGACTGTGCCGGATATTAATCCGACTACCGCAGTCGCAGCTATGAATGTTTTCATGGTGATCCTCCCCGTCATCAGTTTGCAATCTTAGCAGAATAGGCTTTGCGCGAACCTCGNATTTGATCACATATGTGTTATTGCTGCAGCATATATTCGAATGAGAAGAAAGCGTTTCCAACCGATAATTGTTGTCTTTGCTAGTGGCGCTGCAATGAGGTGTTAGGCCGCAACAACCAACGGCGATGATGTCACTTTACTAAGCGCCGTGTCCCGCTCTACGTCGGTGAAGTGATACTTCACTTGGTGCGTCGAAATCGGCTGAATTGGAACCATTGTGTGGCGCCCATTGGGGTTTGATGGCCATGCCGTCGGCTCTCCACCAACTCGAATGCGCTGCCGAGCATTTCACCAAGCGAAGCAGCGTCATAACGAACGACTGGCAAGCCACTGCAATGCTCGGGGCCATCCAGAGCAAACGTTCCAATTATGACGTGACCGCCGGGGCGAATGGCTCTCAAGACACGCTCGGCATAAGCAGCGCGGTCTTTTGGTTCAGTCAGAAAATGGAAGGCCGCACGGTCGTGCCACACGTCATAGATCTCGGATGATTCCCATGTTGTCACATCCGCGATCACCCATTTTACTCTAGCGCCAGGCGCGCCGAGTCTGACTTTTGCGGTTGCGAGCGCTTTTTCTGAGAGGTCAAGAACCGTGACAGCCTCGAACCCCTCATCCGTTAAGGCGTCGACCAACCGCGATGCGCCGCCGCCAATATCGACAATNGATGCACTAAATTTAACGCCGGTTGCGTGAATGAGATCGAGAGAAATCGTTGGACTCTCCTGAAACCAACTGACCTGTTCCTCCTTTTTTTTCGTGTAGATATTGTCCCAATGAACCTTTCGATCGNGGTTGCTCATCGCTCAATTCTTTCCATTCTGGATATCCAGCGACNATCCGAAACCACGANCTGATATTCCTTAATGGTACGAAGCAAACGTGCAAGCGCCGCCGATCAATGCTTNTTTTCGGGGGTAAAGCGGACATCATAATAAGAGAGTGTCATGTCCTCTTATGACCTAAAGCGGACACTCAGAGTGAATGTCACAAAAGAAAAAGCCCCGGACGATGCCGGGGCTTTGAATTTCATCCGTTCAAGATCGGATCAGTGGCCGAAGCGGTAGTTCAAACCAACGAGCAGCGTTTGCACGTTCAAATTTGAAATGCTGACGGGGATCCCTACCGGTGCCGTAAAGCTTCGACCACTAAAACCGATGTAATTGTATTCGATCTTGGTCGACCAATTCGGCGCGAAGGCATATTCCCAGCCGCCACCAAGGTCCCAGCCGGTACGACTGTTAGAACCTTGCGCCGAATGAACGCCGGTCGGGTCGGTAATTTTGGCGCTTGCGTCCGCCCAAGCGACGCCGCCCTTGAAGTACAGCAACGAGCGATCGACCGCGTAACCAGCTCTGGCTGTTAGTGTTCCGAACCACTGAACGGTGTTGGTATTAGTAACACCAGCGGGAAAAAACGGATCCTGATGCGATGTTTTCATGTTGCCCCAATCCCACATCGTCTCGAATCCGAGCACCAAAGTGGAATATTGGACATCGCAGCCGCCTTGAAGGCCCCCAACCCAGCCACTGCCGTTGCCGTTCGATCCACTCAAGCCGCCTACGGTCCAAGTGGCGCCTCCAGCCCAACCTCCGCCAGTGTTGCCACCAATGTAGCAACCGTTCCAACTAAACATTGGTGCAGGTGCTACGTATGCGGGAGCGGGAGCCCTCACTGGTAGATCAGCAGCTAAAGCAGGCGCGCCACAGAATGCAGCGGTCGCGATTCCGAGCAAAAGAAATTTTTTCATTTTTTAGGGTTCCCCATCAATTTCATTTTTTTGATAGCAGCTTTCGCTCGGAATTCAAGTGCACTGCATTATTAAAATCCGCTGATTTGTGACATTTTGGTGAAAAATTGTGATATATTTGCAANAAATCGAGTAAATTTGAACGCCATCAACGCTCCTTCAACCTGGGCTATCTTGGTATCGACGTGCGGCCGAGCTTGAATGAGGCCGCTCGATCACCCTGTTACTCATGATGCTCACAATCCCAAAATCCTCACTTATTTGAGTTGCATCACTTGCTAGCCCAGTTTCTGAAACTCACTGAAAGCCATCGCTGCGCCGTTGGTCGCTAGGATTGGTTTGCGTGCAATAGCACCACTACGGCATAACTGATTTGTTACCGCATTTACCGATCGATCGTTAGGATCAGCTTTGTTGAGCTTGCCAGTGAAATTGCGCAGTATCTATTGAGCTGCTGAGTGATTGACCTCAAGATCTAAACAGAAATTGTGATTAAGCGCGGACCGAGATCTGCGTATGCTAGGTTTAACAAGGAGACGAGAAAATGAAAATGCGTCTTGGTTTGCTTACCGCCGTAACAGCAGCGCTACTCTACGCGGGTGTTGCTATTGCACAATTTCCTTTCCTCGACGCAGTCGCAGACAAGGTAATTCAGAAGTACCGAACCGCGACTTGCGAGCAGTTGTGGCTGGAAAAAGCGCAAGGCCAGGGCAAACCAAAGCCGGCGCAGGAACAGCAGTTGATTGAGATTCTGCGTCAGGATCCCCAGATGCGCGCCGAGTTCTTCGGCAGGATTTCGGCACCCATCGTCAATAAGATGTTTGAATGCGGAATGATCCCGTGATGTCGCTGTATCGTTTTTTCGAATTGTGGAGATGAAAATGACTCATTCCCAGCGGATCGGGCGGATGCTCGCGTTGGCGCTGGGCCTGCTGCTCGCGGGAAGCGTCCACGCGCAGACAACACAACAAAAAGCGAAACCGGCAAAGTCGGCTAAGCCCATCGAGACGCCATCGAAGCCACCCGCACCTCCGGTTCAAATGGTGCTTGAGCCACGGGCGATGGATTTGCTCAAGGCCACCAGCGCCCGACTTGCCGCTGCGAAGGCGATGACGTTCACTGCCGTCGTGAGCTACGAGTATCCTAGTCAGCTCGGGCCACCGATCGTCTACACTTTACGCTACGACACAACGATGNAGCGGCCTGACAAACTCAAGATCGTCATGCCCGGCGATGGCCCGGCGTCCGAGTTCTACTATGACGGAAAGGCGATGATGGCATTCGCACCGGCCGAGAATTTGGTCGCAGTTACCGACGCGCCGCCGACGATCGATGCCGCGCTCAAGAACGCTTACGACACCGCCGCCATCTATTATCCGTTCACCGATCTGCTCGTCGCCGATCCCTATGCTGCCTTGACCGATGATGCGATCCTCGCGTTCTACGTTGGGCCGTCGGGAATGGTCGGGGGTACGAATACGGACATTGTGGCATGGGCCAACAAGGACGTCTTCCTTCAGATCTGGATCGGCACAGAGGACAAGCTGCCGCGCCGGATCCGAGCGATCTATAGTGCCGATCCGCTGAGCCTGCGTCATGAGATGGAACTGTCGAACTGGCAACTCGATCCAGCGATCGCACCGGACGCATTTGGGTCAGAGAAATCCAAGAGCGCGCAGCGCATCACCTTTGCCCATCCGCTCGCCGCACCCCCGCCAGGCGTCAAGCCATTGGTTAAGACGCCGAAGTCGCCATGATGAGGAGGAACGCCATGAAAACGAATGTCGCCACCACAGTTGGAGCCCTGCTCCTCGCGGCCCTGTGGTCAGGCTCGGCAGCAGCGTTTGCCACCGCTAATCGATATGGGGGCAGCACGACCCACAGCTACGGAGAAACCAGTCATACCAACGCGTATGGTGGCACCACGTCGCATGCGTATGGCGAAGGAACCGAGCACACGAACATGTACGGCGGAAGCACCGGACATGCATATGGCGGCGGCACCGAGCACACGAACGTGTACGGCGGCAGTACCTACGGTGCATATGGAGCAGGCGTCGCTCATACATACCCGTCGGGCGCGACCGCATATCGTCCTCCGGAATATGGGGCGTATGCGGCCTATCACCCACCGGTCGCGGTGTCTTATTACTCGGCTTCGGGCTGCTATGGCTGCGCCGCCGCGGGCGGCGCCATTGTCGGCATGACTGCCGGAGCCGCTATTGCTTCCACGACCGCAGCTGCGACCTCAAACGCTTACAATGCAGGAGTCGCGGCGGGTAGCGCGAATACGGCTGCGGCGGCGAACACCGCGTATAACGCCGGTGTGGCCACCGGTGCGGCAACGAGCGCTCCTGTCACCTCGGGAACATACGTACAGGGCATAAACTACGCGAGCCTTCCGGCCGGCTGCATTACACCGAACGTGCAGGGCCAGACCTATTATTTGTGCGGCAACACGTGGTTCCAGCCATCATACGGTGCAAACGGTATCTTCTATCGCGTTGTCCCAACGCCCTGACGCCGTTTGCAGATCCGCGTGTCCATTGTCGCAATGCTAGAACGAGAACTAAATAAATCCGATTAATGTCTGATCAGATTTCAGACANGCCGCCGAAAGGCGTTTTTCTTTTTTTTGCGCTCACGTCACTTCGCAAACATGCCAGCCTCTCTGATCAATGTGCGCTTTCGGGGGTAAAGCAGACATTACATAAAGAGAGAGCGTCACTTCCGCTTTTGAAGGTATGCCGATCAAAGTTTGTGACTTAGGTTTGGGGAAACTACGAAAATCTAAAGACAAATCAATTTGATAATAAAAACTCGGACGCCCCCTACGGAAGTGCGTGAGGCCGGGAGTTTCAATAACTTATCCAGAAGGTTTGGGCAAAATTCCGTTATTGTTATTCAACGCGAGTTATTCGCGGGGGCTGCCAAGTCTGATCGACGATTGCAGGATGCCATCCTTGGCCTTTTCAACCGGCAAGGCAGTCTTGGAAAAAGCCACTGCCCGAACGAACCGAGAGGGCGGCGTGAAATCACTGGGCAGTTCAAGCATTCCGTTGCCAACCAAGCTGCCGCACACTGAACCGCCGGATTGACTCTGCGCGTTGATCGTGAACCGCTGATATCTAATTGGAGGAAGACACATGAATGCTTCCGTATTTCCGTTGGAAGACGCTACGATTCCTGCCGAATTCAGGTCGTGCTTCAATCGACAGCGCACCACCTATCTGGCCCATCCCGAGCCGACCTATGACGAGCGTCTGGTCGATCTCAAATCGCTGGCGCGCCTACTTAAGGAAAATCGCAGGCAGCTCGTGGAGGCCATCAACCTCGACTACGGTAATCGCTCTGAATTCGAGACGCTGTTTGCTGAATTTTTTGTTGTGCTCGAGACGATCCACGACACGGCCAAGAACCTCAAAAAGTGGATGAAGCCACAAAAGCGCAAGATCGACGTCTTGACATACCCGGGTGCGCGCAATCGGGTGATACCGCAGCCGCTGGGCGTCGTGGGCGTAATCGTGCCGTGGAATTTTCCACTCAATCTTACGTTCGCGCCGCTGGCCGCCATTTTCGCCGCCGGCAATCGGGCAATGGTCAAAATGTCGGAGAACTCCCGTCATCTGGCAGTGTTACTCGCCAAACTTTCCCCGAATTATTTCTCCGAAGATAAGCTTATGTTCTTCGAGGATGGTGGTGGCCGCGGGCCAGCCTTTTCATCAATCCCGTTCGACCACATTCTGTTCACGGGCTCGGGAACGACGGGCCGTGCGGTGATGGCAAATGCCGCACGAAATTTGACGCCTGTCACCCTCGAGCTTGGTGGCAAAGCCCCGGCGATCGTTGGTCCCGACTTTTCGATCAAAACGGCCGCCGAACGCATCATGTGGGTAAAGATGTTCAACGCCGGGCAGATCTGCACCAACATTGACTATGTATTCTTGCCGCAGGGCGCAGAGGCCGAATTCACCGCGCATTGCAAGCGATTGTTTGCCGAACGATATCCCGACATCAATGGCCCCGACTATACCTCAATCATAGATGACCGTTCGTTCGCGCGCTTGCAGCGGACGCTGGATGATGCACAGGCGAAGGGCGGCAAGATGATCAATCTGGCCGAAGGGCAGCAGGCCAATGCCAAGCTGCGCAAATTCGCGCCGCACATCGTGTTAAATCCGTCCGAAGATATGGAGGTCATGCAGCGCGAGATTTTCGGCCCGATCCTGCCGATTCGTACCTATCGCGACAAGCAGGAGGTGGCCGACTACATCAATGGGCATGACCGACCACTGGCGATCTACCCATTCACCCATGATCGTAGTCTGCAGGATTTTTATATCTCGCGCGTTATGTCAGGGGGTGTTTCGGTCAACGAGGCTCTGCTTCATGTGGCGCAGCATGATCTTCCGTTTGGCGGCGTCGGTGCCAGCGGCATGGGACATTATCACTCGCGCGAAGGATTCAATACGTTCTCGAAGTTGCGCCCTATTTTCTATCAGGGTCCGTTTTCCGCGATCCAGATGCTCTTCCAGCCGCCATATGCCAAACGTGCCATGAAGATTTTGAATCTGCTCATCAAGTTCAAGGGCTGACGTCATGTTCAATCGAATTTTCTTTGTCGCGCTGGTGTCATTTGCGGGCCACCGCCGTTTGTTGGCCGCCGATCAATGTCCGCTTTCGGGGATAAAGCAGACATTATAATGAGAGGGTCGACCAAACCTCGTGACTTAGGTTTGGGAAAACTACGAAAATCTAAGGACAAATCAACTCGATAACAAAAACCTGAGCGCTCCTTACGGAAGTGCGTGAAGCCAGCAGCTTCAATAACTTATCCAAAAGGTTTGGGCGAAAACCCGTCATTGTTCTTCAGTAAGTTCCAGTATCGACGCCCAAAGCCTTAAAGCCTAGCGTGCGTCAGATTTTATCTACCGGATTGATTGGCTGTCTTAAAGATCAGGAAGAACTGGTTGGGTAGGAATGTATGTTCCATGGCAAGTTCGTAACCAACTTGCATCAGTTCAGATTTCACGCGCGCCGCTGAAACGCGTTCCGCGGGCGGCGGTCCCATCGGTGAAGTCTCAGTGAAGTCAATCAGAGCGAGACGACCTCCGGGTTTGAGGTAGTGCTTGAGCTTTTTAAAATACTGGTCCCGATTGGAAATNTGATGAAAAACATCCACCATGAGTAACAAGTCCACTTTGGCCGGAAGCTGCGGGTCATCCGGCGTACCAGCCAACGAAGTTACGTTTGATAATCCATCGCGTTTGATTCTGTCCGCTAAATATTTGACCATGTCCGCCTCGGTATCCACGCCATAGACGTGTCCCTTTGACACAAAATGCGCGAGGCGCACGGAGAAATAGCCAGTACCCGAGCCAATGTCCGCAACGACGGAATTGGGTGCCAATCCCAGCGCGAGAATTGTTTCATGGGGCTTTTGCCATTCGTCGCGCTTTGGATCATCGAAGTACTTGGACCATTGCTGCGCATCACTAAAGCTATGTTGATGGGTATGAGGCGACTGTGCATTCGACGGTTCTATGCGTACGCTCAGGGACGCAAGCAAAGCGATGGCGGCGACAACTAAAACTTTCGGGTTCATAGTCCGTGTCCTTATTTTTGTTGGACTGGTCTGCCTGTCGCCACCGCTTTGAAGCGGATATCGTTCGATAGACTTACTGTGTCTATGTGCTACCGGCCAACGGCTAGCGAGTGAGGTGGCGTGTCATCTATCACCAGGGCAATCCACCGGGTATTCGATCAGAAAAAGGGTTTTGGTCTTAGATATTTTCGTCCCGCTTCTTATGCGGCACCCGCACCACCGGGCCTGTCCATGCTAGAAGGGGGTCTTCCTCGATTGAGAAACCGTTCAAGACCGGAGCTGATCGCTGTCGTTCGGCAACGTTTACTCCCAAAAACTTCCCAAATCGGGTGGAGAAGCCCGCATGTCTAAGATAAAATATTGAGATCATTGGCACTCCCTACGGAAGTGCATGAAGCCAGCAGTTTCAATAACTTATCCGAAAGGTTTGGGCGAAAGCACACCATTGTTCTTCAATACGTCTCAGCATCGACGCCCAAACCTTTAGGGCCTCGCAAATGTTCACCGCCACCTAAAAATCGGAACCTGACCCGCAACCTGCCCGACGCCGACTCACCAGAGCCGCCGATTAATGTCTGATTTTGAGGTAAAGCAGACATCATAATAACAGAGTGTCACGTCCGCTTTTGACCCAAAGCGGACATCGGCATACGGGCAGACATCGGCGACGCGACTACCAACGTCCTCCTCGCCGGACCAGTCTAGCGACTACGAGCAGGACCACCGCGCCGATGGTGGCACCAATGATTTCAGCAACAATTCCAGCACCAAGATGAATACCAAGGCGGGGGAACAAGAAACTGGCGATGAAAGCTCCGACGATTCCGATGACGATGTCGCCAACCAATCCGTAACCTGTCCCTTGCACGATTTGACCGGCCAGCCAGCCGGCAATGGCGCCGACCAACAATATAACAAGCAGACTTTCACCAGATATATACATAACTGTTTTCCTCCGTTGACGCGGATCGATTAACGGCTAAAGCCAATTAATTCCCGCCAACGGTAGCACCCGTTGAAGGATCGCCGCAATGCAGATCAGCACTACGAGAAGTTTGAGCAGATTTGCCAAACGCCCGTCTCTAACAAACTTGTCGATGGCCCAAAAACAGATTGCACCGACGATGCAAATAATCAGAACGTTGATTAAGACGAAAAGCATAGCAACCCCCTCTGCTGGCGCCGTAACTAACCTCGGTCGGTAAAGCTCGACGATTAATTATCGACCTTGCGCATCGATAACTCAACTCCTTTCAAAACAGGCACTAAAGGTCCATTCAGGGTCAGATCCAAGCATAGCGGCATGTCCGCTTTCAGAGTAAGAGCAGACATTATGCTGAGAGAGCGTCATGTCCGCATTTGACCCAAAGGGGACATTCTCTTTGGGCTCGTGTCTTTTCTTGGCATTGCAGTATTCCTTAATGTCAAAAGACATACTTCAAACCTGACCATTTCTGACGGAGTGGAGAACGCAATTTTATTTGGAGGAAAAATGACAACAGATAAGAAATTCCAACCTTTGATCGATGAACTAACGAACTCGCTAAAGGCCAAACAGCAAAAGACTGACAACGAAGCAAAAGAACTCGAAGAGGCTCTCAAGACTTTTCGCCCAATTGCTCAGTATCTGACCGAACTAGCCGCGCATCTCGCGGTGGTAAAACCGGGTATTCAAATTTCACCGAGTGGGAAACTTAGAAAACAGCCGGATAAACAATTCGTTTGTCACTATGACGTGTTTATGGATGGTCAGCGCCGTAAAACTCTAGTTTTCACGATGCAGGGCCAACGAATTCAATGGGACCAACGTACTTTCCTGATAGATGATCAGACCGCATTAGAGGATGCATTGGGAAGAACGATTGTGGACACGTTGAAGGTCTAGGTGTTCGAACTTTCATCGATGGTAAATAGCGTGAAAAAAAATCTGTCCCGATGAGTGTTCCGTCTCCCCTCACCAGCCCGCGCTCGAAAAAAAGGCCGCACACTGAGGCGACCCCTGAGAAAGATATAGCGCTACTGTAATCCTATCGCCATCAAGGTTGGTGGGCAACGGTTGGTCAATGTCCGCTTTGGATTATCAACGAACATTCCGTGATGTCGGCATCATGTGCGCTTGACCCCCAATAACGGACATGCGTCGCATGATCCAACATGTCCGCTTCGTGCCATCAGCAGAAGTCTCAATTACTGGATCAATCCGCAGGACTAGCGAAAGCGTCCTAATAGGAGCATCGTATCCCATCTAGNTCGGATGGTTTGACGCTGATGCACTTCAACAAAGCACTGGGCATAATCATACTGGGAGTTCTNTTTTTTNCTCAGGTTACGTCAACTCGTGCAGATGATTATAAGGAGGCGGCNGACGCGGCCTATTGCGTTGGCGTTATTTCCAGAAGTATTGAATATTTGAACGGAGTNGACGTTCNTGATGACGAACAGAAAAAAATTCACAAGCAGGCTTTAGTTGAAGGTGCTACGAAACAGGGGAAAATTGATACAATTACGGTATCAAAATTGACTGATGTCGGTTATGCGGATGCGAATTTGTGTTTTGAAAAGCGAACTAAATGTTTTGTTGAAGCCGCAAAACGTAAGAAAGACAAAGTGGATCCACGTTTGTCAGACGAGCAATTGAATGAATGTAAGCAATCAGCAGAGCTAATTTGTAAACCGACGTATAAATGCTCAAGTGATTGAAGCAGCAGTTTTTTT
>Ga0031654_10000459_pt1 | contig 10413 bp, 7 predicted proteins | sample FrelakmetCRP12CR_FD_55268 | JGI IMG/M metagenome (GOLD analysis project Ga0031654, IMG submission 55268) | Freshwater lake sediment microbial communities from the University of Notre Dame, USA, for methane emissions studies - CRP12 CR | ecosystem: Environmental > Aquatic > Freshwater > Lake >...
ACCCTTCCATTATATCTATCATGCTACTTTTCCTCCAGCTTCATCTTGATACCTTGAATCGGGCACTCGTTAGCGCATATCCCACACCCTTTGCAATATGTTGGATCTAGTTCATACCGAATATGCGCCTTCTTAGCAGCAGCCTTCTTTATTTTACCCGCTTTTTCAAGTTCTTCTGCTCTCTTTAGGGCCTCTGTGGCTTCGCGACCGCTTAACTCTCGCTCGTGGATGGCCGCGTCAGGACAACTCTCTTGACATTTGCCGCAGCGAGTGCATTGCTCCATGTCAAATTCAGGGTAAAAAACTCGCCAATCGCCAGTTCGTGTGACTTCTGAGGTTCCGGGCTTTCCGATTGCCCCTATCTGGATTTTTTCCGATTCCTTCGTAACAGCGCTCTTTTTTCGAGATTTAATCTTTTTGTGCGGCTTTCTTTTGGCGGAAGTCGTAAGCTGGTAGGCCTTTTCGGCAGCTTGCACGTTCACTTCGCCGATTTTCCCAGGAAATCGAGCAAGAATCGATTGCTTGATCGAATCGATACCGATCTCACCGGTGGCGCCTGCAAATGCGCCTAGCAAGGTTGTGTTAACGATAGGCCTGCCGATAATATCCAAAGCTAATCCTGTAGCATCGATCGTCCTTACATCAATCCCTGCGTCGAGTCCAACGTCTTCAGCTGATTTTTCGGAGTTAATGATTACTATACCGTTAGGCTTTAATCCAGCGGTAACATCAACAGCTGAAATCAGCGTTGCGTCTTGAACGATAACGTAATCAGGCTCGTAGATTTGACTTCTCAGTCGAATTTTCTTATCACTTAAGCGTGCAAATGCTGTGACTGGTGCACCGCGTCTCTCAACGCCAAAAAAGGGGAATGCTTGACTAAATTGTCCATCCTCGAAAGCTGCGACTGCGAGAAGTTCGGCGGCGGTAACGGAGCCCTGACCGCCTCTGCCGTGTATGCGTACCTCTTTCACTTAATGGCCTCCATTGCTCTTCTTTAGACGTTCAATCTGATTTAATTCTTTCTAACGTAGTAGTTTGATATAAACGCTCATTTGACAATTTCTAGGAATAAAAACTAGTGTCGGAAGTCTGAGCTCTCCAGTTAAGGGTTACAATTGAAAGCTTCATTTTTACAGACCACGCACAATCAGTTCTATCAGAGATCGACTGGAATTCCCAAAATATCGGTGGCGCCTTCCCATACGTCTTTGGCGACAGTGGCGCAACCCTCTGCAGCGCTCCAAGGTTCAAGAACAATTGAAGGAGTGCTAAGGTGCTCTTCCAACAAATCTTAACGTTCGGCGCAGCGGAGCCTGCTAAGAATATCGATCCGTCCGTTGTATAGTCCCGTAGGAGAACTTGCAATGCGCTGATCTCCATCGCTGCAAACAATGCTAGAGTCTCCGTCATTTCGCTCTCATCAAGGTGACGTTTCAAAAGACCGCCGTGAGAAAAAGCTTCGTTAGCAGTCATAACTCCGTTGTCAACGTCCCTTATCGCTTGAAGGTCTAAAGGTCCTTGCACTATTCCAGGGGCAAATATTGCAGCATCAATTGCCCCGATGATACGCGATTCAGCGACAGCGAGAGAAACGGTGTTCGAACTTAAGTCGCAAAGAATGAAGTCTTGTTCATTGTGATGCTTTAAAACGTAGTAGGCCACTCCAACTTTTTCCGGTGACGCACCGTGAGAGAAGAACTTCATTCGAGAGTCTATGTTAGACTTATCGTGAATTCCCGGTAATACGATAGCAGGTGCATTTGAATTGTAAATTGCATCATAGACCGCTGTACCTCCCCCAACGTGAAGTCCAGCTCCTCCTGAAGCTTTGAGGCCCCTATTGTGAACCTTTTTGATGTCAGTAATATGTGTAATTCCGTCTCCCATAGAGTATGTGAGACCGATAAGTTTGACGAACTCAAGTTTGAGATTTAACCCCTCTTCGACATCGTTTATAACGGAAGATTCGACTATTTTCTCTCTCGGAAGTTCAAGCTTTCTGTTATCCAGAGTAGCAAAACGAACAGCTTGGGTGCCGTGGTCAACGCCTATGAACATAGTTTTAGTAGATCTTTAAAGACTAACAAAAAGCCTCAGGCGGAATTCGAATCCGCGACCTCGTCCTTTCTGTGTTCGATCGTAGAAACGTACCAAGGACGCGCTATACCAGGCTTAGCCACTGAGGCATCGAAATTCACATTTATATACTAGGTTACTATATAAATATTTTGAGTCGGAGTATGACGCCATTGGGATCGGAAAGAGGCTAAAAAACAAGCTTTTGGGCTTATTCGCTGTAGGCGCCATGTTTTGGCCTGAAGTAATAGTTAGCACAAATCAAAGGGGGCCTTTCCATTAGAGATCCGGAGTTGCTTATCAACAAAATAATAGCGGGTAAGTTAGGACTGCATCAGGTTGACCTTCCCGCCTCCGAGGCCGTCGAAATCAGGCGCAAGGCCGTCGAAAAGCTGACTGGCGCTGACTTAGGCGGAATAAGCGCGTATGTTATAGATGCTGAATCGTCTTCAAAACGTAATATAGAAAATATGATCGGGGCCGTACAAGTTCCTGTTGGCATTGCTGGGCCTTTAAAAGTCTCGGGCCAATATGCTAACGGGGAGTTTTATGTGCCGTTAGCTACGACTGAGGGGGCCCTCGTCGCGTCCGTGAACAGGGGCTGTAAGGCGATTACGGAAGCTGGAGGTGCCTGCGTTCGGATTCTCAACGACGAAATGACTCGCGCCCCGGTCTTTGCAGTCAGTAATATAGGTGAAGCGCAGCGCGTTGTTGAGTGGGTTAAAAAACCAGCCAACTTTGCTAAGCTTCAAAAAGCAACAGAGGAGACCACCAAGCACGGCAAACTCATCAGGATAGACCCTTACGTCGTAGCTGATAACGTCTTCTTAAGGTGCGCGTTTGACACCAAAGACGCCCTTGGTATGAATATGGTCACAATTGCTGCTGACCGACTTGCTGACGTTATCGTGGATGAGCTTAATATTCGGCTTGTCGCACTTTCGGGCAATATGTGTGTAGACAAGAAACCCGCGGCTATAAACTTGATTGAAGGCCGAGGCAAAAACGTCATTGCTGAAATTTCTATACCGCGAAACGTTGTCAAGCGTGCGCTGAAGACAACGCCTGAAAGTATATCGGATGTTCATTATCGAAAAAACGTGCTGGGGTCTATTAAAGCCGGATCGCTAGGATTCAACGCCCATGCAGCAAATGTCGTTGCTGCGATATTTATTGCAACCGGTCAGGATGCTGCCCATGTAGTTGAGGCGTCAACGGCAATCACAAGTCTCTCTACGCGCGGAGATGAGCTCTACGCGTCAGTGAGCATTCCTTCATTACCCGTTGGCACAGTAGGAGGAGGAACAACCGTCAAAACGCAGCAAGAGTGTTTATCAATTATGAACGTAGCAGGTGGGGGGAAGCCACCGGGAACCCACGCCAAAAAATTAGCTGAGATAGCCTGTTGCGCCGTGCTTGCGGGGGAACTCTCTCTTTTAGCTGCGCTTGCTACTCACCACCTCGCGAGAGCGCATGCGACTCTCGGTCGGTAAAGACAAAACCTGCTAAATCAGAGCTCAATTGACTTTGATTCACTTGGCTGCAGCAGCGGTTGTCGCTGAAGCTGTGAAAAACGCTGTCACTCTTGACGCGACTTACTATTCAAAAATATCTATTTAAAAAAGCGTTCAAGTGAGAAATGGTGATGAACGAACGTTCAAGCTAGCATGAATTTTGTGCCGTAATAGATCACGCCGTCGGGTCCGTCCTCTCCAAGTTTTCTAAATACTGATCTAACCCGCGCGCCAATCTTGACTTCTGACGGATCGCAAACGATTTGAGCTGTNAGTTTAGGCCCTTCATCGAGTTTGACGATAGCGAGAACGTAAGGGGTCATCTTGGTGAAACTTTCTGGAGCTGTGTATATTGTAGTATACGTCACAATTTCTCCGCTGCCTTCAAATGCATATTCTCGAATCAATCCTTTCCGCCTGCACGGAGGGCATATAGTTCGTGGAGGGAAGTAGTAGGTGTTACAATTTTCACATTTTGTGCCGACAAGGTTATATCTATTCGGAATTTCTCTCCAAAAACGTGGGACGGTCATCCAGTCACCTCGCTAGAATATGGACGACTACAGTGCCACCTGTACCGCCAACGTTGTGGGTTAACCCAACTTCAGCTCCATCAACCTGCCTTTTTCCGGCATCGCCTCTGAGTTGCTCAACGATCTCTACAGCTTGCTTGACCCCTGTAGCACCGACGGGATGCCCACAAGCCTTTAGCCCACCACTCGTATTAATTGGAATCTTACCACCAATAGCCGTCTCGCCTGCAATTGTTGCAGGGCCACCTGCCCCCTTTTCGAAGAATCCTAGATCTTCAATTGCCATTATTTCAGCGATAGTAAAGCAGTCATGTACTTCAGCCACGTCTATTTTTGACCTTTGCAGCTTTGTCATCTTGAAGGCACGATCCGCTGCAACGGTAGTCGCGTCTATGCTTGTCAAGCTCCGTCGGTCGTGCAAAGAGATACTATCGCTTGCTTGAGCGGCTGCTTTGATATAGATAGGCGTGTCTGTGAATTCTTTCGCCCTTGCGGCAGGCACTAATACGACAGCAGCGGCGCCATCCGTTATAGGACTGCAGTCAAAAAGCCTAAGAGGATCAGCGACGAGTGGCGAATTGACTACCGTTTCTATCGTGATTCTGTTTCTGAATTGTGCTCGAGGGTTCATTGAACCGTTGTAATGGTTTTTGACGGCGACTTGGGCGAGCTGCTCTCGCGTGGTCCCAAATTCATGCATATGCGCCCGGGCCATCATGGCATACAGCCCAGGGAAAGTAGCGCCGACTGCAGCCTCCCACTCCCTGTCAGCAGCGGCCGCGAGCGCATCCATTGCTTTTTCCGCGCCGATGTCGGTCATCTTTTCTATACCCGCTGAGATGACGACGTCGTGGTAGCCTGAAGCGACCGCGATTACCCCGCTCCGCAGCGCGAGGCCCCCTGAGGCACACGCCGCTTCCACCCGGGTGCTTGGCACATTATTTGCAGTAAGTCCGGAATAGTCTGCGATAAGCGCCCCGACGTGCTCTTGCTCGAGGAATATTCCTGAGCTCATGTTTCCGCCATAAAGTGCCTCTATCTGTGCACCGCTCACTCGGGCATCTGCAAGAGCCATCAAGCCTGCTTCGATAAACAGGTCGCGAAAGCTTTTATCCCACATTTCGCCGAATTTTGTGCATCCTATCCCGACGATGGCTACTTCTCTCATCATAAATCGTTTTGTTGTATGGTTAACCCTTAGAGCACTATCTTATTCTTGTGTTTAGCGTAAAGTGCATAATCTAGATAAATTGGGGCTTCAAGCAGCTCTGCAACAGTTGGAGCAAGACCTTGGATATTGCTGATCTCCTTTGTCACCTTAATGGTGAACGAATCACTGCCCGCCCCCGATCCAAATGCGGTCATAAAGATGCGACTCCCAGGTTCAGCAACATCTAGCACCGACGCTAATCCAATCAGCGCTGACGCGGAGTATGCATTGCCCAATCGTTCTACCACGAGACCTTGTTTTAGCTGATCTCGTGAAAAACCAAGCGTAGAGGCAACCGAGCGTGGGAACTTGCCGTTTGGTTGATGAAAGACCACATAGTCGAAGTCCTCTGGTGTGCTGTGTGTCTTTTCCAGCAATCCTCGCGCTCCTGCCAAAACGTGCTTGAAATAGCCCGGCTCACCAGTAAACCTTCCCCCGTGCTTTGGATATTGCTGGCCTTCGCGCCTCCAAAAGTCAAATGTGTCAGTTGTGAATGAATATGTGTCCTCAATTTCAGCAATGACGTGGTTCTTTCCTATGACGTAAGCTGCACCACCTGCGGCTGCGGTATATTCAAGGGCATCTGCGGGCGCTCCTTGAGCGGTGTCCGCTCCTATCGCCATGCCGTATTTGATGTAATCAGCAGCGACCAGCCCTAAGCACGTCTGTATTGCAGCAGTTCCCGCTTTGCACGCGAATTCAAAGTCAGCAGCCATAAGCTCTGGTGTTGCTCGAACCGCTTCAGCAACGATCGTCGCCGTCGGTTTGACCGCATAAGGGTGAGATTCGCTGCCGACATATATCGCTCCAATGTCAGCACCCTCTAAGCCAGATCGACGAAGGGCTGAGCGAGCAGCTTCGACCGCGATGGTAGCAGTGTCTTCATCTCGGTCTGGGACTGATTTTTCTAATACGCGCAATCCTTTTTTGATGTCGNTGGGGTCATCTCCCCACACTCGTGCAATCTCTTCGACTCTGATCCTGTATCGGGGTATGTACACGCCGTACGTTATAATCCCAATCGGCACTTTTTTTGCTCCTAAACAGATCTTCTGTGATTCAATAAATTAGCAAAATATGTTGCGTCTGGAATGCTCAATCTAAATCGGGAGCACCTTTAAATGCACATAAAACGCTGCTGGCAATCTCTAGATTCTACACTTCTATATGTTGCACGCGCTATTTAATAACTTTTGCAGGGGCGACCCCCCCAGTTAATGTGTGATTTAAGCAGTGGGGCCACCGAGATTTGAACTCGGGTCTGAGGACCCCCAGTCCCCAAGGATAACCAGGCTACCCTATGGCCCCTTCGTATTGAGTATGCTGTAACCCTATATTACTTCTATTCACTAAGACGTGTTATCGCTCTTTCTGCAACTGCAACGGCTCTATTTTTTGCTAAGCGCTCTTGGCTTGTCAGGCTCTGTCGATCTTGGGATCGGCGTTAATATGCATTTGAGGTGCAAAAAAGTAAACGCATGAAATATGTGTGTTAGGCTATAGCTTGATACTTTGCACTGGCGAACTTAGCAAAAACTCGCCCTGTTCGATCTTCTTTTTGAGCTCTCGCGTCAATTTGTCTGCATTTGATCGATCTGATTGTCTCAGAGTTACTGGAATTTGCTGTCCATTTAGATCGATAGCACCCAGATCACCTTTGAGAGCCCCATAAGAACAAGAGGACAAGCAAGCGCCGCACCGCACGCATTCTTTGCGATCAATTCCTTCATTCGGTTTGAATGCCGCGGTTGGACAATTCTTCGCGACTTGACATTCTTCGCAACTCGCGCATTCCTTCTTTGAATAACTTATCCGCCCATATTCTCTCTGCCAGACGTCGCTGTATCGTGCATAACCAAGCCTCTTGCGCCCATTCACATCAACAATTGGCAGGGGGATCTGATCATCAGTCCGGCTTGCGTGCTCAAGTACAGATGTATTAAGAATCGGAATAGGGATTGCCCACGAACAGAACACGTCAGGACCGGCGGACGTATTAAAGCCACCGACGTATTTAGGGTTCATACCCTTTAACGGTGCATATCCTGAAAGGTTAGGTATTTGGGGGGTGCTTCGTGTTCCCGTCCCTGTCACAAAGCCTACAGCGCCGTTGAACAGGGCTTTTGTGCCAACTCCGATAGTTTCGAGTTGAGGGTCTTTCTCCAAGGGATTAAGTTCTCCACATCCCGAGAAGCTTGCTTCTTTGTATGGACCTTCGAGACACGTAACAGAAAAAATGGATTTGATGCAACTGTCGTTTGGATTAACGAATGCATTGTAGTTCTTAAAAACGTTGCGAGTAGCTGAGAGCCTCGCAAATTGCATATTGTCAAGGCTTGTCTGTCCCTCTATGTGGAGTCCTGTAGTTGTTAATACGTCAAAGTCGATATCGTTCCCTCTTACAATATCGCGAAAAAGATGGCCCCCTCCATATTTGGTGTCGCTCCGGCTAACTGCAGTCCCGTAGACAATCAAATCAAGCAATCCAAGCCTTTCGTTAGGACACGGGCCAACGAAAGCGGGGACATCATTAAGCCACGCCATTTGGGCCGTTTCGAAGACATTTGGAGCCGTGGCGCGAAATGATAGAGTGGCATAGGTTCCGCTCATGATGCCCTTCGTGCCACTGGTAACAACGTCTACTTCATTGACGTCTTCGTGAGCCCGCACCATATTGCAAAATTCATAAGCAGTACAAACTGTGACTTCTCCGGCTGTTATCTTGGCGTTAATCTCTTCTATGCTTCTTATGGGCACGTTTGATTGTCGCATAAAATTTTATGGCATCGGCTTAAGGCGTTGCGAGCTCCTCTTCCATCTCCCCAGTTTCTTTGATCTTGTCATCAAACTGCATAAGACGATTGTGCAAGCCTACAAAGTGCGGGATGTAAACGCGGTAAATCTTTAGTCGCGCGGGATCAATCCCACGCTGTACAACTTTCTTGCTCAAATCGTTGAGCCGCGTTTCGACACTTTCGAAGTTTTCACCGCAACTCTCGGCTTCGAACCCTTGTCCGATAAAAACGCCATCAGCGCCCAATTGGAACGCCAGCTCAATGTGTTGAGGTGCGAGTCGCAACACTGACGGCACACTTATGATCCGAATAGAAGGGGGGTAGCGGAGCCGTGCTGCGCCAATATTGTCAGCTGCTGCGTACCCAATTTTTGTGTCTAGGAACGCTATGTTCCTTATCTCTTTTTCGCGCTTACCTGCAAGGACCCCGCGTATGGAAGCTTCAAGTTGGGCTTCCGTACACCCGTGCAAATCAAGGGCTGCAGTAGGGCAAACGTGTACGCACGCGCCGCCACCGGTGCAGAGCATCGGATCGACCGTCGCTCTGCGATCAACCATCTTTATGGCATTGTTCTTGCACTGCCGTACACACATACCACAACCATTGCAGCTATCCTTAACGAAGGCCGTAAGCGGTTCTATTGATACGTAATCCTGACCAACAAGCGATAGCGCTTCGAGAGCGGCCGCATCTGCTTGTAAAACGCTATAGGTAATATCTTTGGGACCTTGGGCGGTGCCGCATACATAGATCCCTTTAGTGTTTGTACTAGCGCCTTCAAGTTTTGGGTGTTTTTCCTTCACGAACAAGGCATCACTCAGTTCGATACCGAGTGTCTGTCCAACTTGGATCGTGCCTTGAGAGGGCTTGATGCCCGTTGAAAGGACCACCAAGTCTGCATCAAGTTCGAGGCATTGTCCACGTAACGTATCTTCAACGCCTACGTGCAATTTGCCCCCTTTATACTTCACGTCACTCGCACGTCCGCGGATAAATTTTACTCCTTTCTCTTGCACGTGCCTATAGTAGTTTTCATAGATTCCCGGAGCTCGAATGTCTGTATATAGCACTGTTATTTCTGTTTCCGGAAAATAGTCAGTAATATAGTTAGCGTGTTTCAGGGCGACCATGCAACAAACGGACGAGCAATAAGGCAATCCGTTCGGCTTTTCGTCCCTCGATCCGACGCATTGTATCATCACTATTCGCTTGGGCTGTTTGCCGTCTGAGGGTCTTAAGAGTTCACCGTTTGTGGGCCCATTTACGCCAATTATCCGAGCGAGCTCCAACTGAGTAACAACGTCTTTAAAACGACCATAGCCGTATTCAGGCCGCAAACTTGGATCGAACTCATCATGGCCCGTTGCTACAACGATCGCGCCGACTTCTATTTTTCTAAGAGAAGGTTCGGCTTCGAGCTCAATTGCGTCGGACTTGCACACCTTTATGCATTTACCACATTTCACGCAGTGCTCTGCATCTATCGTGTACCTATCAGGGACGGCCTGTGGAAAAGGTTTATAGATAGCTTTTCTTTTTCGTGTGTTGGCGTTCCACCAATCTGGCACTTCGATTGGACAAACGGTCGCACACTCCCCGCAGCTTGTACATCGTTCACTAACGCTTTGTGGTTTGATTTTGACGTCGACGTTGAAGTGACCAGCAGTTCCGTTTATGTTGGCAATTTCAGCGTCAGTTAGGAGCTCGATTTTGTGATTCTCGTAAACATCATTCATTAACGGGCTGAGTGAGCACATCGCACACTCTTCCACCATCTTGTGTGGTGAAAATACTTTTCCGATTCTTACCGTGTTGCCTCCAATAGAAGGTTCCTTTTCAACTAGATACGTTTTTACGCCATTTTCTGCCAAGGCGAGCGCTGCGGTGATTCCTGCGATGCCCCCGCCTACAACGAGAGTTGCGTTGGTAACGTCAACACGAAACTCAGAAAGGGATTCCGCGTGCTCGAGCCGTTGTAGAGAAGCATTGATAAGGTCGCGCGCTTTCTTGGTCGCGCTCTTTCTGTCATCGGTGACCCACGAACATTGTTCTCTAATATTTGTGATCTCAAGAAGATACGGGTTAAGTCCTGCTTCGCGCATACAGCCCCTAAAGGTCTTACCGTGATTATTAGGCGAACAAGCAGCGATCACAACGCCATCGAGGTTGTGTTTGCGAATGGATTTCTTAATCTTCTGCTGGCCTTGTAGCGAACAGAGGTGTTGATCAGAGTCTACAACGTTGGTGCGTTTGAAATCCTTATCTAACCTATCAATATCGAT
>Ga0031654_10000460_pt1 | contig 10409 bp, 10 predicted proteins | sample FrelakmetCRP12CR_FD_55268 | JGI IMG/M metagenome (GOLD analysis project Ga0031654, IMG submission 55268) | Freshwater lake sediment microbial communities from the University of Notre Dame, USA, for methane emissions studies - CRP12 CR | ecosystem: Environmental > Aquatic > Freshwater > Lake >...
AGCTCATCAATTGCTTCGGATAAATCTATCCACGAGATCGGCGATCTCTTCGGAGCAGTCCTCCTGAAGGAAGTGACCGCCATGCAGTGTCACATGCGGCTGGCCCCGCGCGCCGGGCACACGCGCCTGAAACACCTTCTCACCGCCTTTGGTAATAGGATCACCATCGCTGAAAGCTGTTAGGAAGGGCTTGTCAAAAGCTTCGAGCACCTTCCAGGCGTCCTTGTTCTCTGCGACCGACTCATGTTGNGGCGTGATTGGTACTAAGGCNGGAAAGCGACGGGCGCCGGCCTTGTAAGTTTCGTCGGGGAACGGTGCTTCATATGCGGCCTTTTCGGCCNCGCTCAATTCTCGCTTTGAACCCATGTTTAGGATCTCACCAATCGGCAAGACCGGAACATTCTGACTGAACTGCAGCCATCGATCGAAGCCCTTCGACGCGCCTTCGCCGACCGGCAAGCCGGTATTGGCCACGATCACGCGCTTGAATCGGTTCGGATATGCCGCCACCAGTCGCAATCCAATCAAACCACCCCAATCCTGGCAGAACAGCGTGATGTTGTTGAGCGCCTTTGTCGTCAACCAATCGCTCATCCATTTGACATGTCGTTCATATGTGTAATCCGTCTGGGCGCTCGGCTTATCTGATCGGCCAAATCCCATTAGGTCCGGCGCGACCACCCGGTACTCTTTGGCGGCAAGCGCACCAATTATCCGACGGTAAAGAAACGACCAAGATGGCTCGCCGTGCATCAAAAGAATCGGCGGAACTTCAATGGGGCCCTCATCCACCGAATGGATCTGAAGTTTGGTCCCATCTGCATCGACAATGTTTGTATAGGTCGGCGCNAAGGGAAAATCCGGTAGATTTGCGAAGCGGTCGTCCCGCGTTCTCAACACCTGCATAGTCGATTTCTCACGTTGGTGTAGATTAGCATGCTGGTCGGTATCTTACCGAGGCGTCAATCCCTCGCAGGATTCAGAGCCATGGGGTAGGTTTTCTTTGATTGATACTAAGAAGAATAGGTGAAGCCAAAACCCTGTGAATTCTATGAAAACTATTTCGCTGCAACCTCTTGGCTCTCAGCCATAAATGCGAGATTGATATCTCCAAGGCCTTTTAAGATCACTTGGGCAAGACAGTCTCATCAGAAGTTGATTCCAAGCCAAGCCTTGACCTGCTCATGCAGATCGCCCGCGAAGTCGTCTGGTTTCCCCTCGGCGGCGATCTCACCGAGACTAAGCACGTAGATGTAAGACGACATTTTAACAACGCGTCGGACATTATGATCTACGAGCAGTATCGCCATTTTCTCGGCGGCGAAGAGATTAATCCACTGATAAACCTCCTCAGCGACTTTGGGCGCGAGCCCGATGCTTGGTTCGTCAATCAGACACAGCCGCGGACGCACCAAATAGGCCTTTGCGAATTCCACCATCTTTTGCTGTCCGCCTGAGAGATCGCCGGCCTTGGCGCGGCGGCGCTCCTTGAGTAATGGGAATTTCACATAGCAATCATCAAGACGGCCAGTGAGATCCGTCTTCGTGAGACCGATCTTTCGGCGCGCAAGATGCTCGAGGGGAAGCATCAGATTGTTCTCGACGCTCATATAGTTGAAGAGGCTCGATTCCTGCGGAATGTAGGAAATTCTGTGGTCGATCACTTCGTNCGGTGCGATGCCGGTGATATCCTTGTCGTCGTACNTGATCGTTCCTGTGCTCGGCGCCAAAAATCCGCAGATCGTTTTCATGATCGTCGACTTGCCGGCTCCGTTGAGACCAATAAGCCCGGTAATTGCGCCAGGGGCGATCGTCACGTTAACTCCGCGCAGGATATGGATGTCGGCGACATAACTAGCGCTAACATTCTGGAGACTTAGAAGTGCCGTCATGCCGCGGCCTCGCCGAGATAAGCTTCGATCACCATGGAATCAGTGAGAACGGCGCGCGTTGTCTCGTCGGCGATTACCCTGCCTGCGTTCATGCAGACTGTGCGCGGACAGAGTTCGACGATGACCGGCATGTCGTGACTCACTAGCATGAAGGTTTGACCGGTTGCGTGGTGACGGCGGATGAAACCCGCCATGATTTCCTTCAGAGATGGATGCACGGCAGCAAAAGGCTCGTCGAGCAGTGCGATCCGNGGCGGCACCATGAAACANGAGCCGAATTCGAGAAGCTTCAGTTGCCCGCCCGAAAGCTGGCCGGCGTCGAGATTAATGACCCGGGNAAGGCTCAAGTCCTCGATNACACTGCGTGCNCGCGCATCCGCCTCGCTCTGGGAAAGTCCAAGAGCACAACCAGCGACAAGAAGATTGTCGAGCACACTCATCCGCGGAAAGGCGCGCGTGAGCTGAAATGTACGCGATATACCAAGCCGCGCCAACGCCTCCGGACGTAATCCCTCGATGGAGCGGTTATCGAGAGTGACTTGTCCTGAATCACAGGCAAGATATCCGGAAAGAACATTGATTAATGTCGTCTTGCCGGAGCCGTTCGGGCCGATTAGTCCGACCAGTTCGCCGACCTCGATGGAAAAGCTCGCGTTATCGAGCGCCTTCAANCCACCAAACGATTTGCTGACCCTATCGATGCGGAGACAAGTCATGGCTNACTTCGAAACGGGCTGCGAGATGATTCGCNGCTCACGTCTCGCTCCGAGGATTGCGAGCAAGAGGCCCCACAAGCCCTCNCGGAAGAACCGCCCAAAAATAATAACGAGAAATGCGAACACGACGAGCTGATAGCCGCCCAAATCACGCAGGAATTCGGAGGTAACATAGACAAGCAAAGCGCCGCCGATCGGGCCGACGAGCGTGCCGAGACCCCCGATCACGACCATGCTAATGATGATGCCTGTTTGTGAGAGCAGTCCGAGTTCGGGGCTGACGAACTGCGCAAAATGTCCGTAAAGCGCTCCAGCAAGTCCGCTCATTGCGGCGCTCATCGTGAATGCGTAAGTTTTCCACCACACGATCTTCACGCCGCGGCTCGCGGCGGCGACCTCATCATCGCGGATCGCGCGCAGATAAAGCCCTGCTCGTGAGCGAAGCAAGGCGTAAAGCCCGACTTGCATGATGACCAGCACGGCAAGCATCAGATAGTAGTAGGGGAGCCGGCCTTGAAAAATACCGGGCACATTCAAACCCAAATCACCACGCGTAATATCGATTGAATTGCTAATTATAAGCCGCATGATCTCTGCAAAAGAAAGTGTCGTAAGCGCGAGATAAGGACCACGAAGGCGCATGACGATGCGGCCAAGCACGAGACCGATCACGCCGGCGACGACGATTGCAGCCGGGATTCCAATGAGCGCAGTAGCACCATAATAGTAGGACAGAAGACCAGTGACATACGCGCCAATCATTCCGAAGGTTGCAGGTGCGAGAGAAAATTGCCCCGTATATCCTGCGAGCAGATTCCATGCAGCGGCCAACATCGCAAAATACATCGAGACGAGAATAACGCCTTGCCAATAGGCATTCTTAACGACAGCCGGTAAAACCGCGATCAAGAACAAAATACCCAGCGTGACGAAAAGCTCATTTCGCAGTCGCGAGCTTGTGCTTGGNTCATTTCTTGTCATTAGACTTCACGCGTTTTTTCGCCGAACAATCCTTGCGGTCTGAAGAGCAAGAAAAGGATGAGGATGAAGAGACCAAATGTGTCGCGATATTGATAGGAGATATAGACGCCACCGAAACTTTCCAGCACACCGAGAATGAGACTTGCGACGATGCTGCCGGGCACTGAACCCATGCCGCCGAGCACGACGATTACATACGATTTGATAGCCGGGAAAACGCCGACATCGGGCGTAGGGTTAAAAATATTGGCCAATAATGCGCCGGAAATCGCAGCTAGTCCGCCTGCGAGAGCGAACACGATTGCGCTTGCCTTCGCGGTATCTATACCCGCGAGTGACGCGCCGAGCCTATTTTGCGCAACGGCCTGAATTTGTCGTCCCCAAAATGTATAGCGCATTAAAAAAGCAACGCTGAGGATTACCGCTATACCGATAAGTGCCGCGATTAGGCGATGGGCGCTGATTAAAATGGGACCCAGAGCAATACGCGAAATGTCAACGAGCGCTGGTCCCTTAAAGGCGTAGGGTCCGATGAACTTGTCGACGAGATTGATGAGAAAAAGTGAGAGCCCGAAGGTGACGATAACAGCATATTCATCACGCATAATTCCCCATGACGTATAGCTGCTATAGAGGGGGCGCATCAGCAAACGCTCGACGATCAAACCGACGATGACTCCAACCAAAAATGCAAACGGCAACGATAGCCACGGAGAAATCCCGAGCATGGAAGCAGTGAGCGTATAAGTGTAGGCGCCAACCATATAAAATTCGCCGTGAGCAAAGTTCACGACTTTTAGAACGCCAAATATCAGCGAGAGACCAATGGCCATCAGTGCGTAAAATACGCCGATGATTAGACCGTTAATGAGGAGGTCGAGGGTCAACATGCGAGGGGCGGGAATTGCCGGAGAGAGGGAGGCGCTACATCGCGCCTCCCGAATTGATGATTTTTATCTGTCCCTTTTTATTTCGTCTTTTCGAGACGCGAAGTATCGAGCGGTTTGCCCGGATCCTGGACCAGCTTCGTGTCAGCGATCGGCTGCTTCACCGCCGTGATCTGGAACGTCACGTAGGGGATTTCGATCCACTGGTGATACTTGAACCCTGATTTCTCGCTCGAGAACGAGACCTCTCCGCGTGTGCCTGTCCACTTTAGGCCTTCGAGCGCCTTGATCATGCCATCCGGATCGGTCGAGTTCGCCGCTTTGATTGCCTCTGTCACCACGAATAGGCTGTCAGCTGCTTGGAATAGCAGTCGGCTCGGCTGGTTTTTAGTCTTCGCCGTGTAATCTGCAGCGACTTTTTTACCGAGATCGGGCATTACCATTTTAGGATGATAAAGGCCGAAGACGATCATNTTCTTCGCGCCATCACTAACGTTCTGCCAGAAATCGGGATAGTCGGCGATCCCGGATGCATCATACAGCCACGTCTTGGCAGTCGGGGCGATGCCCTGCTCGTATAGTTGATTAACTAGGATATAAGCCGCTGGTGGTAACATGATTTCAACAATGACATCGGGCGGATTCGCTTTGAGTGGAAGCAGCGCAGGTAGAAAATCTTTGCCCGCTCGATCAAGGGTTTCAAACTTGTACTCACTTCCGGGCACGACTTCACCAAGCTGTGCGCCGAGTAGCTTCGCAAGTCCGATGCCGTAGTCGGTGTTCTCACAAAACGCTACGACGCGCTTTGCACCCAGTGCTTTGATCGTCGCCGCCATAGCAACGGCCACGCGGCTGTTATAATTGGCCGGATTGAAAACTTCGGCATATCCCTTTTCGCGGATCGCGTCGGACCATCCATTCGTGTTGATATAGGGGATGTGATAGCGATGTGCGACTTCCATACCGGCGAGTGTTCCCGAGCTTTGATGTTCACCGACGATAGCGACGACTTGATCGCGTGTGATCAACTTTTCGACTGCAGCGCGCGCCTTTTCGGGGATGCCCTGTGTGTCCTCGACAATGAGTTCGATCTGACGACCGAGAATACCGCCAGTATCGTTGACGATCTTGGCGGCAACTTCGACTCCGTCTTTAACCTGCGTGCCTTGTGAGACGGATCCAGGAGGCGACTGTGCGACCGTGACACCGATCTTGATCGAGTCGGCGGCGAGAGCGATGCTCACAGAAGCGAACATGCCAGCAGCGAGTGCCAGTAGGCCGATACGAGGGGAATGCATGAGACCTTCCTCCTAAGGGGTTATTTTTTCTGGTGGTTCCGTCGATGAACCCACGCACCGAACGTTATCGGAGTGGCCATTCCAGGTCGAGGCTAAATCGATCTTGCGTCGCACTCGAAATCTAACGTCTGGCTTAATCGCCAAGGGTCGGATCTAGCGCTGTGTGCCGTGTGGCTCGGCGAATTTTCGATCAAAATTCAGCACCTGCTGTACCTGAAGCTAAATTCTGCGGTAATGGCGGTAGAAGTCGCCGAGTACAGGCATTAATGTGGGTGATTGTCCGGAGAGCGAAACCGCAAAATGATGAGGCGTGAGAAATTTACGATCGCTAACATCTATGTGCCGGCTAGATTCCGGGCGACGCTCAAACCAGAGACGGTACAAGAGATTGCGCGAAGCATAATGGAGTCTGGGCAGGAAACTCCGATCCTGGTCCGACGCGATGGAGAGCGGTTTGTACTCGTGGACGGCCTGCATCGGCTGGAAGCGTGCAAGGCGCTGGGCGAAGAGACGATCTTCGGATACTTGGTCCAGGCCCCGAAGCATTAGGATCAAAGATGCGTTGCGCCGAAAACTTCGTCCGGCGATGATTTTGGAGTTGCAAGATGAAACTCCTTTTTCCGGTGCCGATAGGGAGCAATTCCAACGCTTGGGTTCACGGAGGCAATGCGTGAATCAATTTAGATTGAGGATATCACGGGGAAATCTCCTGCATGCCGAATCGTCCTATGTCAACGAGTGACACTAAGCTCGCGTACACGAGACGCCGAGACCAATGTCACCTATCAAACGACAGCGCGTTTTTTTCAGCTTTACTAGCATGATGATCGACGGTTTTTCGATTGCCCGTGCCGTTCACGTATTGGCCTTGGTGCATTGGATCGGCGGCGTGGCGATGGTAACTACCATCGTGCTGCCGCGCGCCCGTTCGTTGCCCGACGCGCGCGCGGCGCTCACCGTTTTCGAGACGTTCGAGGGGCGCTTCGCGGCACAGGCGCGTGTCTCGGTTTTGCTCGCTGGCGTGTCGGGATTCTACATGTTGGATAAACTACAGGCCTGGACGTGGCTGCTCGATCCGGCATTCTGGTGGCTCATGCTAATGGTCGCGGTCTGGACGGTATTCGCGTTGATGGTGTTCGTGCTCGAGCCATTTTTCGTCCATCGTCTCTTTTATGATTATGCCCTGCGTGAGAAGGAACGTGCCTTCGCGCTTGCGATCTGGCTGCACGCGGTGGCACTTACAGTCTCAGGCNTAGCGATCGCGGCCGGTGTGCTCGGTGTCCANCGCGCCTTGTCGTAAGGNCCTNTGGCGGATCAATCAATTGCGCTGATGATCGTGATTTTTGTCACGTATTTCTCTAAAAAGAAAATTTTTTCACATTTTTTTCGTTCACAGAATCGACCGAGTTGTAATTTCTTTATTTTCGATATTCTGTTCTTTGCCAACGTCTGCATCACCAATATGCCAGGATTTAATTTCCAATAGGGATAGGATAATTTATGTAGTGTAGTGTCGCTTGTGCGATTAGAAGGGAGTCTCTTTTATGCCAAGAGTCCCAGAATTTTACTCTGTCAACGAGGTAAAAAAACCNGTCGATAAGCGTGTGCACCATAACAACAGCGCATGTCCTCCAGGCCGAGATATTCCCGAGCATGAACGCCGTCCTGGTACAGGTAACAATCGGCTGTGTCACGACTGCGAACGATTGAACCGTGCGGCGGTCAGCATCGATAAAACCGTGCTGATGAAGAAAAGGGAGCGGTGAAATGCCTAAGTATAATCTGCGGGTCAACCGAACCGTGCGTACAGTCGATTCGTCGGACCCCGATAAACCGTTGCTCTATGTGTTGCGGGACCTCGGCCTGACAGCGGCAAAGTTCGGCTGCGGGCTTGGCCAGTGTGGCACCTGCACGGTCTTAGTCGACGGCGCGGCGGTACAATCCTGCGAGATGACCATCGCGAAGGCACAGGGCAAGGCGATCACTACGCTTGAGGGGCTTGGGTCGGCGTTAAAACCGCATCCGATCCAGGCCGCCTTCATCAATGAGCAGGTGCCTCAATGCGGTTACTGCACGAGCGGCATGATTATGAGCGCAGCCGCACTGTTGTCCGAAAAACTGAAACCCAGCGAGGGCGACATTCGCGCAGCCCTCGACGGGCACCTTTGCCGCTGCGGCTCTCATGCACGGGCCGTGCGCGCGGTTATGGCGGCATCGGGACAGCGAGGCTGACATGAACGCGCCGGTCAAAACATCTCGTTTCTCCCGCCGCGCAATCCTAAAGGGTGGAGCGCTTACCGTCGGCTTTGCACTCACTGGCCTGCGAACCGGTAAATCCGCGCAAGGCACGGAGGCTGTGCCACGGGTGCTCAACACCAAGGAGGTCGATGCTTTCCTGGCCGTAAACGGCGATGGCACCGTGACCATCTTCTGCGGCAAAGTAGATCTCGGCCAGGGGCTGCGCATCGCGATTCCCCAGATTGCGGCCGAGGAGCTCGATATTGGTGTCGACAAGATCAAATATGTCGAGGGCGATACCGCACTCACGCCCGACCAAGGACGGACTTCCGGTTCGAATGGCATCCAGCGCGGTGGCATGCAGATCCGCCAAGCCGCGGCGACTGCGCGAAAGGCGCTGATCGCACTCGCGGCGCAACGCCTCAACATGAAATCCGAAGACCTCGTTGCCACTGGTGGTGAGGTGCGGCCGAAGGTCGGCGGCGCTGGAGTTGGTTTTGCCAACCTGATTGGTGGACGCCAGTTTAAACTCGAGCTCGATCCCAAAGCGCTGCTGAAGGATCCGGCAACTTACACGATCGTCGGCAAACCCCTGCCGCGACCCGATGTGGCGCTCAAATGCACTGGTACAGCCAATTACATCCATGATTTCACGGTACCTGGAATGCTGCACGCCCGTGTGATCCGACCGCAGGCGATTGGCGCCACGCTCGTTTCGGTCGATGAGGCGTCGGTCAAGAATTTCTCCGGCGTGAAGGTAGTGCGGATCAAGAACTTCCTTGCCGTTGTCGCCGAAGATGAATGGACTGTGGTGCGCGCCGCCCGCGCGCTGCGTGCGCAATGGAGCGAATGGTCAGGCTTGCCCGAGCAGGACACACTTATGGCAACAATGCGCGCCGATCCCGGCATCATCAACGAAACCCTGGTGACGAAAGGGGTCGCTGGCGCGCCGCTGCCAACGGGCGCGAGGCAACTCACCGCCAGCTATTTCTGGCCGATGCAAAGCCACGGATCGATCGGTCCCTCCTGTGCGGTTGCCGATGTGCGCGGTGACGAGGCGACGGTGTGGACCGCATCGCAGGGCACGCACGGCAATCGTGTGACGTTCGCAAGATTTCTTGGATTGCCGCTGGAGAAAGTGCGATTGATCTATCTCGAAGGATCTGGCTGCTTTGGTATGAACGGCCATGAGGACGCGGCGGCTGATGCCGCGATTGTATCGCGCGCCATTGAACGCCCGGTGCGTGTGCAATGGTCGCGCGAGGACGAACTTGGTCTCGATCCCAAGGGGCCGCCGCAACTGATCGACATTTCCGGCGCAGTTAGCGCCGACGGTCGCATTCTCGATTGGCGTACCGAAATGTGGCTTCCACAGGCTACGCCAGGCCTGCTAAACATTCCGCTGCTCGGCCCCGAGGCAGCTGGTATCGACCAAGTGCACGGCCTCAATGCTGGACTAATCGCGCAGAATGGCGATCCGCCTTATGCAGCGGACAGCATCCAAGTCATCGCGCATTGGCTGAAGGACGCACCTTTGCGCCCGGCTCCGCTCCGCTCACCCGGCAAGCCAGCTAACTGCTTCGCGGTCGAGAGTTTCGTCGATGAGCTTGCGGCCGCAGTTGGCGCCGATCCGGTTGAATTTCGGTTGCGTGGGCTCAAGAATCCACGGGCCATCGAGGTCATCAAGCGAACAGCCGCGATGGTGAAATGGCAAGCCCGACCTTCTCCCAGAGTTCACAAAAGCTCAGCCGTTGCGCGGGGGCGCGGTATCTCTTTTGTTCACTACAAGCACAGCGAGACCTATGTAGCGATGGCAATGGAGGTCGCGGTCGAGCGCTCGAGCGGCAGGATCATAGTCGAGCGGGTCACCTGCGCGCATGATTGCGGACAGATTATCAATCCGGATGGCGTGCGCGCTCAAGTCGAGGGCAGCATTTTGCAGACCTTGAGCCGGGTGCTGTTCGAAGAGGTGAAATTCGACCGCTCGCGCGTTTTGAGCATCGACTGGTCGAGTTATCCAATTCTGAGATTTTCCGATGTACCCAATCTCGAAATTGATCTCATCGATCGGCCGAATGAACCGCCGCTCGGTGCCGGCGAGGCGACATGTACGGCGGTCGGCGCGGCAGTTGCCAACGCCGTGTACGATGCGGCCGGCGTACGCCTGCGTACCGTTCCGTTCACGCCGGAGCGTGTGAAGGCGGCGTTAAACACCAAGGAAAGCTGATCGCNGCGCGCCACCGGCGCAATGAANTGACCGCGCGTGGAATTCGATGATCCCGGTAGAGAATTCCCNAATAGGCAGAAATAAGTCCATGTTCCGTGTAGGCAATTTTTCTCTAAGCGGCTATTTGGGTGATATTCCAACAGGAATCTACTATGGCAACGCTGACGGTT